>OBWV01000039.1_pt1 | contig 158861 bp, 114 predicted proteins | sample 1495351 | NCBI WGS metagenome assembly OBWV01 (sample SAMEA2580122, study PRJEB22360) | human gut metagenome | biome: human gut; feature: human-associated habitat; material: faeces | place: Denmark | collected 2008/2010 | reverse complement strand
TCCCGAAGACAGGGAGTATTTCAACTCTCCCTCTGTTTATAGAGGGAGTACGGCGAAGCCGGGAGGGAGTTTAAAAAATGACTTTTCGGATAGCCCCTTCAAAACTCTAAATTCTACATTCTAAACTCTAAATTCTACATTCCGAAACTGTACATCCCGATGTTCTCGTACACGATGCTAAGGATTCCCGCGAGCAGGATTCCGGCGCTGCATACAACGAGACTTATACGTGAATAATTGTCAGAGTTGAATCTGGCGATCGGTTGCTCGTTCTTGTTGATAAACATGGCCTTTACCACTCTCAGGTAATAGTAGAGAGAGATAATGGTGTTCAACAGGGCGATGAAAACCAGCACGTAATATCCTTGTTGTGCCGCGGCGGCAAATATGAAGAACTTGCTGAAGAACCCGGCAAATGGCGGGATTCCTGCCAGCGAGAACAGGGCAATCATCATCACGAAGCTCAAGCGTGGATTCGTGGAGTACAACCCGTTGTAATCATCAATCGTGATCTTGCCGGAGCGATGTTCCACGACAGCGATAACCCCGAAGGCAGCTAGGTTGGATAGCATGTACACCAGCACGTAGTACACCAGTCCGGTCATACCCATGGCCGTCCCGCTGATCACTCCCAGCATGATGTACCCGGCTTGAGAGATGGAGGAATAGGCGAAGAATCGTTTCAGGTTCTGTTGCCGTATGGCGAAGATATTGGCCAGCGTGATAGAGGCTATAATTACCCAGTAGAGGATGGCCTGCCATTCCTGAACGAGCGGGGCAAACACTTTATAGAGAATGACCATCAGCACGAATGCCGCGGAGCCTTTCGAGATCACCGACAAGTAGGCGGTGACGCTGGTCGGGGCGCCCTCGTACACGTCCGGGGTCCACTGGTGGAAAGGAACGAGTGATAACTTGAATCCCAGTCCCACGAAAAAGAACACGAAAGCCATCATCTGGAGCGGGCTACTGTTTAACCCGGCGGGGATGTCCTCGAAATACAGCGTTCCCGTGGTCCCGTAAATTAACGAGATCCCGTACAACGATAAGCCGGATGCGAACACGGCGGTAAGGATGTATTTGGCACCCGCCTCGGCCGATTGTTGCTTGTATTTGTCAAAAGCGGCAAGTGTTGCCATCGGTATGGATGCCGTTTCCAGCCCGATAAAGAACATCAGGAAGTTCCCGGCCGAAATCATGAAGTACATACCTAGCAGCGTGGCCAGCGTGATCATGTAGAATTCTCCCCGGCGGATAATCGTGCGCTCGCTGGAAAGCCAGTTGTTGGCTTGCATGAACACGAGCAGTGTCCCGATGCTCAGGATGGATTTCATGACCCCACCCATTGCCGTGCTGTGATACATCCCCCCGAAAGCCGTCACGTCCGGGGCGGGCCAGATATTCAGCAGGATATGAATACCCACGAGAATACAAGCTATCGGTTGAAAATACCTCAAGCTTTTCGGGGTGCCGAATATGTCGTAAATTAAGAGTATAACGATCACCGCTACCAGTGATATTTCCTCCTTCATTAATAAGAAATTAGCGTAACCCATTTTTATTTTAGATTTTAGATTTTAAATTTTAAATTCCAGCCGCACGAGGCTGACGCTTTTTGATTTCCTAGTTTTAGCTTTAATCGCAAGATCGTATTCCAGCTCCTCCTCTGTTCATAGAGGAGGTGGCTGCGAAGCAGACGGAGGAGTTCGTTGCCATGTAAACGCTTTATTTACAAGAACTCCCTCCCCCCTTCGGGGTACTCCCTCTATAAACAGAGGGAGAGCTAAAATACTCACCGTCTTCGGGAAACCTTTCATTTTCAATTCTCCATTTTCAATTTTCAATTGTTCATTGTAGGGCAGCAAGCACGGAGCCGAGCGATGCCCGGATCATGTCGGAGAGCCATAGAGGTGCCAGACCGATTCCGGCGATGGCAACAATCAGTATGATCGTGGAAAAACGTTCATACCAGTTGGCATCGGTGAGGGCATAGTGATGCTCGTTGACCACGCTCCCGTAGAGTAGTTTCCCGACCACTCGCAGGATGTACACGGCCGTGATCACGATGGACGTGCAAGCGATGATCGTGAATACCCGGTGGAAGGTGTCCGTCTCTTGGAACGCTCCCACGAACACGGTCATTTCTGCCACGAACCCGCTTAATCCCGGAAGACCGAGGGAGGCGAGACCGGCAATCACGTAACACACGCCGAGGTAAGGCATGATCTTCATCAAACCACCCATTTCCCGGATGTCACGAGTATGCGTGCGACCGTAGATCATTCCGATCAGGGCGAAGAACAAGGCTGTCATCAGACCGTGGGAAAGCATCTGCATCACGGCTCCCGTCATGGCCGTCTGGTTCAACATCAGGATGGCGAACAATACCAGCCCGCAGTGGCTCACGGACGAGTAAGCGTTGATGTATTTCAAGTCCGTTTGCACGATGGCCGAGTAAGCCCCGTAAACAACGCTGATACCCGTGAGGATGATGAATATCCATGAAAGCTCTTTAGCGGCCTCCGGCATCAGGTAGATGGCTACCCGGAAACACCCGTAACCACCCAGTTTCATCAATACCCCGGCATGGAGCATGGAGACTGCCGTGGGGGCAGAGGCGTGACCGTCGGGTGACCATGTATGGAACGGGAATAATGCTCCAAGGACCCCGAACCCGATGAATACCAACGGGAAGAACCAGCGCTGCAGGCTTTCGGGCATGGCGTGGGCTTGCGCTATTTCCTGCAAGTTCATCGTGAGCGCCCCTGTCGTCGAGGAGTGGAAGTAGATGCCAAGAATCCCCACGAGCAGCAGGGCAGAGCCTCCCATCAACATCAACGTCAGTTTCATGGCAGCGTATTCCTTTTTCCCGCTACCCCAGACGCCGATCAGCAGGTACATGGGGATGAGGGCCACCTCGTAAAACATGAACATGGTAAAGAGGTCCACGGAGATAAAGAAACCGAATACCCCGATGGCCAGCAGGTTAAACCACAAGAAATACTCTTTTTGCAGGAAGTCCATTTTCCATGACGCGAATGTACCCGTGAAGACGATGACGGCGGAAAGCAGCAACATGGCTACCGAGATCCCGTCAACTCCCACGGAATAATGTATGTTCAAGGGAGCGTACCAAACCGTGTCGGCGGTAAACAGCATTTCTGCCGTGTTACCGGCCCCCCGTTCTCCTAAATATGCAAATACCAACCCGACGGCTAAGGCCAGCAACAGGGAAGCTCCCGTGGCCACCGCTACACGAATTTGTTGCAGGTTCTTTGAAAGAAATAACCCGCCCATCGTGAGTATTGGTATCAGAACGAATAATGATAAAAAGTTCATATCTATTTTAATTTATTAGTCTATAAAGTTTATAAGGTTCATAAAGTTCATAAGGTTCGTGGACCCCTGCGGGGCGCTTTGTCCACGGCAGCAGGAGCTGCCGATAAACACTGTCCGAAGGACACCCGTGACCTTATGGACCTTATAAACTTTATGAACTTTATAAACTCTTCCATTTTTACATTATTAATAAAACCAAGACCAGTATTAATAGCGAGCCGAACAGGATCACGTAAGCGTATTGCTGTATTTGTCCGGATTGTAATCCCCGGATAGAGTAAGACAATCGTTGCGTGACATTTGCCAAACCGTTCAGCGATCCGTCGATCACGTGGCGGTCGAACCAAGCGATGGGGCGGGATACGCAGTTGAAGATGATACGTTTCGTGATGAAGAGGTACAACTCGTCCATGTAGAACCGTCGGTAAGCGGCGCGATGCAACCCGCTGAACGTGGTGGCCAGACGATCCGGTACGGGGTTCGATCCTTTGTAGAACCACGTGGCCAGAGCGATGGAAGCCACGGCAACAACGATGCTGGTGCCGGCTACTGCCCAGTCTAGGTGGATGATATATTCCATCCCGTTGCTACTGACAAACTTCCCGAAAGGAATGAACCCGGCGAAAAGTGTTACCACGGCAAGGAATACGAGGGGAAGAGTCATGCTCTTCGGGGCCTCGTGCGGGGTGTGTTCATGCGCGCTTTCTTTACCCCAGAAGATGTTATAATAGAGGCGGAACATGTAGAATGCCGTCAAGGCCGCGATGAAACTCATCACGACACCGAGTACCGGGCTGAACATGAACGTGGCGGCCAATATTTCGTCTTTACTGAAGAACCCGGAGAACGGGGGGATACCTGAAATAGCGAGGCAAGCCACGAGGAACGTGATGTGCGTCACGGGCAGGTATTTACGAAGACCACCCATGTGGCTCATCTCGTTGCTGTGAACGGCATGGATAATGGCTCCCGCGCCGAGGAATAGCAAGGCTTTAAACATGGCGTGCGTGAACAGGTGGAACATGGATGCCATGTAGCCCAAGCCTTCGTGGCCTTCCATCCCGGAGACACCGAGCGCCACCATCATGAAACCGATCTGCGAGATCGTGGAAAAGGCCAGCACTCGCTTGATGTCCGTCTGCACGCAGGCAACTACCGCCGCGTAGAGGGAAGTGACCGCTCCCACGACCGCGATCAGCACGAGTACCTCGGGGGCCTCGAAGTAATACACGGGGAACAAGCGAGCCACGAGGTAAACCCCGGCAACCACCATCGTGGCCGCGTGGATCAGTGCCGACACGGGGGTGGGACCTTCCATTGCGTCCGGTAACCAGATGTGTAACGGGAACATGGCCGACTTCCCGGCACCTCCCATGAAAATCAAGGCCATGGCCCAGCTCATCACTGAACATCCCATGAAGGTCGTCCCGGCAGCCCCGGCAAAGAGTGACGAGTCACCTGAAGTTAACAGGTCGAAAGAGAATGTTTTCGTGTAGAACGAGAGCAACAGGATGCCGATCAGGAAACCGAGGTCGGCGAACCGGGTGACGATAAACGCTTTCTTGGACGCGGCGACAGCCTCCGGTTTCGTGTAGTAGAAACCGATCAACAGGTAGGAAGAAACACCCACCAGCTCCCAGAAAATGTACATCTGGAAGATGTTCGTGGCTACCACGAGACCCAGCATCGAGAAACTGAAAAGGGAAAGGAAAGCGTAGTAACGCTGGAAACCTTTTTCCCCGTGCATGTATCCCAAACTGTAAACGTGTACCATCAATGATACGGTCGTGATTACTACCAGCATCATGACGGAAATCGGGTCTAGCAAGATACCCAGATCAATATGCAGGTATTGCGTGAAACGCAGCCATTCGAAGTTGAACGGGATGACCGGGAGGCGTACGCCTTCTACCCGGGGCATCGAGAAATATTGCCATGCCGTCATGTAGGCTAGCAAGGCACATATCGCCAAAGATAACGTTCCTATGCTCCCGGCCGTGGTGGGTTTCAATTTCGTACCCAACAAGCCTAGCGCTAGAAATGTCAGCAATGGTAGAATCAATATTAAAACTGTGTATTCCATGTATTGATTTCTTGATTTTAGATTTTAGATTTTAATTCCAGCCGCACGGGGCGGACGCTTTTTGATTTCTTACTTTTATCTTTTAGAGCAAGATGGTATTTTAGCTCCTCCTCTGTTCATAGAGGAGGTGGCTGCGAAGCAGACGGAGGAGTTTGTTGCCATGTAAACGCTTTATTTACAAGAACTCCCTCCCCCCTTCGGGGTACTCCCTCTATAAACAGAGGGAGAGCTAAAATACTCACCGTCTTCGGGAAACTTTTCATTTTCAATTCTCAATTTTCAATTGTCCATTCCTTTGCTCTTCTTCTTTCAGCTCGTTCAAGTTTTTCACCTGTATATTGCGGATGTTCCGGTATATATTGATGATGATGGCTATGGCAACGGCTGTTTCGCAAGCGGAAACCCCGATGGCGAACAGGGTGAAGAAAAAGCCTTCCATCTGTTCGGGGAAGAGATAACGGTTGAACACGGCAAAGTTGATGTCCACTGAATTCAGGATCAACTCGATTGAGATCAACACGGCAAGCAGGTTCCTCCGGGTGATGAACCCGTAAATTCCCGCGAAAAGCATGATCGTGCTGATCACCAAGTAATATTCCATGTGTAGTTCCATATACTTATTTTAGATTTATGATTTTATCGATTAAGTGATTTAGTGATTTCCGATGAAGTGATTTTAATCACTCAATCATCGAATCGGCAATCACGGAATCTTTTTCATTCTAAACTCTACATTTTAAACTTTTCTTTATCTTTTTCTCGCTATCATGATTCCACCGATGATGCAGGTCAATAGCAGAACACTGATTACCTCGAAGGGAAGCAGGTACTGGTATTTCTCCGTGCCCATCAAGGCGGTTCCGATGACTTTCTGGTTGATCTCCCCACCCACGAAGCGAGAGGGACCGAACGAGTGCATTAACGTGATGTAAACACATATTGCCGCCCCGGCGAGAGCCGTGATTAGCCCGGCAAACATCTTGCTATTCTTCAACCTGCTCACCTTGCTTTTGTCTGCCGTGGTGAGCAATATCGAGAACACGTACAGGATAATGATACCCCCGGCGTAGATCGTTAATTGCACCGCCCCTAGGAATGAGTATTCCAACTGGAAATATATTCCGGCAGTGGCAAAAAGCACGAATAGCAGGTAGGTCGCCGATCTCAAGATTCGGTTGGTCGTCACGGTCAGGATCGAGCAGACAACGATAACCGTTGCCAGGATGAAAAAGACCGTTTCTTGTAATTCTGCTGTACTCATTATATTAATTTTAAATTTTAGATTTTAAATCCTATCGATTAAGTGATTTAATGATTTTCGATGAAGTGATTTTAATCACCCAATCATTGAATCGGCAATCACTGAATCTTTTTCATTTTCAATTGACTCGTCGTGCAGGTATTTCACCAGTTTGCTGCGCGTGTAGACGGCGTGTTCGAACGTGGGTTTGAACTCGATGGCTTGTTGAGGGCACATTTTCACGCAGAGCTGGCAGAACATACAGCTACCTAAATCGTACCGGTATTTTATCAACACCTTTTTCTTCTTGCCGGTTTCATCCGTGACAAATTCGGACGTGATCTTGATGGTCCCGTTCGGGCAGTTCATCTCGCAGATGCCGCAAGCGATACATTTGTGGTGATTGTTCTCGTCGTGAGGCATCACCAGTTCACCCCGGAAACGGTCAAACATTTTCAATGTGGCCCGGTTTTCCGGGTATTGCTCCGTCGTTTTCTTGGTGAAAAATTCCCGTAGCGTGACTTTCATCCCGGTCAGCAAAGAGAAAAGACCCTTGAAAAACGAGGTAATATATCTTATAATACTCTTCATAACTTCGTCTTTAAAAATGTAGTTTAAATACGACAATGATCACCATCAGGAAAAGGTTGATCAGGTTAATCGGCAACAGGTAGCGCCATTCCAAGCGGAGTAACTGGTCGATACGCAACCGCGGGAAGGTCCATTTAAACCACATGATGATGAATATAACCACGGCTGTTTTCCCGAAGAACCAGAAGATGGAAGGAATGTAATCCATGATTTGGTTGAAACTTTCCCAGCCGGGAACGTGTAACGGCATCCAACCGCCTAAGAACAGGGTGCTGGCCACGGATGCAACCACGAACATGTTCAAGTATTCGGCGAGGTAAAAGAACCCGAAGTGCATACCGGAATACTCCGTGTGGTACCCCGCGGTCAACTCCGAGTCGGCTTCTGGCAAGTCGAAGGGACCCCGGTTCGTCTCGGCTGTCCCGGCGATGATGTAAACGATAAACGCGATACAAGCCGGGATATGTCCTTTGAATAGCAACCACCCGTCTGCCTGTCCTTCCACGATCGTGGAGAGCTGCATACTTCCGGTGAATACCACCACGGTAAGGATGGATAACCCGATGGATAACTCGTAACTGATCATCTGCGCGCCACTTCGCATGGCACCGATCAACGAGTATTTATTATTACTGGCCCACCCGGCAAGCAGGATTCCCACGATACCGATGGACGACACGGCGATCAGGAAGAAGATTCCCACGTTGAAGTCGATCACGTGTAGTCCTTTCGCGAAGGGAATACAACCAAAAGCCAGTACCGACGCGATAATCACGACGAAAGGGGCAAGGTTGAACAGAAATCGGTCGACGTGGTTGATGTCGATGATCTCCTTGGTTAACATTTTGATCATATCGGCCACACTCTGTATGGTCCCGTAAGGCCCCACCCGGTTCGGTCCGATACGACACTGGAAAAAGGCACACACTTTACGTTCCACGTAGATTAGCACGAGGGCGATCACGGCGTATCCCACGAGCAGGCAAAGCCCAATCAGGATAAACTCAACCAGCGTGGCAGCAGCGTGCGGGAGAAAACTCCTCAAGAGTTCATCTACCCATTGTGTTATAGTTGAGAAATCAAACATATACTAATTTTGGATTTAATGATTTTAGATTTTAGATTCCAGCCGCACAAGGTCGACGCTTCCTAATTTCCTACTTTCAACTTTTAGTTTTTATCTTTTAACTTTTATCTTCCAAGTTATCTGTCAATGTCCGGAACAACGTAGTCCAGCGTACCGCCGATAGCGATCAGGTCGGCGATTTTACCGCCTTTCGTGATCAGGTCGACGATGGATACCAGTGGTAGGCACGGGGAACGGAATTTTACCCGGTAAGGGTATTTGTCTCCCCGGCTTTCGAGGTAAACACCGAACTCACCCCGGCTGGCTTCCACGCTCTTGAAATAGTGACCTTCCGGCAATTTGATCAGCGGTTTGGTCTTCACGGCGTAGTCTCCCGCGGGGATGTTGTCTACCAGTTGTTCCAGTATATGTAATGATTCGAGAATCTCTTCCATGCGCACCATGTAACGGGCAAACGAGTCCCCTTCCGGGTAGAGGATTTCCTTGAAATCTACCTTGTCATATACCCCGTACGGAGTGTGTTTACGCACGTCACATGACCACCCGCAGGCGCGTCCCGTCGGGCCGGATGCCCCGTAACTGATGGCGTCCTCTTTCTTGAGAATGCCCACGCCTTTCAAACGTTGTTGGGCGATCACGTTGCCCGTGAACACGTCGTGATATTCTTTGATCATCGGGGGGAGGTATTTGATGAACTCTTTGATCCGGTTGATCAGGTTCGGGTGGATGTCCGCCATCACGCCACCGATCACGTTGTAGTTCTGAATCAGTCGTCCTCCCGTGGTTTCTTCCATGATGTCCAACACCTTCTCCCGGTCACGGAAACCGTAGAAGAAAGCGGTCAGCGCTCCCATATCCATGCAGAGGCATGACCAGAACAAGAGGTGAGAGGAAAGACGGTTTAGCTCGTCCATGATGGTGCGGATGTATTTCACCCGTTCCGGGATTTCCAAGCCCATGGCTTCCTCGATGCACATACAAAGTGCGTGGCGGTTCTGGTGTGCGGCAAGGTAATCCAGACGGTCTGTCAAGGCCAGCGTTTGCGGGTAGGTGAGGCTTTCACACAATTTCTCGATGCCCCGATGGATGTACCCGCAGTTGACATCCACCTTTTTCACGATCTCTCCTTCCAGTGATACCCGGAAACGGAGTACACCGTGAGTGGCGGGGTGTTGAGGCCCGATGTTCACCACGTATTCGTCTTCTTCAAACAAGATGTTCTCTTTCTCGCTGACTTCCCCGTCGTGGGAATCAGCCTCGAACGTGGGGGTTGCATCCAACGTTTCTTCACTTTCCAGTCGTACCGGGTTTATTTCAGGGTCTGCATTGTAGTCTTTACGTAACGGATAGCCGACCCAGTCGTTCCGCAGGAACAGACGTCGCATATCAGGATGGTTGATAAACCGGATACCGAGAAAGTCGTACACTTCACGTTCGTTCAGGTTGGCCGTGGCCCAGATGTCCGAAACGGTGGGCAGTTCCGGGTTTTCCCGGTTGGCAGTGAACGTCTTTAAAAATAATTTATGCTCGTGAGCCGTGGATTGTAACAGGCTGATCACGCCTAACGTGTCGCCCCAGTCCATTCCCGTCATGCAGATCATGAAGTCGAAAGAGAGATCCCGGTCCCCTTTTAGCCGGAGAGCCAGTTCCCTGTACTTGGCGGGTTCTACCGTCACGGTAAGGATACCGCTCTCGTCGATCTCTGCCTCGGGGACAATATGTTTTATTTTATCTACTAACATGTACTAATTTTAGATTTAATGATTTTAGATCCTATTGATTAAGTGATTTAATGATTTTCGATTAAGTGATTTTAATCACTCAATCATCGAATCGGCAATCACGGAATCTTTTTCATTCTAAATTCTACATTATTCTTTGTTCTCTTTTTCCTTGTGGTTTTTGCCACCGAGGAAACGTTCCACTTTTACCTTACGTTGCAGTTGGATCATCCCGTAGAGGAGGGCCTCCGGTCGCGGGGGACATCCGGGGATGTAAACGTCAACGGGGATGATGGAGTCAACCCCCTTCACCACATGATAAGAGTTTTTGAACGGTCCACCGGAAATGGCACATCCCCCCACGGCAATCACGTATTTGGGTTCGGCCATCTGGTCATAGAGACGTTTCAGCACGGGAGCCATCTTGTGTACGATGGTTCCCGCTACCATGATAAAGTCGGCTTGGCGCGGGCTGGCTCGTGTTACCTCGAACCCGAATCGGGAGAAATCGTAACGTGCCGCTCCCACTGCCATGAATTCAATACCACAACAGCTTGTTGCGAAGGTAAGCGGCCAGAGGGAATTCGAGCGTCCCCAGTTGATAACATCGTCAAGGCATCCCACGATAACATTGGTGCCGGACGCCCGAAGTTGTTCAAGATATTCGTTATCATTGAACTCTTCATATTTCATGGATTTGATTTTTACTTCCATTCCAACGCTCCTTTCTTCCACGCGTAAGCCAATCCGAGAATAAGGATCAGCATGAAAAATAATACATTCAGTAAACCGTTAATTCCGGCATCCTGAACGGTGACCGCCCAAGGATAGAGAAACACGGTTTCCACGTCGAACATCAAAAACAAGATGGCGAACAGGTAGTATCCTACCTTGAACTGCATCCATGATTTTCCTCGCGTAGGCACGCCACATTCATAGGCTTCCCCCTTCTGTTTGTTGAAGGTACGGGGAGAAATGGCCCGAGCAATGCTCATAGCGATAACCACCAGCAAAATGGCTGTAATCAACACAACCACGAATAAAGTAAGATTCATAATTATAAAAAGTTTCAGGTTTTCAAGTTTCAAGGTACAAGTTTAGTTACAGGGGATAAATACGACAAGTTGCGAACTTGTAACTGCAACTTGCTGGGCCACCAACCCGGCCTGTAACTTGTTTGATCTCCGGCTAAACAATGATTTCTCGCAGGGCAAAGACGTAGTATTTGGTCTTCCCGAGAGTCGAATACGGGTGGAAATACAAGTTGCGTTTGGAGTGTGCTACCGCGGTGTTGTTCTTGCTGTTCCTTTGCAGGAAAAAGGGAACCAATTGTGACTTGGAGTCCGGGACAACATGGAAGTAACCCAGTGTGAGTTCGCAACTTTCGTGAAGAAAGAGTAACAGGGGAATCGTGGAGACTTCACAGATCTCGTTCCGGCAGAAATTGCATTCTAAGCAGGAGCCATTGAAGGACAGATTTTGCCCTTTTGCCAATATCCCGCTGGAACTTATCAGCACGAATAACACGATCAATATACTATTCTTCAGCACGTTCAACATCATTCTTTTTACTTAAGGTTCGCAAAGATAACCTAATTTTGAATTTTGGTTGAAAAATGTGTGGTAAAGAATGTTAATCGAGAGATTAACATTCGGGGCCATAAGGTTTATAAACCATATTTTTTTCTTACTTTTGTAATCTCTCCGGGAAAGGAGAATATCCCGGGGGTAATACATGAAATTAGGGAAAAAAATATGAGTGACACCATTCATCACGAGTGTGGTTTCGCATTGATTCGATTGCTGAAACCATTGGATTATTATCAGAAGAAATACGGTTCTTACCTTTACGGGCTAAACAGGTTGTACATATTAATGGAAAAACAGCGTAACCGCGGCCAAGACGGTGCGGGAGTCGTGGGGTTGAAGCTCGACATGGAGCCGGGCTACAAGTATATGGACCGCATGCGTTCCTGTGACGCGAACCCGATACAGGACGTGTTCGACCGGATTCACGAACCGTTCACGCCGGAGATTCTCCGGGAGAAGGATGCTGTTTGGGCAAAGCAGAACCTTCCATTTGTTTCCGAGGTTTACTTGGGGCATTTACGTTACGCGACTTTCGGAAAGAATAATATAGATTACGTTCACCCGCTGAAACGGGCAAGCAACTGGCGGGCGCACAATTTAGCACTGGCGGCGAACTTTAACCTGACGAACGTGGACGAGTTGTTCGAGAGCTTGATCCGGGCGGGACAGTACCCGCGAAATTATTCCGACACGGTGACCCTGCTTGAGAAGGTAGGCTATTTTCTGGATAGCGAGATTCAGGATTTGTACCGTTTCTACAAGGAAAAGGGATTTTCGAAACAGGAGATTACCCCGTTGATCGAGCGTACGGTTGATTTACCCAAGGTCCTTTCCCGGAGTAGCGAGGATTGGGACGGGGGATATGCCGTGGCTGGAGTGGTCGGGCATGGCGATGCTTTCGTGATGCGTGACCCGTGGGGAATACGTCCGGCTTATTACTATAAAGATGACGAGGTGGTCGTGGTGGCTTCCGAGGCTTCCGTGATCCAGACCGCTTTTCAAGGCATGAATATGGAAATTTCCGAGATCCGTCCGGGGTACGCCCTGTTGATCAAGAAAGATGGAACCGTGACCGAGGAACTCGTGCGTGAACCGCGACAACGTGCCAGTTGTTCGTTCGAGCGTATCTACTTCTCCCGCGGGAATGACAGGAATATATACCGGGAACGGAAAAAATTGGGCGAGTTATTGACGCCTCGTTTGGTAAAGGCCGTAGATGGCGATCTCGACAACACGGTGTTTTCCTTTATCCCTAACACGGCGGAAACTTCCTTCTACGGAATGGTGAAAGGAATCCAGCAATACATGGTGGAGGAGAAAAAACGGTTGATCCGGGAGGGAAAGGCAACGTGGAGCGAGGAAACGCTCGACGAGATCATTTGCCGCGAACCCCGTATCGAGAAAATCGTGATCAAGGATGCCAAGCTGCGCACGTTTATTACCTCGGATTCCGGGCGTGACGGGTTGGTGGGACACGTGTACGACGTGACCTACGGGGCAGTGCAGCCCACGGATAACCTCGTGGTGATTGATGACTCGATCGTGCGGGGAACTACTTTGAAAAAGAGTATTCTGCGTATTCTCGATCGTCTTGGCCCGAAACGTATCGTGGTGGTGTCTTCCGCCCCACAGATTCGTTACCCCGATTGCTACGGGATCGACATGACCCGGATGAACGAGTTTATAGCGTTCAATGCGGCCATCGAGTTGTTGAAGGAACGAGGTATGGAGGGGCTAATTGACGAGGTGTACCGGAAGTGTAAAGCACAACAAGGACTGCCCAAAGAGCAGGTGGTGAACCACGTGAAAGAGATTTACGCTCCTTTTACCGAGGAAGAGATTTCCGACAAGATCGCCGAGATGGTGCGTGACGAGCATCTGAATGCCGAGGTAAAAGTGGTTTTCCAGTCTGTCGAAGATTTGCACGTGGCTTGCCCGAATGACACGGGTGACTGGTATTTTACCGGAAATTATCCCACTCCCGGTGGCAATAAGGTGGTCAACACCGCTTATATCAACTGGGTAGAAGGGAGGAATGAACGGTCTTACTAATTTTAGATTTTAGATTTTAGATTTTAGATTTTAAATTGAACCCCCTCTAGCTCCCCCTTGGAAAGGGGGAGAACACGTTGCATTGTTACGTCGGCCTCCTTCTTGCGTTCGTCTCTCCCCCTGTGTAAGGGGGAGTTGGTGGGGGTAGTTGGAAAGTTAAAAGTTAAAAGTTAAAAGATAAAAACTAAAAGTTGAAAGTGGAAAATTAAGAAGCGTCGGCCTTGTGCGGCTGGAATCTAAAATTAATAAGTTTTCACTTTCCCGTTCAAAGTTATTGCAATTTGTTTGTAAATGTTTAAATTAGTAGCGGATATTAAAAAGATCGGCTATGAAACAAGTTGTGTCATTTATTCTGTTATTTGTATTTTCCATTTGTTACGGGAATGACCCGTTAGTTGCACAAACGCGTAAAGAGAGACAAAAAGGGAAGGAAAAGAAGATCGTTCGGGAACAGGCGGTGGATTTGTTGCTGAAAGAGCAGCAAGTGGCCGCAGAACGAGCCGCTTTGAAAGAATTGTACTGGGTTCTGGGAGGGGAAGATTGGCGGGCGAAGGAGAACTGGTTAAGTGACCGGCCTGTAGAGGAGTGGTACGGGGTGAAGCGGAACTATGATAACGGGAAATTGAGTATATATCTGGGAGCAAACGGTTTGAAGGGAGTTCTGCTGGGAGCTATTTTCAGGCTGAAGACATTAGAGGTGCTTAACTTGTGTAATAACGAGATCACGGGGAGTATACCAACGGATATTGGAGAGTGTACAGCGTTGAGGCAGTTGTCACTGAACGGCAATCGTTTGATGGGAGAAATACCTGTCGGGATCGGTAAATTGGAAAATCTGATGACACTGGATCTTTCTCGTAACCAGTTGTCGGGGGAGATCCCGGAGGAAATCGGAGGGCTTAAGCAATTGAAATACCTTCGAATGGGTATGAATAAATTGACGGGGGACATTCCGGCTGCCATCGGGAACCTCTCGTTGTTAGAGTGTGTGGATATTTCTTCAAATTTGCTGACGGGGAAAATACCGGACGAGTTTATGTTTCTGGAAAACTTGGAAGAGATGAGTATATACGGTAATCGCTTGCTGGGGGAGTTGCCCAAGGACTGGAGCCGACTGAAAAAGTTGAGAAATTTATCGTTGGGACAAAACTGGATATGCGGGGAGATTCCCGCCTCGTTGGGGAGTGTGAAGACTTTGCAGAATATTTCACTGAATAATAATTTATTGAACGGGACGATTCCCGCTACTTTAGGGCTTTTGAAGGAGTTGTGGGCATTGGGTTTGTCAAATAACCGGCTGACGGGAGCGATTCCCGGCGTGTTATTCACTTTGCCGAAATTGTATCGTTTGGAATTGTCGGATAACGGGCTTTCAGGTTCGTTACCCGCTGAAATCAAGGAGGCCGTGTCGTTTACATCCCTTGATTTGAGTAATAATCGTTTGAGTGGGCCGTTGCCACCGGAGCTTTGTGAGTTGGTGCAGTTGAATTACTTGAATTTGCAAAATAACAAGTTTTCCGGTCCTTTACCCGCTGAAATCGGGAAAATGACGGGATTGACTTTACTGGATTTGACATCGAACAGGTTTTCGGGTCCTCTTCCGGAAGAGATAGGGCGATTGATTCACTTGCGGTCGTTATTGCTCTCGGAAAACGAGTTTTCCGGGGAGTTGCCGGAGACGCTGGGGAACCTGATTGATTTGAGAAGTTTCTACGTGAAAACGAATCGTTTGTCCGGACCGTTCCCGGTGGTGTTAACGAAGTTGGTCAAGCTGGAATATTTGAACTTGAGTTTTAATAATTTCTCGGGGGTGATCCCCGCGGAAATCGGGAATTGGGAAGAACTAAAACATTTGTATTTGTGGAAGAATCAGTTTAGCGGGAGTATTCCCCCGTCGATCGGTAAGTTGAGAAACTTGACGGAACTGAGTTTGGGAGAGAACCGTTTGTCGGGCGAGCTACCCAAGGAATTGGGGCAGTTGGAGAATTTGGTTACGGCATATTTGAATAATAATGCCTTTACCGGGCAGATTCCTAACGAAATGACACGAGCTTCGAAGCTGAAGTATTTGAATTTGAATAGTAATGATCTTTCGGGAGACTTACCGGACGAGTTAGGGAATTGGGAGGTGTTGGAGTCGTTACTCTTGGGAAGTAACAGGATCACGGGAACATTTCCTCCTTCGATCGGTAAGATGAAACGATTGAAATTTTTAAGTGTGTTCCGGAACAAGATGAGTGGGACGATCCCCTCGGAATTGGGAGAACTGGAGAATTTGGAGTGGTTGTATTTGACAAATAATCGTTTTAGTGGAACTCTGCCTTCTTCGATCAGTAATTTGAAACGGTTGAAGATTCTGGCTATACCTAATAATACGTTTTCTTCGTTTCCGGAAGAGTTGGGGGATTTGGAATCTTTAGAAGAACTAAATGCCTCAAGTGCTTTTTCGGGTGGAAGGATTCCCGAGAATATCGGAAATTTACGAAATTTGAAGTTGATGTTGTTGTGTAATAATAAGTTGTCAGGAGAGATTCCTGCAGGAATCGGAGAAATGATGATGCTGGAAAAGCTCGATTTGCGTCATAATGAATTAACGGGGGCAATTCCTGCTGAAATTGGTTACTTGGATAACTTGACCATGCTGGACATGTCTGGTAATAAGTTGAGTGGTACGATCCCCGCTGAAATCGGGAATATGAGAAAGTTGAATTTACTCAGTCTTGCCTACAATAAATTGCAAGGTGAGGTTCCCGCTGATTTGGGATGGCTCTCGGAATTAGAGGAACTGAATGTAGCGAGGAATGAGCTGGAGGGAATTTTGCCCGCCGAATGGGGTGAGTTGAAAAACTTGAAAAGATTGACTCTCACGGGTAATAAGTTTCGTGGGAGTATACCGAAAGCGTGGGAAGGAATGAAAAAACTGGAATATTTTTGGGGGCAGGATAACGCATTGACGGGCAAGGTCCCGGATTTCTTGTTCCGTTTGCCTGTATTGAAACGGTTGTGTTTGGAAAATAACTTTTTGCAGTTGACTGAGGAACAAAAGAAGTTGGACAGGAAGGGTGAACAGTATTTTTTATTGCCACAGGGGGAAAAGTAGGGAATAGTCTCGTGAGTTTGAAAACAAGAGGCTGACTTAAAAGTCTTATCTGTATTAACCAACTACCCCCTCCAGCTCCCCCTTACACAGGGGGAGAGCTAATTACCAAGTGGTATACCCTCCTGTGTAAGGAAGGATTAGAGAAGGTAGTCGCTTCATGATGGGTTACTTGAGTATGAGTGGTTCCTCGGTAATGATAGTGGCACGACTGGAATTCTCAACTGCGATTTTTGGTCCCGGGATGAGAGGGCTGTAATCAAGGACGTGTCTGATGCGAGCTCGCTGGTTGGGTGTGATTCGATCACGATAACCGTAATTATAATCCATTATATTATATGATGTGAACGTGTTCCCGTTACGGTCTTGACGCTGTGCTGCTTGGGCAAAAGTTAGTCGGGGGACACTTGCCAACCAAGTGTCGTAGGCTGGGCGATCGTAGTCGGGGGTATCTTCACAATAATCGGTTGTTTGTCCGTTGTCACCACCGGAAAACACATGAAATAATCCAAGATAATGCCCTAGTTCATGGGCGAGTGTGGTGGGCCATACCGGTTGTGGACCGTAAGCTCCTGTTTCTAGTTTGTTTACAAATGTCTTGTTTATCATCACGGCTTGCACGGAGTTGGTGGGAAGACTGGTATAATATGTATCATTTCTTCTTAAACCCGGTAGGGATTTGCCTTGCGGGGTGTACGGGGTCATGGCGATTCCCGTCACGTTTTCTTCGGTAAAGGAGCAGATGATAATGTTGATGTACTTGTTGGGGTCCCATATTATTTGTGTGCCGTTGTATGTGTTGTATCTTAAATAATTATCGACATTGAACGAGGTGGATGAGCTTTGAATGGTATTTATCCCGGGTTCAACCAAGGGAGTTCCTTCAGGCGTGGTGGTGGCAAGGGTGAATTGCAGGTTGAGGTTCTCGCTTTTCCCGTTGTTGCCCCGGTAGAAGTTATTCACGTAATCCATACATTCCTGAATGTAGGCGGCGGTGACTTTTGCATCATTTGCGGAACCGTCCGAGTACACGTGGAAAATGACCGGAAGTTCGAAGTAGATTTCTCCCTTTTGGGTCACGGTGAGGATTTGTTGTTGGTCAGAATTGGAGATCGTGACGGTCCCCGTGCGCTCGGTTGTGGTCGTGTTGACTTGCGTGTTGATCACAAGTGTATCTCCTTGTGGCGTACTGATCTTGCTTGCCCGGCACCAAGAGGTTGGGCTGGCAAGTGACCAGTCAGAACCACTCCGAAGAGCGATGCGGATAGTTTGTTGCTCGCTGCTTACCCGGATTTCGTTGCCTGTTGATAATTCTATTCCCTCGAACTTGTCCTTCTCGCAGGAAGTGACAAGTAGGAACAGAAGGTAAATAAGAATGTATTTTTGCATGTTTGTAGGTTTTATTTTTTCATGTAGCGGTCCATTTCCCGTTTGGCGTCTTTTTGTTTGAGGGTTTCCCGCTTGTCGTACTCTTTCTTTCCCCGGGCGAGGGCGATGCGGAGTTTGGCAAAGCCTTTCTCGTTAAGAAAGAGACGGACGGGGACAATGGTGAGTCCCGATTCCTTGGTCTTGCGTTCGAGCTTGACAAGTTCTTTCTTTTGCAGTAAAAGTTTACGTTCGCGGCGTTCGATGTGGTTGTAGTAGGTACCTAGTTTGTACTCGGCAACGTACATACCCTTAATCCACAGTTCGCCGTTGTGGAAATAACAGTAGGAATCCACCAACCCGGCTTTCCCGGCCCGGATGGATTTGATTTCGGTACCGGTGAGCATGATACCGGCGGTGTATTCTTCCAAGAACTCGTAGTCGAAGGATGCTCTTCTATTTTTTATATTAATGTCGTTTTGCATAGGTTTTGACGTTTAAGCATAAATAGTGGGTATTCTGAACATAATCATCAACAATTGCTGGATGATGATTGGGGACACGATCACGAGCAAACCGATGATGACGATGGCGCTTTTGCGGTATTGTACGTCGAGGGCTGTCAATTGGTTCAACCCGACGTAAAGGGTACGCAGGCACAGCAGGCTACATATTGCCATGAGTTGGGATATAAATCCTTCCGAGAATCCACTGGAAAGGCAGTGAAACGGGATGAAGACGGCCGAGCTGTACACGGCAAGGCGAAGGGCCATCCGGTTGGCTTCAGCCACTTTATTAGAGAGATATTCCCGGGTCACCCGGTAGGCGATGTAGCTCCCCACGACGGAGGCCACGAACAGGATGATGCCGATTCCAATGGCGTAAAGAGGTGAGGTTGACAATAAACGTAGCAATATTGCACATACAGAAGAAAGTACGGACAGGGGCACGAGGAAATTCTTGAAAACTTCGATTCCCTCGATATTTTCCCGACTGATCTTCTGCCATTCCATTTCGGGGTGAAGTAGTAGTTGCCGGGGTCTCGTGAATATGCCTTTGATGTCTAATTTCTTCATAGTAACGCGAAAATACTGTTTTTTATCGAGATTAATTCATAAGGTTCTTAAAGTTTGTCAAAGTTTATAAGATCTATAAAGTCCGTAAATAAGGTCCGTGGTCCCTGCAGGACGCTTTATCCATGGTTGCTCGAGTTGTCGTTAAACGTGGTATGAAGGCTCGGTACATGAAAATGTAATTATCCTGTAACAAATGTTTTATTTCTTCGTTAAAATTTGTGTGAAACGGAGGGCTTAAAATTGTTTTGCCTGATGAGCTGTGTTGCAGATTGATTTTTTGAATAGAAACTTGTAATTTTATAGACTGTAACTAATTAACTAGTATGAAAATAGGATTATTTATTCCCTGTTACATTAATGCGATTTACCCGGGGGTGGGGGTAGCCTCATACAAGTTGCTGACCTCGCTGGGCTTGGATGTCGATTACCCGCTGGATCAGACTTGCTGTGGGCAACCAATGGCGAATGGTGGATTCGAGAAGGATTCGACCGAGCTGGCCAAGCGGATGGAGGGATTGTTCGAGAAGTATGATTACGTGGTGGGGCCATCGGCCAGTTGCGTGGTTTTCGTGAAGGAGCATTACCCGAGGTTGTTGAACCGGGAGGAACATGCTTGTATCAGTAGTCGTATTTACGAGATTTGCGAATTCTTGCATGATGTGGTGAAGGTAGATAAGCTGAATGCCTCTTTCCCACACAAGGTAAGTATTCATAATAGTTGCCACGGGGAGAGGTTATTGCATCTTTCTTCCCCGAGCGAGTTGATGATTCCCCGTTATTCCAAGTTGCGGGATTTGTTGTCGCTGGTGAAGGACGTGGAAGTGTTCGAGCCTAAGCGGGTGGACGAGTGTTGCGGTTTCGGGGGAATGTTCTCGGTGGAGGAACCGGCGACGTCCGTGTGCATGGGACAGGATAAGGTGCATGATCATATGTCAACCGGGGCGGAATACATCACGGGAGCGGATAGTTCTTGCCTGATGCACATGGAAGGGATTATTCGTCGGGAGAAATTGCCGATAAAGACAATACACGTGGTGGAGATATTAAGTCAAGGGTTATAAACTTTATGAACTAATTTTGAAAATAACGTAAATCAAATAAATATGAGTTCACACGCTAAAGCTGCCAAGAAATTTATAGCTGACCGGGAGAGAACAGCATGGCATGATCAAGCGCTGTTTTTCGTGCGGGAGAAGCGAGACCGGATGGCCCATGATGTTCCCGAATGGGAAGCGTTGCGGGAGATGGCGAGTAATATGAAACGACACACGATTGCCAATTTACCCTATTATCTTGAAATGTTCGAGAAGAACGCCACGGCAAACGGGATTCATGTTCACTGGGCGAAAAATGCCGAGGAACATAACCGAATTGTTTACGAGATTATCCAGAAACATGGGGGAAAGAATCTCGTGAAGAGTAAGTCGATGCTGTCGGAAGAGTGCGGGTTGAGTCCTTATCTGGAGGCTAGGGGAATTGATGCCGTGGAGTCGGATTTGGGTGAACGGATCATGCAGTTCATGGGTACACCGCCAAGTCATATTGTGTTGCCTGCTATTCACGTGAAACGGGAAGAGGTGGGGAAGGTGTTTGAGAAAGAGTTGCACACGGAACCGGGGAATAGCGATCCGACTTACCTGACTCACGCGGCCCGGGCTGCCTTGCGGGAGAAGTTCCTGCACGCGGATATTGCCATGACGGGTGTTAATTTTGCCGTGGCCTCGTCAGGGGCTTTTGTGGTCTGTACGAACGAGGGAAATGCTGATATGGGAACTTCTTTCCCCAAGGTGCATATCGCGATCATGGGGCTTGAGAAAGTGGTGCCGGATTATGATGCTCTGGCCCTGTACGTGCGCTTGTTGGCCCGCTCTGCCACGGGACAGCCTTCAACGACGTATACGTCTCATTACAAGAAACCGGTGGAGGGGCAGGAGATGCATATCGTGATCGTGGATAACGGGCGAAGTGATATTCTGGCCTGCACGGAACACGTGAATATGTTGAAGTGTATTCGTTGCGGGTCATGTATTAACACTTGTCCCGTGTATCGTCGGACGGGGGGATATTCTTACTCTTATTTTATACCGGGACCCGTGGGGATTAACTTGGGAATGTTGAAGTCGCCGGAGAAGTATTCGGGGAACGTGTCAGCTTGTTCGCTTTGTTATTCCTGTTCGAATGTTTGTCCGGTGAAGATCGATCTGGCAGAGCAGATTTACAAATGGCGGCAGAATCTGGCGCCCTTGCATTTGGCTGACCCGTCGAAGAAGTTGATGGTGAAGGGAATGAAGTTTATCATGAATCATCCCGGTTTGTTCTATCATGCTATTGCTACCGGACGTGTTGCCGAGCGTATGCCTCGATTCGTGTTGTATAATTTTCTCGACGCGTGGGGTATCGGACGGGAACTTCCGGAGTTTGCGAAGGAGACGTTTAACGAGATGTGGAAAAAGGGATTGAAAGCCGATTAATTTATGAATGACGATTTACGATTGAAAAAGTGTCGGCTTTGTGCGGCTGGAATCTAAAATTTAAAATTAAAAATTAGAACATGGGTAGTAAAGAAGATATTTTAGCAAGGCTGAAAAAGCACGCGGTGGATCAAGTGGAACGACCGGAGATGACGTTCGAGCCGTTGACGTTTTCTGATCCGCTGGCACAGTTCGAGAAGATCATGAAGGCAGTGGGAGGAAATTGCGTGGTGTTGGAGAAAGGGCAGGACGTGAACGAGGTAATCCGGAACGTGTTCCCCGATGCCAAGTCGATCGCGTCGAATTTACCGGAAGTTACATGTGCCACGGTGAATCCCGACACGTTGGATGATCCGCGGGAATTGAACGGTACGGATGTCGGGGTGATCCGGGGTGATTTCGGGATTCTGGAAAATGGGATGGTATGGATTAACCAGCGTACCCGTTACAAGGCTCTCTTTTTTATTTCCGAGGCCTTGGTGATCCTACTTGACCGGAATCGTTTGGTGAATAATATGCATGAGGCATACAAGCAACCCGCTTTTGATGATTTCGGGTACGGTTGTTTCATTTCCGGTCCCTCGAAGACGGCTGATATTGAACAAGCGTTAGTCATCGGGGCGCACGGGGCGAGAGCGGTGACGGTGATATTGGAATAAAATAATAAAGGCCATTTTTTAATGGTCTTTATTATTCTTCGTCTTTTTTCTTTAATTCTTTCGAGAAGAAGAAATAAGCAACGATACAGACAATTAGCGGGAAAACGTAAACTAATCCCGGAGAGAAGATGGCGAAATACCATGGCATACTCCACTCTTCATGGGCTGATATTTCTAAGGCTTTATAGCCCACGTGTACAATTCCGATAGAAAGGAATGCAACGGCGGCAATCCCGAATAATTTTTGATTTTTGGCAGCTTTTATTTTGTCCATAGTTTGATTCGCCAATGGCGAGTTATAGGTTAATAAGTTGCAAATTGCAGGTTACAAAATACAAGTTTGCAGGTTAGTGATCAGCTTGTAACCTGCAAACTTGAAATTTGTAACTATTTTTTATAAAGATGTTTGATTCCAACCCGATGTCCGGCTACGGCAAAGTACAGGATGAATAGGTAGCAAGGCAACATCATCCAGTAGGCCCCTTGGTGTCCCATAGAAGTGGTTAATGAACCGTACAACATTGGGAGTAAGGCTCCTCCGGCGATAGCCATAATGAGTAGGGCCGATCCGGTCTTCGTGTGACGTCCCAACCCGAAGATGGCAAGCGGGAAGATGGCGGGCCACATGAGCGAGTTTGCCAAGCTTAGCAAGGTCAGGCACCAGATAGAAGTGTCTCCCGGCAGCATAACAGTACAAATACCGAGGATAACCCCCAAGGTTGCACAGCAAGCAAGGGCTTTTTCCTGACTGATGTATTTGGGGATGGCGATGATTCCGATGATATAACCAACGATCATGGCGATCATGCCGTAAGTTGGGAATATCCGGGCGGTGTCCATGTCCATTTTCATGGATTGGGCGTAACCGATAATCGTGTCAATAGCAATTACTTCAACTCCCACGTACAAGAATAGGGTAACAATTCCGATCCAGAGGTGGGGGAAACTGAATATGCTTGATTTCCCGCCGTGTTGCAGGCTACCTTCTTCTTCTTCCGGGTCCTCGATTTGGGGAAGCGGGGAGAAACGGACAAATAGGGCCAGCACGACGAGTGATACCATGATCACTACGTATGGTACGATGGATTTGGAGGCCAGTAAGTCGAGTTCCGCGGCTTTTTGTATGGCATCCATTGTTTGTAATTTTGCCTCAAGTAGGTCGATGTCTTTTAGCATGATTGATCCGAGGATCAGCGGGCTGATAGCTCCAGCCACCTTGTTACAGATACCCATGATGCTCACGCGCTGGGCGGCACTCTCGGCGGGGCCAAGCTCGATCACGTAAGGGTTGGAGGCTGTCTGAAGCACGGATAGTCCCGTACCCATGATGAATAACCCAAGTAGGAATAACCCGTAAGTGCGGGTCATGGCAGCCGGGATGAACAGTAATGCGCCGACGGCCATCACGAGGAGGCCGAGCATCATACCGTTCTTGTATCCTGTTTTCCGCAGTACCCAGGACGAAGGTAGTGCCATCACGAAGTAGGCAATGTAGAACGCGAAGGTCACAAGGTACCCCTGCCATTCATGTTGCAGCTCGCAGGCGATTTTAAGATAAGGGATCAAGGTGGCGTTCAACCACGTGACGAACCCGAAGATAAAGAAGAGGATACCGATAATGATAATCCCCATACTGTAAGAATTTTTCTTTTGTTCCATCATCTTTTCGTTAAAATATACATAAACACGTAAACACTTTCAAGAATCTACAAAGTTATTAATTTTTGATAATGATGAATGAAATTGGGAAAAATTATTCGTGCGGCCGCGATGGCAGATGAGAAGAGACCGTATCCTTCACGGATACGATCTCTCGTGTAAACAGAAAAGCACCTCTACGATTTGTCTTTTGATATATCTGGTTATTAGTTTGACATGATTTGCTTGACGAGGGTGTTGTCTTCGATAATCCCCATGATTTTCCGGTTGAGCGTGCCATCCCTGTTGATGATGATGAAGGCCGGGTACGAGTTAATTTCAAATTGTTGGCTTAATGTTTTTCCCTCTTTGGAATCGGGGCTAATGTCCAAAGTGATGAAGTTTAGGTTAATGTTTTTCCTTGTTTTTTCCTTGTTTAGTGTTTTTTGGATCTTGACCCGGTTGGCATCATTGGGAAGCAAGACCAAAAGGGTTTGTTTATCTTGCATCACGGCCCTTTTCAGAGCTTCTTTGTAATTCAAGTCATAATAGTACACCTGTGGGCAAACAAGGGCTTTGAAATTTTCAAAGAAATCGTTGTAATAATCTTTCATTTTGGGATCGGCGGAAGTATATGTTTTTTCCCATGTCAGGATCCGATTAAGTTCCTTGTCTGTTAGTTCGCTTTTCAAGGAGTTAAGAGCATTCATTATATCCCATGTATTCGAATTGTTACTGTCCAGTATGTTCTTTTCTGCCATGGAAATAATTTTTTCCTTGTCTTTCGTGAGGATGGCTCTATTTAGTTCAATTTGGGCGTAAAATTCTTCCTTCCCTTCTAAAGATATTTCTTCGAGTTCCTTTTCCACTTGTTTGAGCTGGTTTAGCGGGTCTTTAGCCCCGGGTCTTATCGTTTGAGCGATGGCGACCCGATAGATCATTTTAATCTGGTAGTCTACTTTTTTCGGGTCTACGATTTTTTTATACTCGTCGGCATGGCGTGCTAGGAATTTGAAATCTTCAGAGTCAAAGGTTGCGATTTCAATGACGGGCCAGAATTCTTTACGAAGACGGTCTTGTGCCGTGAGAACGGGTTGTAGTTTTTGATTGACTTCCTGATATTTTTGGTTTTCACCGGAATAACGGAGTGCGAGTAGATAATCGACAAGCTCTTGTTTGTTGATATTGTCGTTTTCATATTTTTCTCCCAGATAGGCAAGTGATGTTTCTTCGTTTAATCCTTGTTTTACTAAAGAGATAAAAAAATCAGATTCTTGGAATCCACCAACAATTTTATGCTGTACGCTTCCATCCGGGCGTATGATGAGGAATGTTGGATAGGCCTGCACGTCGTACTTTTTTTGTAATTCGGGGCCTTCTCCTTTTTCCATGTCATATTTGACGTTGATAAAGTTAGCGTTAAAGAAATTGCCTACTTCTTTTTTGGGAAAAATGGTTTGGCTCATGAACTGGCAGGGGCCACACCACGAGGTGTAACAATCCATGAATATCAGTTTGTTACCGGATTTTGCTTTCGCTAACGCCTCTTTGAAGGAGAGCGTCTCGAAGCGTGTCCCTTCCTGACAAAAGGCCGGAAAAGTATATATCAAGAAGATAATGATTGAAATCAGAGTTTTCATTCGTAATTATTTAATATTAATTATTTTGCGTCCCGAACGTAGCGTACGCCCATGTATTTGTTGTTCATGCCCATGAGACTTTCATCGGCGATCGTCGTTACATCGCGTTCAATTTGCGACGAGTTGTAGCGGATTCTTCGGAAATAGACAGCGGTAGATTTCTTATAACTTTCATCTACCGTGCTAGTCCAGTAAAACCCGTAATCTCCGGCGTTCCGGAGAAATAAATAACTACCGCTTCCACCTAGCGTGATGGAACCGCAGAGGCGTAAATTAATCCCGTCTTTTTGTTGCATTAATTCTCCTTCGTATGAGCCTCTCCAGCCGATTGCATTGGATTCGGACGTGGACATTCCTAGGGTCTGTTCTAGTTTTTTCCAGTCTTCATCGGTCGGTAATCTCCAGCCTGCCGGGGCATTAGCCACGGCTTCCTCGTAGGTATATAAGTTACCGTACGTGGTGTAGTAAGCTTTTACCAATTCTGTGTCGGAATTTCTTAGCAATGCTTGTCCACGGCTGTTTTTTTGTTCGTAATAAGGTGTCCCGGCGTTGTAATTGGAGGCCATCCAATCAAGATCGCCATAGCGAACCCAGATGTATTCGATTCCATCGTTGTCTGTCAAGGTTCCAGTTGATCCGGGTTTGATGGCAGGTAATTCATTGTCGTTGTCGCTGCAACCGACGCATAGGGCAAGAGTTGTTATCCAAAGTAATATTATTGTCTTCATCATGTTCCTGTGTTAAAAGATAAATCCCAAGTCACTGATAATAATTTGTTTGAGTACATCATATTTTTCACCGATAATCGGGTAAGCGGCATATTTATTTTTAAATTCCTCTTCGCTGGTGTTGAATAATGCCTCGATGTAGTCGCTAAGATCGTAATCTGCGCTGATAAATAGGTTGTAATAGGCTCGTAACAGGCCTCTGGAATATACTTTGTCGTAATCATAGACATAGTTTTCGTCTTCCGGAACTCCCGCGGCGGCGTATGTTTTCCCGTAAAATTCTTTGCTGAATGTATAAAATTTTTCCATCACGGCGGCAGGGACATTATTTATCTTTTTCGAGATGATTTCACCGAATATGGGCGAGAAAAAATCCCGTTTTTCCTGTTCATTCATTTCCGCGATGTTTCCCACGGAAAGAGCCAAACAACGGTATCCGAGATAGTAGTCAATGGCTCTTATCGTGCCGTAGTAATTCTCGGAAAGCTGGTTGACCAGCAATATGGAATAAGGGCGCAAGGGCGAGGCTAATCGGGGTATCATGTAGGTTTCGATGAAATGGATACCTTCTTTCATTTCTGACTGGTTGGTCAGATAATCAAGATAAAGTTCATCACCCCCGCTTGTTAACGAGTAGGATAAATCTAATATTTCAGTGTACCAGATTGGAATACCCTCGGTATTCGTTCCCTGTTGCTCGTGGCATAAGGTGTCGTTAAAAAGTAAGTGTATTTCGTTTCTTTCACGGAATTCACGTCGTAGTACTGATACCGGGTCGGTCGCATCCGGGGAAATAATGAAGTAATTTTTTTGTGTTTCATTGGGGACCAGTGAATCTTCTTTTCCGCAAGAGGTTGCGCATATCATAAAAAGGGAGAGGTAGAAAATGCTATATATGAGTTTCATGACATTCATTTTAGTTGTTATTATTTTCTATGATTTCTACCGGTTCTCGTTCCGGGCGGTTGTTACTTCCCAAGTTTACTTGAAAATCAAGAACTTCTCTGGGTAGAGTTAACGTGTAGGCTTTATCATTCAATCCTAGTTCATATATTCGGGTTTCTCCGGGAACAGTTTGGTATGAAATTGTGGTGAATTTCGTGTACGTGTGGCGATAAGTTTTGGACCACGGGTATTTTTCGCATACGGTGTAACGTCGTAAATCGTACCAACGATGTCCTTCTAGACACAATTCCCGTTGGCGTTCTTCCCGAATCAGGTCGATCAATGCGTTACCGCTTTCAGCAATGGTTGGGGGTGTGCTGTAACGTTTGGCTTGGAGTAGCCCGATCATTTGTCGTGCGGTTCCCTCGTCATTGTCGAAGGCGGCGGCTTCTGCCAAATTCAGATAAGCCTCTGATGTGCGGAAGAGGAAGTTGTCTGACACGCTGCAAGCCTCGTTCCAATGGTCTCTGCCCCAAGATACTTTGGAAAAAATATATTTCCCGTCTTCTTGGGTGATGTAGTGTCGTTTTCGAAGGTCGTTATCATCAAACGTCTCGTACAGGTCTTTTGAAATGTAGAAAGGTCTTGAATCGCTTTGCAGGTTTCCATAATAGTCATAAGGACTCCCGAGGAGCATGGGTGACAGAAGGTGTCCGCCCATGGAAAATATTACTTCCGGTGATTCCGAGGTCAGGAAGTTTCCTTCCCCTTGGAATGTTGTCAAGTTAGCTAACGCATTATTCCGGTCAAGGACTTGTTGGGCGTATGAGCGTGCATTTTTGTAATCCTGCATGTAAAGATAAACACGACTCATCAGAAAGTAAGTCGCCGTGAGATCAGCTTGGTAAATAGATACCTTTTCGGTCTGGGCTAAACATTCTTTTGCTTTTTCCAAGTCTTTGAGGATTTGAGCGTAGATTTCGGACACGCTATTTCGGACGTATGTTTTATCTTCAATATAAGATGTTAATTTCAAGGGAACTCCCGGTGTGGTTGCAGCCGTTGTGGGTGCATAAGGCTCGGCGTATAGGTTTACTAAGGTAAAATAGTACGCTGCACGAAGAAAATAGGCTTCCCCTTCAACTCGTATTTTGTCTGTTTCTTCTTGTGGAGTTTTAGTTGATACGTTGTTCAATTCATCCAAGATGATATTCACGGCATTAATGTATTTGTATGTCTGGTTCCAGCAACCGTCTTCTGCCCGTGTGCTTGTTCCTTCCGAATCATATCCCACTTGTCGTTGCCACGTGTAGTACCCGAACATGGTTTCCGCGCTGTGGATCATGACTCCGGAGTTTGTTTTCCCATTTTGTTCCACCTCGTCTGACATCAGGTGGATAAATAGGTTATACGGGTCATCCGTGGACACGAGAACATTATAGTTGTATTTGCTCGTCGGAAGGTAGGCACTTCCGAGCAAAAGCTCGTCAAGATCGGAAACAGTTTCTACTTTTGACAAGTCCTGAGAATACTCTTTCAGAAAGTCTGAACAAGCCGAGAGCGTGAAGAGTAGTAATCCGATAAATAATATATTTTTCATGACATCTCTTTTTTAAAATGAAACATTCAAACTGAATGAATAAGTCGGTCGGTCGGATAGTTGTACTGTCGCGAAACCGCTTTGTGTTGCTGTTTGTCCTTTTAGCTTTGAGGAACAGATGGTAAACAGGTTTGTTCCTGACAAGGTCAAGGCCAAACGTGACATTCTGAGTTTGGGTAATATGCGTTCGCCAAATTCGTAGGTGAAACTAAGGCTGGAACATTTTAAATAATTACCGCTCACGACCCGGTAGTCGGAATAGTCGTACATTTCCCATGCACTGTTAGCTATTTTTTGAATCTCTTTCCTTGAGGTTGTTGCCCAGTGCCCGGAGTAGTACTGGTAGGAGTCGCTACTGTTGGGGATGATTGCGGGAATGTTCGTGTGTTTTTCGTCCCCGGATTTTTGCCAGCGATCCAGAAATTCCCTGCGAAGGTTGTATTCCGGTTCGATGTCTGACCCGTTTCCATTGTCAAACAGGCGAAATAGACGAACTTTTGACCCCAAGCTGTAGGCGAATGCGCCGCTCATGCGTAGATTTTTATAGCGTAATGTCGTGTTCAATCCCCCGGACATATAGGGTTCACGACGTCCGGAAGCTTTTAGAACTTTGGTGTAAGTTTCATATTTGCTTAGTCCGTCGAGTTCCTGTTGCCGGGCTTCCATATCATCAAATAATGGTCCGCCGTCAATGGAGCTAAGTCCGATAAATTTGTAGGAGTAGAAGGTGTTTATAGCCTTACCCTTGATTACAGCCGTGCCGTTCAGGAAATCGGTAAGTTCGTACGTTTGGGAGTCCGGGTCACTTTTTACTTTATTAAAGTTTTTAGAGAACGAGGTGGATAGAGTCCAACGGAAATCCTGATTCATGATCGGGGAGATCGTGATATCGATGCTGTAACCGCTATTCTCGATGTCGCCCCCGTTGATGATGTATGAATTGATCCCGTTCATGGATGCGATTTTTTTAGTCATGAAGGCGTCATTGGTACGTTTGTAATAATATTGTCCTTCAAATTGGATTCGCCTTTGTAGGATAGAGAACATGAACCCGGTATTTAATGAACTCGTTTTTTCCCATTTTATATTCGGGTTGGGATAACGGGCAATTTCGGATTTGTATTTGTTATAGTAATTGTCTAGCGGGAGTTTTTTGATTACAAGTGCCGGGGATTGATCCGATAACATGTTACCTTGGTAACCGAAAGAAACTTTCAGGGTCATGTAGTCGATCCATTTTGCTTTCAAGGCCTCGTGTTCTGAGAAATTGTAAGCCCCGGAAATAGACCAGATCGGTAATAATTTGTCATTACTTTTGTCTCCGAAATTATTCGAACCGTCAATCCGCCCGTTCACGTTGAACGTGAAATAGTTTTTATAACTATACGAGACGGAAATAAACCCGGATAACATATTCGTTTTATTATCCATGATCGTGGGGACGTTGCTTGCCAGCCAATTCCCGTAGGTTGGGTAGTCCGTTATACTGATATTGTCGACGAATATTTTTCCCCGGTCCGGGTAATAACCGCGGGTGACGCTTTTAAAACCATCATAATGGGATGAGCTGAGTTCCCATCCGGCACTGGCATTGATATTGTGTTTTTCTTCGGCTCCAAAGTATTTGTTGATGTTTACCTGAATACGCACCGTGATTGAATTGTTATTTGTTTCATCGCGAGTTAATTCTCCCCCGAAAGGCAGTACGCTGCTGCTGCCCGTGGCGGGAAGTGTTCCGTATTCCGTGTCTCGTAATTTAGCCGCGTAAAAAGTCTTTTCTCCCCAATAACCCTCGATTTCCGTGTTCTGGGTGGTGTATGAAATGATGGCATTGGCATTTAACCATTCCGTGAAATTGAATCTCAAATTTGCGTTTACGGTTAATCCCATGATATGTTGTTTGTTATAACTATTTTCCAGCTCGTTGAGGATGTTGTAATTAAATCTGTATGTTGAGAATCCGGTTCTTTTTTGGTAATAGTGGTATTCTCCTGCCTCGTCGTAGGCTGGGATGGCCCGGCTGGTTTTATATGCGTAATCAATAGGCGCAACATCTGATTGATTATATTTTCTTTTGCTTTCATTGCCTTGTAATTGGAAAAAAGCTGTTACCCATTTGCTGAACGTGGTTTCCAGATTTAAGGCAGCCGTGTAACGTTGATTGTAGTTCCCCTTGATCACGTCATTTTCCCGGGTATATCCGAGTGAGGCATAGTAACGGGTTTTTTCCGAGCCCCCGGATATACTGACGGTATGTTGATGTGAGAAACTATCTTCCGTGAGTAATTTGAACCAATCGGTATTCATGGTTTCAAGTTGGGCAACTTTTTTGTCGAAGTCTGAATCCGTGATTTCTTTGTTATACAATTGGTTTAATAATCCTTCGTATCCAACAGAGTAATTAGCGTAGTAGTCGTACACGTAGCGTTGGGCGAACAATTCCTTGGAAAATTGAATCCGTTCTTTAGAGTTCATTAGATCGATTTTTCGATCTGAGTAACGGGGACGCTGACGCAGGGTTGTTGTCATGTTATAATTAATTATCGGTGCTCCGATATGCCCTTTTTTCGTGGTGATCACGATAACCCCGTTGGCTGCTTTCGTCCCGTACAGGGCGGTGGCGGCGGCATCTTTCAGAATATCGAGACGTTCAATATCTTGGGGATTTATTCCGGCAATGGCATTACCGATACGATTGATGTAGTCGGGATCATTTAATTCTTCAGCCGAGATGGGGACTGGGTCTTGTACGATGATACCATCTACTACCCACAACGGTTCCCGATTTCCGACCAGTGTCGATGTCCCCCGGATACGGATCTTGGGTGCGACACCAACCTCTCCGGAATTGGTCATCAGAATCATGTCGGTAACTCTTCCTTCGAGCATCTGATCAATGGAAGAGGCGCTTGGAATCATGATGTCATCCATTTTCATGGAAGAGATGGCACTGGTCGATTTTTTCTTGTTAAGTACTTGGTAACCGGTTATGACTACCTCTTCCATTTCCTGAAAGTCTTCTTCCATGATAACGGTTAAATCCTTTTCTCCTTTATACGTGATTGTTTTTGGCTTCATGCCTACAAAGGAGAAGATTAGTTCAATATTTGCATCTTGTGGCGGCGTGATCGTGAAATGTCCCTCTTTGTCTGTGGCAACTCCAATGGTTGTTCCTTTGATCATGACAGTTACTCCGGGAAGAGGGATTTTCTTTTTATCCATAACCGAGCCTCGAATCTGTATCGTTTTAGGCGTTTCAATCGGTTTTGCCGGACGGATGATGATGGTGTTGTTGTTGTCGAATCGATACGTGAATTCTTTTTGTAGCACGTGATCCAGAACATCTGTAAGTTTCATCTTCAGTCGTGGCATTTGCATTATTTTCCGGATGTCCAGTTCGTTCTCACTGTAGAAAATATCGTATTTCAGTTGTTGTGTGATGAGGTCGAAAACTTGTTCCATCATCATTTGGCGTGTTGTAAAAGTAACACTGTCTTCTTGGGTCAAGGGGGATGCTTTACAGGTTACAGAGCCTGTAAACAAGCTTAATGCGATGAATGTGATAAGCATGACCCTTTTTTTTAACTTTTCTTGTAAGTAAAAAATGTGATCTGACTCTTTTTTTTTCATAATTTTGTAATTGAATTAGTATTAGCCTTTTATTCTACCGACTGCAAATGGAAAATAAAAGGTGTATTATTAATAAGGGAATGGGTTATTCATGTACTCGTTCCTTTATTTTTTATTTTCTTTACAGTGATAATTTTGCCATTGATGTCAAATGTTATATCCGTGGTTTCTTCTAAGTATTGTAGCATTGATTCCAGTGAATTGTGTTTATTGATAACTCCCCTGAAATACATATCCTTGATTTCTTCTTGTTGGTAATGCATCTGGAAATCGTACCATCGTTCCAATTTTCTCACGATGTCTTCAAAACGGTAACCTTTAAAGTAGAATTTTCCGTCAAGCCACGAGGTGTAGAGTTCGGTTTCAACTGTTTTTATCTCGATCTCTCCCGTGTTGTTGTTTAGTGAATATTGTTCGGATGGTTGTAATATTTTTCCTTCATGATCAGCTATTTGTATGGCTACTTTTCCCTGTACTAAAGTTACTTGCCAGCTTGGATCTTCCGGGTAGGCTGAAACATTGAAACGGGTACCCAGTACGGTTACGGTTTTGTCTCCCGAATGTACGATAAAAGGAGCATGTTCATTTTTTTCGATCTCGAAAAATGCTTCACCTTCAAGATAAACTTCCCGGCAGGTAGGAGTAAATTGAACCGGGAATTTTAACGTGGATTCCGAATTCAACCACACGATGGAGCCGTCTGCCAGTTTTAAGGAAAACTCTCCGCCTTTGGGGATAATCAATTGATTATATTCGACAGGGACGTTTCCTTCTCCGAGAGAATCGATGTTATAATATAAGGTGTTATTTAAAGAATCTTTCGTGATTTTTACGCCTAAATCTTTTATGGAGATATTCTGCTCCATGTTTTCAAGGTAGAGATGCTCTCCCGTTGCCAGTATTAATTTTGCTTTAGAAGGGACGGACTGGATGTTCGGGTGATTCATGTCAGATTGTTGAAAATACCATAGATAGGAACCCATGGATAGTGTCAATATGAAAATGGCCGCATATTTGAAAATACGAAATTTTACCGATGGCTTGGAATATCCTTTACATCTTGATTGTACGTTTTTCCATGCTGAATCTACCCCGTCGTTTTCATTTTGTAGGGAGTAAAAAGCTCTTCTGATTAAAAAGTATATCTGTTTGTTCATGTTTTTCCAGTTTCATTTTGCTTAAGGGGATCGAAACCGGAAAATGGGTGACCCTAAAATGAAATATTTTTCATGTTTTTTTTCAAGAAGCTGTTAATCAATAATAAAAGATAAGTTTTATCATCTAATTTTTCTCTGAATTTACGATAAGCCTTTGATAAATGAGTTTTAACCGTGTTGACGGATATATTTAGTTCTTCTGCGATGTCTTTATACTTTTTGCCATCCATACAATTCATGACAAAGACAATTCGACATTGTTCGGGAAGTTCTTGTAGGATTTTTTTAGCCTCTTCCAGTTTAATGAGTTCTTCTTCCGAATATTCAGATTCTTGGAGATAGATGATAAATTCTGCGAGACGAGGAAGGTGAGTACGTTCTAGCATTTGTTTTTTTAGGTAGTGTAATGCTCCGTGCCGCACGGTAGAATAGAGGTAAGTCTGGATTGTCGTTTTGATTTCTAGTGTTTTACGGTTGTTCCATAGATATACGAAAGCATCTTGAACGATGTCTTCACTGGCTTGTTTATTCATCACGATTCCTTGACAATAGTTACGTAAAGGGGTGTAGTAATTTTTAAAAAGCTTTTCGAAGATTAGTGGGTCTATTTTTGAAAAACTTTGAAAATCATTTGAATATGTTTCTTCTGTTGATGGCATAGTTACTTGTTCTCATTCAATCCGCATCTTAATTCATGTCCGTGATTTTGATCCCTCCGTTAGAAATGTCCGTGTAGCTGTCTTTCCGAAGGCTTTCGATATACTGTATATTTATGGAATATAATTGGTTGCTCATTTTTTTTGATTATAGATTCAATGCTTGTAAATTTAGTGAAAATATATTTATATCAATATAATATAGAAAATATTTTTAGAATCTACCTTTCTTTGAAGTAAAAAATGAAACAGTTATTCGTGGGTTGAGTCAGGACTTTTTTACTTTCTATTTGACCGTCAATTGATAAATAAACTCTTTATTATGTTTCGATTATATTCGTTTTAATATTATATTTTAGGGAAAATGGGGGGGTATGAAAATCGGGATACAGAAACAAACTCTTGTATCCCGGTTATTTCAAATAGTAATCAATAATTAACTTTCCGAAAAATAGAGAAAGTTATTTTGTTGATTTTGTAGCGGAAATTATTCGTGAAATAATTCTGTTAACTTGTCTATCAGAGCTTTCCCTCGCAGATCCAATGCAATAAGTACTCCTTTACTATCCACCAGATACATGGTCGGGATTGCCTTTACTTTATAGAGACCTGCCACCTCGTTGCTGCGGAAGTTGGGCCACGTGAGTTTTTCTTCATCTAAAGCTTTCTTCCAATCAGATTCTTTTTTATCAGTGGAAATACTGATAATTTGGAATCCCTTGTCTGCGAATTTCGCATAGGCATCTTTCAAATTCGGGATTTCTTTACGACACGGGCCACACCAAGATGCCCAAAAGTCAATAAGTGCATATTTCCGTCCTTCAAGCAACGATTGCAAGCTGTGTTCTTTTCCATTCGCTTCTTTCACCGTGAATGCTGGGACCGGTTGTCCAACACGTCCCGCTGGGTATAGTTCCTCGTACACCATTTTTCCATAATAACTATCTTTGGCCTCTTGTGAGAACTGCTCGTAAAGATTTTTTTGATCAGGAGTTAAATAGGAGGTTAAAGCAATTAGTGCTAGCGGTCCCCAAAAGGTTTCCTTGTTTTCCAAAATTATGCGATTGTAATTTTTTTCCATGGCTTGGAAAAATTCTTTATCTTCCTTCTGCATATTTTTTCCTATCTCAGAATCCATCAGCTCTTGCATCTTTGCAGCATCTTTGTCCGTATACGCTTTGCTGTAGGCATTGGTAAAATCATTGTAACGTTTTTGGAAATCCTTACGGATTCTATCAAGAGAATCTCGCGGGGACATCATCCGTTTGTAGTAATCGGTCAGAGGCGAGCCTTTCACCATCGCAGAAAAATTATATATTGGTAGACTGTCTTTGCCGACAAAGGAACATGTTACATTCCCGTCTACGAAGATATTTTTATCTTCCAACATCAAATCTAATTTTCCGTAACAATCCTTCACTCTCAATATCATTAAGCGGGGTGTCAACACGGTTCCCTCGAAAATAAATTTACCCTCCTTTATTGATGTTTCAGTTAGAACAGGCTCTTCGTGATGTGCGAAAGGGACTAATTGGAGTATTGTCCCGTCCTTCAGGCCTTTGATATTCCCTTTCAACGTATATTTCCCGGCAGGTTGTTGTTGGGCACAGCCTAACAGGCACAAACAAGCCCATAGTCCATAGACTAAATTTTTCATATTCATATTTTTATATTCTAATTCTGATTCAGATTAAATCTATTCGTTTTGTTCAATCAATGAGCAAATACTGATAATCTTGCCCCAACCCGTGGTAATGGTGGGATTTTCCCGCTTTATCATATTATTCCATGGAGCTACACCTGTATACTGCGTTGTCGGTATACCATTGGTGTGGTCCATCTCAAATTCAAGAAGTTTCCCTTCTTGTTTATTGCTGTCCCACAAAGCGATATAAAACATGCAACTTCCGGTAGGCCATCCTCCCACACCGGGGACGTGTATTGTTGTGACTGTTTCGTTGGCAGAACAGGAATATACCAATCGGGATGCACTGTTTCCGCTCGTGGGCGAAAAAGAGTATACTGCCTTGTCCGTGGCATAATAAAAAGCATTCGCGGCATTGCTGCATGCAAAATATTTGGCGTTGGCGATTTCTGAACAACCCGACAAATCTGTTTTGGGGGAAGTGCTGCTACCTAGGTAAGACAAGTCACCATCGTCCTTCACGTTATAGAACAAATAGCGATGTAGCCAATATGTCCCGTTATCATTTAGGATGGCATACGTTGAATTTCCCGTGCCGCGCATGATCACGATGGGATCCGCTGGTAAGGTATTTGCATCGAGTATAGCATCAATATTTGTCGTCCCGAAACTACTAATGGAACTTGCTTTGGAGAAATAAGGGCGAAAGCAGTGATTCTGTTTGTCGTAAATTACTTGATCGGCTCCGATGGCTCCTGCCAAAGAGTTCCAATTTGTTTTCGTTTTTCCCATCAAGAAATCACTCGCCTTGTAATTCCCGGCGATTGGAGCAGAAAATTTTAAATCATTTGCTTTGTCCGTGTACAATACATGGAGTTTACCGTCATTAATCAAGAACTCGCCGGTGTTACCAGCCTCACCGAATATGAAGTTATTCTGCGGATTGAATACTGTCGGTGTTTCGTAGAACATACTGTTCCATTCGTTCATAGTTTGTAAGCCCACGCTGTTCAATCGCCACATATTTTGATCGGTTGCCACCATGTAAGCTTTTTTTGATTTGCCATCGGATGACGGGCGAATGAAAAGTGGTTTACCTGGAAGGGTTCGTCCTGTCTTTTTACTGTAATAGTGGAAATATTGTGCGTCAACGAAACCGGTTATGAATTGTAGCTGGGAATTCAATACTTCTATATCGGTGTTGCCATCTATTGTTTCCGTCAGTAAATAAAGCCCTCTTAATGCTCCGCTCTGATTCACGGATATAAATGTCTCGTTTATTTGCATGAAATTGCGTGCACCGGAAATTGTATCCTCTGCCATGAAATAGAAACGATACATTCCCGGTTTCAAATCGCACACCCAATCTAATTTTTTGGTACGGGCAATCGTGTCTGCGGGGGGATAAACCTGCTTATTCCCTTCCAACACCGGTTTGTATTGTCCTTCCTTCAATGTTAAATAGAACCAACGATAGCGTAACCGTTCTTTGTATTTGTAATCCACGTGGGGGTCGAACACTATGGTATCCCCTGCATTCATAGAAACAGTGATGAGCAATTTCACTTGTTCCGAATCCATTCCGATGGTATCAATTTTGATCACTCCGATTTCTTCCTGCGACATGTAATTGTAGTTTCCCTCGTCATCTGTACAGGCAGCTAAAATAGAGATGTAAAAAAGCGGAAGTAAAAGAAGATTATATAATTTTTTCATGATACATTGCTTTTGTTTAGTTTGGGAATTCAATCAGTTTATTACCTTCTGCTAAGGGATTGTTGGGATGAGCCGCATTATAAGCGTTCAATTCATTAACAAAATGAATGCGATAATATGTCAATTGTGCCCAGCTCATTGTTTCTGGATCGATGACCTCTTTTGCGTGGCTTACCATGAAACGGTATTTAGCGTCGCTGTATTCACCAAAATAGGGGGACCACGCTGTATCCCAGTTGGAGGGGCGGGTAAGGATGTCATTCCACTTGAACAGCAAGTGATCCCATTCCTCTACACCCACGGCAAAATCATCGGAAGGAATCACTTTCAGGTAAAGACTCACTTCCTTTTCTTGTAGTATGGCAGCTCGCTTCAGTATCACGTGGAACGTCGCCGCGTTTGTGTCCGCGGGAATAGTCACCGTCTTGGGAAAGTCATACAGGTCTTTGGAAGCCGTGCTTCGCTCCTCGTCCACCGTTAGGTTTAGCATTCGGGCATAATCTACGGTCTCACCGATAACCCACGCTTGCACGTTCATCGTCATTGTCAAGGTGTCGGTGGGATAGGGCATGAAGGAAAACAGCAAGGAGTCGGTTCCCACGGTCCAAATATCCGGGCCGACAAGTCGCACTCGTGGTTCGTCATGATAATAAAAGCCATCATTCTCACACCCGATCCACAGGAGTATCGATAGCATTGCCATGAATACATATTTCATTTTTTTCATCTGAATTTCGATTAAAATTGGTGATTTTGTTAATTCTCGTATCCCCCGAACTCCACGTCAGAAGAGGGTATGGGCAACACGTACACGCTTTTGTCTGGATTGACCGTAGTTCCTTCAATGGCACTAGCATTCAGTCGTTTGTAATAATAGAATAACTGCCCGCCCTCTCCGACAAACTCCTTTCGGTATTCTTTATAGATTTCCTCTTGAATCTCGTCTGCGGTCAAATGTTCATCCAATGGATAGAGCGAGATACCCCGGTTCTCACGTACCCTATTCAACAAGCGAATCGCTTCTACGGGATCGCTATCCCGAAGACACTCTGCAGCGATGTAATAGGATTCTGTCATCCGGATGATAGGATAAAGACCATTGTACTTGCTTCCTGTGCGATACCAGAATTTTGTGCAATATCTTTTTTCTCCGTCATGTTCGTAGCCGTTATAAAGTCGGTAATCGTTACCTAAGCTTTTGCTTACTTCATAAATATCGTTGGCTTTATTCTCGGAAGGAGTCAACACATTGAGTCCGGCAGTTGCTTTCAAATATCCATCAGAAATGTCTTCCCATCCATTCATTTCCAAATAGAAAATATGCTCGGTTGTGAAAGTCCGATCAATAGTGCTTTTATCTCCAGCGTGCTGATTTTGATAGTCGGCCCAATTGAATGGCTTGCTATAATAAGATGTATCTGCCATCGCGATGATTTCACGTGCCTGAGGTAGGGCGTCCTGCTTGTCTTCGTTCCAGAGGTAAGCCCGTGCCAGGGTTGCCACTACTGCATAATAATTAAAATAACCGATGCGAAGTGTCCGTTGTGTATATGGGGTTTCTGATGTTTTCAAAATATCGTGTTCCAAACACGCTTTGGCTTCCAGTAGATCTTTGATTATTAAATTCATGGTTTCGTCCACGGTCTTTTGGCTCACGATATCCGTCGAGTATTCTGTCACGTAGGGTACACCTTTGGCATTTCGATTCATTTTGGGGGAGCAAGCGAAGAGACGCATTAACTCTAAGTGCAGGAATGCTCGTAAACCAAGGGCTTCCCCTTTGTAAAGATAATAATTCGTGGTATCCGACCATATATTCGGATTTACCTTGTCGATATTGCGCAACAGAATATTAAGATTCGCAATACATGAATATGTTTCATTCCAAATACGATGAATGATTCCCTCGCAAGTCGAATTAGTATAATCATACTCGGTTGCGTAGCGCCAAGTTGTGCTGTTCGCATCTACGTTGTAATTTTGCGATAAAACCTCGGTAAAACCGATGCCCATTTGCAATCCGTACATCGCCTTGGTGGACATGCGAGTGTAGACACCGGTCAGTTGGTCTTTGAATCCTCCTTCCCGGGAAAAGTGTTTTTCTTCTTTGATTTGAGATTTCGGACTAACTTCCAACCAATTATTACAGGAAGAAAGGCAACCCAGAAATATCAACAATAAAAATCCTTTCGTTATTATTTTTTCCATAATCAAATGCTTTTAGAATTTAAATCAAAAAGTTGCCTGAACTGATAGCGAGAACGTACGGGCAAACGGATAACTAGTTCCCCTTTCCGTTTTTACCGAAGAAATCACAAATAAATCATTCAAGTAAGCCGTCACTTTCAGACGTTCCAAAAAGGACGTCTTTATAAACTGCCAATCCTGAAAATCGTAATATAAACTCAAGGAAGAAAGCGTGAACGTATTATACTTTTCGACAAAACGTGAAGTCGGATACGTGGTGGTTTGATCTTTCACGGATTTGTAAAGTGCCTTGTCTCCGGGCTTTTGCCAACGGTCGGTGAATACTCGACGATCTACATTGTATTCTATCGGGGCATTCTCGACTTTATTTACCAAGGTGGAATTATAAATCTCTCCACCCCAACGATAACTGGTTGTCAAGGAAAATCCTATGCCCTTGAATTCACCATTCACACCGAAATTACCATTGAATTTGGGTTGGGAATCACCACACACTACTTGATCATTAACATCGTATATGTACGTTGTGCGGCCATCTTTTTTCACGAAAATCTCCTTACCGCTCTGTGGGTCTATCCCTCGCGATTTGACAGCCCAAATAGCATTCATGGAACATCCTTCGTAATATTTAATAGAAGGCGTAGTTCGACCATCTTCCAACATTGTCGCGTCTTGCTCGTCATTCCAAGCACGTAGGCTGTTGGATATCTTTTTCAACGTATTTTTGTTATGTGCCACGGTGGCATATACGTTCACATAATTACGGGAATGATGATACACTTTACTATTTAAATAAAGTTCCCACCCTTTATTCTCGGCTTCTCCTAAGTTTGCTACATAGGTGGAAAAACCCGTGGTGGCCGGAACCGTCACGTCCGTGATCATTCCTTTCGTATTTGCGATATAGTAATCGAAACGCCCGGATAAGCGGTCTTTGAAAAAATTAAAATCAATCCCGAAATTACTGTCGTATTTTTCTTGCCAACGTAATCCGGAATTAGCCAGTCCCTTCACGTAAGAACCGATACCATTTTTATAGGAGTTATCTCTATAATAAATCATGGTAGGCATTGCGTCGTAGGAATTAAATCCTTGACTACCTGTATATCCGAATGAAGCCCGTAATTTTAACCGAGAGAGTACATTTTGATTTTTCATGAAAATTTCGTTATGAGCATTCCATCCTCCGCCAATGGACCAAAAGGTACCCCAGTGATTATCTGCCCCGGTTTCCGATGAGCCACTCAATCGGTAATTGACATCCAGTAAATAGCGTTCATCGTAGGAATAATTTAATGCCAGTAATCCACCGCAACTCCGAGAAATTCCCTCCGAACCATCAGGTTTGGCATCTTGGGCATACTGAATGGCAAACGAGATGTCATTCATGTAATCATTGGGAAATCCTTCCGCTTCAATATCAACCGAGGAATAAACATTATTACTCATGTTCAATTGGGCGTTTAAAAAGAATACATGTTTGTCCAACTGAACGGAGTAACTTAATCCCATATCGGCATTTATGTTGAAATGTTTACCATTGGACTGATTATAATTACCTTTGCGGAAGATGTCTGCAACAGATATGAAATCAGTGTGATTCGCTGGTTTGAAAACATCCTTCGTCGTGGTTTTACGTACCAATCCGAATCGCCCGGTCAGACGCAAGTTCTGGCGCAGCAGGCATTCCAGGTAAAAGTTATTGGTGATATTCGTGTAAGTGGAATTATCTATGACGTTTAGTGTCGTATTGAATATCGGGTTGTAAAACGGTCCGATATTCCCGGCCGAATTCGTGTAAGAATAACTCTTTATTAAATTACCATTAGCATCATAGAGGCGACTATAAGGATTCATTTGACAGTATTGGTCAAACGTACCCCAAGGTGATTCGTTGCTTTCGTTGTAATCAATGCTAAGTTTGTTCCGGAAAGTTAAAATTTTGTAACGATAAGAAAGTGTTATTCCTCCGGAAAAAGTTGTCCGATTTGAGCCTTTCATTACTCCGTTAATTTTATTGTAAGAAAGTTCCACGCCATAAAGCATGGCTTTATCGCCACCCTCGAAATAAAGCGTGTGTTTATGACCAATTCCCACCCGGGTAGGTTGAGCTTTCCAATCTGTGTTCACCCCGGAAAGAATTTCTTGCAATTTATTGGTGTATGTACGATCCAGCGAGATCTGGTTTTCCGCGTTTTCTGACGAGAATAAACCTGCCATCCGCTCGACTTCCAGTTTTTCGATCGCGTTACAAAGGTCATAGCTGCTTAGATCCGGGGCTTCGATATTCAAATTACCGTTGTACGACATCCGCAAACGTCCGGGTTCCGGCTTTCTTGTCTCGATAACAATTACACCGTTTGCTGCTTTTGCTCCATAAATAGCTTTCGCTGTGGCATCTTTCAATGTTGTCAAACTCTCGACCAAATTCATATCCAAATCCAGTATTTTAGTTAGTTCCGTCTCGAACCCGTCCAGAATGAATAAAGGTTGGTTGGCACTTGAAGCGTATTCTCCTTGAATACTGGAAATCGTTGAACCGCCACGCATTTGAAAGTCTGGCAAGGCGTTCGGATTGGAACCCATTGCAAGATTTTCGATTTGAAGAAAAGAGGGATCTATGTTTTTTAAACTTTGTAGTACATTCTGATTACCTACTCTCCGCAATTCTTCTCCTTTTACGGTTACAACGGATCCTGTAAACGTGTTGGCTTTTCGGGTAAAAGCACCTGTGACAACGATTTCTTCCATTTCCTGTGAATCTTCTTCCATGACGATAGTCAGGTTCTGACCTTTGTAAGGGATGATCTGGGTTTTCATCCCGATAAAAGAGATAATCAAGGTGATGTTGGAATCTTTCGGCTGAATAATTTCGAAATTTCCGTTCATATCCGTGGCGACACCGGTGGTTGTACCCTTAATAAGCACGGTTACGCCGGGTAGGGGAACTTTCTTTTTGTCCGTGATGGTACCTCGTATTTTCTTGATCTGTTCCTGTTGTTGAGGTTCAGCCTTACGAATGACGATCACTTTGTCGAGAATGGAGTAGGTGTACCCGCTGTTCTTCAGGCAAGCATCGAGAATGGTTCTGACGTCGGAATCCTTCACGTTCATGGTGATGGATCCGATATGATCCAGTTCCTCCACGTTGTAGACGAACGTGTAGTCGCTTTGCTGTTTTATGATCCGGATGATTTCCCGGATATTACTATTTTCCACCGCTACCGAGAATTTAGCCTCTTGGGCGTGGATTCCGGCCGATAAATTCATGCAGAATAATAGCATCAATAAGCTACTTAATTTCATAATTAACAGTAGTTTTTTTAATTTTTCACGCGCACAAGCGTGAATAAAACAATCTTTTTCCATACTTTTGTTTTACTGATTTGTACTTACACTCGCTTTGACCGGGGAGTGTGGTTCACGAATTATAGCGATGGGACGTGCTGCCAACATGTCCCGTTTCTATTTTCAGATTACTGGATGTATATGGTTTTTCCCTCCTTTCTGCACTTGACCACGTGCGTCTCTTCAATCAATTTCAATACTTTGTCAATATCTTCATAACGAGATGTCTCGATGGTGAATTTCCGTTGTTTCAAGCCTTCTTTCTCAAAAATGACTTCGAACTCGTACCAGCGGGATAATTCCTTCATGATTTCGCCGAGTGGTTTTTCGTCAAAATAGAACATATCCCGTATCCATGCCGTCACGACGTTCGTGTCGACCTTCTTCACTTCGATACGAGTGCTGCCTGACGTGGTGACGGCTTGTTGGCCGGGAGCAATGATTGTTGTTGCCAGTCCATTGCCTACCTTCACTTTTCCGGTCATGAGGGTGGTTGCTACATTCCCGTCAGGAGCGGAGGCATTCACGTTGAACGTGGTTCCCAACACGGTGACCGTGGTTCCCGCGGCCTCAACGATAAAACGGCGGGTGGTGTCGGGTGTCACCTCCAGATAAGCTTCTCCCGTTAAGCGGATTTTTCGTTCTTTTCCCTTGAATTGAACGGGATAGGTCAGTGTACTTTCGGAATTGAGTTTCACGGTTGTGTTGTCGGAAAGGCGAACGGTGTATTCCCCGTATTTGGGAACGATAATCGTGTGATAGATTTCATCCGTTTCAACCGTCTCTTTTTCTGCGGTGGCATAGTCGATTTCCTGTTTTTCCGCGTGTAAAGCGGCATTGTTATTCAAAGCCTCTAGGGAAGATTGCGGGTCATCCAGCGTGATTTTATTTCCGTTTTCCAGTACAAGCTGCACGGCAGAAACAGGCTGGGGAGAGGTGATTATTTCTTCGCTCGGTTGTGTAAGATAATAGTATGTTCCTGTTATGGCTAGAACCAGCACGGCGGCGCTTGACACCAGACGGTAAAGGGTACGTCGGAATGACCGGGGGCTTCTTTCCCCGGTACGATATTTTTTCTCGAATAGATTCCAACTTTCTGTCGTGGATGGTGAAGTCGCGTTTCCGTCGAATGATTTTTGGCGTAATTGTTCATAAAATGCCTTGTTTTTTTCGTTTCTTTCTACCCACGCGGAAAGTCTCCGTTCTTCTGATTCGGGCAGGATTCCCAAACGTTGAAGAGCGACGAGGCGGGCAACTTCCAGTTTCGATAAAATATCTTTTTCCATTTTTTCGTTCCGTTTATTTTTTATGGAATATTCAATTTTCACTTTGAATACGGATGAGGGTGAAAACCGGGTGAGTCAATTTTTAATTTTTTTTTCGGGAAAATGTATCATATACCTTGGGAAACCCTTGAACTATGGTTGTGAGGCCCTATATAATAATATGAATATATCTTTCCGGTTAGCTAATATACTACATAATATGCCTTACTTGCAAGTATAATCTTATCAAAGATCTATTTTATCGAAGATGAATGCTCTATGAATGCAGGATGAATGCTTCGTGGTCTAAATGAACTATCAGAAAAGTGCTAGGAGAATGATAAATTGACATTGCCTAAAGCCGGAGTAAAGCCGGCTTTTTACTAGGGTAATAATCTCCTCGGGTCCTTTCATTACCCTTCCATTGCCCTTTCATCGCCCTTTGCCAATATACCGGAAAAGGTGGGATGGTGTGACGGGATGGTGTGCGGGAGATTATTAGGGATATAAAACTGTGGGATAACGGTTGTATAACCGTGGGTGGGTCTGAACGGGGCATCGGTTTTCCGGATTAAAATGGATTTTCGAATTGTTACATTGAAAAAAAATTTATACCTTGTCAACTCATTTTGACAAGGAAAATTAATCATTAAATAAATAATAAATATGTTTGATAAAAGCGTGTATGTAAATAGAAGAAAGCAACTTATCGACAAGATGAGTGGCGGCTTGGTATTGATACTGGGTAATGAGGAAGCTCCTGCAAATTATCCGTCTAACACGTATAAATTCCGTCAGGATAGTTCTTTCCTTTATTTCTTTGGTTTGAACATGCCCGGGTTTGCCGGGTTGATGGACGTGGATTCCGGGGACGTTTGTCTGTACGGGAACGACGTGGACATGGACGATATTATTTGGATGGGACCACAACCGAGCGTGAAGGATTTGGCTGCCAGCGTGGGTGTGACTTGTTCCGCTCCTTTCGGTAAATTGGCCGGGGCTTTGAAAGAGGCCATCAGCCATGGACGCAAGATTCATTTCTTACCGCCTTATCGTTATCACAACATGTTATTGTTGGAGGATTTGTTGGGTATTCATCACTCGCTGATCAAGAATTATTCTTCTTTGGAATTGATCAAGGCCGTGGTGGCATTGCGTTCCGTGAAGGAGGCTTGCGAGATCGAGCAAATTAACTTGGCTTGTAACATAGGTTACGAGATGCACGTGGCAGCCATGAAACACGCATTACCGGGACAAAAAGAGCAATATATTGCCGGGTTGATCGAGGGAATTGCCGCCTCTTACGGAAGTATGGTTTCTTTCCCCGTGATTCTTTCCCAGAATGGCGAGACGTTGCATAATCACGATCATAGCAAGACATTGACCGTGGGACGTATGATGCTGACGGATGCCGGGGCGGAGAATAATATGAATTATTGTTCCGATTTTACCCGTACGGTTCCGGTGGGTGGACGTTTCGATCAACGTCAGAAAGATGTATATAATATTGTATTGGCTTGTAACAACAAAGCGATGGAGATTGCCCGTCCGGGAGTGACGTACCAGTACGTGCATCTGGAAGTATGCAAGATTCTGGCTCAAGGGTTGAAAGACCTTGGCTTGATGAAAGGCGATGTGAATGCTGCCGTGGCAGCTGGGGCTCACGCGTTATTCATGCCTCATGGGTTAGGTCACATGATGGGACTTGACGTGCATGACATGGAGGACTTGGGACAAATCTACGTGGGTTATGACGACGAGACTCGTCCGATTGATCAGTTCGGTACTTCTTCCTTGCGTATGGGACGTAAGTTGCAACCGGGATTCGTGGTTACCGACGAGCCGGGTTGTTATTTCATCCCCGCTTTGATCGACCAGTGGAGAGACCAAGGATTGCACAAGGAATTCTTGGTATATGACAAGATCGAGACGTACAAGGACTTCGGTGGAATCCGTCTGGAAGATGATATTTTGATCACGGAGAACGGGTGTAAATGTATGGGTGACCGTCGGGCGCCGATTACCGTGGAAGAGGTGGAAAATACGATAAATGGATAAAAATTATAAAGAACAGATATGAAATTCGTTGTATCAAGTAGTAGTTTTTTGATGCGGTTGCAGGCCGTGAGTAAGGTGATTAGTGGAAAACCCGCACAACCGATTCTGGATAATATTTTGTTGGTAGCCAAGGATGATACGTTGTACGCCACGGCATCTGACAAGGAAACGACCATGGAGGCCAAGATCGAGTTGGATAACTTGGATACTCCGGGAAGTATCACGATCCCGGCGAAGTTGTTGCTGGATATTCTGAAAGAGTTCCCGGAACAACCCTTGACGTTTGATATTAACACGGGGACGAACGAGGTGAAGATTATCTCGGATAAGGGAGAGTTTTCCGTGCCGGGAGAGAGTGCCGAGGATTACCCGGTACAATCCGGAATGGACGAGAGTGTGAACACGATTGCAACGAATTGCGGTATGTTGTTGGAGGGGATCACCCGTACGGTTTTCGCCACTGCAAATGATGATTTGCGTCCGGTGATGAACTGTATCTTGATGGAGATGGGACCGGAGAATTTCACGTTCGTGGCTTCGGATGCTCACAAGCTGGTACGTTACAAACGTTTTGACGCCAAGACGGACGGGGATCAGTTCGCGTTGATCCTGCCGAAGAAACCGTCTTTGTTGTTGAAGAATATATTACCGAAGGATGATAGCGAGTTGCGTTTGCAATTCAACGAGAAAATGGCTTGTTTCACTTTCGGAAATTACAAGATGGTTTGTACGCTGGTGGAAGGACGTTTCCCGAACTACAATTCCGTGATCCCGCAGAATAATCCGAAAAAGATCATTATCGAGAAAAAGGAGTTGTATAATTCATTAAGACGGGTTTCCGTGATGGCAAACCAAGCTAGTAACTTGGTGAAGTTTGATTTGAGTAACGGAACGATCGTGATTTCTGCTCAAGACGTGGATTATGCCATGTCAGGACACGAAACGATTACTTGCCAATACGAGGGAGAAGAGATGGCCATCGGGTTCAAGTCTCCTTTCGTGCAAGAGATATTATCCAACCTTAACACGGAGTCTCTGGTATTGGAGTTGTCCGATCCGAGTCGTCCGGGATTGTTCTTGCCTTTCGAGAGCGATAATGAGAACGAGGATTTGTTGATGTTATTGATGCCGATGATGGTTTAATCAGTAAGGCGAAATTCGCCTTACTGATTAAACCGAATTTAAAATTTAGAGTTTAGAATGAAAAAGATTCCGTGATTGCCGATTCGATGATTGGGTGATTAAAATCACTTCATCTAAAATCATTAAATCACTTAATCTATAGGATCTAAAATCATTAAATCTAAAATCTAAAATCATTAAATCTAAAATTAGTAAGTTTTGGAATTAAAATTAACCAATCCGATTGTGTTCTTTGATTTGGAGACAACGGGTATTAATATCGCGAAGGACAAGATCGTGGAGATTTCTGTTTTGAAAGTGATGCCGAACGGGAAAGAGGAACAAAAAACGATCCGGGTGAATCCGGAAATGCATATACCAGAACAGGCGTCTGCGATTCACGGAATTTATGATGATGACGTGAAAGATTGTCCGACGTTTAAGGAGATTGCCAAGGATTTGGCACGTTATATCGAGGGGTGTGATTTGGGGGGATATAATTCGAATCGTTTTGATATTCCATTGCTGGCGGAGGAATTTTTGCGTGTGGACGTGGATTTCGATATGCGGAAACGGAAGTTCGTGGACGTGCAGACAATTTTCCACAAGATGGAGCAACGTACGTTAAGTGCGGCGTATCGTTTTTATTGTAACAAGAATTTGGAAGATGCCCACACGGCGGCTGCCGATACGACGGCCACTTACGAGGTGCTGAAAGCTCAGTTGGATCGTTATAATGACACGTTGGAGAACGACATCGCTTTCCTAAGCAAGTTCTCAACGCAGAATAACACGGCGGATTTTGCCGGATTTATCATTTACAATGAAGAAGGGGTAGAGGTATTTAATTTCGGGAAGAACAAAGGGGTTCCCGTGGTGAAAGTACTGAAAGAGCAACCCGGTTATTTCGCGTGGATGTTGAACGGGGAGTTCCCGTTATATACGAAAAAGATCTTGACCGAGATCCGTTTGCGGACGGCAGGGTTAGTGAAGTGACCCGGGAAAGAGTATTTCCGGATAATTAATTATATTCCTGTTTCTCAAAGACGAGATTCGTGCATTGCCCGGTCTTTGGGAAATAGGAATTTGTATTCTCCTATTTCTCCTCCCACTCCGGTTCGGTCTTCGTTGTATGTTGCGCTAAGGAAACACTTGTTTCAATATGGTTATGCTTTTACTTGTGGCGACGTTACAAGGTGTTACAGTGACGGAAGTAGAAAAATAGAGAAAAAATATATTCTAAATGATAAAGTTTTCCTCGACATGAACCGTCGAGGAAAACTTTATCATTTTATTCCCGTATACGAGTCAGATTAAGTGATCAATAGATGGTTAGGGAGCGTATCAGGTCGAGGGGGAAGAACTCTAATTATAAAGTTATTTGTTTGAAATGTAAATATGGCATATTCATTGCTATTTAACCGAGCGATGGAATGATAATAATTTGTAATAAATAAGAAGGTTTGTTTTATGGGATTTAAATGGATGATTTATATTGCGGTGGCTCTTTTGTGGAGTGGCTGCAAAGGGAAAAAGGATAACACGTATCAGGATATTGTACGTCCTGTGAGAGTGGTAAATGTGGAATCATTAGGTGCTATTAACAAGTTGTACACCGGTGTCGTGGAGGCTGAGGAGTATAGTAATCTGGCGTTTAAATTGTCCGGACCGTTGATTGCTATGAACGTGGACGAGGGGCAGAAGGTGAAAAAGGGACAGGTGATCGCGGCGGTTGACCCGCTGGATTATCGTTTGCAGTTCGAGGCGAACAAGGCGGCTTATTTAACGGCTAAATCCCAGTTGGAACGGAACAAAAGGTTGCTTTCCATGCAGGCGATCTCGCAACAAGAGTACGAAATTGCGGAGGCTAATTATATAAAAGGTAAATCGGCTTACGAGACGTCAGCGAACACGCTGGAAGACACGAAACTGCGGGCCCCGTTTGACGGTTTTGTGGAGAAGAAGTTTGTGGAGAATTACCAGAAGGTGAACCCGGGCGAGTCGATTATCAAGTTGGTTAACCCGAACAAGTTGGCGGTTGGTTTTACGTTGCCGGAGACGAGTGTTGACTTAACTCGCACGCCCATGACGGTGACCGTGGAGTTTGATACCTACAAGGGGATTTGGTTCAAGGCGAAAGTGAAAGAATTTATTGATGCCTCGCCCGATGGAACGGGTATTCCGGTGAAATTGGTAATTGATGATTCCCGGTTTTCGAGGGATAAGCATAATATATATCCCGGTTTTTCCTGTAAAGTAAATTTGAAGATAGAAACTCCGGTGGAGGATAGTTATATCGTGCCGATGAGCGCGTTGTTCAAGAATTCGACCACGAACGAGACGTGTGTTTGGGTGTATGACCCGAAGACGGAGACGGTGACTAGCCGGACCGTGGAGATCGGGCAATTGTTCGGGAATGATAAGATCATGGTGCAGAAGGGACTCACGAATGAGGACACGATTGTCGTGGCAGGGGCGAATTACATAACGGAAGGTCAAAAGGTGAAGTCGCTTAAATAGTTTGATATGATGAATATAGCTAAATATTCGCTGGAAAACACGAAGGTCGTTTATTTCTTTTTGGCCATATTGTTAGTCGGGGGAGTTTTATCTTTCGATCTACTGGGGAAAAAGGAGGATTCGCCTTTTGTGATCAAGACAGCGGTCATTATAACGAGATACCCGGGGGCAACCCCGAGCGAGGTTGAGCAGTTAATCACGGAGCCGATCGAGCGAGAAATTCAATCCATGCGCCGGGTACACAAGATTAAATCGGATTCCTATTACGGGATGTCTAAAATACAAATCGAGTTGAGCCCGGCAACCCCGCCGGAGGAGATGCCCCAAATGTGGGACGAGTTACGGCGTAAGGTGCTGAACATTCAACCGTCACTGCCACAGGGAGCTTCGACGATTAGCGTGTCGGATGATTTCGGTGACGTGTTCGGGATATACTACGGGCTGACGGCCGGAGAGGGTTTTTCTTATCACGATTTGCGGGAGTGGGGACAAAAATTGAAGACTCAGCTTGTTTCCGTGGACGGGGTGCAGAAGGTGGCCTTGTACGGTGAACAGACGGAGGTGGTGAACGTGTTTATCTCCATGTCGAAGTTGGCGAATTCGGGGATTGATCTGAACTCTTTGATACAGACGATCAAGTCGCAAAATTCTCTGATTAACACGGGAGAGAAACGGGCAGGAAATTTGGAATTGAAGATATTGGCCGACGGGACGTACAAAACGCTAGATGATATTCGTAATCAATTGATCGTGACCCAGACGGGACAACAGGTTCGGCTGGGGGATATTACCACGATAGAAAAGGGGTACATGGACCCGCCAAACAGTTTGATGCGGGTGAATGGTAAACGGGCTATCGGCATCGGTATCTCGACCGATCCGGAGCGTGACGTGGTGAAGACGGGGGATAAGGTGAAGGAGCGATTGAGCCAGTTGGAGGAGTTGATGCCCGTGGGAATCGAACTCGTGACCCTTTACCCGGAGAACGAGATTGCACGGGAGGCAAATAACGGCTTCTTGTTGAACTTGGTGGAGTCCGTGGTGATTGTGATCTTTATCATTTTGCTGGTGATGGGGACCCGTGCCGGGTTACTGATCGGTTCCTCGTTGATTTTCTCGATCGGTGGAACGATGCTGATCATGCAGTTTATGGGAGTCGGGTTGAACCGGACGTCGCTGGCAGCTTTTATTATAGCAATGGGTATGCTGGTGGATAATGCCATCGTGGTGACGGATAATGCCCAGATATTGATTAAGAAGGGTATGCGTCGGCGAGATGCTTTGATCAAGGGGGCTACGGTTCCGCAATGGGGATTGCTGGGGGCCACGCTGATTGCTATATTTTCTTTTTTACCCTTGTACTTGGCGCCTTCTTCGGTGGCAGAAATGGTGAAACCTTTGTTTATCGTGCTGGCAGTTTCGCTGGGATTGAGTTGGATTCTGGCGTTGACGCAGACGACCGTGTTCGGTAATTTTATACTGAAGGAGAATTCCGGAGATTCTAGTAAAGATCCTTACGATACGAAGTTCTACAACAGGTTTGTTTCCGTGTTACGGGGATTGATCAAGTATAAGGTGATCACGATTGTTTCGGTGGTCTGTTTGTTCTTGGTGTCCATGTATATCATGGGGATTATGCCGCAGAATTTCTTCCCGAGTATGGATAAACCTTATTTCCGGGCAGATTGTTTCCTGCCGGAAGGGTTCAGTATTCGGGAATCGGAGGATATGATGTCGGATATTGAGGCTTATTTGCTGGATCAGGATGAGGTGGTGAACGTGTCGGTAACAATCGGGGGATCACCATTACGATATTATCTGGCAAGTACATCTTTCGGGCCGAAAGCGAATTTCGGGAATCTGTTGATCGAGGTGGAGAAAAAGGAACAGTCTCCGATCGTGGAGGAGCGTTTGAATACTTACGTGCGGGAGAATTACCCGGATATGTTGATTCGTTCCTCTTTGTTCAAGTTGTCCCCGGCGGTGGAGGCCGCCATCGAGATCGGTTTTATCGGGGAGAATATCGACACGCTTGCCGCCTTGACGGAACGGGCGATGAATATCATGCGAGAATGTGATATGGTGACGGATATTAGAAGTAGTTGGGGAAATAAAGTTCCCGTTTGGGAACCGGCCTACTCGCAGGAACGAGGACAACGCCTAGGGATTACCCGCCAGTCGGTAGCTTACGCCTTAAAAATTGCCACGAACGGGTTGGCTATCGGGGATTTCCGAGAGAAGGATTTGTTTATGCCGATATTGCTGAAGGAGGACGGGTTTGATAGTAAGAATTTGGATAACATGAAGACGCTGCCCGTGTTTGCCACGTCGGGGTTCACGGTGCCTTTGGCACAAGTGGTGGATAGTTTTGCCTACGATTATCATTATAACGTGATCAAACGGTATAACCGGGACCGGGTGATGATGGCGCAATGTGATCCCAAGCGGGGTGCGAATACGAAAGCGGCTTTCTCGGAAGTGTGGAACAAGGTGAAAAGTATGGATATGCCGGAAGGTTACCGGATGAAAATATTCGGGGAGGATGAGAGTCAGGTGGAGTCCAACGAGGCTTTGGCTGCCAATATGCCGTTGACGTTTATTTTGATGTTTATCGTGTTGCTATTGCTTTTTAGAACCTACCGGAAACCGACCATTATATTGCTGATGGTGCCGTTGATTTTTATCGGGGTGGTCTTCGGCTTGCTGGTGATGGGGAAAATGTTCGATTTTTTCGCTTTATTAGGTGTGTTGGGATTGGTGGGGATGAATATCAAGAACGCAATCGTGCTGGTGGACCAAATCGGTATCGAACAGGAGAACGGGTTGGCCCCGCTGGATGCTGTGTTGCAGGCCACGAAGTCAAGAATCGTTCCGGTGGCAATGGCTTCGGGTACGACGATATTGGGTATGCTGCCCTTGTTATTTGACGCTATGTTTGGCGGGATGGCAGCTTGCATCATGGGTGGCTTGCTGGTAGCCAGTTTGTTGACTATCGTGGTGTTGCCCGTGACGTATTGTTTGATATTCAGAATAAAAGCGGAGTGATTTTAAATTTTAGATTTAATGATTTTAGATTTTAGATTGAACTCCTCCGGCCTTCGGCCACCTCCTCTATAAACAGAGGAGGAGCTGGTACTCCTTTCACAAACAAGGAAGTAACTCAGCTCTCCCTCTGCCAGAGAAAGCTAAAAGGTAAAAGTTAAAAACTAAAAGTTGAATTTTAAGTGTATGAAGGTTTTTGTTATTACAATAGGAATTTTATGGATGACGTTGGGGAGCGGAATAGCGCAGACTTTGACGGTCGAGGAGTACCGGGCGAAGGTGCTGGAGTATAATCAGGACATCAAGCAATCGCGAGAGGCTGTTAAGGCGGCGATATATGCGTTGAAAGGGGTAAAAACGGGATTCTTTCCGAAATTGCAATTAAGCGGGAATTATTCGTATCAGATAGAAGACGTGGAATTTATGCAGGGGGTTGATTTGAAACACAATAATTATTCGGCGGAGGCGGCATTGTCGCAGAACGTGTACGCGGGGAGTATGGTACGCAAGCAGCAAGAGGCGGCGAAGTTACAGAAAGCGATTGCCCGTTTGGGGGAAGAGTTGACGACGGATAATATTGTTTACGCGGCAGACGTGAGTTATTGGACGTTGGCGGCTAACGAGAGTCTGTTTTATATATCCCAAGAGTTCGTGTTGATCGTGAAGGAATTGGACGGGATTGTACAAAAACGTTTTGACGAGGGGGCGATTAGCAAGACCGACTTGCTGATGGTGAAGACCCGCTTGAAGGAGGCGGAGTTGCAAGAGTCTACCCGGAATATGAATTACCAGACAGCGATGCAGTCGTTTAAAATCATGATGGGGGTTCCTTTAGAGGAAAAGTGGGTTATTATTGACTCGATCCAGAAGCCGGTGATCGTTCCGGGTTTACAATCGTTGGAAGTGGCTTTGAAACGGAGAGCCGATTACCAGATTGCCGTGCAGGATTTTAATTTGACCAAGCAACAGACCAAGATTATACGTTCCAAGTATCTGCCGCAGCTGGCCGTGGGGGTGAAGGAGACGTGGGGTACGCCATTGATTAATGTTTCCGGTGACGAGAAGTTTGCGACGGTGGCTTTTGCGAAGTTGAGTATGCCTATTTTCAACTGGGGAGAGAAACGCCAGTACGTGAAACAGAATCGGGCGATGGAGACAAGTAAGGAGTTAGCCATGAGTAAAGTCGAGGATCAAGTGAAAGAGGAACTGGCAAATGCTTGGGTGAAGTTGAACGAGAACTGGAAACAGGTGGAGATTGCTAATTCTACGCTAGAAATTGCCCGGGAGAATTTGAAATTGAATACCTTTAGCTATAACGAAGGGAAGTTACCGATTCTGGATGTATTGTCTTCGCAGGCGACTTGGTTACAAGCCTACACGAACGTGGTTTCGGCGAATTACCAGTATAAGGTGGCGTACGCGGAGTATGTGAGAATTTTGGGAGGACGGTAGGATTTATGATTTCGGTCTCGAATGGTTGGTACTTTTTAATTGTAAATCGTAATTCATAAATCATAAATTAATTCAGTTGTAAATTAAGGGTCTTTCCCTTGTTTTTGTGATTTTTTGGAGATCATGAGAACAGGGGAAAAATTATGTTGTTTTTTTTCGGGTTTAGGGGGGATTTATAGCAAGAAATTGTATTTTTGCAAATCAATGGATAATACGGTATTAAAAGTTTGAGAGATATGACGATAGAAAAAATGCTTACTCAGCAGGTGCTGGAGGCCGTAAAGGCTTGTTATGGGGTTGAATTAACCGAGAAAGACGTACAGTTGCAGGAAACCCGGAAAGAATTTGCCGGTGATTTGACGGTGGTCGTTTTCCCGTTTACCCGATATTCCAGAAAATCGCCCGAGGAAACGGCTAAAGAGCTGGGAGAGTATTTGAAACAAAATATTGAAGAGGTGGAAACCTACAACGTGATCAAGGGATTTTTGAACGTGGTGATTTCTTCTGCTTACTGGATCGAGGTGTTGAATGACGTGGCAAAAGAGGAGAAGTACGGTTATGCGAAGGAGCCTAGCGGGAAGACCTATATGATTGAGTACTCTTCACCGAACACGAATAAACCCTTGCATTTGGGACATATCCGGAATAATTTTCTGGGATGGTCGGTTTCTGAGATTCAGAAGGCAAATGGGCATAACGTGATTATGGTGAACTTGGTGAATGACCGGGGGATCCATATCTGTAAAAGTATGATCGCGTGGGAGAAGTTTGCCAACGGTGCTACTCCGGAGAGTACGGGAACTAAGGGGGATCACTTCGTGGGAGATTATTACGTGCGTTTTGACAAGGAGTACAAGGCGCAGATCAAGGAGTTGATGGAGCAGGGCAAGACGGAAGAGGAGGCAAAGAAAGAGGCCCCGATATTGTTGGAGGCTCAGGAGATGTTACGTAAGTGGGAAGCCGGGGACGAGAAGGTGGTTTCCTTGTGGCGGACCATGAACGATTGGGTATTGAAAGGTTTTGACGAGACCTATAAAATGATGGGTATCTCGTTTGACAAAGTATATTTCGAGTCACAGACATACAAGAAAGGGCGTGACCTCGTGTTGAAAGGTTTGGCTGATGGCGTACTTTACCGGAAAGATACCGGAAGCGTGTGGGCCGATCTTACCGGTGATGGGTTGGATCACAAGTTGTTGTTGCGGGATGACGGGACTTCTGTTTACATGACGCAGGACATTGGTACGGCATACGATCGTTTCAACGAGTTTAATATGGATCAGGAGATATACGTGGTGGGTAACGAGCAGAATTACCATTTTCAGGTGTTGTCATTGGTTTGTAAGAAGTTGGGATTCGATTGGGCCGACAAGATCAAGCATCTTTCTTACGGTATGGTTGAATTACCGGAGGGGAAAATGAAATCCCGTGAGGGGACGGTGGTGGATGCCGATGATTTGATTGACGAGATGATTCACACGGCTCGTACGACTTCCGAGGAGTTGGGGAAACTGGACGGTTACACGAAGGAAGAGGCCGAGGACGTGTATCGTAAGGTTGCTTTGGGGGCGCTGAAGTATTTTATCTTGAAGGTTGATCCGAAGAAGACCATGATGTTTAACCCGAAGGAATCTATTGATTTTAACGGGAACACGGGTCCATTTATCCAGTACACCTATACGCGTATTAAGTCTGTTTTGCGTAAAGCGGAAGAGGCCGGGGTAAAGATCGTTCCGGGAGATATTCACACGGCATTAACCGAGAAGGAACAGAATTTGGTTAAGCTGATTGCTAAATTGCCCGCGGTCGTGAAGGAGGCAGGGGATAATTATAGTCCGGCGTTGATCGGGAATTATGCTTACGAGCTGGCGAAGGAATTTAACCAGTTCTATCATGATTACTCTATACTGAAGGAAGAAAACGAGCAAGTGCGTAATTTACGTTTGCTACTGGCACAGCAATGTAGCGTGGCAATAGAGAATGCCATGGGTATGTTGGGAATAGAGATGCCGGAAAGAATGTAAGAAGATCGCCTGCGGCGAGTTGCAGGTTTACAGGTTACAAGTTGGTGTTAAATTGAATAAAGATGAGAAAGATTGAAGCTAAGAATATAGACAAGAACGTGATCAAGTTGATCGGTCAGGATTGGATGCTGGTGACGGCTGGGGATCAGGAGAAGTTCAACATGATGACGGCTAGTTGGGGATCGATGGGGTATTTGTGGAATAAACCCGTGGTGATGGTGTTTGTGCGACCACAACGTTACACGTTCGAGTTTACGGAGAAAAAAGATGAGTTTACCTTGTCGTTTTTTGACGAGAAGTACCGTCATGCATTGAATGTATGTGGTTCTGTTTCCGGGCGTAACGTGAACAAGGTGCAGGAAAGCGGGTTGACGCCCTATTTCACGGAGGCCGGGAACCCGGCTTTCGAGGAGGCAACATTGGTGTTGGAGTGTAAGAAATTATATACTGACTTCTTGAAGGAAGAGGCTTTTCTGGACAAGAAGATCGTGGATAGCCAGTACGGCCAGAAGGATTTCCACAAAGTGTACGTGGCCGAAATTGTTCATGCTTGGGTGAAGGAGTAGCTGATGGATTTATGCACGTATCATAGTCATTGTAATTTTTGTGACGGGAAAGCCCCGGCGGAGGATTTCGTGAAGGCTGCCATCGAGGCGGGATTCCATAGTTACGGGATCTCTTCACACTCACCACTTCCTTTCGAGACCCGTTGGTCTTTAAGCAAAGGAAACGTGGAGGTTTACTTGACGGAGATAAAGCGTTTGCAGGAGAAATACGCGGGGCAGATTGAGCTTTATGTGGGGATGGAAATTGATTATCTGAATGATGATTGGGGACCGGCAGTAGAATATTTTCAGCGTATGCCGCTGGATTACCGCATTGGTTCCGTGCATCTCGTGACCGAGGAACAGACGGGTGAGATCATGGATATGGACGGGAAGTTCGAGGATTTTAGGGAGAACTTGCGTTTGGTCTTTCATGATGATCTGAGATATCTCGTGGAGGCTTATTTCAAGGCGTCTTCCCGGATGGTGGAGTTGGGTGGTTTTGATTTCGTGGCGCATTTGGATAAAATATCCATGAACGGTTCACTGATGGATAGCACGTTGACGGAACAGGAGTGGTATAACCGGTTGTTGTGGGATTACATGTCCTTGATAGCGAAGAAAGGCGTCATGGTGGAGGTGAACACGAAAGCATACACGAAGAAGGGGATGATGTTCCCCAATGTGAAGTATTTCAAGTGGTTGAAAGAGTTGAATATTCCCGTGATGGTGAATTCTGACGCCCATTTGCCCCAGCTGGTAAATGACAACCGGGCGTTGGCATTCGAGTGGTTGCGGGAAGTCGGAATAAAAAGCACGATGCGCTTGCATCAGGGTGCGTGGGTAGAAGTACCAATAGATAATAAATAGTGTAATGAATAAATTTCTGATTCTATTAAGCAGTTTGTTTGCGTTGACTTTCTTCGGTTGTAATAACGATGAAGAGGAACTCGATTTGATTGATACATTGGAAAATGAGAAGATCGCTATTCACGAGTACTTGAGTCAGATTACTACGCCGATTCTTTATCTTGAGTATTATAGCGTGAAAGGCATGCTGATCGATACCGTCTTTATTTTCAATTACGATAATAGTGGCGAGGTTGCGAAAGATACAGGATGGGTGTTGATGGATTACGAGAAATTCTATCTAAATGGGGATAAATTGGATACGACATCTCCCGAACAGGGTGATTCCACGTTTACTTATGCTTTTGGAGGACCGGTACTTTATCGTTATGACACGATCAAGAAATATGATTATGTGGCGGAAGCGTTTCGGCATATTAGTGTTGGAAGTATGGGAGGAGAAATGATTGTACCCTCTATTTTAGCCGGAGATAAGAATAATTACGGGAAACCGTTACATTATAAGTTAAAGGCACATAAGCTCATTAACGATGTGAAAGTGAATGAGTATAAGTTGATTCGAAGTTATCTAGTAGACGTTATAGGCGTGGAGAATGCTTTTGTTGACTTTCCTACGCGAGAAATTTCCTCTATTGGAGAGCGGGATACAGTTACTTATACGGCTATTTTGGAGAAAGGAACTGGCGATCGAGATATTCAAGTAGGGGATTCTGTTTTGTTGGAAATGGATTATGGTTTGCTGGATGACGTGGGATTACAAAATCGGGTGTTGAGAAGTATGGGACGTGATTCTATTTATTTCTTGTTTAATGAGACTTGGCAGAAAAATTATCCGACAGGGTTGGTGAAAGGATTACAGCATTTACAAGCTGGAGATTCTGCACATATTATCGTGCCTTATGGAATGGCTTACGGTGCGGTAGGTACAACCCGGGAAATAACTTTCCGAGATCGTACTAAACTTAAACAATATTTAATTCCTCCATACTCAACGTTATGGTATTGGGTACGGATTCGTAAAGTGGTTCCACCTAAAACGGAAGAAGAATAATTTGAAAAATAACAGCTAAATAAAAACGGAAAATGAAAAGTAATTATTTATTTATGATGTTTTGCCTTTTGGCAAGCGGATTCATCGGGTGTTCCGATGATGATGGCGATAACTGGAAGAAAACATTTGAGGATGAGCAGGCTAGGATTAAAGATTTCGTGTATAGTAAGGATTCCGATCCGAAGATCTTCACGTATCATTATACTTACTTGAAAGAAAATATCGAGGATTACGCTTATTTGTTTAATTACCAGAAAGAAGGAAAGAAAGCAACATATGGTGATTTCGTTTGGATTAACTACACGCAAAGGAGCCTAACGGGAAATGTTATCGACTCTTCAGACCCGAGTGTTGCCGTTGGTGCCGGAGTTTCTCCCTATTATACTTTAGGTGGACCGATTTTGGTACAAATGAATACGGATAAGGATAAATATACAGATCCGTTATCAGATATTTTAATGAATATCCCGGAAGGAACAACGGGGAGTTCAATCGTTTCGAGTATTATGAGCCTTTCAACAGCTTTAGTTTATCGGGAATATACCGTGGAGGGTATCGTGAAGGAGGATAATCTACTTGCTTTTGAGAACGAAATGATCAAGCAGTATATCAAAGATAACGATTTAACAGTTTCTGAAACTGTTTATTTACATGAAGGGGCAACCGACACGATTGCTTTAATTGTCAAGACAAAAAAGAATTTGAGTGGAAAGTCTATTCAAGCGACGGATAGTGTTACCGTGTGGGCGGAGGGAAAGATTTTAGATGAATATAATACTCCTTTACGACAATTCATGAAAATGGAGAGTGATGATGAGGTGAAATGGTTTTTACCGAATATGATAAAGGGAATCTCTTTGACTTTGCCCGAACTTAGAGTTGGGGAAGAGGCTATTATCCTTTTTTCATCTGGTATGGGATATAGCTATAGCGGATTGCGAGAGTATGATGGTTCTTATGTCATCCCGGCTTATTCTACTTTATTGTTTAAAGTAAAGATTATTGATACAAAGGAGAATCCTAAAAAGGAATAAATTATCATGAATATAGATTTGGAAAACACGCTGGCGCTTGCGGTGGCATGGGCGAAAGAGGTAGGGGAAATTCAATGCTCTTATTTCAGAAGTGGACACTTGGAACTTGAAACGAAGTCAACGGTACATGATGTCGTGACGAAGGTGGATAAGCTAAGTGAATCCATGCTGATCGAGCGTATCGGCAAGTGTTTTCCCGGTCATAGTGTGTTGGGGGAAGAAAGTGGGGAACATGATGCTCATAGCGACTATCTGTGGGTGGTGGACCCTTTGGACGGGACAAATAATTATAGCCAGGGATTACCCGTGTTTTGCGTGTCTATCGGGCTTCAATACCGGGGAGAGACGTTGTTAGGAGTTGTGTACGCTCCGTACTTGAACGAGCTGTACACGGCAATCCGAGGCAAAGGGGCTTTTCTAAACAATGCCTCGATCCACGTTTCCGACAAGACGGAACTCGATCGTTCCGTGCTGGCTACGGGTTTCCCTTACGACAAGGGAATACATCCTGTGAATAATATCGACAATCTAAGTCGTATTCTGCCACATCTGCGGGGAATACGGCGTATGGGATCTGCCGCTTACGATCTTTGCGGGGTGGCGGCCGGGTTTCTGGACGGGTACTGGGAACTGGGTTTGAAACTTTGGGACGTGTGTGCCGGAGTACTTATCGTGCAGGAGGCGGGTGGTCATATTGAATCCTTCCGGGAAGACCGGGGTATCGCCATACTAGCCGGAAATGCAGGGATCGTGAAGAATATGAAAGAGTATATAAGTTAAAGGGGCTGGAAAGTCCCTTTAATTTTAGTCTTTAAAATTTATTCTACATTACTTTACCTCGAAAGTTCTATTTTGGCTCTCATATTTTTGATTTTCTCTCTTCGGATGAGGGAAAGTAGATGCCTTAAATTGCCTCGCTTGACGGCGACAAAGGAGTGATGGTCTTTGACTTCGATTTTACCGATGTCTTCTTTTTTTAAGTTCCCTTTTTGGCAGAGGAAACCGACGATGTCCATTTTGTTGACCTTGTCTTTTTTCCCTTTGCCGATGTAGAGGGTGGACCAGAATGGTTCTGCCGGGGCGGGGTATTTCCCGACGGGGTAGTAGGTTTCCGGGATTTCGGTCAGGAAATCTGGGCGGGATTCATCCCTGTTGAGTAGGAGGAAAGCAGTACCGGAGGCATTCATCCGGGCGGTTCGACCGTTACGATGGGTGAAGGATTCTGGTTTTTGGGGGAGGTGGTAGTGGATGATGTATTTTATTTCCGGAATGTCTAGACCGCGGGAGGCGAGGTCTGTCGAGATGAAAATGTAGGTACTTCCATTGCGGAATTTACACAGCACTCGTTCGCGTTCTTCCTGTTCCATTCCCCCGTGGAAATACTCGTTATTGACACCTTTATCCCATAGGTAATTGCTCACTTCTTCCGCCCGTTCCCGGTAGTTACAGAAAATTAGGGTAGGGCCTTCTTCTAAATCACATAGTAGCTTGTAGAGCGTGTCGAGTTTGTTGTTATTTTCGATGTACACGCTTTTGAGTGTTAACTTGATCGGTGCGGCACCTTCAAGAAAATCCAGCACGAGAGGGTTTCGTAGGCCCGTGAATTCCGGTATCTCGATGGCCGATGTTGCGGAGGTTAAAACACGTTTTTGTAGGTGTGGCAAGTGCGAGAAGATGGTTTCCATATCTTCTTGAAAACCGAATTCCAGAGCCTTATCAAACTCATCGAGAATGATGGTGGAGATCGAGCCCGTGTCAATTGTCCCCCGGGTGATGTGGTCGAGTATGCGGCCCGGTGTCCCGATAACCAGCGTGGGCGTGTATGCCAAACTGCGACTTTCCATGTTGATGTCATGTCCCCCGTAACAGCATACTACCTTGAAACCGCTTTTCAGGGAACGGAATACTAGCTCTATCTGCAAAGCCAGTTCTCTCGATGGAGTTAGGATGATGGCCTGTGCTTTCGTGTTATTCGGGTCAAGGTTTTCCAGCAAGGGTAACAGGAAGGCCAAGGTTTTACCTGATCCAGTGGGAGAGAGCAGGATGATGTGGTCGGCTTCCCGATGAGCTTTCAGCGAGGCTTCTTGCATTTCGTTCAACGAAGATATTCCAAGGGCTTGAAGGGAAGAAAACATGGTAATTTAGTGATTTTAGATTTCATCGATGGGATCACTGAATTATTAGGCTATTCAGTTTTTTCATGATTTTTGGGCGAGAGAATACGATTTTAGCCTGTCGGTAACCTTCGTCCACTATTTTTTCGATGTTATTGAGGTCGAACATGCTGTATCGGCTGATGTGTTTCGGCACGATAACGATGTCACACAAGCGGGTATCGATGTTCATATTCGACAGAATGCCCATGTGGAAGGAACGTTCCGCAAGGTGGACCATGCTTTTGATGTGGTTACAGGGCTCCAGCGGGTCGATATGCACGCCGATAACTGTTTCACACAGATCTCGGATCGGGCGCACGGGTAGGTTCATGAATACCCCACCGTCCGAGTATTGGTGGTGATTGATCGTGACAGGTACGAACACGATCGGTATGGAACAGGATGCTAACACGCAGGGGACTACTTTGCCCGTGCTGAAATGCGTAGGTATGCCCAAGTTCATGTTGGTGGCGGTGACCACCAACGGTATTTGTAATTCCTCGAAAGTTTCAACATGAATAAACTCGGATAACCTTTTTTCCATTCCGGTCATGGTCATGATTCCGGTTTTGGAGACTAAAGGTCGTGCAAAGTCGAGCAGTTTTCTGTCTTGAAAGAATTTAAGCCCGTCCTCTGCCGAGTGACCGGATGCAAATATAAGCCCGGCTATCGCTCCCGCACTGGTTCCCGAAATGATATCCGGTTTAATTCCCAGCTCCTGCATTGCCTTGTAAACGCCTAGATGGGCGAATCCTCTGGCTCCTCCTCCACTTAATGCCAAACCTAGCTTGTATGGCCGTTTTTGTTGATTATTTTCCATGTGGTTAGTGTGTGTAATAGACTAAAAAAGGGGCTTATGCCCCTTTTTTTATTTTACTGTAGCCATGTGAGCGATTAACTCGATAACTTTGTTGGAATATCCCCACTCGTTGTCATACCAAGAAACGAGTTTCACGAAGTTAGAGTTTAACGCAATACCTGCTTTAGCATCGAAAATAGAAGTGCGGGCATCACCCAAGAAGTCAGAAGAAACAACGTCTTCTTCGGTATAACCGAGGATGCCTTTCAGTTCGTTTTCAGAAGCCTCTTTCATGGCAGCTTTAATCTCTTCGTAAGTTGCAGCTTTTTCCAGACGGCAAGTCAGGTCAACAACAGATACGTCCAATGTCGGAACACGGAATGACATACCGGTTAATTTGCCGTTTAGTTCCGGGATTACTTTACCTACAGCTTTAGCAGCTCCGGTAGATGACGGGATGATGTTGCCGGCAGCGGCACGTCCACCTCTCCAGTCTTTCATAGAAGGACCGTCTACAGTTTTTTGGGTAGCGGTGGTAGCGTGTACGGTGGTCATCAAACCTTCAACAATACCGAATTTATCATGCATTACTTTCGCCAGCGGAGCCAAACAGTTTGTGGTACATGATGCGTTAGAAACAATAGTTTGTCCGGCGTAGGTTTTGTGGTTTACACCCATCACGAACATCGGGGTATCATCTTTTGACGGGGCGGACATCACGACTCTTTTTGCCCCGGCTTTCAAATGAGCTTCTGCTTTTTCTTTCGTTAAGAAAAGTCCGGTTGATTCAACTACATATTCTGCACCCACCTCGTTCCATTTCAAGTCTTCCGGGTTTCTCTCTGCTGTAACACGGATAGCGTGTCCGTTTACAACGAGTTTTCCATCTTTAGCCTCAACGGTTCCGTTGAAACGACCGTGCATGGTATCATATTTCAACATGTAAACCATGTAGTCGACATCGATAAGGTCATTTATTCCAACGATTTCAATATCGTCTCTTGTCATTGCAGCTCTAAAAACCAGACGGCCGATACGTCCGAATCCGTTGATACCAACTTTAATCTTTGACATTTGTTTTTTTATTATTTGGTTAATAATGATGTTAACTCTCTCGTTTAATGTCGTAAACTCACACAAAAGTATGGATAAAAAAATGAAAAACAAAGAACTTTTAGATTAGTTATACGCGAACGTTTTTTTTCTTAAAAAAGTTTGCGCAAACGTTTTAAATATTTATCTTTGCCCAGCAATTGAAGGAAATGTTTTTTGCTTTTATAAGTGTAGTAAATTTATTGTTAGTGTGTTAAAAAGAGGCCGACGGGCCTCTTTTTCTATTTAGAGCATTGATCATTTAATGCGTATTAAATTCCTTTTATTTGTTTGATGATTAAAACTCTTTTGGTAGCAGGAGATACTTTGTAGCGATCGTCTATGCGATGGCCGACCACCCAAATGATGTCCTTGCCAGATTGTAAGAGAAGGCAGTCTTTTTTCTGCTTGGCGCTGAATTTCAAGTCTGTGAAAAAGTCGCTCAATTTTTTTTTACTACGTTTCATACCGAGAGGACAGAACCAGTCACCCATGGACCAGTGGCGTAATACGAGAGGATACGTGATTTTATCGAGGTCAAAACACCCTGTGTCAAGGTCACGGGGAACGATAAAAGAGTCATCGATGTCTTGTTCTTCGAGCCGGAAGATGCTATCATCGACGTGGTATTCTCCACTATCTGCCAAAAGAGTGCGTTTGTCTTCTTTTTCTAAGATATTGAACAGCCGCCAGTAGATCCTACCTTTCGTAAGTAAGTATTCTTCTGCCTCGAATTGTTTGCCGGGGATGGCGTCGCTGCTTTCAAGAATATCCTCGATTTGCGTGGCGTTAAAACCATAGGGCCGTAGGATCTCGAATAGGAGTGTGTAAGGGGCCGGGGCCGCCAGTGTTTTTTGTATGTCGATAAGGGTTTCCCCGTTTTCTTCACTAAGTACTTCCTCTTTCAAGCGGTCTATACCGTAGCGGTAAATTTGCTCCACTTCCTTGAGGGTGTTACAGTTCTCCCGGACCGTGTTGAGGAACGAGGGATTGATGTCCTTGCACACGGGGATGATCATGTGGCGAATTTTGTTCCGTACGTAGTCGAGCGAGTTGTTGGTGGAGTCGGTGCGATACCCCAGTTGGTTTTGCTCGATGTAAGTAAGGATCTCTTCCCGGGAACGGGACAGGAGCGGACGCAGAATACGCTCTTTGACAGGACGGATACCGGTGAGACCCTTGATGCCGGTTCCGCGGCATATATTAATAAAGAGAGTTTCGGCGAGATCGTCGGCATGGTGTCCCACGACAATGTAGTCCATTTTTTTCTTTTGGCGCATTTCTTCGAACCAGTCGTAGCGCAATTCCCGTGCGGCCATCTCTATGCTGATACTTTTTTTCTTGGCGTATTCTTGGGTGTCAAAGTGTTTTACGCTCATAGGGATACCGTAGGTTTCACAGAACCGTTTTACGAATTGTTCGTCCATGTTCGACTCTTTGCCTCGCAGGTTGAAGTTGCAATGCAAGGCGTGTATGCGTAGATTCAAGTACTTGAATGCGTGGAGTAAAGTGATTGAATCGGCCCCCCCGCTAACGGCAATGATAAATCCCGCTTTCTCGTCAATCTCGTGTTCCTTGAGGAACTGTTTTATTGTATCCAACATAACCTCTTTCTTTAATGAATAGCCTAAATTAGCGATTTTTCCTGAAAGAAGAAGGGAAACACGAATAAAAATGATGATTTTATTTTACCAGAAACGTTGTTCCCCGTTTTGTATCGTGAATACACGCTCTTCCTTGCCAGCCGTGTGATTGCGCAGCCAGTAAACCGCATTCGATGGAACGTTTTCAAATTCAACGGAATAGCCCGTGGCGATTTTACAACCGAGAGATTGCCAACCACCGAGGTCAAAGTATAATAGCTCGTACTCGTTTCCGGGGTACACGCCGTTTGCGTCGTTGCGGGGCAGGTAGATGATTTCCGACACGCTGACGGGGTGGTCGAAGTCCACGACGAGCTGGTGGGATATTCTCCCGTGAGAAAGCGGGTCGTTGTCGAAGATGTTGGCGAGGCGGGCTCCTCTACCTTCGGGGTCAATGCTTTTTCCTGTTAGGTTTAGACCCCGCTTGTCCTTGAATCTCCACTCGGCGAGTTCCACAATCTTGGTATGGTTAAATCGCCAGTAACGGTATTTTTGCGTGGTGTCAACCGGAACGATTTCGGGTTGCATGTTCGGGTTGTGGGTGACACTGTGGATGGTTACGGGGTTTCGGAATGTTGGATCGTTCGATGCTTGAAACCTTGCCCCAACAAGGGCGTTGCCGTGGTACACTTTGTTGTGATGTAAAGGATATTTACGGGTGAGGGTGAGAGTCTGTCGTCGTGTCGTGTCGGGACGTAATGTGACGGTTGTCCCGTTTGCCCGCAGGATGAAGGGATAGGCGAAGTTTCGCTGGTATTCCTTCTCGAAATAGACGGGGAAATACACGATGTTGGGACCCATGGCGTGAAAGCGGGCTTTGTCTTGTTGCACGTCGCTCCAGTCGACGACCCGGAGTTCCCGCCCGTTGAATATGGCGAGATAGGCGTGGCGTGCCTGCAAGGGGACAGTTGCGGAAACCGTAACATCCGAGGTGTGCAGGTATTTGTCGGTGACATCTCGGTTGAAGGGGTTGGTGAAAAACGGGGGAATGTATTCGTCCTTTTCGGGAACGGGAATGGGGTTGGTCGAGTACGTGCGGCGATATACTTTCGGGGCGTTTTTCATCTCTATCTGTCCGGCGAGTATGTCCTTGTTTTGGGTATCCATGACGACCGTCCATTCGTGGAATCCGTTCATGTCGGCCCAATAGGGGACGTGGTCTATGGCTGCGGGAATACCTACCATACGATATGCCAGTAGTTGTAGTTGGCTAGAAAAGACACATTCTTTAGCAGAGAAGGGGATTCCTGCTAGGTTGTCCTTTCCGGAATCAAGTCCTAGGGCGTGACCGTAAACGATCTGCGCCATGTTATAGGGGGAGTGTTTTTGGTTATCAAAGTAGCGTCCTGCCTCTTGCAGGCGTTCCCTTAGCCGAGAATCTATGGAATCCCGCCAATAGTCGAGGGGTTCGTTACCAATCCGGTAAGGTAGTAAATATTCAAGGAAACTTTCAAGAGTGAGGTCTTCGAGCCAAGGACTATTGGTCCATAGCCGGAAGGCTTGGTCAATTTGGTGAATGAGGTAGTCGGCTTTCACTTGTTCGAGGTCCGGTTCCGCCCTGAGTTGCTGGCGGGAATGGGGATAACGGAGGGGTTGCATGAGGATGACTTTCTTCATCAAGTAAGGGGTCCCCGTGCTGTCGATGATGCGTTGGAGTTGCCGAAGGTAGGGACCGTCGAGGGAATAGTGACCTAGCATGTTCTCGATAAGGAAAATAGCCGCTTTTAGTTTGAGGCTGTCGCAGGCATAGTGGTCCAGTACTTTTTGGAGTTCCAGCTTGTTGTCTCCGGCAAGTTGCAGGGTTTGTTCGAGCCGGGAGGTTGCTTCCCGGCAGGAATATAGGAATATTACTAAGAGCAGGTAAAAAATAAGGCGCACGGTCTGTTTTTGTTTGCTGGTTAATATTATAATGCAAATGTATTTAATTTATTCAAGAATGATTATTGAAAATATTATTTATCTTTGTAAAGAACCAAATAAAGAAAAGGTCATGAAAAGGGTATTTATTTTTACGGTTTCCTTGTTGGTACTGGGAACTTTAGCAAGAGTTAACGCTCAGGAAAAGGAGACGCTGGTAAAAGTCGGGGATGATGTTCCCGAATTTGTCGTGGAGATGTTTGATGGACAAAAGATCAATATTAAGGATTTAAAGGGGAAGATAGTATTAATTAATTTCTGGGCTACGTGGTGTCCTCCTTGTCAAGAGGAGTTGAAACGGGTGCAGAAGGAGATTATTGATCGCTTTAAAGGGAAAGATTTCGTGTTCTTGGCTATTTCTCGCGAGGAGAGTAAGGAGCAGGTGAAGAAGTTTCGAGAAAGAAATGGATACACGTTCCCTATGGGACTTGATCCGGAACGTAAGATTTATTCGAAGTTTGCCACGGCAACCATTCCTCGAAATTTTATCATTGATAAGAAGGGAAAGATCGTGGAGATTGAGGTCGGTTATACGAAGGAGGCTTTTGCGAAGATGATTGAGAAATTGGAGAGATTGCTAAAGTAGGAATTTTGATTGATGATTTTTAATGGCTCTCGTACTGACTTATAATAATAATTTGTTAGTACGAGAGTTTTTCTTGTTACGTGGAAGTGTAAGTGGGTGTGGCTTGATTAAAATGCTTTAAGGAAAGATTGGAATTCTTTTGAGAGGAAGTGGCATATTATTCGTTAAATGTAATATCTTTGTCTTTGAATATAAATAAAGGATCGTTTATTGCGCCTCTCTAGATAGTGCTATTTTAACATTTTTATTCATATCTCTCAAAGCACAACTAGATATAAATCAAACTCATACATCAAAATCCATCCTTGTAAATAATAAATGCAATAAACGATCGTTTTTTGTTATCAAGGATGCAAAAAATTGAGAAGATAAATATGCGAAAACAGGAGGTGTTTGATAGCTATTTCCGACGTTATTATCAAACACTTTGTTACTTTGCATTTAACTATCTAAAAGTGCAGGATGAGGCGGAAGATGTGGTACAAGAGGTGTTTATAAAACTTTTGAACTGGGATGAAAGTTTTGATAACGAGGAACATTTGAAACATTATCTTTATAAAGCTGTTCGTAATAGTTGTTTGAATCAAATAAAAATGACGGGGATTCGTGCTGATATATTGGAATCTATTCAGAAGAATACCCCGGAGGACGAGAATAATTTTTTCGTAAATGTGGTACGAGCTGAGGTCTATCAAGAGATTATGGGAGCAATTCAAGACTTACCTACAGAATGTGGAAGGATTTTTAAATTAGCTTATGTGGAAGGTTTCAGTAATGATGAAATTGCCACCCAACTTTCAATTAGTGTAAATACCGTGAAGGCTCAAAAGAATAAGGCGAAAATTCAATTGCGGGAAAAGTTAAAAGGGTTGTATCCAGTGTTGTTATTTTTATTTTAAATAACGCTTATGGTCTGGTATATCGAAGTATTGTTGCGCATACCGGAGGGGGAGAGGGAAAATCATGGGTAGAATGGCGCACAAACTTGGAGCGGGTGGGAAAGTACGAGTTGTTCGTGCATATTCCCGAGTTTTCTGCTATGAATATAATGTATAAAAGTAATTTGTTATCACAACGGGGGACACAATCGTATACAATTGTGTTACTGGAAGCTAGATATGAGATTTCTATCAATACTTCTGATTACGGGTGGATTTCTTTGGGTGAGTATGAGAGTACCTCCGGAGAGTGTGTTGTCATGTTACATGATACAGGAGATCCGAACCATATTATTATCGGGGATGCGGTGAAATGGGTGTACGTAGGAGAGAGAGGATGAATAAAAATGTATAATTTGAAATGATGAAATAAAATTATTGGTGTTGATTTTATGTGTAGAACGACGATTTGTCAATTAAAATTAGCTTTTGGTATGAGTACTAGTGATATGTAGTAATCGCTAATTGATGATGTTGAAAAAATAGATCAACTCAAAATAAATGTGGTGAGATTTTTTGAAAAAAGTTGAGTTTTGCGTAATCCTTTTTTGGAAGTTATTTGTAATAGGGGAAATTTTACAAGAGAGATGAAGAATCCATTTGAATTTACAAAAGAGTTATTGCGGTATACCCGAGGAGAACTTTCTAAGGAAGAGGAGAAAGGGATAGAGCAGGTGTTGTCGGAAGTGGAGGGAATGAATACATTGGTGGGGGAACTAAAGGATAAGAACCGAATCGAGCATGAAATGCATGTTATTGCAAGGTTTGATACGGAAAGGGCTTTAGGTAAAGTGAAAAATAGAAAACAGGTAAAAAGAAGAGGAATATTACCTTGGATTGCGGCTGCGTCTGTTGTGGTAATTGCAGGAGTTTCTGCTTGGATATTGTTAAGCCAAGAACCGGATGTACACAATTTGCCTGTAGCAGAAAAATTTGAGCCGGGTAAGGCTGTTGTGACATTAGAGATGGCATCCGGATTGAAATATCGTTTGGATACATTATCTTCTGTTGTTCGTAATAATCGGGTAAATGTTGCTTTTGATAATAATGATAGAGTACTGAAAATAAAAGAGCAAGATTCTTTAGCAGATGGTGCTACAAAAGAAATTGGGTATAACACGATCAATGTACCATATGGAGGAACGTATACGGTGGAATTGTGTGATGGAACGAAGGTATACTTGAATTCGGGAACTACATTGGAATTTCCTTCTCGGTTTGACGGAAAAGTTCGCAGTGTAATTTTGAAAGGAGAGGCATATTTTGATGTAGCTCGAAATGTAAGTAAACCGTTTGTTGTGGAGGTGGATGAGATGAAAGTGAAGGTGTTGGGTACATCTTTTAACGTGAAATCGTATGTTGATGAACCAGGGGTTTACACGACATTAGTAGAGGGTAGTGTCGCTATTCTTCGGGATGGGCAACCGGAGAAGAAGATCAAACCGGGAGAACAAGCTTATTATAATAAGGGTGTCGGAACCTTGAGTATTGCTGAAGTTGATGTCAATGAATTCACGTCTTGGAAGGATGGGTTGTTTTATTTCAAAGACATTGCTTTAGAAGAAATTTTGAGAATCGTCTCAAGATGGTACGATTTGGAAGTATTTTACATGAATCAGGGAGCGAAGAGTGTGATATACAGTGGTAAATTGCCAATGTATTCTTCTGTGGAGGATGTGTTGCGGAAGTTCGAGATATCCGGAGATGTACGTTTTGAACTGAAAGGTAGAACTTTAACTGTTTTTGATAAATAAAAACGGGATTGCCCAATCCCGTTTTGTATACCCGCTCGTTGGGTGACGAGCAGAATAAATGTTTAATTTAATTGAATTACAAATCTATGAAAAAAAATTGGGATTTGTTGCTGAATTTTTGGCAATATCGGAAATCTAAATTCTTTTTGCGCATGAAAATCTCGATGATTTTATTATTGGTGGGGGTGATGCACCTTTCCGCTAATACGTTTTCACAAACGAAAGTGTCGTTGAATATGAAAGATGCAACAGTGCAGGAGGTATTTTCCAATTTGGAAAAGATGACGAACTATACCTTCCTTTATAAGTTGGATCTTGTTAATAAATGTGGTAAAGTAAATATTGATGCCACAGATCAGGATTTCAGTCAATTATTGCTGGAGTTATTGAATCCACTAGGCTTGTCTTTTACAATAGATGATCAAGTGGTTGTTATCACTGCAAGTAAGGCCAAAGATGATGTTAAAAAAGAGCTTACTATCAAGGGGCGTGTTTTCATGAAAGATAGTACGGGAGTTCCGGGAGCAACAGTTATTTTAAAAGGAACTTCGACAGGTGTAATTACAAATATGGCAGGGGAATTTACAATCACAATTCCTTATACAGAATCTCCTGTATTGATCTTTTCCTTTTTGGGAATGAAAACTCGTGAAGTTAGATATGTTGGACAAAAGGAGATGATGGTGTTGATGGAAGAAGATGTAAAAGCGATGGATGAGGTAATTGTAACAGGTTATCAACGTATTCGAAAGTCTGATATGGTAGGATCCACGAACTCCGTTAAACGTGAGGATTTGTTTTTTAATGGAACGAATTCAATTGAGCAGATGTTACAGGGAAAACTTCCGGGAATGGTAGTTATGAATACGAGTGGTTTGGTTGGTAAACGTCAGAAAGTTCGTGTTCGAGGAACTTCAACCTTATTAGGTAATCAGGAACCTGTTTGGGTTGTTGATGGAATTATTCAAGAGGATCCATTACCCTTTAAAACACGTGAATTAGATGCTTTGGGTAATATTTCTCAGGACAATTTTGATATGGTAAAAGATTTCGTTGGAAATGCTATTTCTTGGTTGAATCCCAATGATATAGAAGATATTACTGTGTTGAAAGATGCTTCGGCTACCGTTATGTATGGTGTGAAAGCGGCTAATGGGGTAATTTTGATAAAAACAAAACAGGGACAAGCAGGTAGAATGTCCGTAAATTATAGTGGAGATATATCCATTACTCCTCGGTTGACTTATGAAAAAATGAATTTAATGAATTCTAAAGAGCGTGTGGATGTTTCTCGAGAGATTTATGAAAGAGGATTAACATCTGATAACCGTCCGTTGGAATCAATCGGTTATGAAGGAGCTTTAGGGCGCTATTTGGCCAAAGAAATTTCTTATGATGAATTTAATGATGAAGTAAAAAAGTTAGAATCAACAAATACAGATTGGTTTAAATTATTATTTCGAAATAGTGTAAGTATGAATCATAGTTTAAGTATCTCTGGAGGAACAGATAAGATTAGTTATTATGGTTCAGTAAATGCTACAATCAATAGAGGAACATCAATAGGAAATGAAAGTACGTCATATAGTGCTGCTATTGGAATAAATGCAAAGTTTGGAGAGAAGGTTAATTTGGGGTTGAGAATAAACGGTTCAACTTCGGAAACAGATGGTTATTATCAAGTCGATCCTTATAATTATGCTTCAACAACAAGTAGAGTCATTCCTTGTTTTGAAAATGGTGAAAAGTTTTTTTATAAAGATAAGAGCGGTTATCTATATAATATATTGCATGAAATATCTATGACGGGAAATACAAATACCAATCGTAGTATGGGTGTTTCAGCTAGTTTCCGTTGGGATATTTTAACCGGTTTGCAATTTGAAAGTACTTTTGGATTGAATACCTCTAATATTGTAGGAGAATCTTATGCTGATGAACAAAGTCATTATATTACGGAAATCAGAAAGTATGAATTTGGTACGCAACGTCCTGCAGATAATTTGTATCAACGTTCTCCGTTACCTCATGGGGGTGAGTTGAATACTACGGAGGATCGTAATTTCAATTATACCTGGAGGAATACATTATCTTATAACTATGTTCTTGCAGAAAAACATCGTTTTAGTTTGATGGTAGGTCAGGAATGTCGAAGTAATAAATATGATGGAGTTGCGTCTACTATTTATGGTTATTTCCCAGGACGAGGAAAATCAGTTTCTTTGCCTCCAACAATAATAAAAGATCAAAATGGAGAAGATCGGCGTAATGATTTATTAGATAAATATACAACAGTAGTAACGGATCGTAAATCTAATTATATCGGTTATTTTGCTAGTTTCACTTATGGATTTGATGAAAGATATATATTAACAGCGAGCTTCCGTTCAGATGCTTCTAATAGATTTGGTCAAGATACAAGAAATCGTTTCTTACCTGTATGGTCTATTGGAGGACGTTGGAATGTACATTATGAACCTTGGATGCAAAATCAGCAAGTGATTAGCGATTTAAATTTTAGAGTTAGTTACGGCTGGCAAGGAAATGTGGCAGAAAATTATGGACCAGATTTAATTGCTCGGATCGGAAGTGGAACAGAGACGATAGATCAAAACCGAACAGGTGAATACATGATGTTTATTAAATCGTTGCCTTATGGTAATTTGCGCTGGGAAAAAACGAAAACAATTAATTTAGGTACAGACTTTGGATTATTCCAAAATAAAATTACATGGACAATAGAATACTATAATAAGAAAACCGAAGATATGATCGTAGAAAAAGAGGTTCCTTATGCTTATGGAGTTACCTCGATGCCAATTAATGGTGGAAGTATGACGAATCAAGGTATTGAGGTTTCTGTTGGATTTACTCCTGTTCGTACAAATAATTTTACATGGAGTATGTCTATAAACTCTTCTAAAAATTTTAATGAAGTAAAGTCAACTGTAAATGAAAATGAAAATTGGAGAGCGGCTGCTAGTGGAAGTCTAAACAAAGCCGGATATGCAGTATCTTCTTTCTGGGCATTTGATTTTAGTGGCTTAAATCCAAAGACAGGGTCGGCAGAGTTTAATATTCCTTCTGTGGAAGAAAATCCGGCAGGACAAACGGATGCTACTACTTTTATGAAATATATGGGAACGTTGGAACCTGACTTTACCGGAGGTGTTTCTATGTCATTCCGTTATAAGAGTTTATCACTATCTTCATCGTTTAATCTGCAAATAGGTGGAAAGAAGTTTTTGTATGAAGTGTTTGATGAATCAATCGTGACTTCAACTCCAAGTGCTTACGTTAATTTGCCTAAGGAATTGACCAAAAGATGGAGAAAGCCCGGTGATGAGGCGTTTACAGATATTCCAGCATTATCTTCAACGGAGGCTTCGTATTACAAATTGCCGAATGGTGCTTCTGAATATGCTCCTCGTTTATATAACTACTCGGATGTACGGGTTGTGAATGCTTCTTTTTTACGTTGTAATGCTTTATCTTTAAATTATACGCTTCCAGAGAAATGGGTGAAAAAGATGTATTTGAAAAATTTATCGTTTAGTGCTTCTGTAAGTAATCCGTTTATAATTGTTAGTAAAGAATTTAAAGGGATGGACCCGGAAGTTGCAACTGGTTCACAACCAATATCTCGTACGTATTCATTTGGTATTAATGTTAGTTTATAATGATAGACGATATGAAAAGTTTTTTTTATTGTTTGATTTTTATGGCTCTTAGCATCGGAATAATGGGATGTGGTGATTTTTTGGAAGAGTCTAGTCAAGATGAAGTACGCCCAAGTACAGTTTCAGATTTAGAACAATTATTATTAGGAGAGGGATATCTGAGAACCGATTGTATATATCCTTATTTAGAGCTTTTGACAGATAATGTACAAAATGCTTATAGTGACAATGAAAGCCATGTTACTGTGTTGCAGCAAGGATTGCCTGTATTTACATGGGATGTTGATATGTTTGATAAGATGGAAGAGTTGTATACGACTGGAATAGATACTTGGGAAAAATTGTATTCCAAAATAAAAGGATGCAATGTTGTACTTGATATGCTGGATGATGTTACTGGAGATGAGAATGAAAAATTGAATCAGAGAGGTCAGGCATTGGCTTTAAGGGGATATTATTATTTTTTGTTGATAAATACGTTTGCACAGCCATATAATAAAGAAGGGGTTGATCTAAATACAGCATTGGGAGTTCCTTTGATTGTGAGTTCTGCAGTAAAAGATGAATTCCCAGCAAGAGAAAGTATTGCAAAAGTATATCAACAAATTGAACGTGACTTGTTAGAAGCTGTGGATTTGATGGATAAATATGGGCAGAATAATATACAATACAAAGTTACCCCTTTATTCGTTTATAATTTGCTGTCACGTATGTATCTTTATATGGAAAATTGGGGAAAGGCTGCAGAATATGCTTCTGTTGTGATTACAAGAAATCCTCAATTGCGTCGCTTGTCTGATTTTGTAACAATAGAGGTTGATGAGTGGTTTGGTGATGAAACACTTACTTATGATGTAAATGGTGGTGTGTTAAATTATAACAGTCCTGAACTTATATGGGGATATGGAGATAAAAGGATTAGTGAAATTCTTTTCCAATTACCTGATATTTTTACATATCCTGGTTCTTCACCAATATTTTCAGTGTCTGATAAATTTTTGGCACAACATGATGTAAATGATTTAAGACCAGCTTGCTATTACCAACGGTATTTTAAGTCAATTGTCCCGATGGTATTTGGTTCGATATATGGGTCTAAGTCAAATTTAAATGATTTGTCGAATCCTCATAGAGGAATGAGGGTTGCTGAGGCTTACCTGAACAGGGCAGAGGCAAATATTCGATTATTTTTGGAAAATGGAAATGAAAATTTGCGTATAAGTGCATTGACTGATTTGAATTACTTACGAGAACATCGTTTCCGTCAGCCTTATGAAGATGTTAATATAACAGATGGTCAAACATTATTGGAATTTTGTTTGGATGAACGTCGTAAGGAGTTGGCTTTTGATGATCATCGTTGGTTTGATTTGCGGCGTTGTGGAATGCCAGAAATGATTCATGAGGTAACTATTAATAAAGGACAAGTACAAGAGTATCGCTTGGCAAAAGGAAGTGATCGTTACGTGTTACCAATTCCCAAGAAGGTATTGGATAAAAATCCGGCTTTAGTACAAAATCCATGATCGTATTTATTGGTAACGAATTAAATGAATGAAGAGTATGAAAAAGATATTATGTTTATTTTTAGGGTGTGTCTTATTTATCAGTTGTTATGATGAAGGTAAGATCAAACCATCAGAGGAGCCTGAGTTAATTTATGGAAAATATACTTTACCTCAAGGTGATCATGACTATGATGATGATATTGTAGCATTTTATAAAAAATATGGTTCTTTATTATTGTATAAATTCACTACAAAAGATTTTGGATGGTCTCCTACGGGTAATGTTGCTTGGGATATAACTACGGATACGATAATTATTCCTGGTGCAGGATCTAAATATGATGCTCAGCCGGCAGATGAATTGTATGTAAGTAATCAATTGGAATTATTGCAAGATAAATTATTTAATTATTTGTCTGATACATTGATGTCGTGCTTGCCTCAAAAAATATTACTATGCAGTACTTTAGATTTGGTTCCAATTGGATTAGGGTATAATCCTAAACCAGATGAACGTCAACCTTTAAATGTATATGCTGGTTTTTATCATATTGCTGTTAATTGGGGAAGTGATAAGATTTTGACAATGACGGCTGATGAACGAAATCAGTTTAAAAAAGATGTGTGTATTGCTTATTTCGGGTCTATTGTAAAGTCTTTGGGATCTCCTCAAGAGTTTTTCATGGTTTCAAATTATTCAGATAATATATCTGCAGATGATATTTATGCTAATGGGATATTAAATCATGACCATAGAACAAGTTTAGAGAATGACTGGTTTGACTATCTGAAGTTAGCTATCGAAAATTCTATTAATGATTTGGAAGCAGAGGGTGGAGTATTAAGCGAATCTGTGGATGTCAATGGGAAAATTCGAGAAAAGTACACGATTATGATAGACTTTTTTGAATCGAAATATGATTTTGATATTCAAGCAATAGGAAACGACGTGGAATAATATGAAATAGAAAGAGTGTGGTAATATTTATCACACTCTCTTAAAATCAGAATTAGATGAAAATTACATATATTGGTGTCGGGTTGTTTTGGATATGGTTATTCGTGAATGCGTTTACACTATCTGCACAGGAAAAATTAGAGTTATCTGGTAAGATTCGTGTATTGGAGCCTGTGGAGTTGAGGTTAGAGAATATAAAGGGGGAGGTTTTGCAAAAAACGATGGTAAAGAATAATAATCCATTTTCTCTACAAGCTTGTAAAATTGAACCGGACGTCTATTTGATTTGTTTGGGTGAGACAAAACAACCAATTTATTTAACCAATACCCATGTAACAATAAAAGGCTTTTACAATTGTCGGGATGTGAAGAGTAGTTCCTTAAATTTTACAGGGATTGATATATATTATGAATTGTTGAAGTGGTTGCCTAAAGAGGAATTTTCACAAGACAAGACGATTGATCCAGAAATAAAGGGAAAGTTGAAAGGGAATATGTATAGTGCGTTAGCTTATATCTCGGATATGTCGACGTACAAGCCGAACAAGTTATTATTGGATTGTATGTCAGAAGAAGCATTGAAAACGACTTCCGGCAAGTGGTTAAAGCATCGGACGGATAGCTTATATTATTATTCAATAGGAGCTCCGGCATATGATTTTACATTTCAAGATGTTCAGGGGAAAAAGGTAAGTTTAAGCGACTTTCGGGGGAAACTGGTGCTGGTAGATTTTTGGGCATCATGGTGTGGACCGTGTCGGCATGAGATGAAGAATTTATTACCAATATATAACGAATTGAAAGGGGATGATCTGGAGTTTATCAGTATATCTTTGGATTCGAAAGAAGAAAACTGGAGAAAAATGCTGGAAGAAGAGAAGTTACCTTGGGTGATGTTATGGGATAAGGAAGGATTCGTGATTGGTAATAAGCCTAACAAAATTCAACGAGCATACGGTTTTTATAGTATTCCTTTCATTGTTCTGATTGATAAAGAAGGACGTTTGTTAGCTAAGGATCTGCGAGGAGAACGGGTGAAAGAGGAGATTTTAAAGGCTAGGGCTAATAAGTGATTTATAATTAGGGATTAACGATTTGTATAGATAGATCGTTCGGTAATGTATTGTAAAAATAAAACTGTAAAGTATGAAAAAGTGTTTCTTGTTATTGATGGCGAGTGCATGCATTAGTGTTGCAAATGCACAGTTAGTAAAACAGAATGAACAAGGAGAAAAAAAACAAGCTGATTTGGATTGGTATAATTGTTCTTTTGATAAAGATGGAGTGTATGGAGCTGAGGTAAATAAAGCATATGATTTCCTAAAAGGGAAAAAAATAAAGAAAAGACCGGTTGTTGCCTTAATCGGAGCGGGCATGGATATAGAACATGAAGATTTGAAACAGGCAATTTGGGTAAATTCGAAAGAAAAGGCAGACGGAAAGGATAATGATAAAAATGGTTTGGTAGATGATATCAACGGTTGGAATTTCTTAGGTGGGAAAGATGGTCAAGTAATGGAGGCAACAATGCGGGAAGGAGATCGGGAATTTTTACGTCTAAAAGATAAATATGCTGATTATATTTTTGATGGTAAAAATTACAATAAGGTTATTGATGGAAAGTTGACTAAAGTGGCTGATCCGGAAAATATAGACGAGTATAATTATTTTTTTAAAAAGGTATTACCGGAATCTCCGGTGGCAGGAAGTTATTGTGGTTGGCAACTTACCTATGTGTTGAAAGCTTATGCAGATAAGTTTGATCAAATGATGAAAGAACGCTTTCCAGGAAAAGAATTGACGGAGGCAGAATTTGGTATTTGTTATGATCCGAAAGCTCCACGTGATTCATTGTCAGAAGTAGCATTTATGATGTGTGCAATGGGTTTTGGTGTTTATAAAACGGATAAATGGGAAACTGTTTATGCAGGTATAAGGAGTGGAGGACAAATAGAACAAGCTAAGGCCGAATATGAGAGAAAAGTAGGACAATTTGGATCTGACGGTCGTAAAGATATTATTGGAGATAATTACTTGGATATAAATGATAATAAATATGGAAACAATGTATTGTTAACGGCTGACGCTACTATTGGTACGATGGAAGCCGGTATCATTGTTGCTAAAAGAGAGAACGGCTTAGGTAGTAATGGTATCATGGATCAAGCAGAGATCATGACGTTGAGAGTTGCGGCTAATGGAGAACCTTATTTGAAAGACATTGCTTTGGCTATCCGTTATGCGGTAGATCACCAAGCAGATATTATCATGTTACCTGTCCAAAATACACTTTATCCTGAAGATCAGAAAAAATGGATTAGTGAGGCATTGGAATATGCTGAGAGTAAAGGTGTGTTTTGCGTCACTCCAGCCTGGGAGGGTGCACAGGATTTAGCAGTAGAAACTTATTACCCGAACCGTTGGATGACAGGTAAAAAAGAATTAACAAATTTAATGGTAGTTTGTTCTTCTGATAAAAATGGAAATCCCTCTATGAATTCTAATTATGGAGCTAAAGAAGTAGATTTGTATGCCCCGGGGATGGAAATTTATTCTACTTACACGGGAGATACCTACCAGAGCGGAACTGGCCTAGGATTGGCGGCTGCAACGACAGTAGGGGTTGCTGCTTTAATTAAGGCTTATTATCCTCATTTGACAGGAACGCAAATCCGGAATATTTTACTGGAGACAGTTACTTCCAGAAAGGATGCAGAGGTTGAAAAGGGTATTATTGTAGATGGGAAACCGACTCAAGATTTATTCTTATTTGGAGATTTATGTCTTTCTGGTGGTATTATTAATGCTTATCAAGCTGTAGTTGCTGCAGATAAGATTGCTAAATAAGGAAAGGAATATGAGGATGAGATTGATTTTTGGACTATTATTATTTTTGATTGTTGTGCCGCTTTCGGCACAACAAGTCAAAAGTGTGATCCCTTATCGTATGGTAGGGGGGAAAATGATCGTGGATATGACTATAAATGGACAGATTCGTTCATTTATATTTGATACGGGAGGTCAGATGGCTTTAACCGGAGAACTTTGTGAAGAACTGAATATTTCGGTAGTGGATTCGGTGAAAGTAACGGATGTGAATGGTAAGGAAGTTGGGTTACCTAGAGTGGTTGTTTCCAGCTTGATGACTCCGGATGAACGAATTAACTTTTCAGGAGTCCCGGCGATGAAATTATCAACACCTTCTCCTTTTGAATGCTTTCATGCAGATGGGTTGATCGGAAGTGATTTGTTTAAGGATTTGATCGTAGAGATAGACGGTAAAGCGAAGACAATAACTGTAACTTCGGCTGAAAAGAGTTCAGCGGTTTCTTTGCGTAAGATGCTGCCGTTTTCGGGAAAAGGTTTTATGCCGATTATAACCTTGCAGGCAGGAGCAGGAAACAGTTTGGTTGTGTTATTTGATACAGGGTGTCCTAGTTTTTTATCTTTAAAGAATACAGATTACGAAAATTTGCGTTCTAGCGGGGCTTTTCAGGTGATGAGTGAAGGTGTAGGTGGAGGATCGATCGGCGTAGGGGGTATGACGGAAGCTGAAACCTCGTATCGGATAGAATTCCCGCTTTTGTCAGTAGGTCCGACGAAATTCAAACAGGTAATAGCTGAAACAGCAACTCCACCTTATACTTTACTAGGAGTGAAATTATTGGAATACGGTAAAGTTACGATCGATTACCCTCGTAGACGCTGGTATTTTGAGGCTTACGAGCAGGAATTTGATATGACTAGCAAACATTACAACGTGAATCTACAAGTGAAGGATGGAGATTTAGTTGTGGCAACCGTGTGGTCTGCTATGAAGGGTGTCGTTGAAGTTGGGGATAAAGTAGTAAAGATTAATGGAAAGCCCACTGGTAAATATGATTTTTGTGAGAGTATTATTTCGGGTATCCCAGAATTGAAAGCGAAGAAGAAGACAAAATTGACAATTCTCACGAAAGATGGTGAGAAAGTAATCGTTTACCAAAAAGAATAAGATATGTTGAGAATACAATTCAAAACTTTTTTGTGCGGTATTTTCATGTTCTCTTTCATACATGGATTTGCTCAGCAACAACCGACAAAACGGATTTGTGATACTATTCATTATGAGTTTATCCAAGGAAAGATTGTTATACCGGTAGTTGTGAATGGGGTGAAGGTGAAGTATATTGTGGATACCGGAGGACAGACTGGAACGGACTGGGAGCATGTAAAAGCCATGGGGGGTGTTGCCACGGGTGCATCCAGATCAATATCGGATCACAATGATATGAAGGAACTTTATCAGATTGCAGAAGTAGAAAATGTGCAATTGAGTCCGAATTACACGTTGAGTAAAATGAAAACAATGGTTCTCCCTATTATTGGAAGTTTTAGGGGAATAGGTACTGTTGGGATCTTAGGTGGGGATGCTTTTGCTCAGTCTGTGGTTACTTTTAATGCAAGAGAACAGATCATGGTTATAAATTATCCTTATCGTCCGGATCGTTTGAAGATAACGGATGGGGTAGAGATGTTTCCTGGAGATACACATCATTCTATCATTAATGTAAATTTAGGTGGGGTTGAAAAACAAGTATTGTTTGACACGGGAGCCGATGGATTTCTTTTGTTGACGGCGAATGATTTTAAAGATATAGAAGCTGCGGGTAAAGGAGAAAAGACGGCTCATGGGTTTGGGATTAATGGTGTAGGATTGGAAGGCCTGAGTCATCCGGTGGATATGAACAAGGTTAACGTGAAAGAGATGACTGTTTTAGGTAAAAAGTTCACCAATGCTGGGAGCGTTATTTCCGACAAATCGACGACTCTTGTTGGGGTTGATTTACTGCAATACGGAAAAGTTGTTATTGACTATATGAGGAATCGATTCTATTTTTTCCCCTTTGATTCGGAAATTGCAGATATGGGTGGAGCTCCTAAAACTTGGAATGTAAGTATCTTACCGGCTAACGAACGTTTTGAGATCACTACCGTATGGGATAGTATGAAAGATGTTGTGAATTTTGGAGATCAAGTCGTTGATATTAATGGAACGGATATAACAAAATTTCCGATGAGTCAACCGGCAGTTGACAGTGTTATGAATGCCATAAAAGAGAATGTGGGGTATATTGTTGTATTGAAGGATGGGCAAAAAAAGAAGATAGAGATTAGAAGAGAGTAAGGACATTTACAATTTATGATTTACGATTATGATTAGGAAAAAAACAATAATGGTATTGAGTTTATGTTTACTGACCATGGGAACATGGGCTCAAGCAAAGAACACCTCCGTGGAGGTGAAGGATTACCGAGAGGTGGATGGAAAGATTGTATTAGAAATGGTTGTAAATGGGGTAATCGCTGATTTTGTGTTAGATTTGGCCGGGCATAATGCAATATTACCGGAGTATGTGGAAAAATTGAAAATAGATCCCAATGTTCCCGGAGATTTTCGTTATGATACATTTCAGTATAAAAAAGTTTCGGTAGAAAAGTCTGTGAAGATTGGAAGTATCTCTTTTGGAAATAGTGTATTTGGGAATGAGGTGGCTGCATTTGTGTTGAAAGATGAACCTTATTTGCGGAAGCTGGGTGTTGCTGGGGTGGTTGGTAGTTCTCTGTTTAATAATGTTGTGTTGACAATCGATTCCAAGCGGAAGAAAATAACGATGAGTAATCCTTATCGCCCCTCTTATATGAAATTGGATCATCGTTCTAATATGGATTTGATCCCGGCTTCAGGTATTGTTTGTCCTGTTGTGCTAGATGGAGTAACTTATTCTTTGTTATTGGATACATGGAATAACGGGATGATTACTTTGAATGCGGCAGATTTTGCCAAGTTAAATGGTAAGGATGGGGGAAATGTAAAGGTTAGTGAAGGATATGCGTCTGCGGAAATAGCAGCAAAAAGTAAAGTTGTAGGAGCATGCCACTTTGTGAAAGGTGATTTTTCGGACATTACTGTTGCTGAAAATGGATCATTACCTCGTTCTGTTATCGGGAATGAAATTTTGAAACAAGGTTTACTTTCTATTGATTACGGGAAAAGAAAAGTGTATTTTCAGCCATTTGATTTAGCCGAGGTGAAGGATGAAGTGATAGGTGCTGACGAGGTAAAAGTGGAATCCGGTAAATTGAATCCGATTACTAGGGAATACTTTTTAGAATATGTGTATGATTATCGGAAAAGTTCGGAATTCGTGTTTAAAGGAGACAAACCGGTTGTGATTGATTTTTGGGCAACTTGGTGTGGTCCTTGTATGCGTTTGATCCCGGAATTGGAAAAAATGGCTGAAAAGTATAAAGATCAAGTGATATTTCTGAAAGTAAATGCTGATAAAGAGAAAGAGTTGTGCGGAATGTTTAATATTGTTGCTTTACCGACTGTGTTCTTTATACCCGTGAATGGGAAACCGATTGTGGAGATGGGGGCTACTCCGGAGAAATACGTGGAGATCATAGAGAAGCAGTTGCTAAAGAAATAATTAACAACAATAGATTATGAAAATAGCAGGAATTATATTTTTGTTGTTCGTGTCTTTGAGTGGAATGGCACAACAGGCCGAATCATCAAAAGAGTACGTGATAAAAGCGTGGAATGAGTTCCAACTTCCGGAAAAAGGAGCGATCAAAGCAATCTTAGCTCAGCGGGATCAGATTACACGTTACCTAAAAGTAAATAATGCAGCTGTAGAGGCTGAACAGGAGAATGGTGCGCAGGCAATTCGCCGGGCTGCAGATCTGTATGATGAAGGAAAAGATGCTCAATTAAAATCTTCCGAGATTAAAAAACTATTGAAAGGAGTGGATTTATCGACGAAAGAGTTTGTGAATTGTACTAGTTTGGAATATGTGATTGAGGACTATTTCGGACTGAAGGCTGTTGCCGAAGGTGCTCCCGTGAATCAAGCTTGGGGAAGTATGTGGTTTAATACTACAGTGGAAACGATTGGTAATAAATATGATTATCAGAGATACCGTCAGATTCTTGAATTGAATAATCCGGAGTTGTCGTTAGCTTATTTGTCATGCCTGAGATCAGTTTTCCGTTATAACGGATACACGAAAGGTTTGGATGAGATTCGTCCGTTATTTGATAAAAATATGCCGGAAGGAGCATTAAAGGATGAGATTAATGGATTGTACAAGAGTTACGAACACTTGAAGCAAGGAAATGTAGCTCCGGCATTTACATTGAAAGATTTTAGGGGTAAAGAACATTCTTTATCAGATTACAAGGGTAAAGTTTTAGTGATTGATGTGTGGGCAACCTGGTGTGGAGGATGTATTGCTAAACTACCCAAGTATATGGAAATGGCTGGAAAATATAAGGATCGTGATGATATTGTCTTTATTACCATTTCAATAGATGATAAAGGGGCTTATAATAGCTGGAAATATGCATTGCCTCGTTTGAAACTGATGGGTATGACAAATTTGTTGGCTTCCAAAGGAGAGTGTACCTTTCAGAAAGACTATAATATTACAGGGATACCTCGTTATTTCTTGATTGATAAAGAAGGAAAAATTGTTTCCGTCTATGCTCCGACCCCCGGTAAGGATTTTGAGGCGTTGATTGATATGACCTTGCAAAAATAATAACGAACAAAAATAGTAACTGGTATGAAAAAAATTGTATGGTTTGTGTTTTTGTGTTGTATCATGGTAGGGCAACCCGTTTGGGCTCAGAATAAAGTAACCGAACAGCAAAAAGTCGAGTATGATAAAGGTAATCGAGACCAAAAGTTCCTAAAAGAATATATCGAGGCGTTAAAGGCTGACGGGCAGACCGAAATATTGAATGATGTGGTGGATGAGTATTTAATGGTATTATCATTAAATGAGCGTTACTCCGGTGGAAATTTATCGGATTTCGTGGAATATATAACTCACATGAATACGAAAACCATTGTCGATATTATTGAAAATTGGGACAAACTTTCTTTCACGGAAGAACAGGCTGATAAAATTGTGGAGAAAATAGATCATGTCTGTAAGATGGATTTGTTTCAAGTGATTATGAAGGAACGTGAAGATGGGAAAGGTCCTATTATGGATTGTAGTTCCCTACAAACAGCCTTAAGGAAGTCTGGTATTCCGGTTTCTAATGTAAGACGGCAAACCATTGAAATGTGGCAATACTGGCAGGTTAAGGATATAACGGGTATGATTGGTGCTTTTGAAAATATGTTTGTTGAATCGGAAGTTTCCCCAAAGGAAAAGGCTGGTAATGGCGTGCTTGATTTGGAAACGATGTTTGATGGGGTAATTCTTGGAAGTATGGTGAATTATATCTTGGAAGAGAGTAATTTAGAGCAATGTACCAAAATTCTTGATATCATGAATCTAGTTGTTGAGAAGAATGATAATAGCACCTTTGTTGACATGATTGCCAAATGGAAGGATAATTTTGAGGGGAAAAAGATGATGATAGAGATGGGTGAAGAATAAGTGTTGAGGATTGGGTAAAATTAAAATGAATGAGTTATGAGATTATTTATTGCTTTTTTAGTAATTTGTTGCGTGGGTTGTTCTCAATCATCACGTTATCAATTTAGTCTGAAAGGAAACATCGAGGGCGTGAAATATGGTACCGTTTTCTTGATGACTCCGGGAGATAGTTCGATAGTTTTATACAAGACTGATTTGGAGGGGGGAAAATTTGAGTTGAAGGGAGAATTGGATGAACCTAGACAAGTTATATTGAAAGTGAACCGACGCCAGACTTATTTCTTTATGGATGGCACGAATATGGAAATTTCTTGCCCTTATTCGGCATTAAGTGATAAGTATATAAAAGGGTCTCCGGCAAATGATTTAGCTGCAGAATATGACAAACTTGCCCAAGAGGGATATTACAAAGAATTTAATCAATTGATGAATGAGTATAAAGAGTTGTTGGATGCGGGTGATCAAAAAGCAGCAGATGAAAAAATGACTCAAGCATTAAAAATGGATGATAAACGTTTTGAATTGACCCGTAATTTTGTTAAACAACATCCGGATAACATGTATTCTGCCTATATTTCGGGAATTGTGAAAGAAGAAAGTTACGAGAAGGGAAAGGAGTTGTATGACTTGCTTACTCCGAAAATTCAAACCTCATTCTACGGGCGTTTGTTGAAACAACAAACAGAGGCATTGGCCGTTTCTGCATTAGGTGTTCCTTGTCCGGATTTCACGGCAACGGATGAGTCTGGTAATAAAGTTTCAATGGTTTCTCAGAAAGGTGGAATCATGGTTCTTGATTTTTGGGCTTCTTGGTGTGGTCCTTGTCGGCAAGAGATGAAAAATTTGCGGGAGCAATATGCTGAATTTAAAGATCAGGGAGTTCGCTTCATGAGTATCTCTCTGGATGATTCAGTAGAAAAATGGAAAAAGGCTTGTGAAGAGGAGCAAATCCCATGGATCAGTGTTCGGGATGATAACGGTTGGTCTAAATCTGAAATTCGTAAATTGTTTGGTATTCAGGCGATACCATTTATTGTGTTGCTGGATAAAGGTGGTAATATTGTTGCTAAGAATATCCGTAGAAACAGTTTGCGAGAGAAAATTTTGGAGTTGCTACAAAAATAAATAAGTTATGAAAGTTATAAATATAATTTTAGCTAGCATTATCATTTACTTGGGGGTAGGATCTACTTGTTTCGCACAAGAAAATGATAAGGCTTTACTGGAACGAGTAGATAAGGTATACCGTTTAATCCCGATAGACTTGAATACGGATGAATTACTTCAAAAAATAAATGAGGTAGAAAAGTACGTTGGACTGGTTATAGATTCTATTGAAAGTAAAGAGGCGAAAGAAAAGGCTCGATTGATTCAAGCTAAAGGGTTGTTGTGGAGTTTAGGAAGTTACGTGTTTGAAACTGGAGATAAAGGTTTGAAAGATGAGTTGTCAAAAAGAATTAAGGGGGTGGATCTGGATTCTCCAAGTCTAGAATTGCTTGATGATATCGACGTGGCTAATTTGTTAAATGGTTATTTCCGATTATTTATGCCAGATTTATCAGAGTTAGATAGAGCTACTTATGTTTTGTATAATATAAAAAGCGAAAAAATTCGTAATCCTTATGTGCTGACAGCATTAGTGTCAACATTAAAACAAAATGGATACACGGATGCGATTCAAGGAGTGATAGAAGATATTGAGCTTTGTTCCAAAACTGAGTCAACAATTCAAAAGGCGCATGAATTAAAAGCACAATATTATCCGGTACGAGTGGGGGAGGTGGCTCCCGATTTCGAGATGGAAGATGAATTTGGTAAGATGGTGAAACTTTCCGATTTCAGGGGAAAAATGGTGTTTATTGATGTTTGGGCTACTTGGTGTGGTGGATGTGTTGAGGGGTTGCCTTATTTCATGGCTTTGGGGGATCAATATAAGGATCAGAAGGATTTGGTGTTATTGACCATATCTGATGATGGAATAGAGGCTAAATCTCGTTGGTTAAAATTCTTAAAAGAGAAAAAATATTCCGGTAAGATTCCTCATTTGATCATCAATAAAGAGAAAGATAATTTCACGAAAGATTATTGTATTACGGGAATTCCCCGATATATTTTGATTGATAAGGAAGGGAAGATTGTGAATGCTTGGCACGTGGCAGCCAAACATGAATTATTCCCTTGGTTTTTCAAGATAGAGTTGGATAATATGAATCGAGAGTAATTTTTATTTAGTACTCAATGTTTATTTCCCGGTTTGACTTTGGTTGAACCGGGATTTATTGTTTTGTCGATGATAGGCTTAAAGGTGAATATAATTGATGGCATTCCGGATTAAATTATTATTTTTGTAATAATTATTAGATCCGAGGGAGCCGTTTATGAGAGTGATAAAGAAGGATATAGATATATTCATAGACCAACTACAGAAGGGTGATGAAGGTGCTTTTCGAGTATTATTCGATGAGTTCTATACGGCTTTGTGTCTGTTTGCAGAACGTTTCCTTGGAGAGCGGGAAGCGGCGGCGGACGTGGTTCAGGAGGCTTTTTTGAAATATTGGGACAGGCACATGGATTTTGATAATTACTATAAGATAAAATCTTTTCTTTACGTGGTGGTTCGCCATGATTGTTTGAATTTACTTCGGAATAAGCGTGAGGATTTGCCGGTGACAGAGGATATTGCCATGGACTCGGATGAATTTTTTCATAATCAAGTCATGGAAGAAGAGGCATATCGTGTATTTTACCGGGCGATTGAGCATTTGCCGCCACAGATGCGGAACGTGATCAATTACGCCTTGGAAGGATTGAAGAATGCAGATATTGCTCAAAAAATGGGAGTGTCCGAGAATGCTGTGCATGCCTATAAGAAAGAGGCGTACAAGAGATTGAAAGAGAGTATGAAAGATTATTATTACCTGTTGGATATATTTTTCTTATATCTGTTTCTTTGATTAATAAATGTTAAATAATTGAATGCAACATACCCGATCTACCATTTTTTGTGTTGTAAGATTGAAAGAATTGATAAATATTCAATACAAGTAGTATGGATAAAGCGAAGTTTGATGTTGCGATTTTGGTGGGGAAGTATCTTGCCAACAATTTGACGGATGAAGAACAAAAGTATCTGTCCGATTGGCTTTCTTCGTCAGAAAAGAACCGCACGTGGTTTGAACGGGTAACATCGGAGTCTTATCAGATTGAAAAAGGGAAAGCAACTCGTTCCATTAACGTGGAGGAGGGGTGGAAAGCTTTGGAACTTAAACGGGAATCCCGGCTGGGGGGACGTCGCCGTCGGATTTATTGGATGCGTTACGTGGCGATGTTTGTCTTACCTCTGGCTATTGCCGTTTTATTACACCAAGTGTATTATTCCCGTAAAGATAAGGTGGAAATGGTACAGACAATTACTTCGGGAACGAGTAAGGCAATTCTTATATTGGCAGACGGTTTACCCGTGGTGCTGGAACAACAACAAGAAAAAACATTGAAAGAATCGGATGGTACCAAGATTAACGTTCTGAAAGAACATATCAGTTATGAGAGTGGTGTTGATGATAAGCAAGAGAAGTCGGTATACCATGAGCTGGTTATTCCTCGCGGGGGAGAGTTTTCTTTGACTTTGTCTGACGGGACGGAGGTCTACATGAATGCAGATTCAAAATTGCGTTTCCCGACAAAGTTCGGAAAGGGGGAACGGGTGGTGGAGTTGGAAGGGGAGGCCTATTTTCAAGTTGTTCATCATGAGGATGCTCCTTTTATCGTGAAGACTTCCCAGATGGCGATAAAAGTTTTGGGAACGGAGTTTAATGTTTCCGCTTATGCGGAGGATTCTATTATACGCACGACGTTAGTTCGGGGTTCCGTGAAGATTTCTTCGGAAGTCAGCGGGGAAAGCGTGGTTCTTCATCCCGGGGAACAGTCGGCTCTCAACCGGGGAGATCATTCCATGCTGGTGAGCGAGGTGGATGTGTCCTACGCGATGGCTTGGAAAGAAGGGCGTTTACGTTTTAAGGAGAAACCTTTGAAAGAGGTGATGAAAATTATATCCCGTTGGTATGATGTTGACGTGGTGTACGAGGACGAGGAGGTGAAAGATTATCCTTTCGGGTGTAATTTTAGTCGTCATGCAACGATAGAACCTTTATTGAAAGTATTTGAGGCTACGGGTACAATTGAAACGAGTATTCACGGTAGAAAAATATGGATTAGAAAGAAAAAATAAAACGGAAGATGGTGGTACATCTCCCGCTTGAACAAGTACTTTGTGGTAAAAGTACTATAAAGTTAAATAAATAAACACTCAAAGTTATGAAAAAAAATCATGGATTCCCCTATAAATGGGGAATAAAAATGAGGTATGTGTTGCTTGTAATACAAGTGGCCCTATTTCTTCCCCAATGGGGACACGCGAGCAATAATGTTTTATTGCCGGGACCTAAGATTAGCTTTTCGATGAAAGATGCTTTGATGAAAGATGTCATCTGGGAACTTGAAAAACGATCCGGGTTTGTATTCGCTTACAACGCGAATGATTTGTTGAAGGCGGGAAAAGTGAACGTGGAGGTGAAGGACAAGGATGTCTATGAGGCGTTGGATATTTGCTTGAAAGGAACGGGGTTGATGTATGTCGTGCAACAAGATGTTATCGTGATCAAGCGGGCAGATGCTCCGGTGCAGGAAGTGAAAAAGGTCACGATTACGGGACGGGTTGTAGATAAGGATAGTCTGCCGTTGCCGGGGGTAACGATTTTATTAAAACACACGACAATGGGTGTGGTTACCGACCAGAACGGACGTTATAGCATCACGATCCCGGATGTGCAGGAGCCCGTGTTGATTTTTACTTTCGTGGGAATGAAATCCCGGGAGGTGAAGTATACGGGAAATAACGTGATTAATATCGTGTTGGAAGATGACGTGACGGAGGTGGAAGAGGTCGTGGTAACAGGAATGTTTACCCGTAAGGCCAGTAGTTTCACGGGATCGGCAACGACGATTAAGGGGGATGAATTGTTGAAGGTGGGGAATCAGAATGTATTCCAGAGCTTGAAAGCCTTGGAGCCGGGATTGATGATTTTTGAAAGTATAGACTTCGGTTCCGATCCCAATAAAGTACCGGAGATGCAATTGCGGGGAACTTCAGTGATTGCGATGGATGTGGAAGGAGCTTCGGACCTTCGGGGAAATTTTGAGAATAATCCCAATATGCCTTTGTTTATTTTAGACGGTTTTGAAGCAGCGGCAGTAAAGATTTTTGATTTGGATATTAACCGGATCGAGTCCATCACCATATTGAAAGATGCCGCCGCAAAAGCTATTTATGGATCTAAAGCGGCCAATGGCGTGGTGGTTGTCGAAACAAAAAGATCGGTTTCAAAGAACTTGAGAGTGACTTATATGGGGAATGTAAATGTCGAGGCACCTGATTTGTCTTCTTATGATTTGTGTAATGCTCGTGAAAAGTTAGAAGCCGAACGCATATATGGGATGTATACTCCTAGTAGGACGGATGAAATTGATGGGGTGCTTCGTCTGGAACGTTTGTATATGGAGCGTTTGGCTAAAGTGGAGGCGGGTGTCAATACGGATTGGATGGCTAAACCTTTGAGAAATGGTGTTGGGCATAAACATTCTTTGATGATAGAATTGGGGGATAAAAATATCCAGTTGGTGGCTAATCTTTCATATAACAGCATTGCGGGAGTTATGAAAGGTTCGGATCGGGAAAATGTAGCAGGTTCCGTTTTTGCTTCATACCGAAATAACCGATTCCGTTTCCGGAATGAATTGTCTGTTAATATAAATCGTAGTAGTGATTCTCCTTACGGTGAATTTAGTGAATATACAAGACTGAATCCATACTGGACTCCGGTGGATCAATACGGCCAGATTACAAGAAATGCCGGAGACGAGGAGGCATATTATCCTAATCCTTTGTACAATGCGACACTGAATACAAGTCTGAAAGATAAATATACGGATATCACCGATAATTTCGAGGGTGAATACGATGTTTTTGAAGGCTTGAAAGTAAGGGCAAGGATTGGTTTTACTCGGAAATTTACCCGTGCGGATCATTTCTATCCGGCAAATCATTTGAAGTTCAACACCGTGCAAGAACTTCGGAAGAGGGGCTCCTATCAAATTAATACAGGAGAGGGGCAGACCATGGATTACGATTTCAGTTTGAACTACTCCCGTCAATTGGGCGACAAACATTATGTGTTTGGCTTCTTGAGCTATAGCCTGAGCGAAAACACTTTTGAGGAAGATATTTTCAAGGCTGAAGGTTTTCCTAGTGATAAGATGAACAGTATATTTTTTGCACGTCAGTACACGGAAAATTCTAAACCAACGGGTTCTGAATCTACAAGTCGTTCCGTTGGGGTAAATGCGGTATTCAACTATTCTTTTGATGATCGGCTTTTAATGGATGTGACGTATCGGACGAATGCCTCCAGTCAATTTGGAGCAAACCAGAGATGGGGAAATTTCTGGAGTTTCGGTGGTGGATGGAATATTCATAATGAGAAATGGATGAGAGAACTGGGATGGTTTTCGCGTTTGAAACTCCGTGCTTCTCTTGGTAGTACCGGTTCTCAAGGGTCTAATGCTTACCAGTCACTTGCTACTTACAATTATAGCGATAAATATTATGAAGATGCTTTGGGTGCTTATTTATTGGGCATGAAGAATGATGATTTGAAGTGGCAGAAAAAAATGGATTATAACTTGGGGGTGGATATGACGGTGAAGAATTGTTTTAATCTGGTTTTCGATTATTATCAGAGTATTACGGAAAATCTTTTGGTCGCTTTAACTTTACCACCTTCTTCCGGTTTCACGACCGTGCAGGAAAATATAGGGAAAGTAAAAAATGCCGGAGTGGAAGTGAATATGAGTTATACCGTATTTTCACACGCGAAAGATCGGTCTTATCTGACATTAGCCTTGCGAGGGGCTCATAATAAGAATAAAGTACTTAAGATTTCCGATTCTATGAAGGCTTATAACGAGCGGATGGATAAGGAGATGCTGGAAGGTGGAAAGCCTGTTATCAAATATTATGACGGGGTATCTATGAATGCAATTTGGGCTGTGCCTTCTCTAGGGATTGATCCTGCCACCGGAAGGGAAATTTATCGGAAGAAAGATGGAAGATCGACTTTTACCTACGATGTCAATGACATGGTTATCTGTGGGGATAATCTCCCCAAGCTGAATGGAAGTTTTAGTATTAATTTGGGGTATAAAGGGCTGGGATTTAATATGACCTGCATATATGAATTAGGAGCTAAAATGTTCAATCAAACGCTGATAGATCGGGTTGAAAATGTAGATATGCATTATAATGTAGACCGGCGAGTGTTGGAAGGACGTTGGCAAAATCCGGGAGATGTGGTGCGTTTTCGTTCTCTGAAATCTTATTGGGATCCTGAAACCCAAACTTATCCTAGAGATGTGCAGACGAAGGCTACTTCACGTTTTGTGCAGAAAAAGAATGAATTGAATATTTCTTCTATCAACATTTCCTATGATTTTTATCGTTATGCTTTTGTGAAACAGATCGGGTTGGAACGGTTAAGTCTTGCTTTTTACATGAATGACGTGGCAAAGTTGTCGACGATACAGACGGAAAGGGGATTGGCTTATCCCTTTGCTCGAAATTATAATTTTTCATTACAAATGACATTTTAAATACTGGAAATATGAATAAAAAGATAAATACTTGTCGTTTGATAATCGGTTTTTGCCTTTTATCGTTCGGTCTGTCATCTTGTTCCGAGTGGCTGGATGTAAAACCCAAATCCGAGATTAAAGAAGATGAGTTATTCAAGACGGAACAAGGATTTAAAGATGCCATGACAGGGGTATATGTACTCATGACGGAGACTCAGTTGTATGGTCGGGAAATGACTTTTGGGTTGGTGGAAGCAATTGGACAACAGTATGAAATGGATCAGGCAACGAATGATTATTATGACGCGACTCAATTCCGGTATGAGGTGGAAAGGGTGACGGCTAAGGTCGATGGAATATGGAGTTCAGCCTATAAGGTTGTGGCGAATATTAATAATATTCTTGAAAATTTGGAAACGAACGGAAGTTGTGTAACGCCTCTGGTGTATGCGCAATTGAAAGCAGAATGTCTGGGCTTAAGAGCTTTTATTCATTTTGACTTGTTGAGGTTATTCGGATGGGGGAATTTGAAAGAACGTCCGGATATGTTGAACCGGCTTTGCATTCCTTATGCTTTCCATTATACGAAAGAGATCGTTCCTCAAGTGACTGTTGGAACGGCATTGGAATATATGGAAAAAGATTTGACGGAGGCGGAGAAGTTGATTTCTCGTGATGTTGCAACATCTCGTTTTTCCTTTAATTATTACGCTCTGTTGGCAACTAGGATGCGTATTGCCATGTGGAAAGGTGATTATTCTGTAGCCCGAAAATATGCGGAAAATTTATTGAATTATGAAACAGATTTTGCTTGGGTAAGCAGAAATGCGTTGGAAACGAGTTATCCGGAGAATCGGGATTTGACTTTTTCAAGTGAATATCTTTTTGGATTAAGTATCGAGCAGTATAAAGATATTACAGATTCGAATTTGGAATTTAAATTAGTTGAAAATCAGGATAATCCGCAAATGTTTTTTCATACAGCCGAAATTGCGGCTCAACTTTTTGAAGTAGAGGAAAATATAGGCTCCGGTGATTATCGTTATAAATGGTTATATGCACAAGGGGGAGATCGGTTTGCTTTTTTAAAACTCAAGCAGTATGAAAAGAGTATTTATGGCAACCGGGTCCCGTTGATGAAGAAAGCTGAAATTTACTATACGTTGGCCGAATGTTTGAATGAGTCCGGAAATGAGTCCGAACGGCAGGCGGGAGTCGGTTACTTGAATACGGTGAGAAGTAAACGGAATATACCCCAAGCTTTAGATGTTAATATGTCAAAGGATGAATTGCGGGAGGAAATTCAGAAAGAATGGCGGAAAGAGATGCTGTTGGAGGGACAAATGTTCTATTATTATAAACGTAGAGGTGTTTCCAGTATCCCACGTTGCAACATTACGATGACCGATCAGACGTATGTTTTACCTTTACCTCAGGCTGAATTGGAATTTGGAGGCCGAGAAAACAATAAATAGGAATGAATATGAAAAGAATGAATAGATATAGTTTATGTTGGTTGGTTTTGCTCCTTGTCTTGTTTGAAGGATGCGAGAAAGACGAACCGATGGGATATATAGGGCGTCCCGGGTTTTATTTTAATGGTAATGAGTTTTCTTATTCCTTCGCGGAAAATCCTTGGAAAACTGTAGATACCGTGATGTTGCCCGTTATTATTACCGGAAAACTTGAGAATTATGCCCGGACTTTAAAAGCCGAGGTGGTTAAAGATTCTTCAACAGCTACGGAAAATATGTACCAGTTACTGGAAGGAACTTTGGGAGAAAACCAGTCGGAAGGTTTTATTCCTGTCGTGTTGAATTATGTTCCTTCGTTGGATGATATAACTGTGACTCTAAAAATACAGGCCGTGGCGAATGATGATTTTCAGGAACTTGATCTTGTTTTTCCCTCTTGTCGATTGAATTTCACGGCTAAGATTATGAAACCTTTTAACTGGTCTCAGCTGCAATATTTCTTCGGTACTTATTCTACTCGTTGGTGGCGGTTTATCATGGAAAAGTGTGAACGTACTTCTTTGCCTTTTTGGGATGATTTATGGTCTCCGATTCCTAATCCTGATCCTAGCAAATATAATATGTCTTATTACGAGATGTCCAATTTGCAGGAGATGATCCGGCAGGAGTTGAGAAATTACAATAGAAATTCTTTGACCGGACCGTTGACACATGATGACGGGGATTTGGCTGGGCAACAAGTCGTGATGCCAGCTCCTTATTAATAAGTTGAATAATTATTAAAACATGAATTATGAAATTTAAGATATTTCTGGGAGTATTTCTGTTGGGTTTGTTTGCGAGCTCTTGTTTTGAAGATGAGTCGGCGAAAGATGTAACATTATTTAATCCGTTAATGATTAATGATTTTTTGTCGTCGACTGAAATATACGTGACACAGGGGGATCGTTTGAAAGTAAAAGTACTGGCTTATAAAGAGGGGACGGATGATGCGAAACTGGAATATGAATGGCGTTTGGAAGGTCACGGGCAACATTTGGATTTGGGACATTCTATGATTCTGGATACGGTGATTAACGTGCCTATGAATCGGGATGCCTACTCGCTTTTATTTAAAGTTACCGATACGGAATATGGATTAACTTTGAGTAAGAAATATAACTTGTATGTGACGGGACAATACGTGGCAGGTTTATTGGTGGCTGATACGAAAGACGGGATGACTTCCGATATTCATTTGGTGTCGAGTAAAAATTTTACACAAGACTATAATAGGGAAGAAGATAAACATGTTTTTTGGAATGTATACAGCCTGAATAATGGTCAAAACGTAAATGGCTTGATTCAAGACATGAAGAATGTTGTCGGCCGTGGATTTTTGGAACTATCTATTGCAACGGATCATTTGATCGAGGATTTGGACCCGTTGGATAATTTTACGGTCATGCGGAGAAATAATGATATGTTCATTAAGCCTTTCGAGGGCGAAATGAATGTTGGAAAATTGGGAACGAGTTCTTCAGGTCCCTATGATATTGCTGTTGTTAATGGTTTCCTTCACAAAAGGACTCAATACGAGGAGGTAATTACTTATGGTGTCGGTTTGGTTTTGAGTGATCTCTCGGATGATTATTATATCACAGAATATAAATATCGTTCAACCAGACCTAGGGGATATGAAATTTATGGTGTCGCTTTTGATAAGAAAAATCAGCGTTTTCTAGCTTTCCCATCTATATATGGTGCAGACAAAAATAACTTGCGTATTTTTAAACGTAAGTCTGCAGATGGCAAATTGGATCCGAACAAACCGGGCAATGTAGATTGTAAATACATTGGTTATGGACCGAACAACACCTTGTATGCAGTTATACAGAATTTAGATTCAAAAATATATGAAGTTTGGGAGTTCAATTTGGATTCGGATGATGAAAGTGCGGATAATGTTGTGAATAGACGTTATATATTGGATCAATGTCCGGATATTGATAAAGCCATATCGTTTAGTTCGCAAGCGATGGAGAGTATTTTGTATTATGCAACCGAGGATAAGGTTTATACAGCCTTGATGACGTCGGAACATCCGAAAGCTTATCCAAAGTTCTCAGCTTCATATACCCACGACGGAATTACGGTTTCTAATGAGAAAATCACGGAAATCCGGGTAGTGGATGAGTGTCCCGGAAAGGTTGAAATCCCCGGGGAAGGAGGAGAAACGGAAACATTGGCCTCCGGACGTAATATGATTACGGTTGTAACCTATAATGATGTAACGAAGGAAGGAAAGGTCACCGTGGTTCCTATTCGGTCATTAAGTACCGGAGAAGTAGTGGAAGATCCTAAATTCTATCGCGTATACGATGGGTTCGGGCGTATTTTAAAAACAACTTGTTTCCATACTCGTTAAATTGTAGCATAATGAAAAAGATAAAATATATTTTGATGTTGTTATTGGCAGGTATTTGGATCAGTGCTTGTCAGGATAATGATGATGTGAAACCTTCGAATGAGGGGTTGAATGAATTTAGAGTAAAAGAAATTGTCGGTCGCAACGATTTATGGGGAGATTTTAAAATAAACTTGAATTATTCGGATGATCGTTTGGATATTGGAGTTGTTGTTAACAAAGATCAAGATACCATCGCTAATCTGACAAAAGGAATGGTTATTATGAAGGTTCCGGCTCTTTCACAGGAAGAGATTGATATGCTGGAGCCGGGGAGTGAGGTGCCTATGATAAGTAAGATTATTTATCAGGTGAACCGGACAACTCGGGAAGAAACGATTACTCATTATAAAAGAGAGGATTTACAATTTACTTTTGACTATGAGGAAAATTATATTTATGAGTTTGACGATACCTTGTCCATGAATAAGAAAGTCATGAAATGGCGTTGTTTCGGGGAGGCTGACTGGGAAATTCCTTTAACCCGGATGGTGTATACGTATGAAGGGAACCGGATTGTTCGGGGTGAATATGCGGTTTATGACCATCAGTGGACAGTGATTTCTCATTGGGATTACAGTTATGATGGAGCTCGGCAGACCGGTTTGAAAGTCGTGGGAACTAACGGGGAGGTGAATATGGAAAAAGTGTTTACCTATCTGGCAGATACAAAAATGAAGGTCGTGACAACTCAGGCTGGAAAATCTCATGAGGTAACATATACTTTGGATGAGAATGGATACGTTGTTCGCGTAGAAGAGGAAAACGGAAATTATATGGATATGAAATATGAGACGGGACACGGAAATTTCAGTGATTTTATTCCTCTGTCGGTGAAATTACAAGGTGAACCTTATATAAAATAGTGAAGATGAAAGTGTGGTTAATGTTGTGTAGTCTTGCCGTCTTGAGTGGCTGCAAGACTACCCCTGTCGCGGAGATTCATTTGAAGGGACGTTTGGCTGATATGGGAAGCCAAGAAGTAAGTATGGAATATACCGGGGTGACTGGAGATTTCGGTACTGGCAGGAATATAATGCTAAAGACGAATGAGGAGGGGTATTTTGATACGATCCTTCCATTGAGAGAACCGACGTATTTCAATATCAGTCGTAACATTCTTTACCTTTCACCCGGTGATGATTTGGAAGTTTACTTGACACCGGATACCCGTCAAGCGACTTTTAAAGGAAAAGGGAGTGAGGCGCAATTGTTTTTGAAAGATCGGCTTTATCCCAAGGGGGGCTCTTTTCTTTTGTCTGGACGGAATGTAAGGGAGAATTTTGAGAAGACGAAAGAGGTGGTGGATGCGCTTGCGGCTTCTAAATTGGCTCAACTGGATACTCTAAAGGGGGTAACGGAGCTTTTTAAGGAGAATGAACGTGTTCGGGTAAAGGCGAATTTATTGAATAGTTATTTGACTTATGCTCTGTATAATAAAGAAAATGCAGGAGCGTCACGGGAGGAACAAAGGCAATGGTACGGGCGTTTTATTACTTCTGTTACCCCGGATGTAAATCAACTGATGCGAGAGATTACGAAAAACGAGTATCTGGATATTATAGATGTCAGGGATGTGATTGTGTATAACTTGGATCAAGCGGAATTTATGCAAGGGGTGGAGATTACCCCGGAAATGCGGGAAATCAAGGAAGCTTTACAAGTTTTGGCGAAATTGGATTCATCAACAGATCCGGAGGTGATTCTGAACATGGAGGAAAAGACAAAATCTTTTCAGCACGAGGGAATTGTTTCCGAATTGCAGGAGAAGATCCGTAATGTGAAAAGTCTGATGACGGGACAACCGGCCCACGAGATCATCATGACGGATGTTGATGGGAATGAAGTCTTGTTGAGTAGTTTTAAAGGCAAAAATATTTATCTGGATTGTTGGGCGACGTGGTGCGGTCCTTGTATTCAGGAATCCCCGGCATTTGCCGCGTTAAGTGAAAAATATAAAGATAAAGATATTGTCTTTATTCAATTGTCAACAGATAATTCCAGAAAGACTTGGTTGAGTTACTTGAAACACAAGGAAGCGGTAGTGCCTCAGTTTAATTCTGTCGATAACGAAGGATTGAGAGTGAACTGGCAGATCAAGTATATTCCTCGTTTTATCTTGATTGACAAGGAATTTAATATTGTTGAATCTTTTGCCCCGAGGCCTTCTGATCCGGAAATTACCGAACATTTGGATGCCTTGCTTGCAAAATGAATGATTATTGATAAGTAAAAGTAATTGTCGGATTTTCTTCCGGCAATTATTTTTTCCGGTTGATACTCGTACTTTCTCAGAAGGAATGCTTTATTCGCAGATTTAGGAGTGTTCAACAAGAGTTAAATGTGAATTAATGTAAAATGGCGTGTCTAAGATATGATAATACAGTTATCATATTGTGAGCCGCTCCCATTCCTCCCCTATTCCGCTCCTATTAGAATAATAATATATTGTATTACAATAGGAATTATTAACATTTGGAAAAGTCGATTATAACTATTTGAAAACAAGATAATAACCCTATCTGATAGAAATTTTATTTGAATGCTCGTTTTACAAGGATAAATCACTGTTTGTCCGGGTGTACCTCGATGTGGAAACGATTGCTTGCATTTTTTCTTTTGGTGTATATGCTTGATATTATATTTTTTGGAGGATAATTATATTGTTTTGTAATTATAAAGCCGTACTTTTGTTCACCCGTGGGTCGCAAAGTATGGAGAGGAAAAATGAAGATACCAGTTTATTGTTGAAGCACTTGCAAGAAGGTGACGAACGAGCTTTTCGGACGTTATTTGAGGAGTTTTATGCATCATTGTGCTTGTTTGCGACCCGTTATTTGGGTGATCGGGAAGAGGCCGCGGATGTGGTGCAAGAGACGTTTTTAAAATACTGGAACAAACACACGGATTTTGATGATTACCGGAAGATAAAGTCTTTTCTTTATGTAGTTGTGCGTCATGCCTGTCTTAATTTGTTACGTGACCGGGAGTTACGTTCCCATATCCCCGAGGAGTGGATTGAGGATTCAGAACAGGAGTTTCGAAATCAGGTGATGGAAGAGGAGGTACATCGTATTTTTAATCATGCGATAGATAAACTGCCCTTACAGATGCGAATGGTAATTAATCTTTCTTTAGATGGATTGAAGAATTCGGAGATTGCTGAAAAGATGAATCTTTCGGAAGGAACCGTTCACGCCTACAAAAAAGAAGCCTACAAAAAGTTGAGAATCAGCTTGAAGGATTACTATTATTTATTGCCTTTTCTTTTATTCATATCTCGTTAAATATTAATTAACGTTAAATACCGAATATCAGACACTCCCTAAAATCCATTTTTTGTGTTCTAGCTGTGAATTTAATCTAATAGTAGCATAAAATGGATGATGGTTTCTTTGATATTGTCGAGCTAGTTAGTAAATACATGACAGGAGAATTGACCGGGGCAGAACGGGAGAGTTTGGATAACTGGTTGAGTCTTTCCGAAGATAATCGTAAATGGTTTCATGAGGTTACCGAAAAAGAATTTATATACCGGAAACGTCAGGAGTTGAGATCCATTGATGTAAAGGGTGGATGGAAAGCTCTTTCTCGTAAACGAGCCAAGGAGAATAGGAGGCGATTGGGGATTCGTGCGTTGAAATATGCTTGTGTTTTTATTCTACTGGTTGTTTCTTCCATGTATTTTTTAATGCAGCGTGTTGATCGGGAAGAAATTATTCCAGTGGAGAGTGCTGAGATCCTTCCCGGAACTTCCAGGGCTATCCTTTACATGGCGAATGGTTCTATTATTGATCTAGCCAATCATGATCGGGATTCGTTGCGAGAATTAGATGGAACGATTATTGGCTTGGAGGGCGAGAGTATTACTTATAAAAATGCGGTAGATTCGGTAGTCTGTTCAGATTTGTATAACGAGCTTGTGATTCCCCGGGGGAGAGAATACGTGTTGACGCTTGCGGATGGAACGTTGGTATGTTTGAATGCTGGATCTAAATTACGATTCCCCGTGCAATTTAGCGGAATCACGAGGAAAGTAGAATTGGAAGGGGAAGGGTATTTTCAAGTGGCACGTAATGAAGAAATGCCTTTTGTTGTAAGTGCATCCGGGGTGAATATCACGGTGTTGGGAACAGAGTTTAATGTATCGAATTATCCAGAGAATGGCGATGTACAAACAACGCTGATCAAGGGTAAGGTGCAAGTAACTCTTTCGGAAGATACGGGTGGTTATATCTTGCACCCGGGGGAACAAGCCGTGTATAACAAGGAAAGCGGGGAGGTTACGGTGGCAAATGTTGACGTGTCATATGTTACGGCTTGGCGAGAAGGGCGTCTTCGTTTCCGGGATCGTCCTCTAAAAGAGATCATGGATTTTATTTCTCGTTGGTATGATGTGGATGTGGTATATGAAGATGAGAGCGTGAAAAATTATCTTTTCGGGTGTAATTTTAATCGTCACGTGACGGTGACTCCTTTGCTGGAATTATTCCAGAGTACGGGGACTGTCCGCTTTGAAGTGGTTGGAAAGAAAATCATCGTAAAAAAATAGCGAAGAATATGCAACTATTCTTCGCTCGTTAATAACACCTCTTGCTGGAGGCATTAAAAAATCGAATTTAATCAAATCAAAAGTATGAAAAAAAAACGTAGAAGTACTCGTTGGAAAGTAACAAATGTAAGAAATTTGTTTTTAGCTTTCCAGATGGCTATTGTTTTGGTGTTGTCCGGAGGACACGTGTATGGAATGGCGGATGAACCGCTACTTAATTTATCGTTGAAAAATGTGGCGATAAAGGACGCTCTTTGGGAGATTGAGAAACAATCCAAGATGGTTTTCGTGTATAATGCTGACGACTTGGGTAAGGCTGGTAAGATCTCCGTGGAAATCAAGGGTAAAACGGTACGGGAGGCTTTGGACATTTGTTTGAAGGATTCCGGATTTGAATACACGATAGAACAGAATACGGTTGTCATCAAACGTAAAGTAGTGGAAAAAGCGGCTAATGTGCAAAAAATCACGGTAAAAGGAAAGGTTGTTGATAAGAGTGAGACGGGGTTACCGGGAGTAACTATTGTACTAAAGGGAACGAGTGTAGGTGTGGTAACCGATATGAATGGTCATTATTCGATAACCATCCCTTTGGTGGGTAATCCGGTACTCGTGTTTTCTTTTATCGGGATGAAAAAACAGGAGGTGGCGGTCAATGATCGACAAGAGATTAACGTGATACTAGAAGAGGACCAGACCGAGATGGAGGAAGTTGTGGTTACCGGTATTTATTCCCGTAAAAAAGAGAGTTTCACGGGGTCTTCTCAAACGTATAAAGCGGAAGAGTTGAAAATGATAGGTAATCAGAATATTTTGCAAAGTTTAAAAGCGCTAGACCCGGCATTTAATATCATGGAAAACAATCAATACGGTTCTGACCCTAACCGTACTCCGGATATTGAGATACGGGGAAAAACGAGTATCGTGGGGATGAAAGAGGAATTTGGTGAAGACCCGAATCAACCTTTGTTTATTCTGGACGGTTTTGAAACGACGTTGGAAACGATCATGGACTTGAGCTTGGATCGTGTTGCTTCCGTGACATTGTTGAAAGATGCGGCTTCTACGGCTATTTATGGAGCGAAAGCGGCTAATGGAGTGGTGGTCGTGGAGACGAAAGCTCCCGTGCAAGGGCGTTTGCGCTTGTCTTATAATGGTAGTTTTGAGGTATCTTTTGCCGATTTGACGGATTATAATTTAATGAATGCGGCAGAGAAGTTGGAGTTTGAATTATTAGCCGGGAACTTCAAGTCGAATTTGATCGCTTTCGAGGAAGCCAACAAGATACGTTATAATAACTTGTTATATAATGTGAATCGGGGTGTGAACACGTATTGGATGTCAGAGCCGTTGCGGACGGGATTAACTCAACGTCATAATGTTTACGTGGAAGGTGGTGACTCGCAGATGCGTTACGGTTTAGGGATAAACTACACGAACATTCAGGGGGTAATGCAGGAATCCCGTCGTCAGGTGATGAGTGGAAATCTGGATTTGTTATATCGGAAAGGTAAGTTGAGTTATAGTAATAAATTGACTGTCGATTACACGAAGACGAACGACCCCATTGTACCTTTCAGCGAGTATTCACGTGCTAACCCGTATTATACCAAGTATAACGAGGATGGGGGGATTGACAAGTGGTTGGAAAATAACGAAGAACTTGGAGTTTCGGTTCCCAATCCTTTGTGGAATGCATCTTTGAATAGTTATGACAAGGGAAATACGATAAGTATTCGGGATAATTTCCAGATGGAATATCGTCCGTGGAATTTCTTGTATGTTCGGGCTCGTTTCGGGATTACGAAATCTACTACGGATGATGAAACTTTCCGTTCTCCCGAGGACACAAAGTTTGATGATAGCGTGGAGTCTTTAAAGGGATCTTACACGGATATGCGTAGAGAGAGTTTGTCGTATGAAGGTGATTTCACGATAACTTATGGTCAATTACTTGCCGACGTACATCAGATCAATGCCGTGTTTGGAGCTTCCTGTAGTGAATCCAATAGTGATTACAAGTCATTTTCTGCGGCGGGCTTCCCGGAAGGGAACTTCACGAAGCCATCTTTCGCGAGTGGTTATGCTGCCAACGGAAAACCTTCTTATTCCGATTCTAAGAAAAGAACAGCAAATTTCTATTTTAACGGGGGATATTCTTACGATAACCGTTATCTGTTGGACGTGAACTTTCGTGCAGATGGTTCGTCCGTGTTTGGTTCTAACAAGCCATTCACGACGACTTGGGCCATTGGGTTGGCTTGGAACTTGCATAACGAGGGTTTCATCAAGAATAACACGAATTTTTTCTCGATGCTAAAGTTGAGGGCTTCAATCGGTAACCCGGGAAACCAGAATTTTGGTTCTTACAAGACAATCACGACTTACAAATTTAATAACTGGTTGTTGAATGACTTTGGAACCGGACTATTGGTTGATGCATTCGGGGATCCGGATTTAGAATGGCAGAAGACCATCGATAAAAATATCGGTTTTGATGTGAGTATGTTTAATAATCGTTTTCACGTGAACTTCGATTATTATTACAAAGTGACCGATCCGTTGATGGCGTCAATCGGGATCCCTTTATCCGTGGGTGTTTCTCAACGACTGGCTAACGTGGGTAAACAAGTAAGTAAGGGATATAACGGGACGATTAAATACGCATTTATTTATCGCCCGAAAGAACGCATCAACTGGACAACGAGTTTTACTTTCCGTCATGGTCATTCCTATTATGACAAGATCGGTAAAAACTTGGATCAGTATAATAAAGAAAATCGTTCCAATAGTTTGGCTCGTTATTATGATGGAGGAAGTCCTTCTGATTTATGGTCTGTTCGTTCGTTAGGAATTGATCCTGCAACGGGGAAAGAATTATTCCTTACAGAGAAAGGTAGAATAACATTCACTTATGACTATGCTGATGAGGTTGTCGTGGGAAATTCCGAACCGGACTTGGAAGGAGTGTTAGGGAATTCTTTTTACTATAAAGGTTTTTCTTGTAATTTTTATTGGCGTTATAGCTTCGGTGCGGATGCGTTCAACCGGACGGTATACAGCAAAGTGGAAAACATCTCCAAGGAAAGTTTGAAGCAAAATCAGGACAAGCGAGCCTTGTATGATCGTTGGAAAGAACCGGGAAATGGAGCAAAGTATAAGGGAATTTCGTTGACTGAAAATACTCCGATTTCTTCCCGATTTGTACAGAAAAATAATTACTTGACCCTTGAGTCTGTCCGGGTGGCATACGAGTTTAGCCCGGAATGGATGCAGAAGATTCATTTTTCAGGGATGACGGTAAGTGCTTATATGAATGATATTTGTCGGTTCTCGACGATCGAGGATGAGCGTGGTATTGATTACCCGTTTGCCCGGAGTTTTTCGTTCGCGTTATCGATTAATTTTTAATGGGATAGAGGTATGAAAAGATATATTTATTTGTTAGTGGTAACTTGTTTGTTCGGTTGTTCGGATTGGTTGAATGTTCAACCGAGTGACCGGGTGGCAGAGGAATCTGCATTTTCCACGATTGCGGGATTCAAACAAGCGTTGAATGGCGTGTATGTTGATTTAAATGCTACCGAGCTGTACGGACAGACCCTCACGTGTGAAATGCTTGAAATCTTAGCACAGCGTTATAATATAAATCAGGAAAACAAGGAGTGGTCAGCTTTCATGACGTATGATTTTGCCGGATCTTACACCTTGAATCGGGTAGAAAAAATTTGGGAAAGAGCCTATAACTTGATCGCCAATACGAACTTGATCATAAAGAATTGTGACGAGCGGCGGGAAGTGCTACCGGATGATTATTACCAGATGATAAAAGGTGAGGCTTTGGCGTTGAGAGGTTTTTTACATTTTGATTTATTTCGTTTGTTCGGGCCAGTTTATGGGGTAGATTCCACGTTAGAATCAATTCCTTATTACAAGGAATTTGCCTTGGATGTACAACCTACGCTGATTGGTACTGAATTCATGAAAAACGTGATCGTTGATTTACGGGCGGCGAAAGATTTATTGTCAACAGATCCGATTATCACGAATGGAGTAGCCGGAGATCCTTCGGACAAATTTAAGTCCAAGCGGAACTTGCGTTTGAATTACTATGCTGTCCAAGGATTGTTGTCCCGGGCTTATATGTATATCGGGGAATTGGATAGTGCTTTAGTATATGCCCAAAATGTGATTGATGTTCATGAACGTATTTTCCCGTGGGTAACTAGAAATGAAGCCGTGGCGGGAACGGAGCCGGACAGGGTATTTTCATCTGAAGTTTTGTTTGCCTCGCAGAATCGAAATGTCGGAGGATTGTATAATTCGCTTTTTAATGGAGAATCCTTGAAGATTTCTTCATTGCTGGGAATACGTAATGATGTAGCCAAGTATAGATTCGATAATGCGGAGGAATCGGATATAAGAGTATTAAGTTTCATGAAAAATAAGGCAACCGTGAGTGGGGTGGATTATCGTTTGTTTAACAAGTTTGAATCTGCGGTTGGAGATTCTATTTATTCGCAGATGATGCCCCTTATACGAGTTAGCGAACTTTATTTGATGGTTTCTGAGATATATTATGAACAGGGACAGAAAAGTAAGGGGGCTCCTTATTTTAATGCTTTGAGGGAAAATCGGGGGCTTTCCGGTGTTTCGACTTCCTCTTACCCGAGTTATTTGCTTGATGAATGGTGGAGGGAGTTTATCGGGGAGGGACAATTATTCTATTATTACAAACGGACGATGGCGGAAGAGATGCATTCGGCGACAAACGCGTATAATGAAACATCCGTGAAATTGAGTAATTATGTTCTGCCGATACCTGATGGCGAAACGAAATATAATTAAGAAGAAAGGAGAGATTATGAAACAGATATGCTATATAATATTATTCTTCACGGCTTTCTTTTATGCTTGTGAAAAAGATGTGGATAGTTACGAGGGGGAAAGTGGTATTTATTTTGACACGGAAGGCAAGTTGAACGACACGGTTGTCGTGTCTTGGGGAATGAAAGCCGGGGACGTGGTAACTCGTAATCTGAAATTGCGTGTTATGCTCGTCGGTACGGTGGCTGATTATGACAGGAAGTTTACCGTGGATGTGATTTCTGATCAAACAGATACGTTGGCAGCTGAAGAGGGTGTTGATTTCGAGCCGTTTGATAAGGAATATACGATTCCCGCTAATGGAGCCTACGCGGATATAAATATCGTGCTAAAGCGTCGGGAGACGTTGAAACAGCGTAGTAGGCGTTTTACGGTGAAGTTGAATGAAACACCGGAATTACATTTCATGTACACGCGTCGTAGTCGGATAGACTCCCTTACTTCTTTGGACGTGGATTATCAACGAGTGGTTTTCATGAATGAAAATTTTCCTCGTCCGGGTTGGTGGACTCGTGAGGGGCAAAAACGATTCGGAGATTGGAGTCAAACAAAAGCCGGGTTAATTTGTGATGTGATGAATATAGATCGGGAAGTTTGGTTAGGTGTTTTGGGAGAAGGTACTTTCACGCAGGGTTATTTGTCCTACGTGGGAAAATACATGTATCGTTGGTTGCAGGAAAATCCGACGAAGGATGAGGATGGAGAATGGATGGAAATGGGACCGGATTCCCAAGATTAATTTAATTGTTTTATGAAGTATAAAATGAGAATTATGAAATATACAATATTCGGTTTATTATTCATCGTGATAGGATTTATTTGTTCTTGTGCGGATGATAAGGGCAATTACAATTATCAGGATATAAATAAATTATCAATTACAGGGATTGAAACGGGAAATGCGTATCGAAAAATCTCTCACGTGGATACCCTGAGGATTTATCCGGAAGTGAAAAGTCTGACGGGTGCTGAAGGAGAATATACTTATGAATGGAAGTTCATTCCGCAGAATGCGGATAAAGATAAAGGGGCGGATACGCTTGATTTCGTGGTGGCTACAACAAAGGATTTGGAGTTACCTATCACGTTAAAGGCGGATTCCTATACTTGTTTTTATCGGGTTGAAGATAAAGCGACCAAGGTAAGCTGGTATCAAAAGTTTTATTTGCAGGTGAGTAGCTTAACGAGCGAGGGGTGGATGGTGCTTTGTGAACAGGATGGCCAATCTCGTATGGATATGATCGTGAACGTGGATGCGAATACGGATATTATTTCTAGGGATATTTGGTCGGAAAGTGATTTGGTAACGGGAAAACCGGTAAAGCTTATGAGTAATTTTTCCGGTGCGGGAGGAAATATCTATTTGTTTACCTGCGAAAATGGAACTTATCGCTTGGACCAAACGGATATGCACGCTGGGGAAGATAATAATATCAAATGGAATTTTGGTGATCAGCCGGATCACATGCACGTGCAGGCATCCGGGGTTTCATTATACGATTATTATCAATATAACGGGAAATATGAGTTTATTGATTATCTGTATTGGATTGTTATTGATGAGAATGGTGATGTGTACTGTAATAACGTGTCTGTAAACGGAGGATTGTTTGAATTTCCGATTAATGAAATTAATGGTATGAAATTCAAGGCTGCGCCTTTCGTGGCGAATGCTTGCCGTTATCGGCGAGGTGGCGGTTCCTATACTTTAGGAGGTACTTCAACCATGTTGTATGATGAGGCTGGGCGTTTCATCGAGGTGAAGGCAAAATCCGGAGGAATTCCCTCTGTCATGAAATTTTCTGGGGATGAGATCCTTTTCCCGGCGGAGCAAGAGGGAAAGGAAATGGTTCTTATGCAATCCACGGTAAATGATGGACTGACCTATGTCGTGTTGAAAGATCGTGCCGGAGATTATTATTATTACGGGATTGTTTTAGGGACGGAAGGTGTAAACACACAGCGATACTATGGAAAGTTATCCGGAACCGATGTGGATCAAGCGACTCTTTTTGCTTGTCATCCGTTATACGGAACGTTATTTTATGCGACGAAGGACAGGATATATGAGTTTGACATGAAAAACCCAAGTACTCCGGTGAAAGAGATTTGTCATTTCCCGGGAGAAACTATAAAAGTGTTGAAATTTAATCCATTCTCGGCATTCCGTCAATATAAAGTTTGGGAGGATATGCGTAGTGAACATCTGGTAGTGGGAACCACGATTGATGGTGCTGACGAGAAAGGATGTGGTATCATGCGGACTTACGAGTTTGAACCGCAATGGGATAAAGCTCCTATTTTGAAGAAGGAACACAAAGGTTTAGGAAAGATCGTGGATATTGCCTATAAAGAAATAAGATAATATATGGTGAAGATGATGAGTGGCTGGTTGGTCATGTGGATGGCTCTTTTGTGTGGATGTCAATCAACTTCGAAATATATAATTCAGGGAAACTTTGCAGGTTATTCGGGGAAAGTATTTTTACTTTCCCCGAATATGGCCGATAAGCTGGATACGTTGGGAAGAGTGGAGGTTCGGAATGGTAATTTTCAACTGGCGGGAATGGTTGAAAAGCCTAGATTCGTATGGCTGGAAGTGGAGAACAGGAAGTTGAAAATTCCCATGTTTCTTGAAAATACGTCCTATTCGGTTCTAGTGGATATGAAGGAACAACCAGCGACGTGGAGAGTTACCGGGGGAGAACTTCAACAGGTACGTGAACGCTTTAAACGTGAAGTGGAGGATATGATACGGGAAAAACGGGATTCGTTGGAAGGCGAGTATCAAAAGTGTGCCGAAGAAAAAAATCTTTTCGGAAAATTCCATGTGCGGGCTTTGCTCAAAGGATTGGATTCTCTTTACGAGAAGAAGGAGGACGAGTTTATCCGGGAGAATGATAACCTCGTGTCCGCAAGTTTGATTTACGTGCGATTGTCTGCCTTGAATAAAAACAAGATGCTGAGGGGAAAATATGAATTATTCGGTGATTCTGCCCGTAATTCTATTCTCGGGAAAATTCTGGCACGATACGTCGAGAATGAAGTTGATTTGAGGAAAGGGGCTTTATTTCCAGACTTCACCTTGCAGACACCGCAAGGTAAATCCGTATCTTTGTATTCCGTGAAGGCAAAAGTAAAGATTGTTGATTTTTGGGCTTCGTGGTGTGGCCCGTGTAGGGCAGAGAATCCTCACGTGAAGGAGTTGTACGAGAAGTATCACGACAAAGGGTTAGAAGTTATCAGCGTGTCGTTGGATGATAAAAAAGATAAATGGCAGAAGGCTATCGAACAGGACGGTTTACCTTGGATTCACGTGTCTGATTTACAGGCGTGGGGAAATCCATTGGTGAAGATGTTGGGTATACAGGGAATCCCTTACTTGATTGTTTTGGATAAAGATAATCGGATTGTTGGGACCAGATTGCGAGGAGAGCAATTGGATCGGTGTGTGATGGAGGCAATACGATGAATTCGAGTTTTGTTTTGTATGAGATGGTATATTTTAACGTAAATTTAACCTAAAATGTCGGGTATTAAAATTGATTGATGCTTATATTTGAAAACTAATTAAGTTTGTGTTTTTATATATTATTTATTGCGAAATGAAACAAGTTTACCGATTATCAATTTTATTGTGTTTAATGATCTCGGTGATGTCTTCATTTGCTCAAAAGAAGAAAGCAAATGGACGTGCCGGAGGCGAGTATGTAGTGTTGGCATCCAAGGCTGTACAACAGGATGCAGCGTGGATGCAAGTAGTTAACGCGTTAAAAGAAAAGCATGGTGCGGAGGTCTTTTTTTACGAGAAAGCGCCTCGTGAGAATCTGGCGGACCTTCAACGGGTGAAACCGCGTTACGTGGCTATCGTGGAGAAACCGGAGAATTTGAACCGGGATTACGTGATTGATATGCATCACGTGAGTCGTGAGGTGGATGAGGACATTTTTGCCGATTTCCTTTGGGGTATCATCACCGGTTATGATGCAAATGGGGCGATGAAGATGTTGGACAACAGCACGGAACCTTTGGTGATTAAGAACGCCGTGGCTACGATTACAGAATTAAAGAGTGCCAAATGGTTTGACCGTTACGCTTGGGTGGATGATCAGACACTGGGATTATGGGGCGAGAAGGCAGGCAAAGGAGAGGCCGTGAAAACGGGTAATGTCTCCGTGGATGGACGATTGAAGAAACTCTCGGATATGTATGCTGCATGTGATCCGGACTTGGTGGTAACGGCATGGCACGCCACGGAAAAGGATTTGCAGGTGCGTTATTCCACGGGAGACATCCGGGCGAAAGACGGGAAGTTGTATTTCAATGATCATAAAACGAAAGCGACTTGGGATGTGCCGGAAAGTGGAAAACGGAAAGTGTTTTTTGCCGTGGGTAATTGTTTGATCGGTAACGTGAATAACACGAAAGAAAGTATGGCTATCGCTTGGATGAATGGTAGTAATGCTGCCACGATGATCGGTTACGTCGTGACCACTTGGCACGGGCGTAACGGTTGGGGTGGTTTGAAATACTGGTTAACCAATCCGGGACGTTATTCTTTGGCAGAGGCTGTTTACATGAATCAACAGGATTTCTTGTACCAGCAATATCAATGGTATCCTTCTTTGATCAAGGAAAACTATAATTTCGATGGGAATGAGTTCCTAATTGCTGCTCAGAAAGTTGCTAAAGCGATGAATACTCAACAACCCACGAATGATCAGATCGGTTTCTGGCATGACCGCGATGTGTTGGCTTATTATGGTGATCCGAAATGGAATGTGCGTTTGCAGGAGATTCCGGAAGAGACTGATTTTACGGTGACTTCCAAGGTAAAAGGTAAGAAATGTATCATCACGATCAAGACGAAAGAAAATTTCAGCTTGGAGCGTATGAAAGGGGATAAGTTCAAACAGGAACACGTGTTGGATTTACCATTTAGTTACTTCTTCCCGGAACGTTTGAATAATCCTCGTTTGGCCGCCGGGCAAGACTGGAAGGCTGCCGTGGACGAGAACTTCCTGATTATTTATGATCCGGATTTCAAACCCAATATGACGTATGAAGTTGTGCTGGATATAGATAAATAAAGTATTTATTTTATTATAAGAAAAAGAGGTCGTTCCCAAAAACGACCTCTTTTTGTATATATATGGGTTGTCTTGTGTCGAATAAGAAAAATTGATGTAGATCAAGTCATCCAACGCATGGTGATGTTATCTTTGCTCGATTTTTTAAGATGGGATGTATGAAACCGACTAAAACACTACGCGGACAGCTATTTAGACTGACGGGACCGATATTCGTGGAGACGTTATTGATCATGTTGCTGGGGGCAATGGATACGTTTATGCTGAGTCATTATTCGGATGATACGGTGGCGGCCGTCGGGGTGGTGAATCAATTATTGAGCTTGGTATTTCTCGTGTTCGGGGTATCGACAGTCGGGACTTCCGTGCTTTGTTCCCAGTATTTGGGGGCATCGCAACAGGCAAACGTGCGGCAGGTGATTGGTGTATCGTTGTTTTTTAATACCCTGATCGGGGTGACCACGAGTGCTTTCCTGTATTTTCGGGCAGAGGCTTTGTTGAAGATAATGGATTTGGCCCCGGAACTGATTGATGAGGGATTGGCTTATATGCAGATTGTGGGCGGTTTTGCCTTTTTGCAAGCTATTGCGCTAACCATGTCGGCCGTGTTGCGAAGTCACAACAAGGCGTACTATCCCATGCAGGTGACCTTGTTGATGAACGTGTTGAACATCATTGGAAACTATGCCTTGATTTTCGGTAAATTCGGTTTACCGAAAATGGGTGTCGTGGGGGCAGCGATTTCGACCTCTTCCTGCCGAGCGGTGGCGTTAGCGTTATTATTGTATATCACGTTTGGCAAGGTGGTTCCTCGCTTCTCGTTCTCGTGTCTGAGACCGTTCCCGTGGGATAAGTTGAAAAACTTGTTGCATATCGGTCTTCCGGCGGCAGGGGAACAGGTGTCATATAGTTTGTCGCAAGTGGTCATTACTTATTTCACGGTTATGTTGGGTACGGCGGCACTGACGGCACGTACTTACGCGATGAATATTATCCTGTTTTCATACGTGTTCTCCGTGGCCCTCGGGCAAGGGGCCGCGATCCTGATCGGGCATCTGGTCGGGGGCGAACGTACTGATGCGGCTTTTATATTGCAGAAATATTGTCTGCGACTTTCGATCGTGGTTTCCCTTTGCGTGGCGGTGGTCACGGCGGTTTGCAGTAAGTTTATTTTTGGGATGTTGACTTCCAACCCGGAGATAGTTTACATGGGAGTGATGATTCTTTGCATTGATGTCTTGCTGGAGGTGGGACGTGCGGTGAATATCCTGTCGGTAAACGTGCTGAATGCCGTGGGGGATGTGACTTATCCTTTCGTCACCGGGTTGATCGTCATGTGGGGAGTGGCGACAGCGTTGAGTTACGTGTTCGGGATCTCTTTCGGTTGGGGGCTTGCGGGAATGTGGGTGGCTTTCACGTTGGACGAGAATATCCGGGCGATTATTTTCGTGCGCCGTTGGAATAGCCGGAAATGGGTGGGTAAGTCTTTTACCCGGGTGGAGAAATTGTTAAAGCAAACCAGCTCTCACACGGCTTAACGTTTCGGGGGTCATGCCGAGCCGGGAGGCAATGTGGATGAGGGGAGCCCGTTTGACTACTTCCGGGTGTTCCGTGGCGAGTCGGTGGTAACGTTCCCGGGCGGTCTCGAAACGACAGGCATCGGCTTTTTGCTGTGATTCGATCAGGGAGTTTTCCAGCATTTTGCAATACATGTGTTCCACCTCGTGATTCGTCCGCATAAGGTCTTGTAGTTGATCGTGCGGGAAAGAATAGATAACAGAAGGTTCGAGAGCCTCGATCATCAAGTAACTCGGGGTTTGCCGAAAATAGCTTTCCAGCGAAACGAATATCCCTTTTTCATACGAGAAGTGTTCCGTGAGATCCCGCCCGTTTTTATCATAGAATAGGCGAATCATTCCTTGGGCGACCATGCTGTAATATTTACATATCTCACCTTCCCGGAGAAAAAGGTCTCCTTTGGCCAGTTCGAAACGGACGAGAATGTTGGTCAATTTCTCGTGAGTTTCCGGGCTGAGCGGGGCGGTTTGAGCCTCGAATTGCCTAATGATTTCTTCCTTCGTGTCCATGAGGCAAAAATAGTGAAAAAATCTGTTATATTTGTGACATAAAATATCATGATCATGAAACAAGTTTTATGGATACTGCTTGCTTTCGTGCTGTTATGTGCATGTGAGGAAAAGCATTTTATGACAGATCCGGGTTACCGGAAGATGGTGGAACAGGATTTTCAGAAAAAGAAGAAGGTGTTGGAAGGTAACCCGGGTAATTTGTTTGTCGTGTTCGATTCCCCGATGAGCGTGGAGGAACGAGAGGCACTGATGTTCCTTTACGCCTATTCTCCGTTGATTGATCTATCTTTTTTGGGGGGAGATTTTCTGTTGAAGAACGTGCGTTGGGCATTTCAAGCGAGAGAGGCGATGCCTTGGGGAAAAGATATTCCGGAAGATATATTCCGTCATTTTGTACTTCCCGTGAGGGGTGGGAAAGAGAATCTGGACACGGCTCGTATCGTTTTCTACAAGGAACTGAAAGAACGGGTTGCGGCCTGTGAGTCCATGGAAAAGGCGGCGCTGGAAGTGAATCACTGGTGTCATGAACACGTGATCTATAAACCGACCAATGCCCGGACCCGTTCACCGCTAGCCACGATGCTCACGGCTTACGGTCGTTGTGGTGAAGAGTCCATATTCACGCTGGCAGCTTTGCGAGCCGTGGGAATTCCGGCACGTCAGATATACACGCCCCGCTGGGCGCATTGTGATGATAATCACGCGTGGATTGAGGTCTGGGTGGATGGCGAGTGGAAGTACTTGGGGGCTTGTGAACCGGAACCTCGGTTGAATATCGCGTGGTTCACGTTGCCCGTGCAAAGGGCGATGTATGTGGAGTCGGAGGTGTTCGGGAAATACAATGGTCAGGAAGAGATTGTTTACGTGAATGAAAGCGGTTCAGGCGTGAACGTGACTTCCCATTATACACGGACCGTTCCGACAGTAGTTCAAGTTATTGACGAGAACGGGCAACCTGTTGATAATGTGAAGGTGGAATATAAGATATTTAATTACGGGGAGTTTTACCCCGTGGTGACATTGTATTCCGACGCGAAGGGGGAGACTTCCCTGACGTTGGGGCAAGGAGATATTTTCGTTTGGGCAAGTAAGGGAAAGAAGTTGGGTTTTGGGGAATTGTCCGTGGAGCGGCAGGATACACTGACCGTCGTGTTGGATAAAACTGTCGGGGATTTGTTTTCAGGGGAGTGGGATTTGGTACCGCCAAGGCAACATGATATTACAGCTTTGTCAACCGATGAGGAACGGGCCGTGAATGACCGTCGTTTTGCCCGGGAAGATTCGTTACGGAATGTTTACGTGGCAACTTTCATGTCGAGGACGCAAGGCGGGGATGTAGCGATGGAGTTGGGTGTGGATACGGCACGTTTTGCTGCGTATATGGTTGCGTCACGGGGAAATTATTCCGAATTGCTGCGTTTTATGCGTGAAGTGTTGCCTGAACGTCGGACATTAGCCATGAATTTGTTGGGTGTGATCGCGGAGAAGGATTTGCAAGACACTCCGGCAGACGTGTTGTTGTCTCACGTGGAAGGGGATGGCCGTGATGTGTCGAATCCCTATTTCACGGAATACATACTGAATCCGAGAGTGCAGAACGAGTTACTTACGGCTTATCGGGAACCCGTTCGGGAATTTTTGAAGAGGCACGATATTACGGATGTTACCAGTTTGATCCAAGAAACCGGAAAAATCAAGGTTGTTGATTCCCTGTACCCCGCGAAGGTGGTAACTCCGCCGGTGGGCGTGATCCGGGCAGGGGTGACTGATGTACTTTCTCGGAATGTTTTCTTCGTGGCAGCCTGTCGTACAATGGGAATTCCGGCTCGGTTAAGCCCGATTTCGGGTAAACCGGAGTATTATCAGAACGGAACGTGGCATACGGTTAATTTCATGACTGAAAAGGTAGTACCGAAAGGGGAGTTGATGTTGCATTATACTCAAAAGACGGTGAGTGACCCCAAATATTTCCTGAACTTCACGATCGGAAAGTTGGAGGATGGCCGGGTACGAACGATTGATTTGGGAAGTAACGCGGCGGTGGATATGGGTGTTGGAGCTTCCTATGAAACGATTTTCACGAAACCGGTCATGCTGGAAGAGGGGGATTATCTTCTTTCAACGGGAAATAGACGGAGTGATGGGGCTGTTTTGACAGATTTGGTATCGTTTCAAGTGGAGGCTGGTAAATTGACAAATATAGATATGCTTATCCGTCCTTGCGTGGAGAAAATGGAGATTCTGGGAGTGGTCCCGACGGCGCTATCCATTGTCCCGGAGGGCAAGACAAAACCGGAGGCAATCCGTTTGCCGGAGAAGGGGTACATGGCGATAGCCTTGATCGAGGCGAATAAGGAACCGACAAATCATTTGTTGCGGGATATGAGCGGGATGAAAGATGATTTCGAGAACTTGGGAGTTCCCTTGTATTTCGTGTTTAAGGATGCGGATCATCAGGCTAAGTTTAATCGTGCGGACTTCCGGGCTTTTCCTTCCGTGATGCGGTGGGGAACGGACTTGGACGGTCGTTTGCTAAAAGGTTTGGCAGAAGGATTATGCTTGACGAATACGGAGAGCCTGCCTTTGATCGTCCTGTTGAATGCGAAGGGAGAGGTTGTTTTTGTTTCCCAAGGGTATCGTGTCGGGTTGGGTACGCAGATCATGAATATAATAAGTAGAAAGTGATAGACATTATAATAAGAGAATTTGATGAACGGGATGCGGAAACCGTGTCACGTCTGATTAGGAATAACTTGACCTTCGTGAATAGCCGGGATTATGAACCTGCGGTGATAGACTATATGTGCCGTTTGTTCACACCCGATTATCTGTGTGGAATATCGGCTACCCGGACGATGTTCGTGGCGGAGGAAAACGGGAAGGTGGTCGGGACGGTTGGGCTGGAAGGGGATGAGGTCTGCGCCCTGTATGTGGACCCGGATGTACATGGACGGCGGGTTGGGGAACGTTTATTACAACGTATCGAGGATTTTGCCTTGAGTCGTCATGTCCATTTGTTGCATTTGTCGGCCAGCCTCACGGCAGTCGGTTTTTACGAGAAAATGGGGTATCGCTCCCAAGAGAGGGAGGAATCCGAACTTTTCGGTCCTGCTTATATTATGACTAAATTATTGTAATCTTATAAAATATTTCCACATGAAAAAGGTGTTGGTTTTCTTCGTTTGCTTGTTGGTGGCGCAGGTGAGAGTTATGGCTCAGGATATTCAAGTGCAACCTTCTCCCCGGCAGGTCAATGTTACAGGGAAGAGTATGACGATTCCGGTTGCTTTCCGACTCGTGGGAGAACAGGAGGCTAATCCTCATGCAATCGCCTTGTTGAAACAATTTTTGGGTGACCGTCTCGGGACGGAAGGGTTTCCCTTGTACGTGGGCGAGAAAGGTGACCGGGCCGTACGAGGGGCGAAACGGCTGATACCCGATCATCCGGAAGGATACTACCTGTCGATTACCGATAAGGCCATCATGCTGGCCGGGAATGACGAGCGGGGAACGTATTATGCCGTGCGTACTTTCATGCAGTTGTTCCACGAGGGGCATTTACCGTTTGTTGGGATTCAGGATTACCCGGACGTACGTTTCCGGGGCGTGGTCGAGGGATTTTACGGTACGCCTTGGAGCCACGAGGCCCGTTTGAGGCAACTGCGGTTTTACGGGGAGAATAAGTTGAACACGTATATTTACGGGCCGAAAGACGATCCTTTCCATAGTTCGCCCAACTGGAGGAAACCTTATCCTGCCAAGGAGGCTGCTCGCCTTGCCGAGCTGGTGAAGGTAGCAAACGAGAACGAGGTGGATTTCGTGTGGGCGATTCATCCGGGGTTAGACATCCGCTGGGAGACTTCCGACCGTGATTCATTGATGGCCAAGTTCGAGCATATGTACGATTTGGGTGTACGTTCTTTTGCCGTCTTTTTTGATGATATTTCCGGCGAGGGGGCGAAAGCCGACCGACAGGTGGAGTTGTTGAATTATATTGATGACCATTTCGTGCAGGTAAAGCCCGACGTGACGCCTTTGATCGTGTGTCCAACCGAGTACAATAAAGGATGGGCACGACCGGAAAGCGGGTATCTTGCCACGATAGGTGAGAAGTTGAACCCGTCCGTGGAGGTAATGTGGACGGGAGATCGGGTGATTTCCGAGATTACTAGGGAAGGCGTGGAGTGGATTCGGGAACAGATTAAACGCCCCTCTTATATCTGGTGGAATTTTCCCGTGTCGGATTACGTGAGGGATCACCTGTTACTGGGCGAAGTGTATGGTAACGGGAAAGATATTGCCGGGAGCATTTCCGGTTTCGTGGCTAATCCCATGGAATGGGCGGAGGCATCCAAACTGGCAATATACTGCGTGGCAGACTACACGTGGAATATGCAATCGTACGATCGTTTCCGGTCATGGCACCGGGCTATTCGGGCCATCATGCCGGAGAACGTGGAGGCCTTTACCGTTTTCGCCCGTCATAATTCCGATCTGGGAGAGAACGTGCATCGTTTCCGGCGGGAAGAATCTGTGGAAATTCAACCCGTGGCCGAGCGTTTCATGAAGGGGTATCGGGAGGGACATTATGATGAACGGGATTTTCTTGCTTTGCAGGACGAGTTCGAGCGTGTGGCGGAGGCTGCCGATTTGTTGTTGATTGACCGGGAAAACGAGGCGTTGATTGAAGAAATTACCCCGTGGTTGCATCAGTTCAAGATATTGGGAGATGCCGGGCAGGAGGCCTTGTCCATGATTAAAGCCGGGGAACGTGGTGATCGTGAACTTTTCCTGCGGAAATATAATCACGTTAAAGCCTTGCGCAAGAGAAGTTACGAGCTGGAAAGACAATTTAACCAGAATCCTTACCAGCCGGGCGTGAAGACCGGGACAACAGTACTTCAACCGTTGGTGCTGGATGTTTTCACGGAGGCCACGGAACGGTTTAATCGTCAGAACGGGACGGCTTTGCCTTTATTAGCCGATTATTCACCTTGTAAGTTGACCACGAACGTGCCTCAACTGGAACATCTGCCTTTACAAGTATATCCCAGTCGGGTTCATTTGACCCCTTTGCTAGAAGTCGTGAAATGGCCGGCCGGGGGGTACCTGCAATTGGAACTTGATGATGCCTACCGGATTCCCGGTACTCGTTTGAATTTTGACGTGAAAGGTGACCTTTCTTGGGGTGTCATGGAAGTATCTGCTGACGGCGAAACGTGGCAGGCCGTGACGTTGACTCGTGACGCTCGCGGCCGTCTGAACGGCAAATGGGAAGATGCTCCCGTGAAGTTCGTCCGTTTCACGAATATGGGAGAGGGAGAACAACAGGTGTATTTACGGGAGTTCTACGTGGTGTTCAGTTTGTGATGCTATATTTTCTTTCCTGCCCATTTTCCGCTTTTCATGTACATGAAACCGAGAATGAGTAGGATGCTCCAATAGGCGTGTTCCGTGGTCCAACAAATGGCGACATCCGCTTGGAGATAGAATACGATGTAGATGATGTAGAGAACGTAGAACGTGAGCGTGCCGAACTCCATGAATAGAGCCATACGTGTGTTTCCTGTTCCCGAGACGGCGTTGAAAAGAATACTGCCGGGGGTGGAAAGAAGAACTGCGCTCATCATCACGAAAAGGGAAGGGATCGTGGCTCGGATGAGTTGGGGATCATCGGTGTATATTCTTAAAAATGTGGCGGGAGCCAGTAGTATGATGATGCCGATCGGGATGACAAAGAGGTAGCACATCTTGATTGTTTTGAGACAAGTACTCCAGACTTGGGAGGTGGCCTGTGCGCCGATCAGGTTACTCACAAGCGAGCTGGTCGTGGCAGCGAAGGCGGAAACCGGCATGAAGAAGAACATGGCGGCACTGCGCACGATGTTGGACACTGCCAGCGGGCGTTCACCGAGGTGTTCCACGGCAATAAAGAACAGAAACCAAGTGGCCATGGCCAGAAAGGACTGGATCATGGTCCAAATGGAGATGTTGAGTATGCCCGACAATAACTTCGGGTTGAAACTTGACAGGTTGAAAAGTGCGTATTTTTTCCAATCAACTTTTTTCCAAGTATATAGGATATAGAATATCATGGAAACGAGTTCTGCCACGGACGAGCCGATGGCAGCCCCGCTGATGCCTAAGGCTGGGAACCCGAATTTACCGAAAATTAACAGGTAATTCAGCACGACATTGGTGCCGACCATGACAAGCGAATTGATCGTGAGGATGCGTGTCGTGGTGATTCCCACGAAGAAGGCCCGGAACATGACAGCGACAAACGAGAAGAAGAAACCGAATATTCGCCATTTCATGTAGTCGTTCGTGGCCACGTAGACTTGTTCCGAGTCAATGACAGAACGGAGAACCGAAGGTGTGTATATGCGGGAAACCGTGAACATGAGCGTGGCAAGTCCCACGAGGAAAAGTACCCCTTGTATAAAAATGGGGCCGATATCCTTGTAGTTGCCTTCTCCATTACGTCGGCCGATGAGGATTTGAGCCCCGATGCTGAAGCCGAAAGCGAGCATATAGATTGCCATGTAGTACACGCCGGCTAAGGCTGATGCACCTAGTTCGACTTCTCCCACTCTGCCGAGAAATGCGGTATCGGTCATGTTAATCAAGTGTTCCATCAACAAACTGACTAGGATCGGGAAAGTGATCACCCATATTTGTTTGTGTGTAAATCTCATATTCGTTTCGTTTACCGGTTTGTTTTTTCGGGGTGCAAAGATACGTATTTTTATTGTTTTGTGGCTGTTCGATGGCAGATAAGGCGGAGAACGGGCTACATAAAGATGTCACGGGTGTGGATAGTTGATTGCAAACACGTTTCATTGATCGGCTTTAATTCGGACGGGGAACGTCTGTAACTGGTCTCTGCGGATGGTTCTCCCGTCGATCTCGCCATCAAGTCGGGCTGTCATACCGGAAAGTCCGTATGGTAGCCGTTCCGAGTATTTTATTGGGCGTGTATTTTAACGTTTCAAGACTGAAATAGGGTGATTAATTGTTAGAATAATTAAATGAAATTGTTTACATTAGTCGCTCTTTTAATGTTCTTGTTTGTGTTAAATTTATATATTATGAAAGAAAGTTCTACGAGTATTAAGGCTTTACTGCCTGTGTTGTTCGGTTTTTTTATCATGGGATTCTGTGACGTGGTGGGGATTGCAACCAGTTACGTGAAGGCCGATTTCGGGTTAAGTGAAACTATTGCCGGATTCCTGCCTTCTATGGTATTTCTATGGTTTTTGTTACTGGCGGTCCCGGCGGCTATTTTTATGAACCGTATCGGTCGTAAGAAAACGGTATTGGTGAGTATGTTGGTGACCATTGTGGGGATGATTATTCCTTTTATTGATTATAACCTGTACACGTGTCTGATCGCTTTTGCCTTGCTGGGAATCGGTAATACCATTTTGCAGGTGTCGTTGAACCCGTTACTGACGAATGTGGTGAAGGGAAACGTGCTGGCGAGTTCGTTGACCGCGGGGCAGGTGCTGAAGGCCGTTTCGTCTTTCTGCGGTCCGTTTATCGCGGCATTTGCGGCGACCGTACTGGGAAATTGGCAATATCTTTTCCCGATTTTCGCCTTGTTGACCTTGATTTCTATGGGCTGGTTAATGCTTGTGCATATTCGTGAGGAATCGCCGGAACAGTCGACCTCTTCGTGGGGAGCGACGTTCGGGTTGTTGAAGGATAGGACGATCCTGTTGCTTTTCTTGGGTATCGTGTTTGTCGTGGGCGTTGATGTCGGGATTAACACAGTGGCTCCGAAGTTATTGATCGAGCGTTGTGGGTTTGATGTTACGGGAGCGGGTGTCGGATCGAGTGTTTATTTTGCTTTCCGCACGATCGGGGCTTTCGTGGGAACTTTCCTGTTAGCACGGGTTTCCGGTAGCAAGTATTTCCGGGTGAACATTCTGGTAGCTATTGCTGCCATGATCGTGTTGTTCTTCATGTCTGGACAATACTCGATTTTGGTGTTGATCGCATTGATCGGTTTCACGTGTTCCAGTATATTCTCGCTGATCTTCTCCATGGCCATTCAAGCCCGTCCGGAGAAAGCTAACGAGATTTCCGGTCTGATGGTGACAGGTATTTTCGGTGGTGCGGTGATCCCACCATTGATGGGATATTGTACGGATTTGATCGGCACGCAGGCCGGTTCACTTATCGTGATCCTCGGCTGTATGTGTTACTTGTTGTATTGCTCGGTGGGAATTAAAACCCAGAAGTGATTTTAAATTTCCTTCAACTTTTAGTTTTTATCTTTTAACTTTTAGCTTATTATGTATCAGTTTGATAAAAGAATAGTGATGACGTTGGATGCCGGGGGAACGAATTTTGTATTCTCGGCTATCCGGTCGAATGAAGAGATCGTTGAACCGATTGTTTTGCCTTCGAATGGCGATAATTTGGAGAAGTGCTTGGAGACGATGGTTACGGGTTTTTCTGCCATCAAATTGAAGTTGCCGGAAAACCCCGTGGCGATCAGTTTTGCATTTCCCGGGCCGGCTGATTACGTGAACGGGATTATCGGTGACTTGAAGAACTTACCGGCTTTTCAAGGAGGAGTGGCATTAGGTGCTTTTTTGAGAAATAAGTTTGGGATTCCGGTATTTATCAATAATGACGGGGACCTGTTCGCTTACGGGGAGGCATTGGCTGGAGCGTTGCCGGAAGTGAATCGTATGCTACGGGATGCGGGGAAAAATAAGGTGTATAAGAATTTGATCGGGATTACCCTAGGTACCGGATTCGGTGGTGGGGTAGTTCGTGATGGGGAGCTTTTTTTGGGTGATAACGGTGCGGCTGCTGAAGTATGGGTGTTGCGGGATAAACGCCAGCCGATTTACGGGGTTGAGGAGGGAATTTCGATCCGGGCGATTAAGAGGGAATATGCCCGATTGTCTGGGGATACACGGCGGTTGACCCCGAAAGAGATTTTCGAGATTGCCGAGGGAAATCTCGAAGGAAACCCGGCGGCTGCCCGGGAAGCTTTTGATCATGCGGGAGAAGTGTTGGGAGAGGCTATTGCCTCTATGAATGCTGTGGTGGATGGTATCGTGGTGATTGGCGGAGGAATTATTGCTGCCTACAAATATTTGATGCCAGCCGTGATGCGGGAGTTGAACGGGACCTTGGAAATGTACGAAGGAACCCCGGCGGACCGGATGGAGATGAAGGCTTTTTTCTTGGATGATCCGGGAGATTGTGCGGCATTCTTGACTCCCACGTCCAGACGTATTGTCGTGCCCGGAACGACGGAAACGGTTGAATATGATCCCATGAAAAGAATGGGGGTAATTACGACGAAGCTGGGAACAAGTAGGGCTATCGCTTTCGGAGCTTACGCTTTTGCCTTGAATGAGCTGGACAAATAGGAAAAGTTAAAAGATAAAATTAGTAAGGCATTTAAAATGAAAAAACAACTACCCCCACCGACTCTCCCTTACACAGGGGGAGTTAGAGGGGGTAGTTAAGGTGTTGGCCCGTGCGGTTGAAATCTAAAATAATTAATCAGATTCAAAATTTAAAATCTAGAATCTAAAATTAACTAGGGATTGTAACTCATTTTTTTTATTTTTAGAAGCTAAAAATTAATAGATCTAATACATAAAGAAATATGAGTTCAAAATATGCACTAAATCCTCACGCCTTAGTTCGTTTTTTAGAAAAAGATGCTAAAGATTTTACCAAAGATGATATTATTCGTTATGTGACGGAAAATGAAATAGAGATGATCAATTTCAGGTATCCCGGTGCGGATGGACGATTAAAGACGTTAAATTTTATTATTAATAGTCTTGATCATCTAGATAATATACTGACATGTGGTGAGCGAGTGGATGGTTCCAGTCTGTTCCCGTATATAGAGGCCGGATCAAGTGACTTGTACGTGTTACCCCGTTATCGTACGGCTTTCCTGAACCCGTTTAGCGAGATCCCGGCGGTTGATATTCTTTGTAGTTTTTACACGAAGGACGGGAAACCGTTAGAAATGTCACCGGAGTACACGATGCGAAAGGCGCACGAGGTATTAAAGCAAGTGACAGGAATGGAATACGAGGTGATGGGGGAGTTAGAGTATTACGTGGTGAGTGAAAAGGACGATTTATTCTTGGCCTCCGATCAAAAAGGGTATCACGAGTCTACTCCTTTTAACAAGGGACGGGATTTACGTGCGTTGGCCATGAAGTATATTGCTGGAACCGGAGGATTGATTAAATACGGACATTCCGAGGTCGGTAATTTCACGAAGGGAGATTTGATGTACGAACAGAACGAGATCGAATTTCTGCCCACGAAAATGGAAGATGCTGCCGATCAATTGATTATTGCCAAATGGATTCTGAGGACGCTGGCTTACCAGTTTGGTGTAGATTTGACATTTGCCCCGAAGATCACGGTTGGCAAGGCCGGAAGCGGGTTGCATATTCATACCCGTTTGAAAAAAGGAGATAAGAATATGATGATAGAGAATGGCAAGTTGACGGATAGTGCGTTGAAAGCCATTGCGGGGTATTTGGATCTGGCACCCTCGTTGACGGCTTTTGGGAACACGAACCCGATGTCGTATTTCCGTTTGGTACCCCACCAAGAGGCTCCCACGAATATTTGCTGGGGAGATCGTAATCGTTCGGTTTTGGTACGTGTGCCGTTGGGATGGACGAGTGGTGCGGGAGATATGTTGCGTGATGCGAACCCGTTAGAAAAAGTGGAAGATCAGGATTTCAGTGGTAAACAAACCGTGGAATTCCGTTGTCCGGATGGTTCGGCCGATGTGTACCTGTTGATCGCGGGGTTGGCAGTTGCCGTGCGTCATGGATTTGAAATGAAGGATGCGTTGCAATACGCGAAGGAACGTTACGTGGATGTTAATATATTTGATGATGCGAACAAGGGGGTTGCTGATCGGTTAAGTCAGTTGCCGGCATCTTGTTATGATTCCGCGTTGTGTCTGGAAAAACAACGTGCTGATTTCGAAAAGTACGGGGTATTTGCTCCCGGTCTGATTGATGGTTTAGTGGCCGGTTTGAAAAAGTTTGATGACAAAACGTTGCGTCAGGATTTAGGAAACGACGAGGCAAAAATAATGGAACTCGTGCAAAAATATTTCTATTGCGGATAAAGAGGCAATGGAAAATGGGCTATTCGATTTTATAATGTCGAGTAGCTCATTTTTATATTAATCTGATAGTTTTTTCTATTCTTAGGGGATATTTTTATCCTTTCATTCCTTTTGGGAGGGGCTGGGATCTTTGTAGAAGAATCCTTTCTTCGCCTTCTTTTTTATAAATCGAATATTTGATTATATAATAGGTTGATTTTAACCGTTTTGTGCTAGAGTAATGATTTGTCGAATAAAATGTAAGAAGAAGGTAATTCACCCTTGAGCATTCATTAAACGATCGTTTAATAATATGCAAAATTAAATAATAATAATGATAAATACAAATAATTATTTATCAATAACAATATTGATTACCAATTAATTATCATTATAGCATCCAAAACAATTAAACTCATTTGAATGTATATCAACAAACGATCGTTCTTTGCTATTCCTAAAGAGGATGAGGGGGATAAAAGGAACGAACGTGTATAACTAGGAATTAAATGAGTGTAAAGGTATTTTTATTGTTCTTTTCTCTCCTGTCTATCCCGGGAGAAGGAGCGACGAGATATGTTCCCGTCGAAGAAGTATCGGATAGTGTACGTGTATTTCGTTTTGTTCCTTGTAGAGCAACGTTTTACGTGCATTTTGGATCTAATAATGTAGAATTGGATAGTATTCTTTCTATGGCAAAACGCTATCAGGAAGATATTGAGGCAGGGCGTATTATGTTGCAGTTGGATAGTTATAGTACATCTCTTTCAACTGATGAGGAAAATCTGAATTTAGCGTTACTTCGTGCTAACGAAGTGAAAAAAGCTATTGCTTGGCGTAGAAGGTTAACAGATCGTTGCTTTGTGGTGCATACCCACTCCACGTTGTTGGAAAATACACGTGAGGTCGTGACCGTGCGTTTACTGGTAAAAGTAGGAGAAAAGCAAGGAAAGAATGTTGCTTTATCCGAGGTTCAAGATCCTAAAAAGACTAAAGTTCGTGATCACGAGAATTCATCTGTTTTGTCGGAGAATAATGTTGTCACGTTACCTTTAGCCTCGGTGGAAGTATCACCTGTTGTGAAACTGTAGACTATTTGTCCGGTAGAATTCGAGTTTCTGGTTGTATTTTGATGATTTCCCGGTAAGGTATTGCTTATTATATTGTTATGGCGTGAGTCATGGTGATGCACAAGCAATATGTTACAGGGAAATTTTTTATTCTTGTTTATAATAAACCCTTTTACTGAGTTTGAAGGTTAATTGCTTCCCATCATCATTGATGAAGGCCTCGTTCGTGAAACTCGTGAGGGGATTATTGGTGAATTGAATTTCGTTCTTGTTTAAAAGAAACCACTTTCCGGTAGCATCACGGGAGGAGTTTGTACTTAGATTATAAATACAGAACGTGTAGGTGTAGTCGGGATGTAGTGAGAACGTGAACCGTTCTGTTGGCTTGATATTGTTGGGTACATAGGTTATGTAGTCTCCCGTGAGGTGTGTGCCACGTGGATTTGTTCCGGGGTGTAAGCTGATGATTTGAGTAACGGTAAGGCCGCTCATGGAAGTGTGTTCAACATCGTTCGCCGGGGAGAGATGTCCGAGTAATTGAACGCTGACGTCCTTCCCGGTAGGTAGCTTTAGCGCTAAATATTGTTCTGCCAATTGGGTCGTTATTTCCCCGTTATTGATGGTGAACGTGGAACCTGTGGCTTGATCTTTTAAGGTTGCTTTATCTGTTTGATACTGGTATTCTCCAGCGAAGTAATAATTATTAGTAATGGCAGGTGTTGCGGCAAACGTGCTGTCCGGTATGTTGGAGGCTTTACCTTGAGTTTTGTCCTTACATCCATTGAGAAGTACCATGGGTAAAAGTAGCGTGATCAAAATCATTGTTTTCATATTCTCCTGTTTTTACCGTGTTAAACGGAAACGACAGAGGAATGTTCGGATAGGATGATTTTTACACGAGTTTCATTTTTTCGAGTAGGATGGATGCATTCATGTTTTGACTGATACCGGGTTTCAGTTTATAATCATAGGCAATGTCATCATCCGTGTGCGTGATTTCAAAACACCGGTTAAAGAAATTGTCCGGTATCGTGTTGGCAAGTTCTCCGAGTTCGAGGTCATGCGTGGCAACAAGTCCGGCAACAGGTAACGTGAGTAATTTTTGAAGGAAACGACGGGAGCCGTTCAACTTGTCCCGGGAGTTAGTCCCTTTTAAGATTTCATCCAAAATGATAAACAAACGTTCTTCGTGTTGTGCCATATTGACAAGTTGTTGTAAACGGAGTAATTCGGCATGGAAATAAGAGGTTCCTTTCGCAAGGTTATCAACGGTACGCATACTGGTAAAGAGCGCCATAGGTTGGAATTCAAAACTTTCAGCCCGAACGACAGCTCCGCAACAAGCAAGTACAAGATTCACCCCTATCGCACGTAAGAAAGTGGATTTCCCGGCCATGTTCGCTCCCGTGATAATATAGAATTCATGTAATCGGGTGACTTCGAAATCATTGGTGACGCATTCAACGGCGGGTAGGAGGGGATGACCAATGGCTGTACCTCGTAAAAGTTGATTGTCTCCGGGAGTAGGATGGATAAAATCGGGATGGTTATACTTGTAGTTGGCCAGACTGACCAGAACGTCAAGTTCTCCCGTGATTTCCACCCAAGTCGGGATGGCCGCGGCATAGCGGCGTTTCCAAGCAACAAGGCGCTGGATAAGGTGCAATTCCCGCATGAAAAGCCCGTTCATGAACATGGCAACCACTGCATTGGAGCGCTGGTCGAAACTTTCCTGTATTTTATGCAGGGAACGTAGAGCCTCGTCCGCGTTGTATGTTTCGTTGAATAGTTGTTGACGCAATGTTTTTAATTTGGTGGAAGAACAGGTAAATGTAGAAAAATGTCCGATCAGTTCGTGAAGGTTACTGAATGAACGGGTGAATTCATCCAGACGCATGTGAGTTCGCAATGTTTTTTGAGCCGGTAAATAACTACAAAAAAGGGATACGCAGGAAAGGAGTAATGGAATATTTAACGTGAGTATGGAGGCAATATACAATATCCATGCGGAGACCGTCAGTACCGGAAGAATATACAGGAAAGGGCGTGTCCAGCGAGGTAATCCGACTTGTTCTCGCTGCCATTGTTCGATTTGTTGCATGGCCATGTGGGTAATGCGTTGGCTGTTGCCTTTGGCTCGGAAAACGTGACACCATTCCGGCTCGCGGGCAAATTCTTCGATGGCTTGTTGGCGCTCGATGATGGGTTGCCCGGATTTTAACGGGTGGAGCAACCATTCCCGTAGCTTCTCTCTTCCGTGGGGCGTGACCGTACGGTTGACGGATTGGAAAAGGGAATCTTCCCCGAATATGTCGAGATCGTGAGCGTAAGGGTGAGATGGATCTTTGTACTCCTCGCCTGTCGGGAGGTTTTTAAAGTTTCCGGCAAGATATTCCAGTTCCACACGGGAACATTCTTCAAGTTTGTGCAGGAATTGTATCTCTTTTAATAATTTGGTTTCGAATATATTCGTGATAATGAATAGTGCTATGGCAGCAATAAAAGCGATGAGATAAGGCGTGTATCCTGTGTTGGCGAAGGTATATATGAAATATATGGCTAACAGGAATAAGAAGACTTTCGTGAGGGTGATACCGTTACGCCGTTGTCTGTGTTTTTTTAAGAGGATCGTAAGGCGTGATATTTGTGCTTGATAGTATTCTTTTGGCTGCTGCATAGTATGAATGTTATTTATTGCAAATATAGTTTTTAACCTTGATATATTAAAGTGACGGGAGAAAAATGGTTTATCGTGAATTTTTTGTATAAAAATCATTGTAGAATTAAAAACAAAGGCTATATTTGCACCCGCAATCAGAAACAACAGTGGTTGTTTTTAAATCTGGTTCGGTAGTTCAGCTGGTTAGAATACATGCCTGTCACGCATGGGGTCGCGGGTTCGAGTCCCGTCCGAACCGCAGAGATGCCTGTTAGTCGATCGATTAACAGGCATCTCTCTTTTTATTGTGTTGTCTCTTCAATATACTCATTGGGTTGATTGTGGATAGTGTATCTGCCCGATATGTGCTTTAAAAAGGATGGAAATAAAAAAGAGTTCCGAATATTTACTCGAAACTCTTTTTCTTGGCGGTCTGGACGGGACTCGAACCCGCGACCCCATGCGTGACAGGCATGTATTCTAACCAGCTGAACTACCAGACCAAAATGTTTTCAAAAAAGGCGGTTCGGACGGGACTCGAACCCGCGACCCCATGCGTGACAGGCATGTATTCTAACCAGCTGAACTACCGAACCTTTTTTGCATCGAACAACCGCTGTTGTTCTCAATTGCGGTGCAAAGATAGATAGTTTTTCTTATTATGCAATATTTCGGGATCGAAAAAATGGAAAAAATTGCGTTTTTCTTACGAAGAAAAATATTCTTGAGCGCCCGAAAACAAAGGGGTGCGGATGATTTATATTGAGGATGAACGGGTTATTAATAAAAGTAATAAAGTGTAAGCTAAAATTTCAATTAACAGTTTTGGAGTTTAAATTTTTCCTTATATTTGTGCCACATAATAGTTGTCAAATTTAATTTAACTTATAAGATAATGAACGTACCTGCAGAATTAAAGTACACTAAAGAACACGAATGGATTCGTGTTGAGGGTGAAGAAGCATATGTTGGTATCACTGACTATGCACAAAGTCAATTAGGTGACATCGTGTTTGTTGAGGTTGAGACCGAAGGTGACAACCTTGAGGCTGGAGATACTTTCGGTAGTATCGAGGCTGTAAAGACGGTTTCTGATTTGTATATGCCGATTGCCGGAGAGGTATTGGAATTCAACTCAGAGCTTGAAGATCAACCCGACTTGGTAAACAAAGATCCTTATGGAAAAGGTTGGATTATCAAGGTAAAAGTTGAAGACGAAGCACAATTAGACGGATTGTTAAGCGCTGACGCTTACAAGGCATCTATCTAATTTTATTGATAAAGGGGACTGTACGTGTTATCTCGATAAAGGGGTAACGGATACAGTCCCTTTATTTTTATTTCATGGTTGCAAAATTGAATGATCGTCATTTTCAATTTTCAATTTTCAATTCTCAATTGTTATGACATTAATAAAATCTATATCCGGTATCCGGGGAACTGTCGGTGGACGTCCGGGTGATAACCTAACTCCCTTGGATATTGTTAAATTTGTTTCGGCTTATGCCACTTGGTTGAAGACCGGGGCCGGGAAAACAAGAGCTAAAATCGTACTAGGCCGGGATGCCCGAATTTCCGGGGAGATGTATGCTAAATTAGTGGAGGCTACTTTGTCCGGTCTGGGGCATGACGTGGTGAATATCGGTTTGGCAACTACCCCAACCACGGAGATTGCCGTTACCGCAGAACAGGCTGACGGGGGAATTATCCTAACAGCCAGCCATAACCCGAAACAGTGGAATGCTTTAAAATTATTAAATAACCGGGGAGAATTCCTCTCTGCCGAGGATGGTGCAAAAGTCCTTCAGATGGCAGAACAGGAGTCGTTTGAATATGCGGAAGTGGACGAATTGGGTTCGATTACCCACAAGGATTACACGGATTACCATATTCAGCACGTGTTGGATCTAAAACTCGTGAACCGGGAGGCTATTGCCAAGGCGAATTTGAAAGTTGTCGTGGATGCGGTGAACTCCGTGGGAGGAACCGTGATTCCCGCTTTGTTGAAAGCTTTAGGTGTAAAAGAGGTTGTCGAGTTGAATTGCGAGCCTACGGGACGCTTTGCTCATAACCCGGAACCCATTCCGGAGAACCTGACCCAGATTTCAGAGAAGATCAAGGAGTGTGGGGCAGACTTGGGTATCGTGGTTGACCCGGATGTTGACCGTTTGGCATTAGTTTGCGAGAACGGTGAGATGTTCGTGGAAGAGTACACGCTGGTGGCGGTTGCCGACTACGTGTTGAAACATACTCCGGGAAATACCGTTTCTAATCTTTCTTCTTCTCGTGCTTTGCGGGACGTAACGTTGGCTCACGGACAACAATATAATGCTGCGGCCGTGGGAGAGGTGAACGTGGTGACTAAGATGAAAGAGACCAACACGGTGATTGGCGGTGAAGGAAACGGTGGAGTCATCTATCCGGAAAGCCATTACGGGCGTGATGCCTTGGTAGGTGTCGGTTTGTTCCTTTCTCATTTCGTGGCAGAAGGAAAGAGTATGACCGCTTTAAAGGCAACTTACCCGCAATATTTTATCTCAAAGAATAAGTTAACACTTTCTCCCGATATGGATGTCGATAAGATATTGGAGGGATTGAAAAAGAAATATGCCTCGGAAGAAATTACCGATATTGATGGTGTGAAAATTGATTTCAAGGACGGGTGGGTACACCTGCGAAAATCCAACACCGAACCGATTATCCGGATTTATTCCGAATCTAAAGACGAGGCTGCTGCCAATCAATTGGCAGAAGACGTTATAAAAGTAGCGAAGAGTTTGTATTGATGAAAAAGAGGGTGTGTCAAAAGTTATTTTATTTCAAAAAACTCCTCCGTCACTTCGTGCCACCTCCTCTATAAACAGAGGAGGAGCTGGTGACTCTTCCCGAAGACAGGGAGTATTTCAACTCTCCCTCTGTTTATAGAGGGAGTACCCCGAAGGGGGGAGGGAGTTTGAAAAATGACTTTTGACACACCCTCTTTTCATTCTATTCTTTCCCCCCGACACAATGTAGATCTATGCCGTATTCTGCAAATGCTTCTATCAAGTAGTCGCATTTCTTTTGAATTTGAGGGTAATTGGTATAAAGGGGATTTGCCTGTAATTCACTTTTTGTTTGGGTAAAAATGAATTCCAAGAAAGAATAAAAATCGTTGTCTTTATCTGGTGCTGTCCAATAATAAGGTTCCAAAAAATTCCAGTATGTGCCGTATTCTAAAAATCCTAATTGATACATGACCTCTTCATCATACCATTGATTTCCGGAAGAGTAGGGATTTGTTGTACCATTTTTGGCGTCTTCGGATATGAGAGAATAGGAGGCAAATGTGTTTAAAATATTGCTATACTCTATTTTGGCGATAATATCATTGTATGGATTCATCAAGAATTGAATAAACGTACGATTCAAAGCAACTTTTAATCTTTCCCGGTATTCCGGTTTTTGTATACGTTGTGCGAAATCCTTATCCACGTGTGGTAACGTAATATGGTCGATCCCTCTCACCATATATCCTCTCTTAAAGTCCATACCGCCTTGACTGATCGTGTCCCATAACGGCACATAATTGTTGTTTTGGTATAGCATTCCGGCCATAAGAATCTTTGCGGGGAATAGTTCCTTCTTTACTTCGTCCGAGTACAAGTCAAAGAAGTCTTCCTTCAAAAACAGTACGGCTGCACGAATACCTTCCTCTTCGGCTTCCACTTTCACGTCATAGACAACATCATTACTACTGGAGGTGAAATGGTAATTGAGGTCTGCGTTGGAGAACCTGTAGAGGACGGAAGTTCCGTAATTGTTATTCCATTCCACGATCTGGTCGTCGAAATCGTGATCTCCTTGTGGAAGATCGAACCGATTGTCTTTTTTCTCGGAGATATCCAAATCATCCTCGTTGTTGCAGGAATATAGTGCGGAAACGAGTAATATTCCTAACAGTAATATATGTAAGTTTATTTTCATAGTTTTTCGTTTTATTAATTCAATGCCGGATTACTTTCTTTGTGAGATTTCATGATGGGTAACACCCATTTAGAACTTGCTGTTCCAATTTCAACGGAATATTCATCTCCGGGAGAGGTTGATTCGTCAACACTATGAGAGAAGGATTTCATCCCGTAGCGTCGCAAATCAAACCAGCGCATACCTTCGAAACAAAATTCCCTGCGACGTTCTTCTCTACACGTTTCGATTAAATTCTCGGCATTATTGTTGAACGTGCTGCTGGTCCAAGCTTGAGTGCTGTAATTTTTAATGCGTTTCTCTCTTATCGAGTTTAAATCGGATACTGCTTTTGCAAAGTATTCATTTTGTCCGGCCTTCGCCATCTGTGCATAAGCCTCTGCCCGGTTCAGGTAAACTTCACTCAGACGTAAGCATGCTCCAAATTCAAGTTGATTAGAAAATTTGGATAGCTTTTTTTGATCTCTTTCTTCATTGTATGGGCATAGATAACCATTCCAACGTTGGTCGTCATCTGCAAAGCAATTTCGTAACGCATCAGATGCCATAAAGCATTCGGTGGTGTATTCTGCTTTCACGATTTGATATTCATTCTCGCTTGCATAATAGAATATGATCTCGGAGTTATTTAACGTGAATGGGTACGGAAATCCCCCAAGGCTAATAGCTGCCGGATAATCTATGGGAGTCATGTCATATAAGGCAAGGTTACTTCCGGGTGTAGAGAATACGCTGGTTGCGTGTTCTGCTGCTTTTTCCCAGTTTTCCATGAAAAGATAGTAGCGGCTTGCCAATAAATGTGCGGCGTTCATCCCGATACGGAATTTAGAACCCGTGGCGTTGATTTCGGTCAATAGGTTGATCCCTTTTTCCACATCCGAGATTATTGCTGCATAAACTTCGGCTACCGTGCTACGAGGAACGGAATTCTGGTCAATGGTACTACTTAATTTCAATGGGATTCCCGCTGCTTTTCCTTGTGGGGCATTGGGTGCGTTGTAAGGATAGGCATAGAGGTTGATAAGGTTGAAATAATGGAACGAACGTAATATGCGAGCTTCTCCCTCTACTCTTTTTTTCGTTTTGCTTTCTCCGCTTACCTCGTTGATCATGTCTAAAACAACATTGCATCCCGCGATCATTTTGTAAAGAGTCGCGTAGGAATCCACTTCGATACTTGTAATGCCGGTAGTCGGGTTAGGTAGGTTATTGAAGTCGTCGAACATATTTTCATTGTTCTCCACGGAACGTCCGCCCCATAAATACAGGGGACTGTATTTCGTCACGACCGGTTTGGCGTTATTGGATGTGATGTATTGGGTTACGTCGTCATCCAGTAAATTCAAGTAGGGCATTAGCGTAAAGTCTCGTCTGGGATAGCCTTCGTATGCCAGTAGCTGATCCAAGTCTTCGATCGTGAAAGGAATGACTTCGTCTTGAGAAGATTCTTCGAGAAAGTCACTACAAGACCATAGTCCAATAATGGCTAAAAGTAGAATGCTTTTTTGTATTATATTTTTCATGGTAATTGAATTTTTCAGATTAGAAACCCAAACTTATACTTAGCGAGAATTTGCGCTGACGATCAATAACCGGAAGAACCGTGGTCGCACTGGTACTTAAAGTTTCCGGATCTTGTTTACCCAGTCCTTTACTTTTGATAATAAACGGATCGGTAACGGTTAGTGCGAACGTTAAGTTTGTAAGTCTTAATTGATCCAGTATATCTTTCGGTAAAGCATACGTTAGGGAAATATTATTACATCTCAGATGATTGGCCTTTACCACCCGTAAATCAGATAGGTTATACATCTGATAACGATAAATTTCACCTTTGTTGCTTAAACTGAGTGAGTTATCCGGGAGATAGTCTGCTAAATTCTCATCCGAAGATAATATGGCCGGTATATTCGTGTATTTCTCATCACCCGGTTGTCTCCAACGTTTATTGAGTTCTGTGCTTGCATTTTTTTCCGGATCGGGGATACGTAGCTGTCCGATGCCTCCTCTGGTAGCCTGACTTCTCATGAAAGGATTCAGACGTTTATGATGTCCTAGCTGGAAGTTAAACGTGGCAGATAACGTGAATTGTTGGTACCGGAAGTTCGTGGATAATCCACCGCTGAACACAGGATCTTTTACCCCGCTGTAAACCATGTAATCAAGTAGGGTACCCGATTCAACCCTTGTTTTAGTTCCGGGTGTTTGGTCGATGATTGCAAATTGAGGGACTCCTTTGTCCGATAAACCGATATACGGGAATGACCAGAAACTGTTTAAAGCAAAGCCTTCGATAATGACACTACCATCGGTAATTTTTTCAAGCGTGGCGTTGTCCTCGTTATCTTTTACCTCGTTACGGTTAAAGCCGGAAGTTGCGCTGATACTCCATCTGATGTTTTTTGTCTGCACGGGGATAACGGTCAACGATACGTCGTAACCTTTATTGATGATGGAACCGTTATTAATTGCCATGTTTGAAGTTCCGTTCTCCACGGGTATATTCACGTAGGTGATAGCGTCAACCGTTTTTTTGTAGTAGTAGTCAATGCTTCCGTATATCCGGTTGTTTAGAATAGAGAGTTCGATACCGCCATTGAAACTGTTGGTCTTTTCCCATTTCAGGTCTTTGTTCGGGAGGTTCTTGATCGACAGGAATTGATCGCCCGTCAATACGTCCGGTGCAATGTTGAAATTGGCGATCAGATAGGGACTGATATCCGGGGCTTTTCCTTGAGATCCGTAGGATGCTTTCAACGTCAAGTTGGATAACCATCCAAACTGGCGCATGAAGTTCTCTTCACTTACATTCCATCTGATTCCGGCTGATAGAACGGGGTTAAAGCGATTGTTCGTGTTCTGCCCGAATTTGTTGGATGCGTCTTGTCTGAAACTGAAAGATAACGTGTACTTGCTAGCATAAGAGTATCCCAGTGTTGCATAGAAAGACATGTAGTTTTCAATCTGATCCGTGAGAGTGATTGAGTGGCGGTCTTGATATGCAGGTACATTCGCTGTTTCTCTATATTGACAATCAGGATAAATGCTTAAAATGTAATCTCTGTTGGCTTGTTGACTGTAATTGTAGTCCACGCTTTTACCTCTGTTAGGCATGTAGCCGTATTCAACGCCACTCTGTCCGATGTAACTGTTTCCTCGAACTTCATGTCCCAAGGCAACATTGAGGGCATGGTTCCCTTCTTCATCAAGTATTTTTCCGTAATTCAGTTGGTTACGCACCGTGTAGCTTTGTTGGTTTGTTGAATTGTAATTCAAAATACCACCATAAGGTAACACGGAGGCCAAGGTTAACCATGAGTCGGATTCTCCGGTTACAAGTTCTCCATAATTGGCTCCCCGGATTTTTGAAACTGTATAAGAATGGTCATCTGCCCAAACGTTAGCCTCTGAACTGTTTCTGGTAAATGCGGTAGTTAATTCATACTTGATTTCCGGTGTAATATTCCAGATCAAGTTACCTGTAATTTGGAATTTCGTATTCTTATTCTCGTTTCCGGTGTGTTCTAATTCATTCAAGAAATTGTAGCGAATATCTCTTTTAATTGCAGTGCCATTATCCAATTCGAAGTAGGCTTTTGATTCATTGATGGTATACCATTCGTCCGGGGCTAATATCCGGCTGGTATTCAGAGCATAATCTTCCGGGTTGACTCCCGTGTAGTAAGCGTTCGTCTCGGATTGACTGGCAGAGAATTGAAATTTAGTACGTAAATTATCCCGTAGTTTTGCATCCACACTGAAGTTGACCGTTTTATTGCTTTGGTCATTTCCCTTGTAGCTACTCAATGATTTGTTGAAACCCACGGAACCGTAAAAATTGAGCTTGTCGTTTCCACCGCTTAGGCTTAATGAATAATTCTGACTGACAGCGTTACGGGCGAGGATTTTGAACCAGTCCGTGTTTTGTTTTTCCATGCGGGTTACTTTTTCATTGAACTCGTCCATGGAAATCTCCTTATTCATCAGTTGGAGATAAGCTCCTTCGTAACCTACATTTTGAGGGAATTGGCTAAAGGGTACTCCGGACTCCACGATTTCTTTAGATAAAGCAATACGATCGGCAGAATTCATCCGGTCCGTTTGTCCATACGTTCTTCTAGGAGTCAGGGAAATATCCGTTCTGAAATTAACATTAATTCTTCCGTTCGTGTTAGAACCTCTTTTCGTGGTGATTACGATAACCCCGTTGGCGGCCTTTACCCCGTAAATAGCTGTGGCCGACGCGTCCTTCAAGAACGTGATACTTTCAATGTCGTCCGGGTTAAGGCCGGAAATACTACTCCCGGAAATACTTGCCATTGAGCTACTGAGGTCTCCGGAACTAAGAATGTCATTTAACTGTGCTCCGGCAAAGGGGAGAGGGTCTTCTTGAATGATACCGTCAATAACCCATACCGGGGAGGCATTCCCGATCACCGTGGAAGTTCCGCGCACTCTCACTTGAGGGGATGTTCCGATCATTCCCGAGGGAATCGTGATACTTACTCCGGGGACAACTCCTTGAAGGGCAGCATCAATACTGGTCACTCCGGCAACACGTATATCATCGCCTTTCACCGTGAAAGTCGAACCGACAACTTCATGTTTTTTCAGCGTCTGGTACCCGGTAACGACTACTTCTTCCAAAGCCTTGGTATCTTCTTTCAAGGTAATTTTGTAAGGAACCTGTTTGGCATTTACGACTACTTCCTGTGATTTCATTCCCACGAATGAAAAGATGAGCGTGCTACCTTCCGGTACCGTGATCATAAATTTTCCGTCATTGTCGGAAAGTACTCCCACGCCTTTTTGCCCTTTCACGGTAACGGTAACAGAAGGGAGCGTGATACCGGTTTCGTCATATATTGTTCCCGTTACTTTTATTTCTTTATTCTGTGCGAACACGTTGTTCGATAAGGCGAGCAACAAGATAAATAATATCTGGGTTACGGATAGTTTTATATATGTAAGTTTCATTTGAACTTTCGTTTAAATTAATAAAGGTATTTAGGTGAAGCCTTAACTTCCAGAGTAATGTATCCGTCTTTACCGGGTACCAATTCTTTGACACGGAATACGGCTTTGTTCGTGTCGTAGAGGTTTCTGTCAGGCCATTGGCTAAATCTTTGCAAGTTAATAACATAAATACCTTCCCATGTCGGATGTGTACTTTCTGTTATACTCACTCCATATGTAATGTCTGTCGTGTATTTGTATACATCGATGTAAGTTTGAGATGCCGAGATACTAGCTTGAATAAATCCAAGTTTATTTTGTGCGTAACTTCCTTCTGTAATGGCTGCATTTAAAGTTGGGATTCTGTAAGGAGCCATGATATCATATTGATTCATGATAAAACCCCAACTGGCAGACGTATTATGCGTTCCGAGTAAGGGATATAAGCGTTGCTCACGGTAATATGTTTCCACTTCATCCTCTTCACCATAGAAATAACACAATTCGATTTCCATGAGTTCTTCCATGCTCATTTGTTGAACTTGTGCCAATGTGAAAACTTCTCCCGTGCTAAGTTTAAGAAAATGGCCATGTTCCGTGTTGCCTTGCGCTCCTAGGGTCACCGTATAGGATTTTAATTCATCAGCGACCAAGATGGTAATCGTTTTATTAATCAACTGTTTCGGTTGGTTATTGTCTTTACATACCACTTGAAAATTATACGTCTGGTAATGTGATCCTTCTTCCGGCAGATAATCATTTGCCCGGAACGAGTAGGAATACTGGCTCTTGTTGTGTAACTCGGTCGAATCCATCGTCAGCGGGAAACCTTTCAGGTATGTTCCGGCATTATCCTTGACGTACAACTCTTGGATGAATCCTTTGTTTGCGATAAAATCGATGTCAATTTTGACCTCTTCTCCGGGGGAGACAACGATTGAATCTTTTTCCACCCCGTTTAATTTCACGACGAGACTCGGGCGAGGAGGCAACTCGTGGAGTTCTTTGACACATCCTTGACAGAAAGTCAGGAAGAGGCAAATGATTAACAAATAGTTTCTTGTTCTCATAAAATTGGTTTTAAGGTTTAATGATTGGTCTGATAATTTCTCTGTCATTAAATTGATTTTAGTTTATATTATTGTTTAAAAAATAAATTCTGCACTGATCGAATAATTTTGTTGTCGTTTCATTGTCGGGGTGTACGAATCGGCATTCATGCTCATCACTTCGGGATCTTGATCTCCCAGACGGTGATTCTTGATGATAAACGGGTTAGTTACCGTTATACCCAAGTTTATTTCTGCGACGCGGGGGATCTTCGTTTGGTAATTTAACGAAATTCGGTTGCAGCGTAAATGACTGGCGGATACTACCCGCTCCGTACTCCGGTTATATAGTGAATAACGATACACGGTGTTATAATTTCCCAAGCTCAGCGAGTTATCCGGTAAATACTGGGACACGTCTTCATCTCGTGTGGATAGGGCGGGAATACGGGTGCGTGTCTCGTCTCCCGGTTGTTGCCAACGATTCAGTAATTCTGTGGATGCGTTCACGTCAGCTCCCGGGATGGACAACATTCCATTGGTGGAACTTGTGATAAACGGGTTAAGACGCTTGTAGTGTCCCAATTGATAATTGAATACGGCATTCAGCGTGAAACGTTTATAACGTACGGTCGTGCTGATCCCGCCCGAAACACGGGGTTCACTGTCCCCGCTGTACACGAGGTAATCGAGCAAAGAACCGGACACCTTTTGCATTTCTCCCCCGACTTGATCCATGACGGCAAATAGCGGGGCCCCGTTTTTAGGCGATAGCCCGATGAAGGGAATTGACCAAAATCCCGATACCGGAAACCCGTCCAGCGCGGCGTTCCCGTTCGTGAAGCGCTCTAGGGCAGGCTCATCCGTGTAACTCCTTTTTAAAATATCTTTCATATAGGCTGCCGTGAAATTAACCGTCCAGCTCCACTCTCGTGTGGAGAGTGGCGATAACTTGACCTGTAATTCATATCCCTCGCTATCAATGGCACCGCTGTTGATGTACATTTTGCGGAACCCGTTTTCAATCGGGATCTCTTTTTCCACCACGATGTCCGAGGTCTCTTTCTTGTAATAATCGAATGAAACTTCCATGCTATTTTGGAATAGCGATAGGTCAATCCCGACATTCCAAGATAATGTCTTCTCCCATTTCAAATCGGGATTGGGAAGTTGTTCCAGTTGCAGGTAACTCTCGTCCGTGATCGGATCACTCGGCACGTGGCTGACAAGTGCTTTCGGTGATACGTTGGAAACTACATTTCCCTGTTTCCCGTAAGAAACCCGCAACGTGCTTGCGTTCAACCACGGTTTGGAGGGGAACCACTTCTCTTGGTGCATATCCCAGCGCACTCCGGTGGACCAGACGGGGTAGAAACGATTGTTCGTGTGTTTGCCGAAACGGTTGGACGCGTCGTTTCTGACGTTGATGCACACCGTGTAGCGGCTGTCGTACGTGTAACCGATCGTGCCGTACTCGGAGAACGTGTTTTCCACCCGGTCAACGAGTGTCATGTCATGTTCCGTTTCGGGCGTGTCGGATGATTCGACAAGTTCAATTCCGGGGAATTGTTCCTTCACCTGTTGAAACTTGTCTGCCGGGGAACGGTAATCTTGTAATAGTGTACTCCTTTTCCCTCTCACGTATCCCCATTCAATTCCTTGTTTCCCGTCATATTTATTTTTCCGGGTTTCGATACCGAGTGTCGCGGTTATCGAATGGAAAGTCTCTTTTCCCCACGTTTTCCGGAAGTTGATTTGTCCCTTCACCGTGAGGGAACGACGGGTGTGTCGTGTATAGTCAAGGATACCTCCTGTCGGGAGCGGGCTGATGTATTCCATGAGATTCTGAACCTCTTCGGGAAGCGTGGCATTATAGTCGCATCCCCGGAGTAAGGCGACGTTCCATGATTGTGCGTCTGCCCACAACTGGCTGTCGTTCGTTCCTTGTGAGTACGCGGGTGTAACCGTTATATTCAGGTAGGGGAGGAAATTCCAAGTGAATTGCGCGTTCACGTTGACTTCCGAAGTTTTGTTATCGTTACCCGTGTGTTGTAATTCGTGCAGCATATTGAAATGGACACTGTTTCTGACGAATTGATATATCCCGTTTTTTCGGTATGACAGTGAAGTTGCCTTACCCTTCGTGTAAAACTGATCGCTGGTAACCGTGCGACTGGTCGTCAGGGCATATTGCTCCGGGTTAATTCCCGTGTAATAACCGGAAGTCGCGATGTGATACCCGGAAAGGTTCACTGCGATTTTGAATTTCGGTGACGAGTTGTAATTGAAATTCAGCATTCCGGTAAAAGTCTCCCGGTCATTCCCGATGTACGCGCTGTTTTCCTTCCTATACCCGAAAGAGGAATAGTAAGCCATCCCGTCCTTTCCCGAGTTGAAACTGACGTGGTAATTCTGGCTGATGGCGGTTCTACCCAGTGCCTTGAACCAGTCGGTATTTGTTTTCTCCAGCCGGGTAACTTCCTCGTTAAATTCAGCGTGGGAAATCTCTTTGTTGATCATTTTCATGTAAGCGGCCTCGTACCCGATTCCATCCGGAAAGCTGGGTAACGGGATTCCCGCTTCAATCATTTCTTTCGATAATTTGACCCGTTGTGCCGAGTTCATCACCTTGGCGTTGCGATAGGTGGGTATAGGGCTGAACGTGATGTCACTTCGGAATCTCACGCTTGGCTGATCGGAACGCCCTTGTTTAGTCGTGATAACGATTACCCCGTTGGAGGCCCTGATCCCGTAAATGGCCGTGGCGGAAACATCCTTTAACAGCGTGATGCTGGCAATGTCGTCCACGTTTATTCCCGACAAGTTGTTGCCCATGATGCTGGAACGTGCCGAGTTGCTGAGATCGTTCTCGTTCAACAGGTCGTAAAGCGTGTTCCGGTCAAAAGGCCAGATGTTTTCCCGGATGATTCCGTCCACCACGATCAGTGGTTCCGGGTTACCGATAATCGTTGAGGTTCCTCGCACTTTCATGCGTCCCGTGGAGCCGATATTTCCGGAAGGAATCATGATTTCCAACCCGTTCAGTGCGCCTTGGAAGGTGGCCTCTAGGGAGGTTGCTCCCGGGGTGCGTATGTCTTTGGCGTTGACCGTGGAGGTCGCTCCGGTCATTTCGTTTTTGGCGATGACTTGGTAGCCGTTCACGATCACGTCTTCCATTTCCGAAATATCTGTCTCTAAGACAATCGTGTATGAATCATCTCGAGTGATCGGGATGTAACAGGTCTTTTTGCCCACGTAACTCGTGATGAGTATCGTGTTTTCTCCTTCCGGAATCCGGATAGAGAATTGTCCGTTTTTGTCTGAAATAGTTCCCCGGTTACTTCCTTTCACCAAAATGGTGGCCGAGGGGAGCGTGATTCCGTCCTCGTCCCGGATGACTCCCTTTATGGTACGCATTGCGGGGATGGGAATCGTGTTCTTTTTCGTGATAATGATGGTTTGATTATAGATGCGAAAATCCAGCGGGAGTCCTTGCAGGCAGAAGGTCAGGACTTCCTGTAGCTCCGTTTCGTCAAAATGAACGGATCGGCGGCTGTCGATTTCTTTTACATCTTTCATCTGGTACATCATGTCATATTTTGTCTTTTTCTTAATCTTTTTCAACACCTCTTCCAGCGTGGCGTTATTCATGTGAATGCTGATTTTTTGAGCCCATACTTCCCTTGAAGTCCCCAACAGGACCACAAAAATTGTCAAGAGAATGAATTTTCTAGCACCCATCACCATCGTTTATTAGGAAAACACTAAATTATTTCATAGCTTTGTAATGGTTTTAAGGTTAATTTATTGGTCAATATTTTAATCTGTTATAATTGAGGGATGGTGTCAACATCCCTCGATTTATTTATATACCCGGATTTCGTTCCCGTCCTTTTTGAACTTGACGCCCGTGGCCATGTGAATAATTTTCAAAATGTCTTCATATCCTTTGTCTCGTTGAATGGAGATAAAGCATTTTATATCTTGTAGTTCCGGGTCGTCAAACGTGACGTTCAAGGCGAAACTTCTCCCGATGATGGTCATGATGCTACCCAGATCGACATCTTCGAATGTAAATTCGCCTCTGCGCCAAGCTGTTTGCTCTTCCACGTCCACGGAATCCACTTGCAACACGCCTTCCCGCGGTTGGAATCGGGCTTGCAATCCGGGGGTCAGCACGGTTGTCCGTGTTGTCGTGTCCGTCTGGGAATGGCAGGTAACGGCAACTTTCCCGGTTAACAGGGTGGTGGTCACTACCGGATCTTCGGGATAAGCTGTCATGTTGAACGTGGTTCCGAGTACCCTGACATCCATTGACTTGCTTTTCACGATAAAGGGAACACCGGAATGTGTCACGTCGAAATAGCCTTCCCCGGAAAGTTCAACGACACGGGCATCTTTCCCGAACACGGACGGGAAAACAAGCGTGCTACCCGCGTTCAGATGAACGTTTGTCCCGTCACTTAACTGGAGAGAGTACTCCGTGCCTTCCGGAACGACCAGTTTGTTGGGAGAGACGTGGGCTGACTCCTTCTCGTGTTGGAAAGAGACCTTTCCTTCGTTCGTGTTGATGATCCTCAACCCGTTGTAGTCCATTTGCATTTGCCGGTTCAGTTCGACCTGTTTCCCGTCATCCAGTACGAGATAGGCACTTTGTGCCAGCAAACCGGATCGCGGGTCTGTTCCCCCGGTGGTTTGGTAAAAGTAGTACCCTACTCCCAACATCACGAGGCAGGCCACGGCAGCCGCGTATTTGTAGACCACGGACAACCGTCGTGCGGGACGTGTGGCGGCGATGAATTTGTTTAACGCTTTTTCCGTGTCGAAACTGTCGTGTCGTTTTATATTTTCATGCAGCCGTGCGGGGATTCCCACCTCCTCGCGGAGTCGGGGGGAATCAGGTGCCACTTGTTCCCAATCACCGTTCGATAGTGCCTGTTCTATCTGTCGGGCGATCCTTCGGGCTTCGTTTATTTTATTTTCGACTTCTTCCATCTCTGTTCGTTTTGTTATTAAAACAATTCATGTCGGGAAAGTGTCTAAAGAAAAATGATATTTTTTTATCTTTTCGTGTTTTTGTTGTTTCCGAACATATTCCGGGGGATGGGGATAACGAGGGGTAAAAGAAGGGATGTAATTGGGATATACTGACCCGTAGGGTGCTTGTTGGGCGGCTGTTAGGTGACTGTTAGGCGCCATCGCCCGATTGTCGCCCGATTATCGCCCGATTATCGCCGCCATTTTAAGAGAGTTTAAGTAAATATAACAGACGGGGCTGGCACGTTATTTTAGGCAATTATAACTCTACGGTTGTGCAACCGGGATTTCCCGTGCCGGTTTATCCTGATTTTAACCCCGGTAAAGGGGATGTTAGTGGAGGTGGGGTTAATTATTTTGTTGCAGGAAAAGCACGAGTAGCGCATATAGTTCCGGGGAAACCATTTTTTTCAATAGCGATATACCCCGCTGTTTTTGTGATCTGACCGTGCTGGATGAGGCCCCGGTCAGGGTGGAAATCTCGGTACTGTTGTACCCTTGCATCACGAGTTCCATAATTTTGGCACATTCGCCCGGAAGGTGGCGGATGTAGTCGGATAATAAACTGATAATTTCCGTCTCGACAATCGTGTCCCACGTTTGTTCGTCGGTTTCTTCTTGGACAAGGTTCTGGGCATGTTCCAGAACGATGTTATGGTGTTTGATGTAGTTCAGGCAACTGTTACGGGCCGAGAGGTAGAGGTAGGATTTCAGCGCAAGATAATTTTCGAAATGATTCTCCTTTTCCCATAGCCGGATGAACACGTCTTGAGCGACATCTTCGGCAACATCCGTGTCTTTCAGGATTTTGCTGGAATAGTAAGCAATATCTTGAAAATATTCTCGGAACAGTTGTTTGAATGCCTCGTGATCGCGGGAATTTAGTCTGTTCAAAAATGTTATGTCTGTTTCGGATGATTTCATACCACTGCAAACTTATAGATTTTTGGACGATCTTGTATAGATTGTCATTAAAAAAATGTGATGGAAGGTGCATTTATTATTTTTTGATCGTTTTAGACACTTGCACCGGGTGAGTTGTTTTTACGATATGATTGAATAAATCAACCTTAAAACCAAATTGATTTTTTTATGAAGAAAGTATTGTTTTGTATTGTATGTTTGAACATGGCCTTGCTGTGTTTCGGGCAACCGGTGAAAATAAAACTGGTGGCGGAGCGGGAGGCTTTTGTCGTGTTCGGGAACGAGCGTTATGATTTGAAAAAGGGAGAAACCCGTTGGATTACGTTGGAGGGAGAGGATATGTACGGGAAAAGGTTGTTGGCAAACGAGGAGTGTTTTTTGTTTTTAGAGGCCGGGGATTTCTTGGAAGTCGTTTTGCATGAAAACCGGGGGGTGGAGTTGAAGGATGACGGGAGTTTATGCGCGGATCGGAATAATTGGTTGCGGAAAGTAGATTTGTTGAAACAGAGGTTGCAGTTTGCACGCGTTATGCCGCAATTGTTGCCCAAGGAATACGAGGGGTTGAATCTGGAGAGGGTGTGCGACTCTTTGAATGTTTGGTTGGCGACTTATCTGGAAAAGTATCCTGCCGATCGGAAAAATTTCGAGAAGGTGATGCGGACAGAGTTTAAGTACTACCGTCTGTTGGAAGCGAATGGCATCAAGTCTTCAAGGGCAACTTTTCAGGAATTTTCCGGGGAGATGTTGGCTCGCTTATCTGAAGTGATCCCGGATGCAGAAGATGATCGGGTGGTTTATTCTCCTTCTTACTGGCGTGCTGTGGAGGTGTACGTGGATTATTTACGGATCGAGGATCCCCGTAAGTTGCAAGGACGGGGGGACCGGATATACGAGAATGAGGTGAAGTTGGCAACGTATTTCCCGAAAGGTGCGGTGAGGGATAAAATAGCTTACACGAATTTGGATAATATCCTTTACTGGGTGCGGCCGGATCGTCGAGGAGATTTTGATAAATGCGTGAAACGATTGGCTCCCCGTTATGCTGACGTGTTACGGGGGAAGTTGAATAAACAGGACGCTGATCGGAAGGCGCGGAAGTTGGTGCCGGAAAACTTGTATCCCGTGTTATCGGGGGAGACCATGAACGGGGAGAGGGTGGATTTGTCTTCTTTCAAGGGATCGTGGATTTTGCTGGACGTGTGGGCTACGTGGTGCGGTCCGTGTTGTAATGAAATTCCGTTTCTGGCAAAGATGGAAGAACGTTTGCAGGGACGGAATATAGAATTCGTGTCGTTGTCCGTGGACAAGGCCGCCGACCGGGAGAAATGGATAAAAATGGTGCGGGAAAAAGAGATGAAAGGAGTACAATTACGATTGACTGGTAAGAAAAGTGAGTTGAACGAGACGTTGTGTATCAGTGGGATACCGCATTTTGCTATTATTGATCCCACGGGGAAACTGGTGTGGAACGGTTTGCCCGGTGTTTCTTACGGGCTGATTTACCGGATACTGAAAGAGGTTCCGATGAGATAAGATGTACATGTATTTTTAATTGATTTTTCATGAAACATATTATATTGTTATTGGGATGTTTGGGATGTCTGTTTGCGGGATGCTCCGAGCCTTCCTATCGTTTGACTGTTTCTATCTATGGGAACGGAAGTTTACCGGGAGATACGGTTTACCTGTATCGTTTTAACGAGGAGACGTTACAATTTGAGAAAGGGGATTCGGCCATGTTGGATGATCGGCAACAGGTTTGTTTTACCGGGAAATACACGGGGCCGGAGTTCGTGTGTGTGGGAGTAAGGAAAAAGGCTACTTCGAAGTTCTTTATGCTGGACTCCACGGAAGTATTTGCTTATAATGTTTTATTACATGAGGAACCTAATTTCTTTAATCCTTCCGGGTATAAGCTTACGAAGAAATATATGATCGTGGAGGGAGGACGTGAGTCTGCCATACTGGATTACTATCAGGGAATGGAACGGTTGACGTTGCTTCCGGATCAGTTGAAGAGCGGAGACGCGTTTAAGGAGGGCGTGATGATGGATATGCTGGTCAAGTTCCCGAATTCGAGAGCGATGCTGATGATTTTGAATAACGAGAGGAAGCGTTTTTCGATGGATCGGTTGGGGGAGGCATTAAGTTTGTTTGATAGTCCGGAACTGATCGGACATCCCTTGTACAAGGAGTTGGTGGCTTACCGGGAGGCGGTGATGAAGACGTCCGTGGGGCAGGTAGTACCTGATTTTTCGTTGCCTTCGATGAACGGGGAAGAGGTCGCAATTCGTTCTTTCCGGGGGAAATACGTGTTGTTGGATTTTTGGGCTTCATGGTGTGGTCCTTGTATCGGGGAGATGCCCAACGTGCATAAGGCTTATGATTTATTGCATGATAAGGGGTTCGAGGTTATTTCGATTTCGACGGATAGGAAGGAATCCGACTGGCGAAAGGCTATGAAGGAGAAACAAATGGAGCATTTCGTGAATTTGAGAGACACGAAAGGAGTCTTACATGAGATATTTAACCGGGATGCGATTCCTTTTATCCTGTTGCTCGATCCACAAGGTCGGATCGTGGCTAAAGAGTTGCGAGGGAAGGATATTTACGAGGTGGCGATTGAAAGTATGAATAAATAATTGATTAATGATGAGTACTAAGAATATAATAAAATATGGTCTGTTGTGGGGATTGCTGATTTGGGCGATGGTGGTGAGAGGGCAACAGGTTGAAATTCTCCACGAGGGGGAAGATCCGGTATGGCTGTCGGAACAGCATCAGTTTGTTTGGGATAAGGTGATTCCTTTACATTTTGAGGCGGGGAGAGCGGTGTACGAGGTACATCATGCTCCGAAAGTGTTTCGTTTGGCCACGGAGACAGGATATTCGTCATGGTTTTTTGTCGGGGATAAAGATCGTGTTACGGTGACCGTGTTGAATACAGATCCTTTGAATATTAAAGTAGAAGGCGATGTTTCCGGTACATATTTCTACGAGTTGGAGAATGTTAGTCGGGAATACACGAGGGGCAAATTGGAGATGACGGATGATTACATGAAAGCATGGCTGGAAAAAGATGCGACTTTAATGTATCGGGTAAATCAACAGTTGGAGCGATTAAGGAAGCATCGGGATTCCGCGTATATGGACGTGGTGGATCGGGCTATGGAAAAGGGACGTTTGGAGGAAGTACTGGTGAGGGCGAATATGCCGTTGGCTCTGAAAGGAAAGATCGTGCAGGATTTGAAAAAAGAGGGGAAGGTTACAGGCAGGCTGGTGGAAGAGTTGGATTTATACACGAAGGTGTATACTCCGGATTATGTGTATTATTTTTATTATTACCCGTACGTGTGGCGGGAACAGATTAACTCGTTACATTCGGATGAAGCTAAAGGGGAACGGTTGATGAACGAGGTGTATCGGATTATGAAACAGGAGTTTTATAACACGTTATGTAATCGGTTGGGAGAGGGTATGGCTCGGGAGAAGTTGGTCGATTACGCGGGGAGCGTGTCTGATTTTGATTATTGTATTGGGGTTCACATGGAGCTGGACGAGCAAACGAAGCGGGATACGGCGTTGAATAAATTTTCTGGGCGTATGGAAAGAATGTACATGACGAGGTCGGGAAAGGTGATGGGGGATTTTTCTTCGAAAACTCCGGAGGGGAAGAAGGTGAGTTTGGCGGATTACCGGGGAAAGTACGTGTTGCTTGATTTCTGGGCATCATGGTGCGGGCCTTGCAGGGGATTGATACCGAAGATGAAGAAGTTGTACGAGAAGTATCATGCTGCCGGGAAGTTTGATATTTTGGGTGTTTCCAAGGATGAGGATCGGGGAAAGTGGTTGAAGGCTTTGGAAGAGGAAGGTATGGCATGGAATAATATCTTGGCAAAAGAGGCTAGTTTGGAAGACCCGTCTCAATTTGAATCCGTGACAGGATTACCGCAGATGGTGGTGGTTGATCCGGAGGGAAATATCGTGTTGAGTGTTAGTGGTTCGGATAATATGGACCGGGTGATCGAGACGCTGGAAAGTGTGTTAGGGAAGTAGAAAGGGGCTGTCCAAAAAGTCATTTTTCAAACTCCCTCCCCCCTTCGGGGTACTCCCTCTATAAACAGAGGGAGAGTTGAAATACTCCCTGTCTTCGGGAAGAGTCACCAGCTCCTCCTCTGTTTATAGAGGAGGTGGCACGAAGTGACGGAGGAGTTTTTGGAAATAAAATAGACTTTTTGGCCAGCCCCTTCATTTATTCCACGTACAATACTAATCCTTTTAAATATTCCCCTTCCGGGTGATAGATGCTGATCGGGTGGTCGGCAGGCTGCGTGAGTTGGTGCAGGATTTTGACTTTCCTACCCGTGTTGGCTGCCGCGGTGAAGACCGTTTGACGGAAAAGGTCCTTCGTCATAACCTGCGAACAGGAGAAGGTGAAGATTAACCCACCGGGTTTTACAACCTCGATTCCCTTACGGTTCAGTTTTTTGTATCCTTGAATGGCATTGTCCAGCACGTTTTGGTGTTTGGCAAACGCGGGAGGATCAAGGATGATCAAGTCATATTTGTTGTGTGATTTATCAAGGAATTTAAATGCGTCTTCCACGAATGCCTCGTGGCGGGTGTCGCCGGGAAAGTTGAGTTCCACATTTTGGTTGGTTAACTCGATGGCTCTGGCCGAGGCATCCACCGAATGCACGAGTTTGGCCCCACCTCGCATGGCGTAGAATGAAAACCCACCCGTGTAACAGAACATATTGAGAACATTCTTGTCGTGGGCGTATTGTTCGAGCAAACGTCGATTCTCCCGTTGATCGACAAAGAATCCGGTCTTTTGACCTTCCAGCCAGTCCACGTTGAATTTTAACCCGTTTTCGATGGCCGTGAAGTTGTCGGTGTGACCGTACAGGTAGTCATTCTTGGGGTTAAGTCCTGCCTTAAAAGGAAGGGTTCCTTCCGACTTGTCGTATATGGCAATGAGTTTATCTCCCATGACTTCCAACAGGGCTTTCGTGATCTCTTCCCGAGCTTTATACATTCCCACGGAATGGAATTGCACGACGGCAACCCCCGCGTAATAGTCAATAACAAGTCCGGAAAGATCGTCACCTTCCCCGTGAACGAGGCGGTACACGTTGTTGTTCGGGTTGGTCGCCAAACCGATGGCTACACGTGTCAGATAGGCCTGTCGGATGCGCTCCACCCAGAAGTTATAGTCAATTTCTTCTTCCTTGAACGTGAGTACACGCACGGCGATACTCCCGATCTGGTAGTGGCCCGTGGCGAGATATTCGTCGTCACTGTTATACACTTGAACGACGTCACCTTCCTGCACGTCCCCCTTGATTTTGGCTATTGCTCCCGAGAAGACCCACGGGTGCAGTCTGTATAAAGATCTTTCTTTACCGGCTTTTAGAACTATTTTGCTCATAATTATTCGTGTCGCGATGCGACGTTACTGGTTACAGGTTGACAAGTTACAGGTTTGTCTGTGACTTGACGGGGCAAAAGTAGATAAAAAAGCGGTAAAAAAATACCGGGAATGCTATTTTGCTGTTTCCCGGTGTTAAAATCTTTTTGCTACACGTTCAAAAGTTCCTTTGCCTTGTCCAGAATGGCCGTGTCATCCAGAACGACAAGTCCGCCGTCAGGGCCTTGTTCAACATGTATTCCGGCACTCGATCCCCCGTTGTCATAATTATCGGCTCCGAAGTAGTTACGTACGGTGTCTGTACTGATACCCAAGTCTTCTGCAATTCTCTGCATACTTCCGTGAGGTAGCATGTCTTTGATTTTTCTCAGCTCGTTAAAAGTAATAGTATAAGTCATAACGTAGTAATTTTAGAGGTTTTATGTGCAATAAATTTAGAAATATATTTTGACAAAAGCAAATAGAAAGTTTATCATTCTTGTTTTTGTTACAAAAGTATTCTCGGGTATTATATTGTGTGCTAGTGGTTTATTTTGGGTATTTAGATGCAATTTATTTTATAAATAAATTTATTTCGTGCGAGACACTACTTTTTGTACCTTTGTGACCGTATAGTTTTAAAACGTAACATATATGGGATTTCAGGATTTAAATGTAAGTAAGCAAATTTTGATGGCGTTGGAAGAGGCTGGTTTCGAGAACCCGACTCCTATTCAGGAAGAAGTATTTTCGGTCAGTCGCTCCGGGAGGGATTTGATCGGTATCGCCCAGACCGGTACGGGAAAGACGCTGGCTTACCTGATCCCGATGTTGATGAAATTGCATTACGCACAAGGATTGGTTCCGCGGGCGCTGGTGGTTGTTCCCACGCGGGAACTGGTGGTGCAGGTGTGCGAGAGTGTTGAATTGTTGACGGAGTTCATGGACATTCGTTGCGTGGGTGTGTACGGGGGAACAAATATCCGGACACAACAGGATCGGGTGTTTGAAGGGGTGGACTTGCTCGTGGCTACTCCGGGGCGTTTCATGGATATATATTATAATGGTATTATCCGTACGAAGATGATCAAGACGGTTGTGGTCGACGAGGCCGATCGGTTGATGGACTTGGGTTTCCTTCCGCAACTGAAAGGGATTTTCGAGGTGCTGCCGGAGAAACACCAGACAATGTTGTTTTCCGCTACTTTCTCGGAGGCTGTGGAGAGTCTGTCACGTGATTTTTTGAATAATCCGGTGCGGGTGGAAGTGGCTCGTCAGGCAACCCCCGTGGAGAACGTGAAACAATATCGTTATGACGTGCCGAATATTTCGACGAAGATCAATTTGTTGAAGTTGTTGCTTGCCGACAAGGAGAATTTCAAGAAAGTGATGATCTTTACCGAGACGAAGAAGAATGCGGATCGTATTGTGGAGCGTTTGGCCGATCATTGGAAAGGCGAGTTGAGTGTTATTCACTCGAATAAGGCGCAGAATACCCGTTTGAAAGCTTTGAGGTCATTTAAGGAGGGGGAGACCCGTATTATGGTGGCTTCTGACGTGGCTGCCCGCGGTATTGACGTGCAGGATGTTAGCCACGTGATTAATTTTGATATACCCTCTTTGGCGGAAGAGTACGTGCATCGAATCGGGCGTACGGCTCGTGCGGGAAAAGAAGGAGCCGCGATCAGTTTCGTGTCGGAAATCGAGGAGGATCGTTTCATGGATATAGAACGTCTGATCAATCAAGAAGTTGAAATACTTGATTTGCCTGAAAAGTTGGAGATTTCTCAGTTGTTGCTGGAAGAGGAACAGGTGCAGACCAATAATATTGTTTATCAACGGGGGAAACCGCAAGGAGGCGGGGCCTTCCATGCGAAGAAGGCGAAAAATACATATACTGCCGAGGATAACCGAAGAAACGTGATGAAGAAACGAATGGCAAAGAAAAAGAAGAAGTAATAAAAAAAGATCAAGAATTCCTTGGTCTTTTTTTTTATTTTTCCCAAATTTGCTACGATGAAAGATAAAAGCGTCATATTAGTCAGTAAACTTTTCTTGAATATTAAGAAGCGCGACACCTTTGTTTGTTAAAGGTGGTGGTCTTTTGTATCCCAATTTACATGCTTATGTTATTAATGGCCTTCCGGTCATTTCTTGAGAATTATATTACAATTAATTTATATCATTAACTATTTAAAGTTTAAAGATTATGGAATTACCTTTTGCAGAATCGTGGAAGATTAAAATGGTAGAACCCATTCGTAAAAGTACTCGTGAAGAGAGAGAACAATGGATTAAAGAGGCACATTATAATGTGTTTCAATTACGTGCAGAACACGTGTATATTGACTTGTTGACCGATTCAGGAACCGGTTCAATGAGTGATCGCCAATGGGCAGGAATGATGTTGGGTGATGAAAGTTATGCCGGAGCATCTTCTTTCTTTAACTTGAAAAACATGATTAGCCGTTTGACCGGATTCGATTACGTGATCCCGACTCACCAAGGACGTGCTGCCGAGAATGTACTTTTCTCTTATCTTGTAAAAGAGGGTGATATTGTTCCGGGTAACTCTCACTTCGACACGACGAAAGGTCATATCGAAGGTCGTAAGGCCATCGCTTGGGACGTGACTATTGATGAGGCAAAAGATACCCAGTTGGAAGTTCCTTTTAAAGGAAATCTAGACCCGAAGAAATTGGAAAAAGTATTGGCAGAACACGCTGATAAGATTCCGTTTATCATTGTGACTGTAACCAATAACACGGCTGGAGGACAACCTGTTTCTATGAAGAATATCAAGGAAGTTCGTGCTATCGCTGATAAATATGGTAAACGTGTATTGTTCGACTCGGCTCGTTTCGCTGAGAATGCTTACTTCATTAAAACTCGTGAAGAAGGTTATCAGGACAAAACGATTAAAGAGATCGTGAAAGAAATGTTCGATAACGCAGATGGTATGACGATGAGCGCGAAGAAAGACGCTATCGTGAATATGGGTGGATTCATCGCAACTCGTCACCAAGACTGGTTTGAAGGTGCTAAAGGTTTCTGCGTGCAATTCGAAGGTTACTTGACATACGGAGGTATGAATGGTCGTGATATGAACGCTTTGGCTATCGGTTTGGATGAAAATACGGAATTTGATAACTTGGAAACTCGTATCAAACAAGTAGAGTACTTGGCAAAACGTTTGGATGAGTTCGGAATTCCTTACCAACGTCCTGCAGGTGGTCACGCATTGTTTATCGATGCCCCGAAAGTGTTGACTCATGTTCCGAAAGAAGAGTTCCCGGCTCAAACGTTGACCGTTGAATTGTACTTGGAGGCTGGTATTCGCGGTTGCGAGATCGGTTATATCTTGGCTGACCGTGATCCGGTAACTCGTGAAAATCGTTTCGGAGGTTTGGATCTTCTTCGTTTGGCTATCCCGAGAAGAGTGTACACGAACAACCATATGGACGTGATTGCCGTTGCTTTGAAGAATGTATATGATCGTCGTGAGCAAATTACTCGTGGTTTCCAAATTACTTGGGAAGCACCGTTAATGCGTCACTTTACCGTTCAATTGGAGCGTGCTAAATAAAAAGAAAAGGGGCGAAAGCCCCTTTTTGTTTATAAACGTTATGAACTATTTCTTTAAGCTAGCTAAAGCTGCATCATAGTTAGGTTCTTGGGTAATTTCCGGAACGAGTTCTTCGTAGATGATCTTTCCGTTCTCATCAATAACAACAACAGAACGAGCTAATAATCCGGCTAAAGGTCCGTCTACCATTTCTACCCCGTATTTGTCACCGAACGCATGATCTCTGAATGCAGAAAGAGGAATTACTTTGTCAATTCCTTCTGTGGTACAGAAACGAGCGTGTGCGAAAGGAAGGTCTTTAGAGATAGCTAACACGATCGTGTTGTCCATTTCTGCCGCAAGTTTATTGAATGTGCGTACAGATGTTGCGCATACGCTGGTGTCAAGACTGGGGAAAATGTTTAGAACAACACGTTTACCCTTTTCGCTTGCCAAGGTCAATTCAGATAAATCCGTTTTTACTAATGAGAAATCGGGAGCGACTGAACCAACTGAAGGTAGATTACCTTTCGTGTTTATGCTATTTCCTGCAAGTGTTATTTTTGCCATAGTGTTTTAAATTTTAATGTTTGACTTATTATCGTTTTTCAAATATATAATTTTAATCTTGTTTCGCAAAAAGAAAATTCATAGCTTGTTTTACGGGAGTTTTGAAATAAAGTTTTACGAAAGCGAATGAAATTTTGTCTTTGTTAAGTGTATTGTGGAGAATGATGCGGTAGGAGTTCATTTTAATCTAAAAAAATATGCGCAAATGTTTGTATTTATACGAGAAAGCGCTATCTTTGCACCGTCAAAATTAAATGACACTCGGTTCGGTAGCTCAGCTGGATAGAGCAACGGCCTTCTAAGCCGTAGGTCTTGGGTTCGAATCCCAACCGGATCACAATTTGATGTCATAACCCGCTAAAACATAAAAAGTTATAGCGGGTTTATTTTTATTGTGGTCCAATATTTACTCCCAAATGCTTGTATTTTTGTCCAGCATACCTTCTACAACTCCGTCCCCTCCGACTCTGACACCAAGAATATTGGTATCCGTTTTTAACTCGACAATGATTCTGGAAACACAGGAAAGATTATGTCCTTGTTCAAAGATGTACCTTTGTGGTCTTATTCCAAGATCGTGAAGGTAACAGGCTAAGGCGCAATTGGAGGTTCCTGTTGCGGCCTCTTCGTTGATACCATAAAGTGGGGCGAAGTTCCTGCAAATGGCTGTGGGGGTATTGTCTATATCAGATCCTGTGAGGGCGAAACAGTGAATACCGATACATTTCATTTCTTTGCTCAAAATAGATATTGCTTTGAAATCTGGAACCATGATTTCCAATGCATTCGATGTTGAAATCGGCATAATTATATCTCTCAATCCCGTCGAAACTATACGTGCCGGAAAACGTTCATCCAAGGAAAGAGGATGAAAGCACGAGGTTAGTCGTTCGTTGGGGATGATCTCAAAAAAGGAGGGGCTGTTCTGTTCCATGAAGACAAGGCCATCACCATCTATCCATACTTTCAATAGGCCTGCGGCAGTTTCAATAGTGTACTCTGATTTTTTTAGTCTGCCAAGCTCCCGAAGAACGATAAAAGAAGCGATAGTAGCATGACCGCAAAGAGGAACTTCGCCTTTAGGGGTAAAATACTCTAATTTGAAGTCAGCTTTGCCGGAATCGGACAGAAATACCGTTTCAGAATAGCCGAGACGTGCCGCTAATGCGATTTTTACGTTAGAGTTGGGAATGAACTCATCGAGTACGACACCGGCTTTGTTTCCTCCGGAACCATTCATGCAGAAGGCGCTTACTACATATACTTTCATCGTATAAAAATTACTTGGTATCTGTTGCGAAGTTAAGAAACTTTTAGTATCGATGCAATTGGAAAAGTAATCTCATACATATGTTAAATATTCTTTATAATCTTGTATATTCAAATGTATGTTTATATATTTGTGTATTCAAAAAAGGAGAATATGGAAACAGAATGTTTTACACAAGAAGAATTGGAAAAGTTAGCTTACGTGTTGAAAGCGGTAGCACACCCGAATCGGTTGAAAATTATATGCTTGCTCTCGAAAAACGGAGAGATGAGCGTGTCGGATATATGTGACCGGATGGGATGTAGTCAGGCGTTAATTTCGCATCATCTGACAGATATGCAAGCAAAGGGAATCCTGTTGATTCGGCGGGAGGGGCGTAATGCTTTTTATAGTATGGCGAGTGATCATGTCACGGAGGCCATGCGGTGCATGATGAAATGCACGAAGTAAGTCCGTGAACTTTACGGGAGAACGGACGTTATAAGTAATATAAATTAAAACGTGATATTATGGATAAATTCAATGAGTTGATTAATGGAGAAAAGCCGGTATTGGTGGACTTTTTTGCCACGTGGTGCGGGCCGTGTAAGATGATGCATCCGATTTTGGAGGAGGTGAAAAAGAGGCTGGGTGATAAGGTAATCATCTTGAAGATAGACGTGGATGTGCCGGCTAACCGACAACCGGTGTATTTGTATCATATCCAGTCGGTGCCCACGTTGATGTTGTTTAAACAGGGAAAGGTGTTGTGGAATAATAGTGGGGTAGTTCAAGCATCACAGTTACAGGAAATAATTGAAAAGTATATATAACCCTAAAATCTAAGCGTGTATGAAATATCTGATTGTTGGTGGTGTGGCGGGTGGTGCCTCAACGGCAGCCCGTTTGCGTAGGCTCGATGAGAGTGCTGAAATTATTATGTTCGAGAGAGGTGATTATATCTCTTATGCCAATTGCGGTTTACCTTATTATATCGGAGAGGTGATTTACGAACGGGAGAAACTTTTCGTGCAAACACCGGAAAGTTTTGCCGCACGATTTAATATTGAGGCTCGGGTGCGTTCGGAGGTGGAGCGTGTAAATCCGGAAAAGAAAACAATCACGGTCCATAATTTGGATTCGGGAGGACTTTATGAAGAGACGTATGATAAATTGATCTTGTCGCCGGGAGCGGCTCCGGTTCGTCCACCGTTAGAGGGGATTGACACGGAAGGAATTTTTACCTTACGTAACGTGAATGATACGGATCGGGTGAAGGAGTATATCGAGGAGCATGACGTGAAACGGGCGTTGATCGTGGGGGCCGGATTTATTGGGTTGGAGATGGCGGAGAACCTGCATGAATATGGGATTCAAGTGTCGGTCGTGGAAATGGCTGATCAGGTGATGACTCCGGTGGATTACGAGATTGCTACTGCGGTACACCAGCATTTTAAGTCGAAAGGTGTTGGGCTTCATTTACAGGAGGCTGTAACAGCGTTTCGGCCTGTGGAGGGTGGTATTGACGTGGTGTTGAAAAGCGGGTTGGTGTTGCAGGTTGATATGGTCGTACTTTCTATTGGTGTGCGCCCGGATGTGAAACTGGCACGTGAGGCTGGGTTAGAGATCGGGGAGATGGGAGGAATTAAGGTGAACGAGTTTTTACAGACTTCCCAGCCGGATATTTATGCCGTGGGTGATGCCATCGAGTTCCCGAACCCGGTGAGTGGTCGTCCAGCGCTGGCGTTTTTAGCGGGACCAGCCAATAAACAGGGACGTATCTGTGCAGATAACGTGGTGAATGGTAATCATCAAAAATATAAAGGTTCTATCAGTACGGCCATTGCCAAGGTTTTCGACTTGACCGTGGGGGCAACCGGGTTGTCTGCAAAGATGTTGGATCGTCTGCAAATTCCTTATAAAGAGGCCATCGTGCATGGAGCATCTCATGCCGGGTATTATCCGGGGGCGATTATGATGGATATAAAGATTAACTTCTCTCCGGAAGATGGGAAGTTGCTGGGCGCCCAAGCCGTGGGTATTGATGGGGTGGATAAACGGTTGGAAATGATGTCAGCCGTGATTCGGAATGGAGGGACGATTTATGATCTGATGGAATTGGAACAAGCATACGCACCACCTTATTCGTCAGCAAAGGACCCGGTGAATATGGCAGGTTTTGTGGCGGATAATATGTTGAGCGGGAAAGTGAAGATGATTAGTTGGCGGGAATTGAAAGATATGGACCGATCCAAAGTGATGCTGGTAGACGTGCGTATGGCCGAGGAGTTTGCGATGGGAAGTATCGAGGGGGCCGTGAATATATCCTTGGATGGTTCACGGGGAGAATACCAAAAATTGCCGAAGGATCGGACGATCGTGGTGTTCTGTGCCATCGGGTTGCGGGGGTATATTGCAGCCCGGGTATTGATGCAACACGGTTATGATGTGGTGAACTTGAATGGAGGTTACAAGACGTATTCAACGGCGATGGCGGAACAATGTAACCCGATAAAATATTCGGAACCGGAACCGAAAAAGCCGATGGAAGTGAAAGCTCCGGAGAAAGTGGTGGAGAAGAAATCCCTCACGATAGATGCTTGCGGCTTACAATGTCCGGGACCCGTGATGAAGTTGAAAGGTGGGATGGAGCAATTGAAGGTTGGGGAACGTTTGGAGATTAAAGTGACCGATCAAGGGTTTTCCCGGGATGTGGCATCATGGGCGAAGATGACGGGAAACCAGTTGGTGGATGTGAAGGAAGAAAAGGGTATAATTACGGCTGTGTTGGAGAAAGGGGCAGGAGTTTGTCCCGTGGTGAAGGAAGGAGCGGGGAACAACAAGACGCTGATCGTGTTTAGTGATGATCTGGATAAGGCGTTGGCGTCGTTCGTTATCGCAAACGGGGCGGCATCGACGGGACGGAAGGTAACGATGTTTTTCACCTTCTGGGGGTTGAACGTGATCCGGAAAGAGCATGCCGATGTTGTGAAGAAAGACACGATGAGCAAGATGTTCGGGATGATGATGCCTGCCGGAAGTCGTAAGTTGTCTTTATCGAAGATGAATATGATGGGGATGGGAACCCGAATGATGCGGAAGGTGATGCGTAATAAGCAAATCGATTCGTTGGAGAGTTTGATTGAACAGGCCCGGAACAATGGGGTTGAGTTCATTGCCTGCCAGATGTCCATGGACGTGATGGGGATCACGAAAGAGGAGTTGATTGACGGGGTGAATGTTGGCGGTGTGGCGACTTATCTGGAGCGGGCGGAGGATGCAAACGTGAATCTGTTTGTTTGATGGAAGGTTTTATTATATGAAAGGGGGGTGTGTCAAAAGTCATTTTTCAAACTCCCTCCCCCCTTCGGGGTACTCCCTCT
>OBWV01000023.1_pt1 | contig 192181 bp, 148 predicted proteins | sample 1495351 | NCBI WGS metagenome assembly OBWV01 (sample SAMEA2580122, study PRJEB22360) | human gut metagenome | biome: human gut; feature: human-associated habitat; material: faeces | place: Denmark | collected 2008/2010 | reverse complement strand
GTAGGTCGATGCCGAATTTAGAAGAGAGAGCGAGTTCAAAAGACTCGCTCTTTTTTATTTTGTCTCGTGGAGAACCTCTAACTGCCAACTTGTAACCTGTAACTTGCCGAAGGCAATTTATCTGATTTCTGGTAACTCGATACCTTTTATTTTACGATATAAATTTAAAGCGTAAGAATCCGTCATTCCTGAGACGTAATCCGTTACCGTTTGTATTTTCGTGTAAATGGAATCATCTTGATGAACTTTGTATTGTTCTGGCATAACGGATAGAATATTCCGGGCATAATAGGTTTCTGGTTTCAGAACAGCATCAATATATTCTTTTAATATGGTGGCAAGGATTTTGAAACCTGCAATCTGTATTTGTGTAACGATATTCGTGTGATAAATCCGGGAATAGGCTAATTCAGTACAGGTTTCATAGGCTTGTTTATTGGTGCCTGTTAAGTGATGTATCAAGCTGCCTTGAAAGGTTCCGTTCATGATTGCCTCGTAGTTTTGGCAAAAGATGTCTGCACAGGCATTGATTAATTTATTAATAATACCTGCACGTAGAAATGCGATACATTCGTTTTTGTCCGTGACAATTTTGAAGGTTCTGGAGATCGTCTTTAAATCTTCCTTGTCTGTATCTTTGTCGTAGAAATTAAGAAGTATCCGGGTAGTTTCATCATAGGATAGAATTTTTAGCTTGTGAGAGTCTTCAATATCCATGATCTGATAGCAAATATCGTCGGCAGCTTCAACTAGATAAACGAGTGGATGGCGGACGTATTGCAAAGGTTTTGAGTTGAGTTGGATAATACCAAGTTCTTCGGCTACTTCCTTGTATATTTCTTTTTCACTTTGAAAAAATCCGTATTTATGTCCTTTGAGGGAGGCTTTAGATTCAAATGGGTATTTAACAATGGATGCAAGAGTGGTAAAGGTCATTGTGTAACCACCTGGCCTGCGTCCGTTAAAGCTATGGGTTAATAACCGAAAAGCATTTGCGTTACCTTCGAAATGACTGATGTCAGCCCATTCCTCGTCCGTTAGGAGTTTTTTCAAGTATTGCCCTTCTCCTTCCGTGAAAAAATAAGAAATAGCCTCTTCGCCGGAATGTCCGAAAGGAGGATTCCCCAAATCGTGAGCTAAACAGGCCGTACTAACAATGGTTCCGATTTCTTCGAGGATTTCTGGGTGCTCTAATGCCTCTTTGGTTTTAACAAATTGTGCAATTTTGTTTCCTAGCGAACGTCCCACGCTAGCTACTTCTAGGCTATGAGTTAGACGGTTATGTACAAAGATATTGCCCGGTAACGGGAATACCTGAGTTTTATTTTGTAATCGTCGAAACGGTGAGGAAAAGATTAAACGATCGTAGTCTCTTTGAAATTGTGATCGGTCATGAGAACGAAACATGGTGATAGTACTTCCCGGTTGATAACGTCTCGATGATAATAATTTATTCCAGTCCATCATGGTAGTTCAGATTACAAATTTATAGGTTACAGGTTTAAGTAAAGTATGTCAATTGGAGACCTGTAACGGTTATACAAATGTAGTAATAAAAAGAAGAGGAAGCAAACTGCTTCCTCTTTCGATCTTTATTTTGAAATGAAGTGGTAGTGACTACCAAATCTTTCGAATGCTGCTTTATCGAGCGTTTCTCGGTGATCGGGATGAGCAATATTGATTAAAGTCTTTGCTCTTTCCTGAAGGGTTTTACCGTAAAGGTCTGCGATACCGAATTCCGTAACAATGTAGTGTACATCGAAACGGGTGGTAACAACTCCAGCTCCGTTTAACAAGGTCGGGCAAATTTTGCTCACGCCTTTGTTTGTTACTGCCGGTAATGCAATAATCGGTTTTCCTCCTTCGCTGGCTGCTGCTCCGCGGATGAAGTCTAATTGACCACCACTACCACTGTAAAATTTAATACCTAAAGAGTCTGCGTTGACTTGACCCGTGATGTCAACGGAAAGGGCTGAGTTGATAGCTGTCATTTTCGGTTGTTGTGCGATGATGAACGGATCGTTCGTGTAACCTACATCCATCATGGCTACTCCCGGGTTATCATCGATGAAGTCATATACTCTTTTTGATCCCATCAAGAAGGTTGATACGATCTTACCTTTGTCGAATTTCTTATTCATGTTGTTGACAACACCTTTTTCATACAAGGGTAATACGCCGTCAGCAAACATTTCCGTGTGAATACCTAAGTTTTTGTGGTTGCCTAGTTGGGAAAGTACCGCATTAGGGATTGCTCCGATTCCCATTTGCAGGGTAGCTCCGTCTTCGATCAAAGAGGCTACATTTTTACCGATAGCAATATCTTGCTCTGTTAATGTTGCCGGATGAGCTTCGATAAGCGGGGTATTGTCCTCGCAGAAGATGTCGATATCTGATAATTTGATGATAGCATCTCCCCATGCTCTAGGAACGTTCGGGTTGATAACACCAATAACTGTTTTCGCATTCTGTACGGCAGCTAACGTGGCATCAACAGAGGTTCCCATGGATACAAAACCATGCTTGTCCGGGGGACAAACTTGGATCATGGCAACATCAACCGGGTGAATACCGCTTCTGATCAGTTTCTGGGTTTCACTCAAATGAACGGGTACATAATCTGCATATCCTTCTTGAGTCGGTTTACGCACGTTACTGCCCACGAAATAGGATTCTAGGAAGAAGATTCCTTCGAATTCTGCTTCTGCATACGGGGCACTACCTTCCGTGTGCAAGTGTTGCAACTTGACGTCTCTCAATTCTCCTGCACGTCCTCTGTTGCAAAGAGCTTGAATTAGACCTTGGGGGGCACAAGCCACACTGTGAATGTGAATCCGGTCTCCGGATTTTACAACTTTTACAGCCTCTTCAAATGACACTGTTTTGATTCCTTGATACATAGCAAGTTATTTTGTTTTGATTTCTTATGATTTAATTATTAGCTAACCTCTTGAAAGAGGGGTGCAAGTTAACAACACTCTTTTAATTAAACAATTTTTTCCGTAATTATTAGTGTTCAATTTGTGACACGGTTTTTACTTACAGTAGCCAGCCTAGAATGGCCTTTCCCGTGAAAAGATAAATGTTCAAACCGATGATGTCGTTCGTTAAGGTGATAAACGGACCGGTGGCAAGTGCCGGATCTATTTTTAATTTGTTGAGTAATAGAGGAAAAGCTGTACCGAACATGGATGCGAACATGATCACGATAAATAAGGATATAGTTACCGTGATGGGCATGGCAAGTGATGTTAGGTTGAAACAAAGGGATAGGATAAAAATGATGGAAGAACAGATGCAGGCATTTATGACTGCACATGAAATTTCTTTTGAAATACTCTGTAATATGTTTTTTGATGTCAGGGTGTTGGAGGCAAGTCCTTTTACCACGATGGCGGAAGACTGGATACCCACGTTTCCCCCCATGGCGGTGATAACAGGAATGAACATGGCTGTTGCTGGGAATAGGGCAATGTCTGCCTCGTAGAAAGAAATCATATAGGCTGCAAGCATTCCTCCGAATAAACCGATGATCAGCCACGGAAGACGTGCTTTGGTCTGGTCCCAGATCGTGTCAGATGATTCCACGTCCTGTGAGATACCGGACATCATCTGGTAGTCTTTTTCTGCTTCTTCCCGGATCACGTCAACCACGTCGTCGATCGTGATTCGACCGACAAGTCGGCCGATAGAGTCAACTACAGGAATGGCGACTAAATCGTACTTCTGCATGATACGTCCCACGGATTCGGCCGGTTCATCGGTGGTCACGTAGGTTACGTCCGGGTTATATATACTTTGGATTTTGGTAGATGTCGGGGAAAGAATCATCTTTTTCAATGAAAGTCTTCCTTTCAAGATGTTGTCGTCATCAACGACGTAGATGTAGAATATTTCATCTAGGTTCTCTGCTTGTCTACTAAGTTCGCGTAGACAGGTGAGGACGGTCCAATTCTCGTTGACTTTCACTAGTTCTTTACCCATAAGTCCACCAGCAGAATCTTCGTCGTAATGCAACAGATCGACGATGTCTCCCGCTTGTTCGAGGTCTTCCATGTGTGAAAGAACTTCTTGCTGCTGTTCGTTGGGCATACTACCCACGAGGTCGGCGGCATCGTCCGTGTCCATGTTGTCCACGAAACGTTTGGCTATAACTTCCGGGGGGAAAGAATCGATAAATCGTTGTCTTTCGTCTTCTTCGATTTCTGCCAGAACGTCTCCGGCTTTCTCTTCATCTAGCAACAGAAACAGGAATTGGGCTTCTTTGGTGTCCAATTCATTCATGATTTCGGCAATATCCGCCGGATGAAGAGGTTCTACCAACTTGGCGACATCTTCTTTATTATCCGCTTTTATCAGTCCCTCTATCTGGGAAACTAATTCTTCCGAGAGTTCAAACTGTTGCATAGTTCATCAATTACTTGTTTGCCTGCTGAATCTCTTTACATAGTGTAATGAAATCCTCTACACTTAATTGTTCCGGGCGCAAAGATAACGTTTCTGAGGCAAAATCCGGAGAAATAATTGATTTTAAAGAATTACGTAAGGTTTTTCGTCGTTGATTGAAACCTGATTTTACGATATTGAAAAAAAGTTTTTCGTCACAATCGAGTTTTTCCCTTTTATTCCGGATGAGTCGGATTACGGCGGATTTTACTTTTGGTGGTGGATCGAAAACCTGTTCTCCCACGGTGAAAAGATACTCGATGTCGTAAAATGTTTGTAGGAATACGCTTAAAATCCCATATGTTTTGTTCCCGTGAGAGGCGCTGATGCGTTCGGCCACCTCTTTTTGTATCATACAGACGACTTGGGGTATTAGATCCCGGTTTTCTAGGATACGGAAAAAGATTTGCGAAGAGATGTTATAAGGAAGATTCCCGATGATCGAAAACGGTTCTGTGTAAAAATTTCGAATATCCGATTTTAGAAAATCCCCGTAAATAATCTGCTCTTTATGGGCAGGTAGCTCTTCGTGCAGGTAGTCAATGGACTCTTGGTCGATGTCAATGGCAAGCACGGAAAATTTCGTATCTTTTAATAAATGACGTGTCAGTACTCCCATACCCGGCCCGATTTCCAGAACCCCTTTGGTGACAGGTAGTAAACTCGCCGTGATTTTACAAGCGATGTTTTGGTCTTTCAAAAAATGTTGTCCCAGATGTTTTTTTGCTCGAACGATACTCATAGTATGAATTCAGGGTGTTATGGGTTAAACTTCCAATTATTTATTTACTTTTGCAAACGACTTACAAAATAATGCTTTTATTTTGATTTGTGAAAATTATTAGAGTGTCAATCTTGACGAATTTTGTGGATGAAGCCATTTTATAAACAGGTTATAAAGTTTTTTGCCTTTTTGCTGGTAACAGTTTTTTTGTTCTGGCTGGTGTATCGAGATCAAAATTTCGATGACTTGATGAAGGTTTTGCGTGATGATGTCGACTATACGTGGATATGGGTAGCGATTGTTTTCGGTTTACTTAGCCACGTGAGTCGTTCTCTGCGTTGGCAGATGTTGACGAAATCTATGGGATACCAGATTTCTTTCATGAATAGTTTTATGGGGGTGATGATTGGTTATTTTGCTAATATGGCGATCCCCCGGATGGGTGAGTTTACCCGTTGCGGAGTGGTGAGTAAATATGAGAATGTGCCATTCTCGAAGTTATTGGGAACGGTGGTTACCGAGCGGGTATTTGACATGATTATGTTGCTGTTGCTTACTTTGGTTGTTGTCGTTTCGCAATTTAAACAGGTCGGGATATTCCTGAATAATAATGAAGAGATTAAACAAAAGTTATACACGATGTTTCATTCCCCATGGACTTACGTGGTGTTGGGAGTATTGATCGTGGGGGTGGCAGGTTTCTTCTGGTTTGTACGAAAAGGTACTTTCTTCACCCGGTTACATCATTTTTTATCGGGAATGAAAGAAGGTTTATTGACCGTGAAGGACGTGAAACATAAGTGGTTATTTGTCGGTCATACGATTTTTATCTGGCTGATGTATTTTCTGATGCTATACGTTTGTTTCTTCTGTTTCCAGTTCACCTCTCACTTGGGACCGATGGTTGGTTTGACCGTGTTTGTTCTTTCCAGTTACGGGATGGTGGCTCCGGTACAAGGTGGCGTGGGTGCGTGGCATTTCATGGTGATTGCAGCCTTGATGATTTATTTACCGCATACGGAAGAAATTGCCAGTCTGTCCAAGACATTTGCTTTATTGACTCACGGCACGATGACGTTGTTGTATATTGTGGTAGGCGTGTTGTGTTTGTTATTCTTGCCAATATATAATCGGAAGTAAATTTCATGTTTATGGATATTGTTGAAAAATATTTTACCGGGTTAAGTGAGAGACAGTCGGAACAGTTCCAACAATTGGAGGGGCTTTACCGGGAATGGAATGAAAAGATCAATGTGATTTCGAGGAAAGATATAGATGCTTTGAACGTGCATCATGTTTTACATTCTTTGGCGATAGCAAAGGTGATTTCTTTCAAAGCGGGGACAAAAGTGTTGGATGTCGGAACGGGAGGAGGTTTTCCCGGAATTCCGTTGGCTATTATGTTCCCGGAGGTAGATTTTTTCTTGGTAGATTCTATCGGGAAGAAAATTAAAGTGGTAGAGGGTGTTGCAGGAGCTTTAGGCTTAAAAAATGTGATAGCAAGGCAATTGAGAGTAGAGACGATGAAAGAAAAATTTGATTTTATCGTGAGTCGTGCCGTGACGGCTTTTCCGGCTTTTGTAGCCTTGACCAGAAAGCGTATTCGAGAGAATAGTTTCAACGATTTGTCCAATGGGATTTTGTATCTGAAGGGAGGGGATTTTGAAGAAGAGATTCGGGATTTCAAGGATAAAATTTCTGTTTATAATATTCCTGATTTTTTTGAGGAAGAGTTTTTCGAAACGAAGAAATTAATTTATATGAAATTCCTCAAATAATTTTCTATTAACGATTTGGGAATAAGAAGAATTCTTCTTAAATTTGTCGCAGTTTACATTTCCACCTGGTTCATGCCGGGTGATTTTACTTACGTAATGAAAATTATCCAAATATAACGTGACTATATGTACGATATTTTAGAACTGAATGAAAAGTTACTTTCAGATTTGCGTCAAATTGCAAAAGAACTGAATGTTAAAAGGATTGAATCCTTTAAAAAGAAAGAATTAATATACAAAATTTTAGATCAGCAAGCCATGATTGCTACCGAGGAAACAGCTCCCGTTGAACCGAAGGAGAAGAAACCTCGTGTGCGAGTGATAAGGGGAGGTGCTGAAAAAGTGGGAGATTCCAAAGGTGGATTGGCCAAATTTAATCGGAATAAAGATAAGAAGGCCGATGCGAAACAGGAGAAAACCCAAAATGAAACTGTCAAAGAGGCTCCCGAAAAGAAAGATGCAGTTTTACCCGTAGAGGAAGTGCAGCCGATCAATGTCGTGCATAGTGATATTTTGGATAAGGATCTGGTTTTCAGTCGTACGGAAAACGGTATTGTTGTAGAGAAAAAAGGAGAGGTTGTTGCAGAACCACAGGAAACGGAAGTAAAGAATGAAACTTCAGAGGCTCCTAAACGTGAGCAAGCCGGACAAAAGCAAGACCGTAAGTTTTTCGATAAGCGTAACCGGAAACAAACCAAGCGGGAAGAGGTGAAAAGTGAAGAAGGAAAAGAAGAGGTGAAAGAGGAAAAGGCGGTTGAAGAGGTTGTTAAAGAGGAACAAGTGGCAGAAAGACCCAGCCGTCCGAAGTTTGTAAAACGGAATAGACGTGTTGAGAGAGATGAAGAAACCATTCGTCAAGATGTGGAAGAGAATGAGTTTGAAGATGTCGAAAATGAATCTGGCGTTAAGGGTGAGGCTGAAAATGAGAATTATGAAAGTGTTCCTGCTGAGTTTGAAGAAAGAAAAGAAAGTCAAAACAAGATGCGTTTTGATAAACGCGATAAATATTACGAGTTCGAAGGAATTATTTTAAATTCGGGTGTGTTGGAAATCATGCCTGACGGGTATGGATTCCTTAGATCTTCTGATTATAATTACTTGAATTCTCCGGATGATATTTACGTGTCTCAAAGTCAGATCAAGTTATTTGGTTTGTCAACGGGTGACACGGTGGAAGGAACCGTGCGTCCCCCGAAAGAAGGAGAGAAGTATTTCCCGTTGATTAAAGTATCGAAAATTAACGGGAAGTCTCCGGAAGCGGTGCGTGACCGAATCCCGTTTGATCACTTAACCCCGCTTTTCCCGAATGAGAAATTCAATCTTACTGGAAGTGGGCGGGCTACGATTTCTACTCGTGTGGTGGATATGTTTGCCCCGATCGGTAAAGGCCAGCGCGGTTTGATTGTGGCTCAGCCGAAAACGGGTAAGACGATGTTGCTGAAAGAAATTGCTAATGCAATTTCAGCCAATCATCCTGAAGTGTATTTGATCATCCTGTTGATTGACGAGCGTCCGGAAGAGGTAACCGATATGGCTCGTAGCGTGAATGCGGAGGTGATTGCCTCTACTTTCGACGAGCCGGCAGAGCGTCACGTGAAGGTGGCTAATATCGTGTTGGAAAAGGCTAAACGTATGGTTGAGTGTGGACACGACGTGGTGATCCTGTTGGATTCAATTACTCGTCTGGCTCGTGCTTATAACACGGTGTCTCCTGCATCTGGAAAGGTGCTTTCCGGTGGTGTGGATGCAAATGCATTACACAAACCGAAACGGTTCTTTGGTGCAGCCCGTAATATCGAAAATGGTGGTTCGTTGACGATTCTGGCAACTGCGTTGACAGAGACCGGTTCAAAAATGGACGACGTGATTTTCGAGGAATTCAAGGGTACTGGAAATATGGAGTTACAGTTAGACCGCAAATTGTCCAACCGTCGTATTTACCCGGCTGTGGATATTACGGCATCAAGCACGCGTCGTGATGACTTGTTGTTGGAGGACTACACGTTGAACCGTATCTGGATTTTGCGTAACTATCTGACGGATATGAATTCTGTTGAGGCAATGCAATTCGTGAAGGATCGTTTGGAAAAGACGAAATCTAACGAGGAATTTTTGATCTCGATGAATGATAAATAGTTTTATAAGTTTTATAATATGGAAAAGCGAGTTCATTTGGACTCGCTTTTTTGATGCCTCAAATATAGAATCATTTTAAGTACGTGCTTATATCGCAATGGTGTAGCGGGTTATGCGTGAATGAATGTTCATTGGGATGTATGAAATGGCAATGAAATGTATGTTTTGCAACATGTAGATTACAAAACCATGCTTTTTTTATTACCTTTGCATTGCAAAGAATAAAAAATGGAGAGTTTACGTAACACGCATAAGATCCTGATGAAAGAAAGGACGTCGGCTATCCGTCGCGGTTTATTGGATACGATAGATTCTCGTGCCCGGTTGATTGCGATAAAGGGAAGTCGTGGTGTGGGAAAGACCAATTTCCTACTAGATTTTTGCAAGGATCATTACAAGGACGATCCTTCTTGTCTTTACGTGAACATTAATAACTTGTTCTTTGCGATGGAAGGATTGTTTAATTTCGTGGAACGTTTCTACAAGCTGGGAGGGAAAGTATTGTTGCTGGATCAGATCCATAAGTATCCAAATTGGGACCGGGAATTGCGGGAGGCTTACGATCGTTTCCCGGATTTGCAGATCGTTTTCACCGCATCTTCTATTTTACGGGTCAAATCCAACAAATATTTGCATGGAATTGTGGAGATGTACAACCTGAGCGGTTTGTCGTTTCGAGAGTTTTTGGAGTTAGAAACAGGATATAAGTTTCCTGTTTATTCTTTCGAGGAAATCGTGGAACATCACGAGGAGATCGTGAATGATATTTTGGAGAAAGTACGTCCGTTAGCTTTTTTTAATAGCTATTTGAAATATGGTTATTATCCTATATATTTGGAGGAGAAATCACATATTGATTATTTGCTGAAAAACATCAACTTAACATTGGAGTTTGATATTCCGTACAATAATCAAATTGAACTGAAGTACTTGACAAAATTGAAACAATTACTTTTTATCGTGGCAAATGGTAATAGTAATATTAATATCAGTAAGTTGAGTGCCCAGATTGGTGTTTCTCGTGCAACGGTATTGAATTACCTGCATTACATGAAGAATGCTCGGTTGTTGACCTTGTTGTTTGATCGGGAAAGTGATGATGAGAACGGGTTAAAGCCGAATCAAGTATTTTTGCATAATCCGAACTTGTTGAATGCAGTTTGTCTGGATCAGACAGATTCATTGATGATTCGGAAAACATTTTTAATTAGTCAGTTATGTGCCGTGGCAAAATTGAATTTTTCTGGAAATGAAGATTTGTTCGTGAACCAGAAATATGAGGTTTCCGTACGGCAACAAGGAGATAAAGGGCGAGTCCGGGATTCAGTAATTCTGATGACCGATATGATCGAACGAGGTAAAAAGAATGTCATACCCTTGTGGCTTGCCGGTTTTGTGTATTGAGAGAAATAAGAATCTTAAATAGAATGATCAACTATTGTTAGTTAATGTTTAAAAAAATGGCAAAAGAAAAGAAATTTATCACATGTGATGGTAATGCGGCCGCTGCTCATGTAGCTTACATGTTCAGCGAGGTATCGTGTATCTATCCTATTACTCCGTCGTCTCCGATGGCTGAGTATGTAGACGAATGGGCTGCTAAAGGTAGAAAGAACCTGTTCGGGGAGACTGTAAGAGTGATGGAAATGCAATCAGAGGCAGGTGCTGCCGGAGCTGTTCACGGTTCTTTACAAGCTGGTGCGTTAACCACGACTTACACGGCTTCTCAGGGATTATTATTGATGATTCCTAATATGTATAAGATTGCAGGAGAGTTACTTCCTTGCGTGTTCCACGTGAGTGCTCGTGCTTTGGCTGCTCATGCACTTTCTATTTTTGGTGATCATGCAGACGTTTACGCTGCCCGTCAAACTGGTTTTGCTATGTTGGCTTCCGGTTCTGTACAGGAAGTAATGGACCTTTCTGCTGTATCACACTTGACGGCTATCAAGTCAAGAGTTCCTTTCGTTAATTTCTTTGACGGTTTCCGTACTTCTCACGAGATCCAGAAGATCGAAGAGTTGGATATGGAAGATATTCGTGGCTTGGTTGACATGAAGGCTTTGCAGGAGTTCCGTGATCGGGCTCAGAATTCTGAGAACCCTGTAACAAAGGGAACCGCTCAAAATCCGGATGTGTATTTCCAGGGGAGAGAGGCGGCTAACAAGTTCTACGATGCAGTTCCTGATATTGTGGCTGGTTATATGGATGAAATGTCCAAGATTACCGGTCGTACCTATCGTCCGTTCGTTTATTACGGAGCTAAAGATGCCGAGAATATCATTATCGCTATGGGTTCTGTAACCGAGACTATCCGTGAGGTGATCGATTACAAGCTTGCTAATGGCGAGAAAGTGGGTATGATCGCTGTTCATTTGTATCGTCCGTTCTCTGCTAAATATTTCATGGAAGCTGTTCCTGCTACGGTAAAACGTATTGCAGTGCTTGACCGTACGAAAGAGCCGGGTGCAAACGGAGATCCGTTGTATCTTGACGTGAAAGACGTGTTCTATGGTCAGAAGAATGCCCCGGTGATCGTTGGCGGACGTTATGGATTAGGTTCTAAGGATGTAACTCCGGGACAAATCATTGCTGTTTACAAGAACTTGGCTATGAACGAGCCGAAGAACCAATTCACTCTTGGTATCGTGGATGATGTAACTTTCCGTTCTCTTCCTATTGAACCGGAAGTAAAAGTGAACTCAGACCACATGTATGAGGCTAAGTTCTACGGATTAGGTTCTGACGGAACTGTAGGTGCTAATAAGAACTCTATCAAGATTATCGGTGGAGCTACCAATAAATATTGCCAAGCTTATTTCGCTTATGACTCTAAGAAATCAGGAGGTTTTACGGCTTCTCACCTTCGTTTCGGGGATGATCCTATTCGTTCAACCTATTTGGTAACTACTCCTGACTTCGTGGCTTGTCACGTGCCTGCATACATTCACATGTATGATGTATTGAAAGGTTTGAAGAAAGGTGGTTCTTTCTTGTTAAACTCTCTTTGGGATGAAAAAGAGGTGGGAGAGCATCTTCCGAATGCAATGAAACGTTATTTGGCTGAAAACGAAATTAATTTCTATATTATCAACGGAACGAAGATCGGTCAACAATTAGGTTTGGGTAACCGTACGAACACGATCATGCAGTCTGCATTCTTTAAAATCACGAACGTGATTCCTTACGATTTGGCTGTTAGTGAGATGAAAAAAGCTATCGACAAGTCATACGGAAAGAAGGGTGAGGCTATTGTGAAGATGAACTATGCTGCTGTTGATGCGGGTGGTTTGGCTGAAAACGTAGTGAAAGTTACTGTTCCTGCTGAATGGGCAAACTTGAAAGACGAAGCATGTGTTTGTGACGAAAAACGTCCGGAATTTATCCGTAACGTGGTTGACGTGATGAACGCACAAAAAGGGGATGATCTTCCTGTTAGTGCATTTGCTGGACGTGAAGACGGAACTTTCCCTGCCGGAACTTCTAAGTTCGAAAAACGCGGAATCGCTATTAATGTTCCGGAATGGCAAGTGAATAATTGTATTCAATGTAATCAATGTGCTTACGTTTGTCCTCACGCTGCTATTCGTCCGTTCTTGATTTCTGACGCTGAATTAGCTGCCGCTCCTGCTGGAACAGAAACCAAGCCGGCTATTGGTAAGGAACTTGCAGGATTGAAGTTTAAGATTCAAGTATCTCCGTTAGATTGTACGGGTTGTGGTAACTGTGCCGATGTTTGTCCGGCTAAGGAGAAAGCATTGGTAATGAAACCGCTTGAATCTCAAGAATCTGAAATCGTTCGTTTCGAATACATGGATAAAAAGGTTGGCTACAAGAAAGTAGTTGAGCCGAATAACGTGAAAAATTCTCAGTTCCAACAACCTTTGTTCGAGTTCTCCGGAGCTTGTGCCGGTTGTGGTGAGACTCCGTATATTAAATTAATTACTCAATTGTTCGGAGAGAGAATGATGGTGGCTAATGCTACCGGATGTACCTCAATCTATGGAGGTTCAGCTCCTTCAACTCCGTATTGCAAGAATTATCAATCAGGACGTGGTGTAGCTTGGGCTAATTCATTGTTCGAGGATAATGCCGAGTATGGTCTTGGAATGGCAGAGGGTAATAACCGTTTGCGTGACCGTGCTAAGAGATTGTTGGAAGAGAACTTGTCAAGTTTCTCTGCCGAAACTCAGGCTGCTGTTAACGAATGGCTTGCTGCTTTCGAGGATGGAGAGAAGACTTTAGCTGTCAGCGACAATATGTCTGCTGCGTTAGCTAAAGAAAATTCAGCTATCGCTAAAGAGATTTTAGAATTGAAGGCTTACTTCACGAAGAAATCTCAATGGATCTTCGGTGGTGACGGATGGGCATACGACATCGGTTACGGCGGTTTGGATCACGTGTTAGCAAGCGGTCATAACGTGAATGTATTGGTGGTTGATACCGAGGTATATTCAAATACTGGAGGTCAATCTTCTAAATCAACTCCTGTTGGTGCCGTGGCTAAATTTGCTGCCAGCGGTAAACGTGTTCGCAAGAAGGATTTGGGTGCAATGGCAATGTCTTATGGTTATGTGTATGTTGCACAAGTTGCTATGGGATCTAACCAAGCTCAATATTTGAAAGCTTTGAAAGAGGCAGAGGCATATGACGGACCTTCATTGATCATCGCTTACGCTCCGTGTATCAACCACGGTCTGAAAGCAAGCATGGGTAAATCTCAAGCTGAAGAGAAGAAGGCTGTTGAATGCGGATACTGGCAATTATACCGTTATAACCCGGCATTGGAAGAAGAGGGTAAGAACCCGTTCCAATTGGATTCTAAGGAGCCGGATTATAGCAAATTCCGTGACTATCTGATGGGTGAAGTTCGTTTCAACTCCTTGTTGAAGGCTGCTCCGGAAGAAGCTGAGCAATTGTTTGCCAAGACTCAGTCTGACGCTAAATGGCGTTATGAAGGTTACAAGCGTCGTGCAGAAATGAAATACGGCGAGTAATACTCCTTAATAATAGAAAAAGATCGCTCGGAATTTATTTCCGGGCGATCTTTTTTGTGTGGGTTTCCCTGTCAAGCTATAAATACAACTCTTTTTTGTTATCCGTGCCTCCGTTTTAATATATTTTGAAAAATGAAACAAAATGTGCCTGCATATAGTGAAATTACCTAAATGCGGGTCATTTGTTAATTTTAATTACTTCATTAGAGGCATAATAGATTGTAAATACACTATAAATAGTACTAATTCTTGATTTCCTGAAAGTATTTTTGTAATGTATAAAATGAAAAGGAATAATGGATAATAATCAGGTATTTTTTTACAGATGACAAAGGTAGTTACTTATTTTATAAAGTAACTATGATGATTGATAATAATCGGTCATACAGGTATTGTTTGAAGTAAAATAACATCTTTTTGTTTATCTCAATATAATATGAGTGTATAAGGCTATTTATAGTTGGAAGGAATGATTAAGAAAATACATATTTTGGGGATAATTCTGGCATCTGTGCTACTGATGTCCTGTATTGAAGAACGCTTGAAAGCGGATGATGCAGAGAATGCAGCGGCATATTTGCAGGTGCGAGGAGGACGTCTGTTGAATTCAACGGATCCACTTGACAACGAGATCGAGCGACTTCGGATTCTTGCATTTAATAAAAATACGGGGCGATGCGTGAGCAATAAATTGTATTATGCAGAGCTGAATGAAGTAATTAACCATCCGATAGATGATGGTACGTATGATTTCGTATTCTTGGCTAATGAGCCGAATATTGTGATTATTGTAGATGCATTAAATGGAATCTATGAGTATGCTGATCTTGAAAGTATCATGTACCCGGAACAAGCTTTTCAATCGAGTGTTTCTATTCCGATGTTCCAGAAGTTGGAGAATGTAGAGGTCCTTCCGGGACAGGATGGAGCGAGAGTGGACGGAGGAGAGATACAGCGTCAGATCGAGTTGCAGTTGGAAAGACTGGCAACACGTGTGGATATTGTGTTGGAAGGAGAAGAAGATTTGACAGATTATTTTAAAGGGGTTACTTTCTTTAATGTTCCGGAGGGGATTACATTGATGTCAGCAAGTAATACATCACTTGGTAGAAATAAAACCCGGAAATATACTTTGGCGGATGATGCCGGTTATTTTACAAGTGTTACGCCTAGTGCGGAACAGCGGTCTCGTGGTATTGTTTGGGTAAAAAAGATTACACGTTTTATTTTGCCTTTCAGTAATTTTACTCCTGAAAATGATGATAGTAAGGCTATTACTTTTAAGGTGGATTTGGAAGAGAGACATAGCCCTTCCTGTTATTTAAAGATACAAACTGCGGGCGTGAGTGGTGCTTCAAAGGACAATTACACGTTACCTTACAATTCGGCACTTTTGCTTACGGGCGTTATCAAGGACCCGATAAATATCAATATTCAAGTTACTCCTTGGGGAAAGGAAGAACATGGATGGGAAGCGCAGAATCGTTATCTGAATGTTTCGGATATAAGTGTGAACATTACCGACTTTAACGGGGCCAGAATTACATTCTCTTCGAATATGCCTGTCGTGAAGGTGTTGCCGGACGTGATTGTTGCGGGTTCTAAGACGATGAAGACGGAGAAGGTATTTAACGATCTTATACTTGCTGCGGGGGAAAATTCAACGACACGTTTTGCATATACTTATGATGTTATACGTGGAGAGGGAACCGGGTATATGGATATTTTATTGGATGAGTACAACATGGACGTGGAGACTTCTCTGGTAAATCCTGATGGGCGGCATTCTATTTTCCGGTTGATATTGTCGGCGGAGGATGAGAATGGGAAGAACAGCCTTCAACGGGAGATAACGGTGAATACGAGCCAGTATGGTGCGCATTTTCAAGGTGACCATTGGAATGGTTATGGATATATAGGTGCTTTTTTCCGGGAAAATGAGGTTGGCGAACGGATTATTTCCACGCAATTACCACGTTTGGAAAAACAGGATTATGCTTTAGGGTATTGGGAAGTGGAAGTTGACGAACCTTATAAAGATCAAGTTATATTGAGTACGACACCTAGTTTCGATCCTTATGTCGGAACGGATAATCCCGGTAAGCCGGAGGAATATCCCGTGCGTCCGAATGAATATAAGAAGGGGGAAATGGAAAGTGGTGGAACTAAGATAAATGGTAGGGGACGTGTTTATTTCCGTGTTGGTTGGAGAAGTCCTAATCCGAATACGGGAAGTACAGGAGAGAAAACTCCGAGATATGCCACGGTTACGTTGACTTTTACGCAGGCGACTACAGTTGAAAATGGTTGGCGCCCGTCGTATAAGATTTATCTTCGACAAGGAGAGGCGGCTGATTATATCATGAATCCGCAATCGAGTATACTTGACGGGCCCTTACAAGGTAAGTCTCGTGCTTATGCCAGAAAATTCTCGGCCTTTAATATCACGGATCGTGAATTGAAGAATAAAACAGAAGATTACGTGGGCTTGTACGCGAAGACATCCAAGCGGGATGCCAAGTTTGTCGATTATCCCACGCAGGCAGGAGCTTTTTACCAGTGGGCATTAAGCAAGACAGACGAGGATATGGCTGACTTTATTCGCCGGGCTTACAATCCTGCATTGCCATATAATACGGATTCTCCCGAAGGTTACTGGACCTCTACCCAATACTGGAATAAGATTCCAATATGGGCATCGTCCGGGTCTGACGAGCAATACGAGTATGGCTATGGGGAAGAGGTTGAGGTTTGTCCTCCCGGTTATCATCGCCCATCAGATGGGTATATTGATCAGGTTTCATATAATGGACCTTACCCGAATTATAGGTACGGGAATGGCTATGTTGATGTTAACGGAATTACAGTCACGGAACGGATTAAGGGAGAAGAGAATATCGCGTTCTCGGAATGGAGGCAATCTTTATGGCTAAATCCTTGGCAGGGGGAGACCATTCCCGATACAGAGGTCCTTGTTGGAAAAGGAGATGAAGAAAACGAGAAAATAGCGATCAGGGAGAAGACCTCACCAGCGTACGTGGCCAATAAGGATATAAATTTATTGTTTGGTTTTTACGCTGATGGTTACTATGATCGACGTCCGATGAAAGTACAGATTGCAACAACTTCAAGGCTTACAGCTCGACTGGGAGTTGGGGTTTCCATAAACAGTCCAAGTGTGGCTTACCGGGGAACATTGGTTTATAATTCGGAAAATAATGCCTCGACTTTTTTCCCGGCCGCGGGACGTCGTTTGGATCGGGGTGGATATCTGGAATATGTTGGTGAGACTGGATATTATTGGAGTTCATCTACGGGACCGAATACGGCTACTGCACAAGGAAGTATCGTGAAATCAGTTTGGTCAGTGGAGATTGCCGGCTGGAATCCCGGGCACCTGCATATTTTGCCGACATTCGGTTATTCAATCCGTTGCGTGAAAGATGAAATGAGTTCAAATTGATGAGTGATGTATAAGGGAATATTGATATTATTTACGTTGTTATTATCTTTTTCGGCGTGTTCGATAAAAGAGGATGAAAGGGGAGGGCCTGTGGTTACAGATGAAAAAATCAGGTTCGAGCTATTCACTAAAACCGGAGCTTACGGGTTACCTGTGGCCCGGGCTAGTGCGAGTGAAACAGCCGTGGAGCAAGGAATTTGGGTTCTTGTTTTTCGGGGAACAGATGGGAATGCGGAATTTGTAGAGGCGGTTCAGGCAGATGAACTTAATGGTAAAACGTATGTTTACCTGACGGAATCTTCTGATGCCTGTCGGCTGTTGATACTGGCAAATCCGGCAAGTCATTTTTACGTGGGGAATATGCCATACGCATTTTCAACGGAGAACTTTAGTACTTGTCTTGAAAATAAGACCCTTGCTTATGCTTGTGAGAATTTGCATACGGCGGCATTGACAGATCCGCAGAACACGGTGCCTTATGTTGGGCAAAAGTTGCCTATGAGTGATTTGATCGATTTGCCTAGGATTGGTACCGGGGTGACCATGCCCCAGATGCAGTTGAAACGTGCTGTCGGGAGGATTGTCGTGAGAAACACGGCTCCCGGTTTTATACTGGATGGAATTACCACGGTGACGAATGTGGCTAAGAGTTCGAGACTGCATAATTTAACCGAAACACTGGAACAGAATATTGGTGTCGAAAATCTAGTGGAATATAGAGGGGATAATTCGTATATATCAGATATAGTGGAAACGGACGAGATTATGCCGCAAGAACAAACAACGGGGGATAATCCTCTCTATGTTTACGAAACTCATACATCGTCGAATGATACTTATCTTATTATTCGAGGACGTTATAACGGAGAATCCTTTTTTTACAAGATGGCTCTCGTGGATGATAACCGGAATATGTTGAATATCCAGCGTAACACGGAGTATATTTTTACGATCACTTCTATCAAGGGGAGAGGATTTAGTTCGATAGCTGATGTCAAAGCTTCTCTTGCGTCGAACACGAATCTGGATTATACTATTTTGGTACAAGATAAATCAGCCTATGAGATTGTGAGTAATAACGAGTATTATCTTGGTGTAACGAATTCTCATTTTGAGATTTATGCAAGTGCGGGAACAACTAGAATATACACGGCTTTTACTTTGATCACGGATTGTAAGACCGAGTTCCCGGAAAAAAGGACGATTACCTCGTTGACGAGCAACTTGAAGATTGTTTCTCCTGCTGATGGAAAGATTCCGGTTTCAACGACTTCGCCTTTAGAGGTTGAGATTCAGATGTTGGCAGGTTTTGATTCGGGAGAGATTGAATTGTATCTTGGTAATCTCAGGAAGATTATCACGGTTAGAAGGCAAGATATGATTTCTGCTAATGCTAGGACAATTGGTGAATTTATTAATAACGGGTATTATGTTTCGGCTTTCGTGGAGGATTACGCGAATCATGGTTGGCTACAATTAGCTCCCGGGAACGGGGAGATCCGTAATGACCCGGATTATATATACGTGGATGATGGAAAGATTAACTTGAAAATCGAAGAAAACGGATCATCTAGTCGCCGGGAGGGAATTGTGTATGTCTCGATAGGTAAAGGATCAACTCAAAGAATAAAAGTTTATGTAACTCAAGCGACATATCCTTCCTGATAATGCGGATCAACTAAAAAAGAAACTATGAAGAAACTACGATTAATATTTATTTTTTTACTTGCCTGTTGTGCTATTCCTGAGGTGCATGCCCAGAAAGTGGCCGTGAAGACAAACCTGTTATACGATGCAACAACGACCTTTAATCTAGGCGTGGAATTTAGCTTGGCCCGGAAGTGGACGCTGGATGTGCCGGTGAATCTGAACCCGTGGAAGTTTAATGACGGGACACGTTTGCGACATTGGGGCATACAGCCTGAGGTTCGTTACTGGTTTTGTGAACGCTTTCGGCGGACATTTATCGGTTTGCATGCTCATTATGCTGATTTTAACGTGGGTAATTTGCCGGACTGGTCTTTTATCAGCGAGAACATGAAACAAAATCGGTACGAGGGACATCTTTATGGAGCCGGGATTTCTGTCGGTCACGCTTGGATTCTGAAAAGACGTTGGGGGATTGAAGCCACTCTCGGATTGGGATATGCCCGTATCGTGTATGACAAGTACCCATGTGCCGAATGCGGTTCCCGGTTAAAATCCGGAAATCGGAATTACTTCGGTCCGACAAAGGTCGGTATTTCACTAATCTATTTAATCAAGTAAAGTATGAAAATAATGATACGATACACGGCTTGCGTGTTGATGGCCTTCTTGCTAGGGACATTAACTTCGGCAGCCCAGTCAAAATCCTCTTATACCGGAACTATTAATGTCAATCCGGTACGAGTGTTACAAGCGGGGAAAACGCTTTACGTGGAAATGGATATTGTCTTGGTCCACGTGAAAGTGAAGTCTGCCGGGGCAGTAGATATTATCCCCCGGTTAGTGTCCTCTTCGGACACGCTTGAACTTCCCAAAGTTTCGCTTAAAGGGCGTAACGAGTACTTAACCTACGAGCGGGTTCTTTCCCTGATGAGTTCCTCGGAACGATCGGCTTACCCAACCCATTATCAGGTGGTGAGAAACGTGAAAGCTGAAAATCAAACGATAGAGTATCGCTATACTCTTCCTTTCGAAGCTTGGATGGCGGAAGCCTATCTGGACGTTCAGAAAGATGAATGTGGTTGTGGGGAAGTGGCTTGGATGGAAGTGGAGACCATTGATACAGTGAAGCTGGATTTCATTCCGGTTCCTTACCGGGTGGTACCCCATCTGGCTTACGTGCAACCCGTACCCGAACCAATTAAAAACCGGGAAAAACAAGTAGAGGCTTTTCTGGACTTCGAGGTGAACCAGACTTATATTCAGCCAGAATACATGAATAATCCCGTGGAGCTGGCGAAGATTCGGGCGATGATTGATGAATTGCATGTTGATCATGATATTACGATTAACCGCTTGGATCTTATCGGGTATGCTTCTCCGGAAGGTTCTTTGGCCGGTAATAAACGATTGTCTGAAGGACGAGCTTTGGCGTTGAAGAATTATCTGGCAAGACGTTACTCGTTTGCTCCTTCACTTTACCACATCGTTTTCGGTGGTGAGAACTGGGAAGGTTTGCGCAAAGCCTTGGCGAATCTTGATGTCACTTACAAAACTGCGGTCGAATCAATCATAGATAACTATGACGGGCAGGAGCGAAAAGAACGTTTGATGAAGTTGCAGGGAGGGGTGCCTTATCGTTATTTGCTTCGAAATGTTTATCCGGGATTGCGTGTTGCCATTTGCAAGGTTGAGTACCATGTTAAGAATTTCAACGTGGAGGAAGCGAAGGAGATTATAAAGGTGCGTCCGCAGAACTTGAGTTTGAATGAGATGTACTTGGTGGCAAATACTTACCCGAATGGATCTCGTGAGTTTATCAACGTGTTTGAAACTGCCGTGAGATTATTCCCGGAAGATGATGTTGCTAAATTGAATGCGGCAATAGCGGCACTTTCTCGCGGAGACACGGAAACGGCAGGTCAATTCTTGGCTCAGGTGAAACATCAGGAATTACCGGAATATGCGAATGCTGCGGGAGTGTTGGCCCTTTTGAAGGGTGACTACGATGCTGCCGAAAGATTCTTGCAGGCAGCTTCGGATGCCGGGCTTGAAGTTGCAGGAAAAAACTTGGAGGAGCTTGGTAAAAAGAAAGCGAATGATCAGGAAATGAAATCTAGGGTGATTTATAAATAAGAGTAGAGATAGAATCAATTGATAATAATTTGATAAATAAACCAATCAATTTTTTAACAAACAAACAACCAATTTTCAATTAAACTTTGTAACTATGAAGAAGATGTATTATTTTGCTGCGACACTTTTAGTATTGTTGTTTGCGGCGTGTAGTAATGACCATATCGGTCGAGATGATGATGATGACGGGATTGTAACGGATCCTACCGGGGAGGCGTGGATCTCTTTGGATATTAAGACTGCCGCAGCGAAGGCCTTGGGTAGGGCATTGAATAACCCGGATAAGGAGATGGGAACTCCGGCAGAATCTACCGTGAGTAAACTTCGGGTTATTTTCTTTGATGCGGCACATAATGTGACTGCTGATAAGTCTTTTACTGTAGGTTCTGATACAGAAGCGGGAGAACCCGGACAACCGGAAGGAATTCTGGGGACGGCTTTTAAAGTTCCGGCTGCTTCTAAACGGATTCTGGTGATTGCAAATCCAAGTCCAGATTTACCTACGAACGTTAGTACTTATAATGAGTTTAATCAAGCTATTGTGGCTATAGCCTCGTTATCCTCACCCTCTTATTTCATGATGACGAATGCTAAAGGTGGTTTGGAGCCATCTCTTCCCAATGGAGATGAGACAGATCTGACTCTTTATAATTCAGCATCAAAGGCTGAGAGCCAACCGCTTTCTATTCATATAGACCGTGCCGTGGCAAAGGTTCGGGTATATACTGACAACGGTAATATCGCAGCTAATAATTTGCAGGCGAATATCTCTGAACCCGGTTGGGTTTTGAATGCAACGAACAAGAAATATTTCCCGGTATCTGAGCGTGTGAAGACATGGATGGAAGAGACTCCGAGAGGATGTATCACTCCTTTTGACCAGTATGATCTGGGGTCATATAGAAAGGATCCGAATCATGACGTACAACCCTTGATGTCCGACCCGAATTTTACAAGTTATTTACAAGAATATAATTACGAGATGGATGCAGCGAATATAGCTTCCGGAGCTTGGCATCCGACTGAAATATCCGTGAACAACGTGGAGTATTGTCTTGAGAACACCCAAACAGCCGAGCATAACGTGTGGGCTTACACAACTCAGGTCCTGTTTAAAGTTATTTACTCTCCGAAAGGATTGGTTACTCCGGATAAGAATGTTTACGATAATCCTGCGGATAATGTGAATCATGGAGAATTGATGGCAGGTGCAGATTGGCTTATGGTTAATGGCGGGTACTATACTTGGAATTTGTTGATGGATTATATTAAAGCGGAATTGTTGTACAAGTACACCAGCGAGGATAAGGATCCTAGTATTATCTATACTGCAGCATTATCCCAAACTGTGAATAAGTATCTGGTAGCTATCGGAACTCCGGAGGTATCGATTGACAGGGGTAGTGGAACTCCCGAAGCGAGAGCTGATGAGGTGGTTGCTAATTTTAATCTGAAAAGAAGTAACGTGGAAAATTATGGAGCTTACCGTCATGGAACCGTATCTTACTACAAGGGTGGAGTAAATTACTATCCGATTATGATTAAACATGACGATACTGATCAGGTTTACAATGAATTCGGAGAATTCGGAGTGGTTCGTAACTCTGTTTACGACGTGCATATTTCTAAGGTAAACAATCCGGGTTATCCGAATGTTCCGAAACCGGATCCGGGAACCAAAGATGAGGATGAGGACAAATATTTGTCTATCAGAATTAACGTGAATCCTTGGACTTGGTATACTCAAACTGAAGAATTATAATCAGTTCGATGATTTTGTCAAATTGTGGGGGACGACGTTTGTCCCTCACAAGCTTATACCTCTTGGTATGGGAGGAGATGTTGTCTGCCATTAATAAAATGGAACGCCAAAAAAGAAAGAAATGAATTTCAAAAGTCATATAAATTTACTGATCGTTGGGCTACTGATGATTGGTGCTGGGATACTCGTATCCTGTGATGCCTTTAATGAAGATTTGCCGGAGTGTCGCTTGTTTGTCAAGTTTAAATATGACTATAATATGCTATCCGTCTGTGCTTTTCATAAACAGGTAGATAAAGTGGAGCTCTATGTTTTCGACAGGGATGGCAAATTCCTTTTCCAACAAGCCGAAGAGGGGGATGCGTTGGCTACCGGTAATTACCAGATGTCCGTGGCACTTCCTTTGGGAGAATACAAGTTGATGGCTTGGGCCGGGGTGCATGATTCGTACGATGTTCCTCAGTTGGCTCCGGGTGCGTCGATCACGGAGTTGGAATTAAAATTGAAGAGAACGTCATCGCTTATTATTGATAAAGCGTTGGAACCGCTTTGGTATGGTGAAATCAATGATGTAAACTTTACCGGTAACATTAATCTTGTCGAGACGATTAACTTGATCAAGAATACAAATACCGTAAGATTTATTTTCCAACAGCCGGAGAATGGTGGAGGTGGATTTGCCGTGGATGATTATGATTACGAGATTCTTGAATCGAACGGGTATCTTGATCATCAGAATCAATTGAAGGATGATGATGAGTTGAGTTTTCGTCCCTATTATAGCAAACAGATCAGTCCTGCCGCTATTGGTGTGGAATTGAACACGATGCGTTTGATGGACGATCGGCCGACTCGTTTTGTCGTGACGGAGAAAGCCACGAATAAGCCGGTGTTTAATATAAGTCTTACCGATTATTTTAGCAAGACCATGATGGCCGGGCGTAATTGGAGTACCCAAGAGTATTTTGATCGTCAGGATGAATGGGATGTTGTTTTCTATTTTGCCGGGGAGAACGGGGAAGGCCTATGGCATGCTGTGCAAGTGATCATTAATGATTGGACGTGGCACATTCAAGATGAGGGAGAGGATTTGTAATTTCCAAAAATTGATTACTTTTGAGAAAATGGTAATCAATAATATTGCATGGAAAAAAGATTGGAGGAATTGTTTAATAATTCGTCACTTACAGTTGAAGAATTAAGAAATGTATTTATAAAAGACCTTGTACCTCTCGTGCATGGAGAGAATTTGGTAGGTCTGGATCGAGGGGATGTGGAGCATCTTATGGATGGTAAAGTTTCGGTTGAAGATCGGGACCGGAGTCGGTGAAGGTGGAGCCATAGATGCAATCGGAGATGTGCTGACAAAATTGGGATCGGTTATCGAAGGAGTGGATCATGCTAGGTATTTGATGTACATTGAATATGGTGCGGAGGATTTGATGATGGATGAATTGGTCCGGGTAATGAATTATTTTGAGGAAAAGGTAGGAAATGAAGTGGAAATGGTTTGGGGAGCCGGGCGTAATGATGAATTAGGGAATCAATTGAAAATATTATTGTTGGCCGGGTGGAAGTAATTACCTGAGGGATTCAGATCGGTCATATAAAATAAAGTATTCACGGAAATCTTTTTCAAGATTCCCGTGAATGGTTATTATTTGAAAGTTAGTTTGAAATGCTGGTCATTTGAATAGGGATCCTTTTCTGGCGAAGAGAAAAATACATAGAAGTGTAACTTAAGGTACTTGTATACAATTTTGTAGTGAAATGTGAATTCCTAAATGCAAGAATGCGTATAGGACTACCCGTTATCAAGTGAAGAAGGAATGAGTACTTAAGGTAATTGCCAGATAATCATAGAGTAAAAGCCTATCAAGTTCGTATCAAAGACGTTCACGAACGTCTTTGATACGTCTTTGTAGCGAAGTTGATACGTCTTTAATCCCTAAGTGCATCGAATATGCAACGGGTAAACACGGTTATTACCCTGAAAAAGTTTATTGTAAACTAGAGTAAACCTATATCAGAAAGATTGAAAATACGTGAAATAGATAGCTTTTCCCGTCGCTTGTTTTGGGAATTTTCTTGTTTCGAAGTAACCTTAAAAGGGGGAAAAGCGTAATGTGTGAAAATTAAACAAGAAAGATGATGGATTTGAATAAAATGTTGAACTTGACGGGAATGGTAGCTCTCGTGACGGGAGGCGGTAATGGTATCGGTTGCGGGAGTGCCCGTATTTTGGCAGAGGCGGGAGCTGATGTGGTGATTGGTGACGTGAATCTGGCGGCAGCCGAAGAGGTGGCAGAAGATATACGTGAAATGGGGCGTCGGGCTCTGGCTCTGAAATGTGACGTGACGAGAGATGCGGATTTGATGAATCTCGTGGAACGGACCATCGTGGAGTTTGGTAAATTGAACATTCTGGTGAATAACGTGGGAGTTGGCGGGGGAGGCCGTGAAAATCCTTTTCGGGTGACGGTGGAATATTTCGAACGTATTTTCAAGGTAAATGTGTTCAGTGCTTGGAGATTGTGCCAGTTGGCCGTACCTTATATGAAACAGGCTGGTTATGGTTCGATCGTGAACATTACTTCCATGGGAAGTATCAACCGGAGTCCGAACATGAGTGCCTATGCCTCGTCAAAAGCGGCTTTGAATCACATGACAGCCAACTTGGCAATGGATTTCGGACCCGATGTACGGATTAATGCCGTGGGACCGGGAGCCGTGGAAACGCAAGCACTCGCATCCGTGCTGACTCCGGAGATCGAGAAAAAGATGTTGGAACACACACCAATCAAGCGATTGGGTGAAATAGAAGATATTGCCGGGGCGGTCCTCTTTTTTGCAGCACCGATTTCCAGTTGGATCACTGGGCAGGTGTTATTTGTGAACGGGGGCGGTGTCCAAACGTTGGATTAATCCTTTTCGGGACCACCCGTTCCTTCTTTTTGTACTTGTAATTCTTTGATTTCTTTGTTGAGAAAAATGGACAGGACTGTCCGTAAAATTACAACTCCCCCAAGTATAGCCAATTCATTCAAGCTGGGTTCCAGAACTGTTTTTAGAATATCGGAGGCAATCAAAAACTCAAGGCCTAATAGTAAATAAGTTCCTAGATCGGCACGAAGTTCACGAGTTGCCGTGAACGAGTATTTCCCGGTAAAACGTCGGGATTCATTACGGATGAACGCGCAAAAAGCAATTATCGCCCCATAGATAACGATGATCAGGCTGATGACGCTGATACCCGTGGATAGTATTTCAAGATAGTGCATGATTTTCATGATGTGGTATTTATAATGTCGTAATTACGGATTTTTTGTATAAAGGTTGTTACAATTCCCGTTTTTTCGCTAAAATCGTTATCTTTGGGGTGTTGTAAAAATAAATCACTTACTATAAAGAAACAATGGAGCAAGAGAACAAACAAATGAATTCACTCCCGGATAATGCGTACCGGGAACTCGCCCCGGGCGAGGAGTACAAGCCGATGATGCCGGCGAACACGAAACCCAAGGAGGTTACGCCTTATTCCGTGACATTCGGTATTATCATGGCGGTCATTTTTTCCGCGGCAGCAGCTTACCTTGGACTGAAAGTAGGACAGGTATTCGAGGCCGCGATTCCTATCGCTATTATTGCTGTTGGTGTGGGCAATATGTTGGGGAAGAAAAATATGTTGGGACAAAATGTGATTATCCAGTCTATCGGAGCTAGTTCCGGTGTGATCGTGGCCGGGGCAATCTTTACGCTACCGGCTCTTTACATTTTAGGACTGGAGGCTCAATTTTACCAGATATTCCTTTCTTCTCTGTTCGGGGGTTTTTTGGGTATCTTGTTATTGATTCCTTTCCGGAAATATTTCGTGAAAGACATGCATGGGAAATATCCTTTCCCGGAGGCAACAGCAACCACGGAAGTTCTGGTTTCCGGTGAAAAGAAAGGTAACCAAGCTAAACTATTGGCCGTGAGTGGACTGATCGGAGGTCTTTATGATTTCTGCGTGAGTACCTTTGGTTGGTGGGCAGAAGGAATCTCAACCCGTATTATGGGATGGGGAGAAGTGCTTGCCGACAAGATGAAAGTGGTATTTAAAGTGAACACGGGTGCGGCAGTACTCGGTTTAGGATATATTATCGGGTTGAAATACGCGGCGATTATTTGTGCCGGTTCTTTCACCGTGTGGTTCGTATTGATTCCTTTTATCAGCCATTTCGCTGATGGACAGACATTAGCTGTTGGGGAGGGAATTACAGTGTTGTTGCGGGATATGACCCCGGAGCAGATCTTCTCGAATTATGCCCGTCATATCGGTATCGGTGGTATCGCCATGGCCGGTGTTATCGGTATTATCCGTTCTTCCAGTATTATCAAGCAGGCTTTAGGATTGGCCGTTAGTGAATTAGGTGGTAAGAAAAAAGGAGATGGTGTGGTGGAGCGTACACAGCGTGATATTTCCATGAAGTTCATCCTGTCCGGGATTATCTCCGTGCTGATCGCTACTTTCGTGTTTTTCCAATTTGGCGTGTTGGGTAATTTAACTCACACGATCATCGCGACGTTGATTGTATTCGTTATCTCTTTCTTGTTCACGACGGTGGCAGCAAACGCTATCGCTATCGTGGGTTCGAATCCGGTATCCGGAATGACGTTGATGACGTTGATTTTGAGTTCGCTGGTATTGGTTAGTGCCGGGTTGAGTGGAACGAGCGGAATGATGGCTGCCATGATCATCGGTGGGGTGGTTTGTACCGCACTGTCTATGGCCGGAGGTTTCATTACCGACTTGAAGATCGGTTACTGGTTGGGGACAACTCCTGCGAGACAGGAAGGCTGGAAGTTCTTGGGTACGGCTGTTTCTGCCGCCACGATTGCCGGGGTAATGATGGTGTTGAACCAGACTTATGGTTTCGTGGGAGAGAACGCGTTGGTTGCCCCGCAGGCAAATGCGATGGCTGCCGTGATCAAGCCTTTAATGGAAGGCGGAGCAACTCCTTGGTTGCTGTACTTTGCCGGAGCGGCTTTGGCATTGATCTTGACGATGATCGGTGTTCCCGCATTGGCTTTTGCTTTAGGAATGTTTATCCCGTTGGATTTGAATACTCCGCTGTTGATTGGTGGTTTGGTTAGCTGGTACGTGGGTACTCGTAGTAAGGACGAGAATGTGAATAAAGCTCGCCGTGAACGTGGTACATTAATTGCTTCCGGATTTATTGCTGGTGGGGCTTTAATGGGTGTGATCAGTGCTATTCTGAAATATTGCGGTGCTGACTGGTTTATCACTTGGAGTGGTGCTGAAGTATTGGCTGTCGTGATGTATATTTTGATCATCCTTTACTTCATCTACGATTCTATGAAAGCTAAACTGGCGGATTAATTTTAAATTTTAGATTGTAAATTTTAAATTGGACAATGCAATTGGAAATTTGCAATCTAAAATAATGATTAAGCTGTTTTAATCTAAAATTTAAAATCTAAAATAAAAATGGTGGATTTAAAAGATCGTTTTTTGAAATACGTGAGTTTCGACACGCAAAGTGACGAAATGAGCGAGACTTTCCCTTCTACCGAAAAGCAGAAAGTGTTGCTGAAATACTTGGTAGAGGAAATGAAATCTCTTGGGTTAACCGAAGTGGAGATGGACGAGCATAGTTATGCTATGGGTACAATTCCCGCTACTCCGGGTTATGAGGATCGTCCGGTGATTGGTTTTATCTCTCACGTGGATACGAGTCCGGATATGAGCGGGGCGAATATCAAACCGCAGATTATCGAGAATTATGATGGAAAGGATATTCGTTTGAACGAAGATCTGATGATGACGGTGAAGGATTTCCCGGAATTGTCTGCGTTTAAAGGACATACGTTGATTACAACCGACGGGACAACTTTGTTGGGTGCTGACGATAAAGCGGGTGTTGCCGAGATCATGACGGCTGCCGAGTATCTAATGGCACATCCCGAAATCAAGCATGGGAAGATCCGTATCGGTTTCACTCCGGATGAGGAAGTGGGCCGGGGAGTGGATTATTTCAACGTGGAGAAATTCGGCGCTAAATTCGCTTACACCATTGATGGTGGGTTCGAGGGCGAATTGGAATATGAAAACTTCAATGCCGCCAGTGCCAAGGTTGCTATTCAAGGACGTAACGTGCATCCGGGTTATGCTAAAGATAAGATGATTAATGCTTTGCAGGTAGCTGCCGAGGTGAATAGCTTGTTACCTGCCTGGGAGCGTCCGGAGCATACTGATGGATACGAGGGTTTCTATCATTTGGTAGGATTGAGTGGTTCCGTGGAGAATGCGGAAATCAGTTATATCATTCGTGATCATATCCGGGAGAAGTTTGAGGCTAAAAAACAGTTCATGACGAAAGTGGTAGAATTGTTGACCCAGAAGTATGGCGAAGGCGTGTTGACGTTAACTTTGAAGGATCAATATTATAATATGCGTGAGATGGTTGAGCCGCATCCGGAAGTGATCGACAAGGCGTTCAAGGCTATGGAGCAAGCCGGGGTAACCCCGATTGTCCGTCCGATCCGTGGAGGTACCGATGGCGCCCGTCTTTCATACATGGGATTGCCTTGTCCGAATTTATTCACCGGGGGAATGAACTTCCACGGTAAATTCGAGTACTGTTCTCTGGACACGATGAGACGTGCGCAGCAGACGATTTTGAACTTGATTCAACTTTGGGCGGAATAGAATTAACTCGATAAAAAATACAAACACTCCAAACTTGTTAAGTTTGGGGTGTTTTTTTATGGGGGATAATAGATATTTTAGGATTTAAATGTATATATTTGTAGAAATACAAAAAGATATGCAGAAATTTATAACCTTATTCATCTTCGCATGTATAATTTGTTCATGCGAGAAAAGTGATAACAAGCCTTCTCAACCAAGGTTTTTAGTATTGACTAGGACTGTAAAAATGTTGCCAACTGAGTACCAAAAGGGTAAAGAGATGAAGGAGGTCTATACTTACAACGATTTCGGGTATGAAGATAGTTTTATCTTGTACGTTGATGGCGAAAACGTGGAGGAAAGGAAAAATTACAAGCATGATGAACAGGGACGAGTTTTGCATTGGGAAGCTTTTGCCCCGGATGGGAGGAAAGGGTTAACGATGGATTATACTTATTCCGCATCAGGAAAGATATTGGTGGAGGACAAAGTTTTTCTTCCGACAGCAGAGAGCGGGTACGGGGCGGAGACAGATCATTACCTGACACAATACACGTATGATGAACAGGATCGTGAAATTCAGCAGCTTTCTTACCTCAATGACGAGGTTCTTGGGGTACATACGAATTACAAGTATGACAATTCCGGGAATTTGCTTTTGGTTCATGATGTTGATAAAGACGGGCAACTTAAAATGAAATATGAGGCTACTTATAATAGGGCTGGGAAAATAGAAAAAAGCACGGTGACATCGTATTTGAGTTTTGGAACGCTTACTACTATGTGGGAGTATTCTTATGATTCCGAGGGTTACTTGATATTGGAGGAGGAATATCAAGATGGAAAACCCGCACACGTGCTTAAAGATCATAAATACGATGAGGCAGGGAATCTTTTGTCGTGTAATTCGTATGGGGTTGATGGTGTTGTATATACTGAATATTACTACACTTATCAACGATTTGATTGAAAGTAAATATCGTTTGCTTGATTTTTATCAAGGTTTGACGTCAAGAAAATATTAATTTTACACCTTAATAAAGTAAGGTTTAAAACATGAAAAATAATATGTCCGTGGCCGAACAGGCTACTCTTTTCCCTTTTACCCCGCCGAAACATTCGGATAGTTTGTGTATTCCCGTACAGACGTGGGAATTTTTATGTCACACGCTCTATTTAAAGCGGTATCCTTTTTTACTCGGTCCGAAAGGATGTGGGAAGTCTTCCATTGCTAAGGAATTGGCGGATGCCATGGGGATGGAGTATTTTGCTTTCGATATGGGGCAGGCTTTTAAGCCGAAAAAGATGTTCGTGGGAGGATTGATTATCGGGGATGACGGGAAAACGAAAGCGGTACGTTCGGAGTTTTTTAAGGCTTTTGTGTCGACTAAACCAACGTTAATATTCTTAGATGAGTTGACACGTACCCCGATGGTGGCGGCGAATTTCCTGATGACTATCTTGGATCGTCAACAATCGTATATCTATGATGAGGATTCTGGGAAACGCTATAATAAAGGCGGAAATGTGCTTTTCGTGGCAGCAGGTAACGTGGGATTTGCCTATGTTTCCACGCAGCGTTTGGATACAGCCTTTGAAGATCGGTTTATCAAAGTTCGGTTAAATTACTTGACCACGGCAGAAGAGGCTGCATTGATTCAGGCTCGGTTCCCGAAGGTGTCTCGTGATGCGGCTACTCAATTGGCCAAGGTCGCCGAGGTGTTACGTTTGGCCGAACAGAAAGAAACGCTATCCGTTTCACTTTCGACTCGTCAGGTGCTGGATGCGGCGGCTTATATCCCGTTAGGGTACAGGCTGGATGAGGTGATCGAGCGGGTGATTCTCACAAACTACGTGATTACAGGGGAAGAGACAGTGGCTCGTTCCTTAATACAGACCCTTTGAACGTACGGTCATGGATTATCGACGGATAGAAGAGATATATGACGAACAGTTTATCGACCGGGATTGGTGGGGAAATTTTCCCATGGCTCGAAATTTACTGGCTCGGGATTTGGGAACCACGGATTTATTGAAATTGGTCCCGGTATGTGCGAGGATCGCTTTTCATGTCACGGGGGAGATTCCTAAAATGGTACTTTCCAATCGGGTTCCTAGTTTGTCGATGAATCCCAAACATATAGCCCTGAATTTAAAATTGTTGCGATTGGGCGTGTCGGACGAGACAAGAGTATTTGTCTTTTTCGGGTATTTCGTTCACGAGTTGGCACATCTGATTTACACGGGAAAAGATATTGCAGAGTTGAGTGACGATGAATTGCGCTACACACCAATGCATTATGATATGATTCATTTTATTGAGGATCGGCGAGTGGAGTCGAAACTCGTAAAGGATTTTCCCGGTTATCACTATTATTTGTATGCGGCTCGTAAGTTGGGGTTGGCGATGGGATTGAATGCCGTGGAACATTATATGGGATTTTATGGCGGACAGAGTGAAGATGGCGTACATCGGGGAATGGATGGTTCCGAGGCTTTGTATGATTATATCTGTTCTAAAATATTGTACCCGAATCTTCTGGATGAGAGTAATTATATGCGGGAAGTATTGTCTTTTCCCGGTAATGACGGGAAGGTTCGGCAAGTGAATGCGATCTTGAAATCGATCAAGGATTACGGGGAATTGACTTACAAGGAGGTTGTTTGGTACGCGGGAATGTTGACAGAATTGTTTCAAGAAAAGGAGATATGTCCGGATCATTTCTTTTTACAAGAGATGAAGAAGGCGATGAAGGGTATCGAGGATTTCAAGACGGATAAGCAGATTAAAATGGCTGAATCCGTTATTCGTGATTTGCGGAAAACGTTGAATCAAGAGCCTGTTTTTTCGACCCAGTTATACGTGAGCCCGGAACGGTCAAAGCTGGAATGGAAGGGAACATTGGGAATTTGTGACCGTATCGAGGAGTTCGAGGCTGATGTGGCCGAAATTTCGGATGATTTATTGAACCGGGCAAAGGAATTGGCGGCCAAAATACAGTTGAGTCTGGCCATGTTCTCCGGGAAAATGGATCGAACCCGGGTGATCTACGAGCAGGATTCCGGGGAATTGGATGAGGATGAATTGTATCAATCCCGATATAACCGGAATATATTTTTTGAGGAAGTAATGGCTCCTTCGGCTATTTTGGAAGTGGTTATCCTTTTGGATTTGTCTGGTTCGATGTGTACGGGAGACAAGATTTCCACGCAAATTGTGATCTCTTCTGCGTTAGCCTTGGCTTTCAACAAGTATCCGAACGTGGTGTATTACTCGATATACGGGCATCGCTGTGGAGATGAGGGCATCGAGATTATTCGTTTCCACGATCGGGGCGCAAAACTGCAACTGGGGAAACTGTTTTCTCAACAAGCGTTAAATGCCAATGCTGACGGGTATGCCATGCTGTATTGTTTTGATAAGTTCAAGTCGGATGCCAAGAATAAATTGTTCTTCATGATTTCTGACGGGGCTCCCTCAGCCACGGGGTATGACGGGGAGGATGCCCGTGAACACGTGTGGGAAGTCGTGCGGGAAGGAAAGAAGAGAGGAATCGAGGTTCTGTCCGTGGGGATTGATAATTTCGAACAGGCGGATATGTATGAAGAGTTTATTCCTTATTCCGGCCCGGAGATCACGACGAAGATTTCTCAATGGATTCGTAAGAAATTCATGTCGATAGCGGATGATAATTCGTTTTAACGATAATAAAAAAACAGCATCAAAACCGATGCTGTTTTTTCATTTCTTATTATAATCCTAATTTCTTACGTATTGCTTTCGGGATAGCATCTTTGTGAACCATGATTGCCACGGTTTGCAAGCGACAGAATGGTTCGGACATATAAAGATAACCACCGAACGGATTACGATCTTCTCCCCAAGAATTTTTGGTCTTATAGTAGATCGTTCCGTTCTGATCCTTTAGCATTCCGGTGATGTGCATCAAGTGATCATCTGTTGTCTGGCGGTTGTTAAAAGTGAATTGACGTTTGTTGTCATCTACTCTCATTTCCGGTACGGGAGATTCGAAAGACTGCATTTTACGTTCCCGATCTTTCGCACTAAGTGTGGTCCACTTGTCGATCTCGGCATTGATCATTTCCTCCGGGTTATTGGTCGGGAGAATGGCCAACCCGTTCGGGTGGCTGAAACCATTGTGGCTTACGTCTCCATCCCAGCATACGGAGTACCCGTTTTTCAAGGCGTTATTCATCACTTCCATTAACTCGTCAATCGGTAGATTGTAGTAACGGGCGTGCATCCAGTTATCGGGAATCGTGAGTTCCACCTCTTCGTAGAAAGGGTACATTTGGAAAGAAGTCAATTCCACGTAATCATTTAAATTTAGATCTAGGGATGCCGCAAAACTTTGCGGGGTATACTCCTTGCCCTCGTAAGTGAATGTTTCCGGGGTGTCACCTAGGTAAGCCTCGATATATCTCATGAAACCTTTTGTCCACACGGGGGTAATTTGCCGGTTCGGATTTTTATTCACGGCGTCAAGGATTCCTTGCAAAGCATCCACCATTTCTGCATGAATGTGAAAGTCCCGTCCGTATTGCAATCCGGTATATACTTCTTCCGGAACAATTCCGTACTTTTTGATCATGTCTATTACGTCATGAGCTTGTCCGCCTTCGCTGAAGTTTGTCTTCCCGTGGAACTGAACGTAACGTAATCCTTTCTCGAAGTAGGCGTTTTTAGCCACGTAAAGTTCTGCAAGATCATAGACAGGTTTGCCTTTACGCAGTAATTCGGATTCTAAAAATGAGAGAGTTGCGTAGTCCCAGCAGGTTCCCACGCTTTGTTGATTCTTTACCGGAGTCGTTTTCAAGTCAACGACGGTTGTAAAGTTGTAGCCGGAACGAGGTCCGCCTTTTTGTGCAAACACGGCCGTGCTGATAGAAACAAGCAGGATGACCATGCATAAGAACGAATGTTTTATCATATCTGATTAATTTTGGTATTTTTACTTTGGTGGCGAAGTTAATTAAAATTTTGCATACACTAAAAATAATCTTTTATCTGCAAAACGAATGCTTTGTAGCGGATAATCTATATCTTTACCTCGTTTTTGTGGACGTGGGGAGAAATATACTTAAATATAAATTACTTTATTCATGAAAAAGAGCGTTATATTACTTTTGAGTGTTACCGCATTAGTAACGTCTTGTAAGGATGGAGCTAAGCGGGTGAACAACCCGTTAATGCAGAAGTTTGAAACCCCGTTTCAAGCTCCGCCTTTTGATAAGATAAAACCGGCGGATTACAAGCCGGCTTTCGAGGAAGGTATGAAACAACACAAGGCAGAAATTGAGGCTATCGTGAATAACCCGGAAGAACCGACTTTCGAGAACACGATCGTGGCTCTTGATAAAGCCGGGGAGTTGCTGAATCAGACCTCTGCGATATTCTTCAACCTGTACGAGGCGATGAAGAATGATGAAATGCAACAATTAGCCATGGAAATCAGTCCTGCCGTAACAGCCCACGGGGATGAGATTAACATGAATCCTAAATTGTTTGCCCGGATCAAGGCATTGTACGATAAACGGGAGACTTTGGGATTGGATGCTCTGGCTTTGCGTACGTTGGAACTGTATTACAATGATTTCGTGCGTGGTGGTGCGAATCTGAATGATGCAGATAAGGCTAAGATGATGCAGATTAATGGTGAATTGGCTAAATTGAGTTTGCAATATGGTGATAATCTATTGAAAGAGACAAATGCTTTCACGTTGGTTGTTGATAACGAGAAAGACTTGGCCGGACTTCCGGAAACTTCTATTGCCGCCGCTGCCGCCGAGGCTAAAGACCGGGGAATGGAAGGTAAATGGGTTTTCACGGTTCAAAAACCAAGTATGATTCCTTTCCTGACGTATGCCCAAAATCGTGATTTGCGGGAGAAGCTGTACAAGGGATATTATATGCGTGGGAATAATGACAATGCTAATGATAACAAGGCCGTGTTAGCTAAAATGGTGAATTTGAGAACGGAAAAAGCTAAATTGCTGGGATTTGATACTTATGCCGCTTACGTGGTAGATGTGAACATGGCCAAAACCCCGAAGGCTATCTATGATTTCATGGGACGTGTGTGGGAACCGGCATTGAAAGTTGCCAAACAGGAATTGGCTGAAATGCAGGCTATTGCCACAAAAGAAGGGATGACGTCTAAACTGGAAAGTTGGGATTGGTGGTATTACGCGGAGAAATTGCGGAAACAGAAATATGATCTGGACGAATCCGAGATGGCTCCTTATCTGAAATTGGAAAACGTGCGGGATGGAATGTTTGCGGTTGCCAATAAATTATATGGAATCACCATGCATAAAAGAACGGATATTCCGTTATATCACCCGCAAGTGGAAACTTACGAGGTGAAAGATGTTGACGGAACTTCTCTCGGAATTTTGTATTTGGATTATTACACTCGTGCCAGCAAGTCGGCGGGAGCATGGATGACCGAATTCCGTCATTACACGAAAGTGAACGGACAGGAAGAAATGCCGTTAGTTTCCGTGGTTTATAATTTCTCTCCTGCCGTGGGGGATGCTCCCGTTTTGTTGAGTTGGGATGACACGGAAACGATGTTCCATGAATTCGGACACGCCTTACACGGATTCTTTACTCGTGGCGATTACCAGCGGATTGCGGGTACTATTCCTCACGATATGGTAGAGTTACCTTCACAGGTGATGGAGAATTGGGCGAGCGAACCGGAAGTGTTGAAAATGTATGCAAAACATTACCAGACTGGCGAGACAATGCCGGATGCGTTAATCCAGAAGATTCAGGAGAGCGGACATTTTAATCAGGGATTCGCGACGGTAGAATATGTGGCTGCGGCTTTACTGGATATGGATTGGTACTCTAATACAGAAGTGAAAGATTTTGACGTGAGCGCTTTCGAGAAAGCCTCTATGGATAAATACGGTTTGATCAAAGAGATATTACCTCGTTATCGTTCCACGTATTTCTCTCATATTTTTGATGGCGGTTACAGTGCTGGATATTACGTGTATCTCTGGGCCGAAGTGTTGGACGCTGACGCTTTCCAAGCTTTCAAATCTTCCGGGGATATTTATAACAAAGAACTGGCAGCTAAATTTAGAAAATATGTCCTGTCAGAAGGCGGATATGCTGACCCTATGCAGCAGTATATCAAATTCCGTGGTCAGGAACCATCGGAAGATCCTTTGTTGTATAAGAGAGGATTGAAATAACAGGAAAGGGGCTGTCTAAAAAGTCATTTCTCAAACTCCCTCCCCCCTTCGGGGTACTCCCTCTATAAACAGAGGGAGAGTTGAAATACTCCCTTTTTCGGGAAGAGTCACCAGTTCCTCCTCTGTTTATAGAGGAGGTGGCACGAAGTGACGGAGGAGTTCCTGGAAATAAAATGACTTTTTAGACTGCCCCTTTATAAACTTATTGCGATGTGTGTGCGTGTATTTGTTCTTTTGCTTTGTTTGTTATCTCTACAGGGTGGAAGACTGTTTGCCGTGGTACGGGGAATTGATTCATTGGCTCGGAATGAAAAATGTGCTGTTGTAACAGGAGTCGTGTATGATGTTCAAGGCGAGACGATAGCCGGGGTCAATATTATTGAGAAAGGAACGATGAACGGGGTAACTACCGATCGGGAAGGGAAATTCTCGCTTGAGGTAGATTTGCATGGAACGTTGATCGTCTCTTTTGTTGGTTATCGAACCCAGATCATCCCGATTGATGGGAGAACCGATTTAGTGATCACGTTGGAGCATGATTATATTCTTTTGGATGACGTGATCGTGACGGCATTGGGATTGCAAAAGAAAGAATCGGCCTTGTCTTACGCTACTGTTCAGGTGAACAAGAATGAGTTAGTCCGGGTGAAAGATCCGAACATGATCGTGGCGTTGATGGGAAAAGTGGCCGGAATGCAAGTGAACCGGAGTTCTTCGGGAATGGGTGGCTCCGTGAAAGTCGTGATGCGGGGAAGTCGATCCGTGGCTGGGAATAATCAACCGTTGTACGTGATTGACGGGGTACCGATGTTAAACGAAAGCAGCGAACAACCTTATACGGCTATCGGGGGAACGGCTGATGCGGGAAATCGGGATGCCGGAGATGGAATTTCTAATTTGAACCCGGAGGATATAGAGAGTATCAGTATCTTGAAAGGAGCCCCGGCTGCGGCCCTTTACGGGACACAGGCTGCCAACGGGGTTATTTTGATTACCACGAAGAAAGGATCGGCCGGGAAACAAGAGGTTTCTTTCACTTCCAGCGTGGTTTTTGATAAGGCGATGATGTTACCGAAGTTGCAGAATCATTACGGGATGAGCGATGAAATCGAGAGTTGGGGAGAGCGAGAGAATATAACCACGGGTAACCCGATACCCTCTTTTTTTCGGACGGGAGTAACAGCGATTCATTCTTTGTCCTTCATGACTGGGAATGAGCGAGTGCAAACTTATTTCTCGTATGCTAATACCACGGGTAAAGGGATTTTGGAGAATCATAAGTTGTCGAAACACAATATTAATTTGCGGGAAACGGCGACATTTTACGAGGGACGTTTGAAAATAGACGGGAATGTGAATCTATTGAGTCAGCACGTGAAAAATCGTCCTGTTCCGGGAGGATTCTACATGAACCCGTTAGTGGGTCTGTATCGTTTTCCCCGGGGAATGGATATAACCGAATATAAAGAACATTTTGAAGTATGGAATGAGGAACGGCATTTGAACGTGCAGAATTGGCATGCCCCGACAGAGGATTTTGAGCAGAATCCATATTGGATACAGGAGCGAATCACGAGCCGGGATCAACGGATACGGGCTATTGCTTCCCTCGCGTTGAACTTGAAAATTACAAATTGTTTTTCAGTTCAGGCCCGTGGAAACGTGGATTACGTGAACGATAAATTCCGTCAAAAATATTATGCCTCGACGGCTCCCGCGCTGGCAGGAGATAACGGGCGTTATATAGATTCCGGGAACGAGCAGGTGCAAACGTACGGGGATGTGATTGGAACTTATAAAGGAAAGTTTAATGACTTTTCGCTGGATGTATCTTTAGGGGCCAGTATTAACCGGAAAAAAGTCAATGAACTTCGATACGATTCGAAGACCGCCTCTTTGAAGTTTGCTAACGTGTTTAATATCGCGAACATAAACATGAATACATCCGCCTATATTTCAGAGCAGATTGATGCCGTCCGGGAGATGCAGTCATTGTTTGTCACGGCACAAATAGGGTTTCGAGATTATCTATTTCTGGATGTTTCAGCCCGAAATGACTGGAGTTCTACTTTAGCATACACGACCAAGGAGTCGAGAGGCTTTTTCTATCCGTCCGTTGGTCTTTCCTGGTTGGTGAACCGGGTGCTGAAATTACCCGAACAGGTGACGAGTGGTAAGGTGCGGGCCACGTGGAGTAAGGTGGGAAATGACATTCCCTTGTATATCACGAATCCCGTGGCTCACGTTCTGGCCGGTGGGGGAATACAGGCATCGGATGCGGCTCCTTTTGAAGAGATGAAACCGGAGATGAGCTTGTCAATGGAGGTCGGAACGGAATGGAAATTCTTTGGTTCTCGCCTGCACGTTGACTTTACCTATTATCAGACACATACCAAGAATCAGTTTTTCAAATTACCGGCAAAAGATGGTGACGAGTATGCCTATCGTTACGTGAATGCTGGAAATATTCAGAATACAGGTGTCGAGCTGATGATCGAGGGTACTCCGGTTGAAATTAAACATTTCAGTTGGAAGACAGGAATAAATTACGCTTTCAACAAGAATAAAGTGGTTCGTTTGCACGCCGAGTTACCCGTGTTTCAATACGGGCCTTATGGTTTTTCATCCAGTTACGCGATGAAATTGAAGAAAGGCGGGTCTTTCGGGGATATATACGGTAAAGCGTTCAAGCGGGATGCTGACGGGAAAATTCTTTACGAGACGGATGGGGAACATCAAGGATTGCCGATGATTGAAGGAGATGGGAACACGGTGAAAGTGGGAAATGCCAATCCGGACTTCACGTTGGGATGGACGAACACTTTCTCTTGGAAGGGATTGGTGTTGAGTTTGTTGGTAGATGGCCGGTACGGGGGTAAAGTGTTGTCGCAGACGCAGGCCGACATGGATATGTACGGGGTGACAAAAGTTACCGGGGATGCACGGGACAAGGGGTTCGTGATGCTGGAAGGTGAGAAGATTACTAACGTGAAAGGATTCTACAAGTCTATCGTCGGGGGACGTGCCGGGGTGACGGAATATTATATGTATGATGCCACTAATTTCCGTTTGCGGGAGTTGGCTTTGGGGTATACCTTCCCGAAGCGCTGGATGGAGGCGACAAAGTTTTTCCGGGATGTTCAACTGGCTTTTACTGCCCGAAATTTGTTTTTTATATACAAGAAAGCGCCTTTTGACCCGGATCTGATTCTTTCCACGGGGAATGATAATCAGGCGATAGAAGTGTACGGGATGCCCACCACGAGAAGTATGGGATTCAGTTTACGTGTCATGTTTTAATTGGAAGAAAGAATGAGAGGTTTAATCTACATGATAATGGGGTTGATGTTCGTCTCTTGCACGGGACGTTTCAAGGACTTGAACACGGATAAGACGGGGATCACGGATGAGGATATGCAAGTCGATCTGAATCATCTGGGCATACCGTTAAACGTGATTCAGCAAGGGATTTATTTTAACTATGATTACGGGAAGGGGAAGAATTGGCCTTATCAGTTGATGCAGAATCTGAGTGCCGATATGTTTAGCGGGTACATGCACGATTACAAACCTCTAAACGGTGGAAGTCATAACTCCGATTATAACCTGCAAGACGGGTGGAACGGGACGTTGTGGGAGAATACCTACGCTTACATCATGCCCCAGATTAAACGACTGGAGGATTCTACCCGGTTAAAATACCCTGCCGTCTATGCTGTCACTGAAATATTGAAAGTGGAAGTGATGCATCGGGTTTCTGATTATTATGGTCCTGTCATTTACACGAGTTTCGGAAATAAAAAAATGATTTACCTGCCGGATTCGCAACAGGATGTTTATTATCGTTTTCTGGATGATTTGAAAACGGCGGTGGAAATACTGGAAAATTACGTGAATTTAGCTGGCTACACACCTGAATTTTCCCGTTTCGACTTGTTGTTGGATGGCAAGGTCGAATCGTGGATTCGGTTTGCCAACTCGTTGCGTTTGCGTCTGGCAATCCGGATGGCAATGGCCGATCCGGATAGAGCCCGGCAAGAGTTCGTGGACGCTTTCGCTGATCCCCACGGGATTTTTGAAGAACCCGCGCAACAGGTGGCCGTGACGACAGACGATGAATATAGTAACCCGTTGGGCGAGATTAACCGGGTGTGGGGTGAGGTGTATATGAACGCATCCATGGAATCTATTTTGAATGGTTTTGATGATCCCCGGCGGGAGGCTTTTTTCGAACCTTGTCCCGATGATGTTCTTTTGCAGGATCGGGATGGACGGGATTCGGTTCGAATCCCCTTGAAAGGGCAGTACCGGGGAATCCGTCAAGGAACCATGTTTGCTCACACGCTTTATTCCGCTTTGTCGAAAATATACGTGAATGTCCAGACGAAACCAATTTTGATGACGGCTGCTGAGGTTTGGTTTTTGCGGGCGGAAGCCGCTTTGCGGGGATGGACGACAGAGGACCCCGGAATTTGTTACGAACAGGGCATCCGGTGTTCATTCTCCCAGTGGCAGGTACCCGGTGTGGAAACTTACTTGCAGAGTGATTGTCGGGCGGCTGATTTCGAGGATGCCTTTACCCCCGGGAATAATATCAAGGCTCGTTGTCTGGTTACTCCCCGTTGGGATGATGCCGCCTCTGACGAGATGAAACTGGAACGGATTATCACGCAAAAATGGCTGGCTGTTTTCCCGGAGGGTTGCGAGGCATGGGCAGAACAACGAAGGACAGGTTATCCGAGATTATTCCCCGTGCGGTATAATAATAGTCGTAACGGGTGTGTTGACACGGAAAAGATGATTCGTCGTCTGAGTTATCCCTCTTCTATCTTTGATAGCGATAACGGGCAATACGAGATGTTGGTCGATGCCTTGGGAGGCCCGGATCATGCCGGAACTCCTTTGTGGTGGGATACAGGACGGAATTTTTAGCCACCTTGTTTATTACGGCAAGAGAAAAAGATATAAAATTTTAAGCCATAAAATCGAAACTTTATCGAGTTCCTTTCGTTTCTATAAGTGTTGAAAACGAAATAAAAACGAACTTTTAAATATTTATAGTTATGATGAAAGGAAATATCGGTTTAGATGCTGCAATGATTAAATCCAGCAAAACCATTTTGAATAACCTGTTGGCCGATCACTTTGTTTTACTCGCTAAAACTTGGAATTACCACTGGAATATGAAGGGCCCGAGTTTCAGGTCTTATCACACTTTTTTGGAAGATCTTTATAACGGTTTGATTGAAGATATAGATAGCATTGCCGAGCGTGTTCGTGATTTGGACGAACGTCCTATCGGTTCTTTGAAGGGATGTTTGGAACATAATCGTATCAAAGAACATGATGATGAAAAACCGCTTCCCGATGCGAAGGGTATGCTGGCAGCTTTGCTGGACGATAATGCCGAGGTGATTCGACAAATTCGTACCGATTTGGAAACCATGGAGAAAGAAGGATCAAAGGACTTCGGGACATCCAATTTCTTGGAGGATATGATCGAGAAGAAAGAAAAAGTAACTTGGATGATCCGAGCCCATTTGGAATAGGGATAGATTTTTTTGTTATTAGTGAATGGAAAAAACTTTCGTGCGGCAAGTAGAGATACTGTTGTTGCGAAAGTTTTTCTTGTTTTTGTTTACAAACCGTTTTGTTTAAGAACCTCTTGTAGTTCTTGGTTCGAAATATTTTCTCGTTCAGATTTGTCGTAAATGAAATGTAAGCCGATTTGTTTTTCTGTTTGGGAGAGGGCTATAATTACGGTTATAACTCTAGCACCTCCGCTTTTACCTTTTCCTTTGGATTTAATGGGCATTCGTACTTTGTGTATCCCATGTCCCAGATCTATTCCGGTTTCAGGATTTTCCAGAAGTTCTTTTGCTAATTCGGTAATGTCTTGTTTTAGTGACTTGTAGCGTTTGGCTAGTCTTTTTGCTTCCCTGTCAAAAAGGTGGTAGGTCTTGATATTATAATTCATCAAGCAGGTCTTTTAAAGGTCTACCTTCCAAAGTCCCTTCTTGGGCTTGCTTTATTTCTTTGCAGGCATCGTTAAAATCGGCTAATATCTCCGATTTCGTCCGGTAAGGGACTTTTTCTTCTGCCACGACATTTATTTTTTTTTCTTCTTGGAGAAGTACTCTTTTAATTTTTTCCAAGATTTCCATGTCGTTTACTTCCAGAATACGGCGAATCAATTCGTTTTTTTCAATTTCTAATGCCATTGTTGTCATTTCCACTTCTTCTTTAAACGTCTAATTTATGCAAAGATAGGGAAGATTGGTTGATTATCCAATTATTTGATGATGAGATTGTATAAAGAGCTATTCCATTGTTTTTACTATCTTCGTGACGAATAATTACACGAGATGGAAGATAGAGAGATTAGCGACATATTGATTCGTTGGTACGAGGAGAATAAACGGGACTTACCGTGGCGAAGGACTTCCGATCCTTACCTGATCTGGATTTCGGAAATCATACTTCAACAAACTAGGGTGGTACAAGGGTTGGAGTACTTTAACCGATTCACGGAGCGATTTCCCGACGTGGCGGCTCTTGCCCGGGCGGATGAGGACGAGGTGATGAAGTACTGGCAAGGGTTGGGATATTATAGCCGGGCTAGGAACCTGCACGCGGCAGCCCGGCAGATCATGAATGATTTCAGTGGTGTTTTTCCCCGTACACGTGAGGAAGTGCTTTCGTTGAAAGGAATTGGTGATTACACGGCAGCGGCTATTTGTTCTTTTGCCTACCGGTTACCCTATGCAACCGTGGACGGGAATGTATTCCGGGTATTGGCCCGGTTGTTTGATATAGATTTACCCATAGACGGGGGAGAAGGGAAGAAATACTTTACGGCATTGGCCCAATCCCTGTTGGATGAACGTCGTCCGGATTTGTTCAACCAAGCGATGATGGAATTCGGAGCGTTGCAATGTGTACCCAAATCACCGGATTGCGAACATTGTCGTCTAAATGGGACGTGTTTGGGATTAGCCGCCCGGCAAGTGGAGCGATTACCCGTGAAAAGTGGGAAGACCGTGGTGAAGCCCCGTTATTTTAATTATTTGTATATACATGGGCAAGGTATGACCCTTTTATTTAAGCGAACGGGGAATGATATTTGGCGTAATCTCTACGAGTTCCCGTTAATCGAAACGGAACGTGCGGTTACGTGGGAGGAATTATCCGGGATGGCTGTTTTTCAAGAGTTATTTGATGGTATCGAAAAGGTTGAAATTACCCGGGAGTACGTGGCGAAGAAACACGTTTTGTCCCATCGGGTGATATACCCTGTATTTTATGAAATCCGGGTCGATTCGTTTTCAGAGGGTATGGAAAAATATTTAAAAGTGCCTGATGACCGGGTGGGAGAATATGCCGTTTCCCGATTAATTCAGTCATATCTTGAAGTGCGGGATGGTTTGTTGTTTTAAGAAATAAAAGTTCATTGTTTGTCGATCGCTGTTGAAAAAAGTTTATTTTTGCATTCATGCGGAAAAGTGATCGAGATATACTGGATGTGTTCGTGAAGAACCGTAAGGAAGGAGTTCGGATGTTGTTTGATCGATATTATCGGCCTCTCGTGCTGTACGCGGGAAGTTTGATTGATGATGATACGATGGCAGAAGATCTCGTTCAGGAATTTTTCGTGCGTTTATGGGAAGATGATTATTTAAAGCATATCGAGGAAAAGGCTCTTAGTTCTTATCTTTTTTCTTCTGTTCGCAATAGTTGTTACACTTACACGCACAAGAAGGATGTGTTGCGTAGGCGGGTGGATTATACGGCTATTGACGTGGCCGCAGACACGGCTACGGTGTTGAACCAAGAGATTGTGGATCGGGTGACGGCTGTTATCGCTCGGATGCCGGAGCAAACGAGGAAAGTGGTGGATTGTGTTCTGATGCGGGATATGAAATATCAGGATGCAGCCGACGAGTTACAGGTGTCTCTAAACACGGTGAAAACGTTGTTACGTAATGGAATGCGTATATTGCGGGAAGAATTAAAGGGAGATGAAGAATTGATACTGTTGCTTATCATGTCCAAGAGTTAGGGGCTGTAAACCCTTGTTATTCCCCGGTGTGTTATGTTTGGTTTATTGTTGCGTGTTTATTAGTCGGGCAGGTGGGCGTGTCGGATTTGTTTAATTTGCATAATACCTGTTAAAATGGCGGCGATGATCGGGCGACAATCGGGCGACAATCGGGCGATGGCGCCTAACAGGCTGGCAACAGGCTGGTAACATGCACTCAAAATTAGAGTGAATGGCAAGAGTTCCCGTTTTTTAAGTTTATTTTTTCAAAAAAAATGTACCCCCTATTCACCCGTTTTGATTTTTATTTAGTCCTACTTGTAAAAAATAAGAATAAGTATGGCTATTTCAGACTACATGGAAGACTTAATTTATCGAGTTCTAGCGGGAGAGGCGAGTGTGGAGGAACGGGAGGAATTTGAGGCGTGGTTGAGGGAAAATGATGAACATCGTGTCTTCTTTGAAAAAATAGAGCGGGCCTGGTACACGGGAAAGTATGCGGCCCGGTGGAAGAACGTGGGGATGAGTGCCGCATGGAAAGCAGTGGAACACAGGCAGGAACAGAGACAAAGGCGTCGTTTCAGACGAATCGGGTGGAGCGTGGCAGCGAGCGTGGTGGTGTTGGTTGGGATTACATGGCTTGTGGAATCGTGGGAAGAAGAAATCCCCTCTTCAGTTGTGGCTCTGTCTCCGGTGGTAAAACCGGGAGAGGCGAAAGCTCGCTTGGTGTTATCATCAGGATTTGAGGTTGAGTTGGGATACACGAATGGAGATACGATCCGTGAGAAGGGGTTCCCGATTCTGAACGGGAAAGAGTATATTGATTATAGTAAACAGGAAAATTCCTTGCAGGGAGATGTCGTGTATAACGAGTTGATTGTGCCGTCGGGGGGAGAGTACCGGCTAGTGCTGGCTGACCGCACGGTGGTTTATATGAATTCCGAATCTCGGTTAAAGTACCCAGTGATGTTTGGCGGGAAAGACCGCATGGTGGAGTTGGAAGGCGAGGCGTATTTTGAAGTCTCCAAGGATGAAGAGCATCCTTTTATCGTGCGTACGGAACGATTGGACGTGGCGGTGTTAGGTACGGGATTTAACGTGATGGCCTATAAACAAGATCCCCGAACGGAGGTCACCTTGGTGAAGGGGAAGGTGGATGTAAAAAGCGGAAAAATCAACGAAATATTGACTCCTAGCCGGCAATTCGTGATGAATAACGAGAACCGGGCATACGAGGTAAAGACAGTAAACGTAGCTACTTACGTGGATTGGAAGGATGGGGTGCTTAATTTTGACGGGATGCCGTTGGAAGAGTTGGGGGATAAGCTGGGACGTTGGTATGAAGTGAAGTTTTTCTTTGCGAAAGAGAGCTTGAAACGGTTGAAGTTTTCGGGGGCGTTTAAGAAATATAACGAGATTGGTTACATACTTTCTTTAATCGAGGCTACGACCGATGTTACCTTTAAAATCAATAAAGATGTGATTGTTGTTAATGAAAAATAGAGAATAGGATTACTTCTGAGGAATAAAAATACCGGAAAGTGTTAGGACCACGATCCGGTAATCACTCCCGAAGAAGTATTTAAGTATCACTTAATTTACAAATGTATGAAAAAAAGTAATGTCTTGTGGCTTGTTTTGTCAAAAAATAAGCAGCAACAATTGTCGAAAATTATGAAATTGACTTGGATTTTGTGCGTCTGTTTCGTGTGTTCGCTGTCAGCAAACGTGATGTCGCAGCAGAGAGTGAACATGAATCTCGGGAAAACGTCAATTAAAACGGTTTTTGAGGAAATTCGACGGCAAACGGGAAAGATCATTATCTATAATGATGATCGTTTAGCCTTGGAACGGGTGGTGAAGGCCGATTTTAAGGAGGCCGACGTGCGGGCCGTGCTGGATAAGGTGTTGGCCGGTAGTGGGATGACTTATCGTTTCGTGGATGATTATATCGTTATTGTTCCCGAGGTGAAGACAACGCGGGATAGTACGGTGAAGCAATTCCAGATAAAGGGGAAGGTGACGGATAAAAAAGGTGAGGCGATTCCCGGGGTAACGGTACGCTTGGATAGTACTAGTTTAGGTGCTGCGACAGACGTGAACGGGGAGTTTTCATTGACGTTATCGATGGACAAGGGAACACTTGTTTTTTCCTTTATCGGGATGAAAACGCAGAAGGTGAAGTACACGGGACAGAAATATCTGAACGTGGTGATGGAGGAAGATGCCTTGGAGGTGGAAGAGGTTGTTGTCAATGGTTATTTTTCCAAGAGCAAGGAGAGTTTCACGGGTAACGTGGTTTCCGTGAATAAAGAGGAGTTGGCCAAGGTGTCGTCCAATAACTTGATTAGTGCTTTGCAGGTGTTTGATCCTTCTTTCCGGCTGCGTGAGAATGTTGACATGGGATCGAATCCGAATAGTTTACCTGATTTTCGTATTCGCGGTAATTCCGGTTTCGGGGTGGAAGGCGTGTCTGAGGCCACGTTTAGGAATGACCCGAATTTACCCACTTTTATCTTGGATGGTTATGAGGTCGATGTAGAAAAAATTTTTGACTTGAATATTGACCGGATCGAGAACGTGACAATATTGAAGGATGCTTCGGCTACCGCAATCTATGGTTCCCGGGCGGCAAACGGGGTCGTGGTGGTGACGACGAAAGCTCCGGAAGAAGGAAAGTTGAGAGTGTCCTATAATATGAACATGGCGATCAATGCTCCGGATTTGTCTGATTATAACTTGATGAATGCCAAGGAAAAATTGCAGGCCGAGTTGGATGCCGGGTTGTATGATTCGGATGATCTTTATACCCAGCAGTTGTTACGAATGGATTATGCAGAGCGTTTGGAACGAGTGAAAAAAGGGGTAAACACGTATTGGTTGTCTCAACCTTTACACGTTGCTGTCGGACATAAACATTCCTTGTATGTAGAGGGGGGTGACCAAAGCGTGCGTTACGGGATTGACGTGAATTACCAAGCTAATCCGGGAGTGATGAAAAAATCTTCGAGAGACCGGTTCGGGATAGGCTTTCTGCTTTCTTATAATTTGAATAATAAGTTATTGTTTAGAAACAAGTTGACGGTGGATAAGGTGAAAGCGAAAGAATCACCGTATGGTTCCTTCAAGGATTATGCCAAGGCGAACCCGTATGACCAGATTTATGATGAGGATGGAAATTTGATTAAATCATACCAACCGCACGTGAGTACGAGCAATCGTTTCTTGAATCCGTTGTACGAGTCAACGTTGAATCATAAAGATAATACGACGTACACGGAGTGGACGGATAATTTTGATTTTGACTGGTTTATTAGTGAGCATTTCAGGTTGAAGGCCAGAGTGTCATACTCGGAACGCACGGATAAGCAAGAGAAATTTACGGACCCGGAGTCAGCGATTTACAATGAGTCAGACTATCAGGATGGAGAAGGAATTTTGAAGAGAGGGGAGGCGTATAGTTTCCAAGAGAAGAGTTCTAATTTGGATATGAACGTGGTGTTCAGTTATAACCAGCAGTTGGGGAGTCACTTCTTGAATGCCGTGTTGGGAGGTAATGTTATCGAGACCCGGTTTGAGAACGAATCATATAGCGTGATCGGTTTTCCGTCGGGTAGTATGGATTACATTTCTTTCGGTAAGGAGTTTAAGGATTTAACCCCGGAAGGAAGTGAGGGATTATCCCGTTTGGTAGGTTTGTTTGTGAACTTGAACTATACTTGGAATAATATTTATTTATTGGATTTATCCGGTCGTCTGGATGGATCGTCAAAATTCGGCTCCAAGAAGAGATATGCCCCGTTCTGGTCGGCAGGTATTGGTTGGAACGTGCATAATGAAAAATTCTTTGAAGGATTGAAAGGTGTGATTAATCATTTGAAACTTTCCGCGAATGTCGGGGCTACCGGTAAAGCTTCTTTCGAGGCATATGAGGCCCAGGATGTATACGAGTATTACAAGGGACAATGGTATGCCGGAGGTTTGGGTGTGATCATGAATAACATGGGAAATACAAACCTGCAATGGGAAAAGACACACACGTTTGACGGGAATTTTGAAATCCAGTTTTTAAATGGATTGGTCAGTGCTAATATGAACTACTATGTGAAGACAACGAAAGATTTGCTTGCAGATATTACTTTACCGCCTTCTTCAGGTTTTGAAAGTTACAGGGATAACTTGGGAGAGCTGGAGAATAAAGGATATGAAATTTCGTTGAGAGGATTCGTGGTACGGGATAAGGATTTAATCGTGAATGTCTTCGGATCGATTGCGCATAATAAGAACGTGATTAAAAAGATTTCCAATTCATTGGAAACGTACAACAAGAAAGTGGATGATGAGCAGGATAATTACGAACCGGGATGGGGAGAAGCGATGGAGACAGCCAAACCTCAGGTGCAATTCAAAGAGGGACAGTCAACCACGGCGATTTACGCGGTAAAGTCTCACGGGATAAACCCGATGAACGGGAAAGAGGTGTTCGAGGATTTGAAAGGTAACTTGACTTACGAGTGGAGTGCCGCCAACAAGATCGTGTGCGGGGACACGGAACCCAAGGTATCGGGAGCTTTTGGTGCCAATGCGGACTGGAAAGGATTTAATATTAATGTTAGTTTCTTGTATCAATGTGGAGGACAGGTGTATAACCAAACGCTTGTAGATCGGGTGGAGGATGCAAATTTGAGTTGGAACGTGGATCGCCGTGTGTTGAAAGGCAGGTGGAAAGAACCGGGAGATCACACTTTCTTTAAAGACATTAAGAACCGGGATCGGACGGAGGTTTCTTCTCGTTTTGTTCAGGATGAGAACGTGTTGCAATTCAAGTCATTGTCATTTTCTTATTCTTTCCCGACCGAGTTGATTCAAAGATGGAGCTTGGAACGCTTAAAATTGACGTTCCAGATGGAAGATATTTTCAGAATATCTAACGTGAAACGGGAACGAGGTCTAGATTACCCGTTTGCTAGAATTTTTAACGTGGGATTACAGGTACAATTCTAATCCTGTAGAAATGTAAAATAATGGATGATATGAAAAAGAGAATATTGATTATTTTTACGTTATTCGTGTTTGCTTTGATAAACAGCAGTTGTGATAGTTGGCTGGATGTGACCCCGCAAGCACAAGTGAATGCAGAGAAATTGTTTTCTAAACCCAAGGGGTTCGAGAATGCCTTATATGGTATATATACTTCGATGACGGATGCTTCTTCGTATGGAACGCACATGACATTCGGGTTGATGGATGTGTTGGCCCAGTATTATGATGTTTACCAGGACAAGTATCATCTTCTTTACGAGGCATCCCGGTATAATTATAAAAATTCGAATTCTCAAGATGTGATTAAGAATTTGTGGTTAAAGAATTACAATAGTATCGCAAATTGTAATGTTTTGTTGGACTATTTGAGCGAGAAGTCCCCCTCGTTTTTCGAAGGTGAAGAGTATAAATTTTTGGTCGCAGAAACGAAAGCATTAAGGGCTTACTTGCATTTCGACCTGTTGAGGGCGTTTGCCCCGTCATGGAAGGAGAATTCAGAGGCTTTGTGTTTGCCTTATGCCGATAATTTCACGGACCGAGTACATGGTCAAAAAAAGACGAGCGAGATCGTTCAATTGATTCTGACGGATCTTGATAGTGCCCGGATGATGTTAAGTACGGTTGATCCGGCTCGGGAAGAGAGTTTTAAGGAGATGTATAACCATTACGTGACGGAAATCGGGAATGATTTTACAACGGCTCGGGCATATCGTATGAACTATTGGGCAATTACCGGGTTGATGGCCCGTGTGTATCATTACATGGGAGATGAAAGGGCTTACACGTATGCCCAAGAAGTTATCCAGGCCGGGAAAGACGGGTTCTTCCCTTTCACCGAGGAAAGTGCGGTGAGTGCCCCTTTGAAGAGTCGGGATGTCGTGATGCAAAACGAGATTTTGTTTGCTTTGAATTATGCCGGTATTCATGATTTGTGGTACTCTTATGACGCCTCTAAAGATAATTATTATACGATAAATGATGTCGCTTCCATTTATCCTTCTTCTGATGATTTCCGGAAGGAATATTTGGTAATCACGAATAGTAACGGGTATGATATATCGGTTAAATATGCGGATGTGGATTCTGAAAATGGCGGGAAAATTCCGATGATCCGTTTATCTGAAATGTATCTGATTGCCGCAGAGAGCGGTTTTGATGCCCATAAGGAGGTTGCCATCGGTTTACTCGAAGAATTGCGTAAAAACAGGGGAATAGCCGGGGATATTTCAACGACGATTACTTATGATAATTTTGTGAAGGAGTTGACGAAAGAGGCTCGTCGGGAATTTATCGGGGAAGGTCAGTTGTTTTACTGGTATAAACGTTTGGGATTACCGGTTGATCAAGGGAGTACCACGATAATGCTTGAACCGTCTCAATTCTGTTTGCCGTTGCCGGCTACTGAAGTAGAGTTCGGCGGGCGTAAGGAAGATTATTTAAATAATAAGTAGTAGATTAATATTTGACTATGAAAATATTATATGTAATTATCATGATGTTGTTTCTTGGAATGATGTCATGTTCGGAAGATAACCTGAAAGGGTATTCCAGTAGTAACTATATACAATTTGATAAGTTGTCAAAAGATAGTACCGTTTTCTCGTTTGCTTATGATGAGACGCTGGAATCGGGAACGGTGGCTTTGAAATTAGTGATGATTTCGCCTCTGGTAGATCGAGACCGGAAGTATAACGTGAAGTTTTTACAGGATGAAAGTTCTGCCCAAGCCGGGGTGGATTTTGAGATGCCGGCGGAAGAACAGGTGATTGCGGCGAATGATTCGGTTGCTTATCTAAATGTTACTGTAACGAGAAACGAGGCTCTTAAAGGGAGTGTGCTAGCGGTTTTCGAGGTGCAGGGGTCAGATGATTTTATGCCGGGAATCGAGGCGAATCGGAAAGGGCGGATTTTTATTACGAATCAATTAACTCGTCCGGGGTGGTGGAATGATTGGCACGAGGCGAACGGGCTGGGTACTTATTCGGACTTGAAATATCAAACTTTTATCCGGGAAATCGGGGTGACGGATATGACGTTAGAGGCCGACGGGGGAGAGATGAATTACTCGACGATGCGGGCTTACGTGCTGCAATTCAAATATTGGTTGCAAGAACATCCAACTGAAGATGAGGATGGTAGTTTGATGAAAGTGGCAATGAGAGGTTAATATTTAAAGATGAAGTTATGAAGAGGTTATTTATATATATCATCACGGTAATGGCGTTGTTTGCTGCCGGATGTTATGAAGATAAAGGGAATTATGACTATGAGACCGTGCCGCAGGTTTCCGTGAGCGGTATAGAGAAAAGTTATGATTTTTACGTGGGGTCACAGGAAACGATTACCCCGACGGTGACCTGGACAAATGGTAAACCGGATAAGGTTTCTTATGCTTGGAGAATAAACAATAAGGTAGTTTGCGAGGAAGAAAGTCTGAATTTTGTTGTGGGAGACCTTCCCGTGAAAGCCGGATTATATGCCGAGTTTACGATTACGAATGAGGATTTAGGGGTAGAGTATATCAACCGTTTTAACGTGTCGGTTTATTCCACGTATTATTCCGGATGGATGCTCTTGGCAGATAAAGGTGATGTTTCCGAGTTGTCCTATGTCCGGGATGATGGGGGACTTTATACGGATATTTATAAAAGCGTGAACGGGACGGATTTGGCCGGGGGTGCTTGTGCTTTGATGGAACATTGGTTGCCTACATCAGAAGAGATCGGACAGATTTTCGTGGCTTGTCAGGACGGACCGGAATATTCCGTGGAATTGGATGGAAACACGTTTAGTAAAATGGTAGCCACGAAGGATGAGTTCGTGGGGGATGCACCCAAGGATTTCAAACCGATGAGAATGAATTGCGTGACGAATTATGATTATCTTATCAGTAATGGTAAATTGTATGTGCGTAATATTCAAGCATCATATGATGCTCTTTATCAAGATGGTCTGTTTCCCAATTTTCCTTATCCGGGCGATTATGAATTAACGAATCTGGGTATCCGGGGAAACCTACTTTTTAGTAATGATATTATCTGTTTTGATAAGAAAACTTCAAGCTATATGCTGGTGCGAACTGGAGAAATGAAAAGATTTGATTACACGAATGATTCGGAAAAGGCATTTATCCCTTACGATATGGGGAAAACGGTGCTGGATGGAGGACCGATCTCGACAGAAAACCCGACGGATGAGTTCCTGACCGTTCTGAAATCGAATTCGGAAAACAAGGCATATGTGCAGAAGTTCAGGTTCTCCGGATGGAATGCGAAGACGTATCGGTCGATTTCGGAGGTGGAATTTCCTGATCCTTCAATCATCAATGAGAATACGAAATTCGCTGTTTGCCAGAATCGTCCTTACGTGTATATCGCATCAGGTAATGTGCTGTATGTTTATAATCACAAGGATAATACGGTAAAGCCATTACGTTCTGATTTTGGACGGACGATTCGGGATATTGCTGTTTGTCCCACGAATTATGAACGTTTGGGTATTGCTTTGGAGAATGCGGATGACACATCGAAGAGTGACTTTATGGTACTGGATGTTTCGGTCGTTGGGGATGGAAAAACTCTGGAAGGAATGGAATTTATCGGAAAGTTCGGTCGTGTGGTGGATTTAATTTATAAGATAGGTAATCAGTGGGATACTTATTAATAAATCAGTATTCTCCCGCTTAGCGGGAGAATACTTTAATGTATAGGTGATGAAAGTATGTAAAAATGTATGGCTATGGGTTAGCCTGCTATGCCTGTTTTGTGCATGTAAAGAACGGGAGCATGATCGTTTCACGATTTCCGGGGAGATGAAGGGATTACCTAAAGGTGTCGTGAAGTTGTACACGAATCCGCCGGGAAATGTTTTATTGGATAGTTGCGAGGTTAAGGATGGAAAGTACTTTTTGGAAGGGAAGATCATGGAGCCTCAGGCCGGTCTATTGTTTTTTGACATGGAACCGCAATACCAGCGATTGGGGGCCTCGATGGTGGCTATATTTATAGAGCCGGAGGATATGAAGGTGTACAGCGAATTGGATGAGGTGAAGAAAACATTGAAGATTACTTCAGCCCCGATTAATGAAGATATTCACAGGTATAATGTTTATTTGAAGTCTTTACCGGAGAAACAATTGGTTGCAGAGTTTAATGGCAAAATCCAGATGGCTTTTGCCGAGGCTAGGATGGAAGAAGTACGGGAGATGAGTCGAAAGCGAGATTCGTTGCAAATGGTGATTATTGACCGGTTGTTTGCTTTTGAGCCGGGAGTTTCTAAAAGTCCGGCAGCAGCTTATTTGGTGGCTCAATTGTCCGCATCTCTGGATGTTGTGCAAAGAGAGAAGATCGTGGAAAAGTTTGACCCGAGTTTAACTGATTCTTATTATCTGAACGGAATGCGGGAAAGCGTGGAGCGGGAAACGGCTTTACAGCCGGGAAAAGCCTTTCCAGATTTTCAAGTGTTTGATAAAGATGGTAGGAAGTACACCTTGACTGATTTCCGGGGAAAATATTTATTTGTTGAATTTAGTGCATCCTGGTGTGGCTGGTGTAAAAAAGAGATTCCTTTTATTCGTAAAGCATATCACGCTTTAAAAGATAAAAATGTTGCTTTTGTAACGATGATGATGGATGATCGGAAAGAGGCTTGGTTACATGAGATCAAAGAGTATAATATCGAGTGGTATTGTTTGTCTGATCTGAAAGGGATGAAAAATAGTCCTTTGGCTAAGGCTTATAATTTGGGAGGAATTCCAGATTCTTTCGTGGTAGATCCGGAAGGGCGGATTGTGTGTCGGGACTTGAGGGGGGATGAGGTATTGGAGACATTATCTACATTGTGTAATTAATGGAATAAATCATGTATAAGATATTAATCGGTTTGTTTTTATCTGTATTGTGCTTGCAGGCAAAATGTCAGATACAGTTTGATGAGGGAAGTTTCACGGAGGTTCTGGTAAAAGCAAAACAGGAAAAAAGGATGGTGTTTATGGATTGCTACACGAGTTGGTGTGGTCCTTGTAAAATGATGGTGCAGAATGTTTTTAGCCGTGAAGACGTGGGACAATTTATGAATACACGTTTTGTGAATGTTAAATTGGATATGGAAAAAGGAGAGGGGCGGGAATTGGCTAAGAAGTATCAAGTGAAGGTTTACCCGACTTTTTTGATCTTGAATGAAGATGGAGAGGTGATTCATAAAATGGTGGGAGGAATGAAAGCAGAGGAATTTTTACAGCATGTGCAAAATGGTATTGGAGAACATTCTTTGTATTCTTATGAGAAGAGATATGCCGAAGGGGAGCGTGATCCGCAATTCGTGTATAGTTATATAGAGACTTTGGCTAGGGCTTTTATGAAGGAACGGATGGAAGAGGTGTTACACGAATATTGGGGAACATTGACGGATCAAGAGAAAAGTGGTAAAGAAAATTGGATGCTTGTGAAACGATTCGTGAAGAATCCGTTGTTACCAGAATACAAGTATCTTCTGGAGCATAAAAAGGATTTTGATGCAGCGGTTAGTAAAGATAGCGTGGATCGTAAAATATACGACGATTTGTTTCCGTTGATTGTGAATGATTGTAACGAAATTATTTTTCATGATAAAGTGAATGCACTTCAACTTTTAGATACATATAAAACGAGTGTTACTCAATCGGGAATTGCCGGACAGGATTATCTGTTGGATATTGTGAAGTTTACCAGAGCCTTTTTGTCCGGTGATTTGAAGAAAGCATTAAAAATGTATGATAGGAAGTTTTCCCGTTTGGATCATGATGCTCGTTTTGATGTAACCTTACAGTTGAATGGAATGTTGATTCGTAAGGGGGATGCAAAAATGTGTGAGCGAGGATTGAAATTGATTGAGAGAACAATGAAAGATTGCGGGTGGTCGGAGGATAATCCTTTGTTTGCAGCCGTGGTTTCCGGATTGAAAGATAAATTTAAAGATAATAAAGATGAATAGATTATTGATTTTGTTGACAGGATGTTTGTTCTGTTTTTCGTGCGCATCCAAAACGGATGGTTTTAAGGTAAAAATGCATTTGGAAAATGCTCCGGAGTGTGAGATTTTCGTGAGTGAAAGGATTCCGAATCCTACCCAGTGGTATATAGATACTTTGGAGTTGAAAAATGGCCAAGTGGTTTACACGGGTAAGGTGGATTATCCTCGTTTGGTTTCTTTCGTTGTTAAGAAGGGAGAAGATGATTTTGTGGGTTCTTTTAGTATATTTTTGGATAATAGTGAGGTTGAAGTTCAAGGGGATTTTAATAATTTGAAGAGTTTAACAATTACTGGGAGTAAAACACATGATGAATTTGTTGCCATAGAAAAGAACGGGCAAGAGTTTATGAAAGAGTATGGCAGAATCGGTTACGACCGGAGCAAGGCGTTTAAAGATAACCGGGTTTTATATGATTCTTTAGCAGAACCTTACAGGCAGGCTTATGATAAGGTGGTGGATTACATTCTGAATCTTCCGGGGTATGCTCATAGTGAGGTGGCTCCTTATTTTGTTTCGGAATATATTAGTGCTGATAATCTTCTCTTGATGGAAAAAGCGTTGAATGCTTTCGATGTTTCTCTAGTCGAGAACGCATATATCGCTAATTGCCGGGTAAAATTAGAAAAGGAAAAACGGGTACAACCGGGAGTGATGGCGTATGATTTCACGTTAAAGGATTTGGAGGGTAATACTTACAAATTGTCAGATTATAGGGGAAAATATGTATTGCTGGAGTTTAGTGCATCTTGGTGCGGATGGTGTAAATTGGAGATACCTTTCCTTGAAACAGTTTATAAGAATACGCAAGGTAAGAATTTTGTCATGTTTACGATTAATCTGGATGACGAGCGAGGGAAATGGGAGGAAGATGTAAAACATTATAATTTACCGTGGAAGGTTATTTCAGATTTGAAAGCATTTGAAAGTCCCGTGGCGAAGAGTTATAATGTGAGTGGTATTCCGATGATTTATCTGATCGATCCGGAGGGAAAAATAAAGGAGAAAGGATTACGTCGGGAAGAGATGATCGAATATATAAATGCTTTGTTTGAGTAATTTAATAACAGGGGGAAACGAGATTTGAAAGTTTTCCCCTATGTTATTTTAAGGGTGAAAGAGATGATATGGTTGTTTACATGATGATGTCGGATTTTGCAATGATTCAATTATCGTGTATTTGAAAATTTCGGAGAAATAGTTACTTTTGTAGCACTATGAGTGCTATTATTCAGACCAATAAAGACTTTGAAGTATTCTTTCGGGAGAATTTTCCATCCGTGTACGCTTTCATGAAACGCTACACGGGAGATGATGAATTAGCGGCAGATTTAGCACAAGAGACTTTTATCCGGGTTTATGAACGGCGGGATGAGATTGTTTCTGTTGATTACGGGAAAGCTTTTTTATACACGGTTGCACGTCATTTGTACTGGAATCATTGTAAGCATCAACGGGCGAAGGAAAATTATTTTGCGCAATTGGATGAGAGTAACGTGGACGATTACGATTTCTTGCAGGAGGTTACCCGGCAGGAGACCATGCGAATGTTATATGTTGCTATTGACCAGTTGCCACCACAGACTCGTAACGTGATCCTTTTGAATTTGGAAGGGAAAACGAACCCTGAGGTTGCGGAAGAATTAGGTATTTCCGTGAACACGGTGAAGTGTTTGAAAAAGTCGGCTTACGAGACATTAAGAGGGACCCTATCCAAAAATTACTTTGTGATTTTGATGTTCCTGTTAGGGGAGTAAATGTTAAATCTTTTCTTTTTTGAATTTTTTTCTAGTTTGACCTACCCACTTTTCATTTGAAGTAATCTCTATGATAAAATTACAAATGTAAAAGTATGGATTTACTAAAAAAACGTTTGGATATTGCCCGGCTTATTGCCGAAGAGTTGACCGGAACGATTGATGAAAAGGATCGGGTCGTGTTGGCCCGTTGGTTGGATGAGGACGAACGACACCGGGAGGAATATGCGGATATTTTAGAATCATTAAAGACTGGGAACGAGGCTTGGAAGGATCAGGAGCAGGGGAGGCAGTTAATGGAATCCCGATGGGGAGCGGTGAAATCTCACACGGTTCAGAAGACTGGCCGGTGGATTACGTGGAGTAAGTATGCGGCGGTTATCGTGTTATTCGTGAGCATTGGAATTTTTTGGCTTGTAAATGAAGAAAAGCAGGAGGTGGAGAATGGTACTGTTGCCCAAATTGAACATGGTAGCATGAAAGCGCAGCTTGTACTTGCTAATGGGAAAAAAGTGGATTTGAGGCCAGAAACAAGTTTGCAACTAGAAGAGGTGGGAGGTACTCGAATTTTGACATCGGATGATAGGGTAAAGTATTCGGGGAAAGATTCTTTAGCCGGACAATTGGCAGAAGTAAAATATAATACGTTGATCGTGCCGCGAGGAGGTGAATTTTCGTTGGAATTGGCAGATGGAACTCGGGTGTGGTTGAACGCGGAATCGAGGTTGCGTTATCCGGTAGCTTTCACGGGTAAGGAGAGAAAAGTTGAAATGGAGGGAGAGGTTTATTTTGAGGTGGCAAAGAATAAGGAAAAACCTTTTATTGTAACCGTGAATGGGGTTGATATTCGGGTCTTGGGAACAAGTTTTAATGTTTCGGCTTATCAAGAAGATGTGGTGACCACGTTGGTAGAAGGAAAGGTGCAGTTGAAAAAAGGTAATGAACAGGTTATTTTATCGCCTAACCAGCAGGCGATATGGTCTGATGACGAGTTTAGGGTGAAACAGGTAGATGCCCGTAATTATGTGTTATGGAAAGAGGGGATTTTTTATTTTGAAGATGTTGATTTGGAGACAATTCTGGATGATATGGCCCGTTGGTATAACGTGAATGTTTTTTATATGAACCCGGCGTTGAAAGAGATGAAATTCTCTGTCGAGATTAGACGTTATGGGGATATAAACGAGATTTTGAGACGAATAGGGCAAACTAAACGTGTAAAATTTGAAATAAAAGATAGAACTATAAACGTGTATGAATAAAAAAAAGACAGACAGCACCCCCATGCTATCTGTCTGAATACAACATTCAATATTTAATTCAATGTAAAACTCAAGAACAAAGTTATGAAAAAAAAATGTAACTCTGGTGGTCTTATGAAAATAAGGCTGCGAAAAACATTGTTGGTTATGAAATTTTTGTGCTTTTTTTTCTTGTTGTCTGTTTCGGTATCAGCAGCAAGTTATTCGCAGAATGCAAGATTTTCTCTGACGTTGGAAAATGTCGCATTAACAGATGTTTTTTCAACCATTCGGAAAAGTAGTGAATTCACGTTTATCTACAATATGGATGACGTGAGAAATATTCGGGTGAAGTCAATAAACGTGCATGAGGCTACAATAGAGGAAATTCTAAATGAAGTTCTTCGAAATACGGGGTTCGTGTATAAAATCGAGGATCATGTTGTTGTGATTCAACCTCAGGATACGAGAGAAGAAAAGAAGTCGGTTAGAATTAAGGGGTGGGTGCACGATAAGAGTAAGCAACCGCTTCCGGGAGTAACCGTGAGAATGGTCGGAATCAGTTTAGGAACGGCCACTAATACGCAAGGGTGGTTTGCAATCGATTTACCCGTGACGAAGGGGGAATTGGAGTTTTCTTTCGTGGGATATAAAAAACAAAAAATTGCTTTTACAGAAAAAACAGATACGTTGCGGATCGTGATGGAAGAGGATTTCCAACAGGTGGAAGAGGTGGTTGTGACAGGTATTTTCAACAAACCGAAAGAGAGTTTTACGGGGGCTGTCGTGGCGGTAACCAAAGATGATATTAAGGCAAATTATTCTCGTAATATTCTTCAGACATTAGCTAATATTGATCCAAGTTTGCGAATTGTACAGAATAATGCAATGGGATCGGACCCGAATACATTACCGGAGATTCGTTTGCGCGGTGTTTCTACGATGTTAACTGCCGAAGAGTTGAAGTCGCAAGAAAGTGGACGTCCGGATTATAATCGTCCTTTATTTATCATGGATGGTTTTGAAGTTGATTTGGAACGTGTCATGGATATGAATGAGAATGAAATTGAAAATATCACGATTTTAAAAGATGCTAGTGCAACTTCGATGTATGGATCTAGAGGAGCGAATGGAGTGATCGTGATTACAACGAATCGTTATACGGCTGGAAATTTGAGGATTATGTACCAGGGACGTTTAAATATTCAAATTCCATCTCTTGGTACTTATGATAATTTGATGTCAGCCTCTGAGAAATTTGAATTAGAGAAAGAGTATGGTCTTTGGGAGAGCGATCTATATAAAGAATTGTATGATGAAATAGAATCGAATATCGCTAATGGGGTGAATTATAATTGGCTAAAGGTTCCAACTCGTACAGGGATTGGTCAAAATCATATATTACAAATTAGTGGAGGACAGGAATCATGGAGTTATTCTTTGGATTTGAATTATCAATCGACTCGTGGAGCCATGAAAGATTCTGAGCGTAATAATTTCAATGGTACAATGAGTTTGGGATACCGTAAGGATAAATGGAATATTTGGCAATCCTTGTCGATAGGGGTGAATAGTAATCAAGATTCTCCTTATGGACAATTTTCGAATTACGTGAATATGAACCGTTACTGGAAACCATATGATGAAGATGGGAAACCTGTTGAATATTATTATCATCCTAATGGAGGATTTAATAATCCTGTTGATAATCCGTTATATGATAAGAGTGTTGGCGTTTGGGCAAAAACAAAATATTATAGCACTCGTAGTAATACTCGAGTAAAGTATAATTTTACAGAGAGATTTTACACGGAGGTATCTTTTGGTATCTCTCGGAAAGAAACGAAAGGAGATTCCTATTATCCGCCAAGTCACAAGAATTTTAATACCGAGACAGAATTAGAGCAAAAGGGTTCTTTTACGAGAGGAGAACGTGAAAATATCGAGTGGCAAGTTCGTGGTACATTGTATTATACAAACACGTTTAAAGATAAGCATATGTTCTCGACGGGATTGAGTACGGAATTATCGGAATCAACAGAAGATTCTGCTAATTGGACGGCCCGTGGTTTTATGGCAGATAATATTGATCATCCGGGAATGTCTTTGGCCTACCCCGAAAACGGTCATGTTTTTGGTGATAAGAGTGTGACTCGTCGTGCGAGTTTTTCCTATATCGCGAACTACTATTATGATCAACGTTATTTCGTGGATGGATCTATTACTTATAATGGGGCATCTTCTTTTGGTAAAAATAGTCGATTTTCTCCTTATTACTCTGTTGGTGGCGGTTGGTTGATGAATAATGAATCTTTCATTCAGAACAATCTTCCATTTATCAATGAATTGCGTTTACGTTATTCCTTAGGTGTCGTGGGAAATTCATCTTTAGCTCCTCAAGATTATATGGAGGTTTTTAATCGTAACTCGCAAGATCTTTATTTGGGAGGAATTTGTTGGACATTGAATGGTTTTGCTAATCCGAATCTAAAGCAACAAAACACAATACAGCATAATGTTGGCGTTGATTTAGGTTTATTTAATGATCGGATATCTATTCAATTTAACTACTATAATTTTTTGACAAATAACACATTAACGGATATGAATTTACCCATATCTCACGGGTTTAATGCCGTGCGGGGTAATATCGGGAAAATTCGGAATGAAGGATTTGAATGGTACTTAAATTTCGTTTTGTTGAATAATGAGGCACGAGGGATTAGATGGAATTTGAATGCTAACATTACTCGTCATAGAAATACAATCGTGAAACTTTCCGAGGGATTTAAAGAAGCAATAAAATATCAATTCAGGGCGATAGGCACGGCTATGGATGCGATTAAATATCAGGAAGGTAAATCTATGGATGCTCTTTATGGATTGCGTTCAGTAGGTATTGACCCGACTTCCGGACAACGTGTTTTTCTGAAGGCAGATGGAGTGACAACAACATTGGAACAAAATGCTGATGATTTGGTTTATTTGGGTGATAGCCAGCCGAAAGTGAATAGCACGTTTAATACTTCTTTTACATGGAAGGGGTTGAGTGTAATTGTCGGGTTTGGCGTGAAATGGGGAGGAAAGCAAATAAATTATACCGAATTGAATAAGGGTGAAAATGTTAATTTGTCTTTTAATCTTGATCGCCGGCTTTTGAAATACGGTTGGAGGCATATCGGGGATCAGGCTCGTTACAAAAATCAATGGGAAACGACTTCCCGTGATAAGGCGACAACGGTTTGTAGTGATTTTGTTCATAAGGATAATGTATTTAGTTGTAATAACGTGAATATTCATTACTCGTTCCCGAAGGAGTGGTTGAAGAAAGTAATTGGGTTGGAAAGTTTAGCCATTTCGGCTGATTTGTCAGATATTTTCTATTTTTCAACCATTGAAAGAGAAAGAGGAACATCTTATCCTTTTTCGATAAATCCTAATTTTTCCATTTCTTGTACATTCTAAGTTTTCATGTTATGAAGAAAAAAATATATGTATTAGGTTTAAGTGTGCTACTGGCATGTAGTGCTTGTGAAGATTGGCTGACGATTCAACCCGAGACGACGCTTGCGGCAGAAACATTGTTTAAAACAGACGTGGGGATAACACAAGGTTTAAATGGAGCTTATTATAAGGCAATGTCAATCTATGCCCCTTCCAGTTATTTAGGCGGAGCTTCGTTTGTTGAGTATATGGCAAATACTTATTATTGTGATCCGCTAATGAAAGGTGATGATTACTATTTTTCAATTCATACTTATGAACAATCGGATAGTCAAAATAATGTGAATGAATGGTGTTTTACCGGACTCTACAACGTAATCGCCAATTTGAATTCAATGCTTGGCGAGATGGCTAAAAATGTAGAGAAGTTGACTCCGAATACATACAAGATTTGTCGAGGGGAGGCATACGCTTTGCGAGCATGTTGTCATTTGGATGTATTACGGCTTTACGGGCCGGTTCCTTCTGCGGCAGAAGCATCAAAAACATACGTACCTTACGTGCGGGTGAATGATGTAGAGGACTACACGTACCATACGTTCGCTCAATTTATGGATTATGTTCAAGCGGATTTAGACAGTGCGGAGATGTTTTTGCGGACGGTTGAGCCCGTGTTGACGCAGACATTTGAAGCCACAAATTCGACATCGAATACGTGGCCCTATAGAAAAAGTCGTTGTAATTACTATGCCGTGTTGGCATTACAAGCCCGGGCAGCCTTGTGGAGAGGGGATAAAGAGAAAGCTTTGCGTTATGCGAAATTAGTGAAAGAAGCCAAAAATGAAGATGGAACCCCCAAAGTTCGTTTGACTACTCCCGATGATGATGTGAGTGATTATACGGTGACGGATAAAACGCATTATTCCGAACATCTTTTTGGCATAAAAAATGAGTCTTATAATATAAATTCAACTGGAAATTCTTTCTCTAATAAAGTATGTTATAATAAAGAGGATTTTATAATAAATTTATACGGTGAAGACTATAAAAACGATTTGCGGTATAAGAACTGGTGGAATATTGGTGGAAGGTGGGAATGGATTGGAGATGATCCTGTTTGGGTTACAGATGGGAAGTATTATATAACTAAATACAATGACTTTAAACCCAGTAATACATCTGCGCCGCATAATTTCCCGATTATTCGTTTGCCGGAAATGTATTTCATTATAATGGAATGTGGAACATTAACAGAGGCTAATGTCGCTTATGAAGAATATTGTAATGCCCGGGGGATTACTTATAAGCCATTAACTGAAAATGATCGTCAAGAACGAGTGATATTAGAAAGCATTCGGGAATATGTTGCCGAAGGACAAAATTTTTTCACGTACAAACGTAATAATGTGAAAAATATGTATGGGGCTATCACTACTAGCTCTGAGGATCAATATATCATGCCGTTGCCTGAGGCTGAATATACAGATGTTAAATAATAAAGTGTAAGAGTATGAAAAGAGTATTGTTAATTATATTATGTACTGTGGGATTATGGTGTGCTTGTACTGAAGAAAAGCCTGGTTTTTACAGGGGGGGAGGCGGTTTGTGTTTCTATCCATCAAGGACAAACGATTCTTATCCATATTTTGGAGATGGGATAGATGGTCGGGATTCAATGACAATCGTGTCTTCCACGAAGTTGAGAGATACACTTTATTTCAGGTTAATGGTTTATGGACAAAAAAGTACGAAGGATCGTTATTTTTCTTTGAAACAAAGTGTTCTTTCACATTTGGATAGCGTGAGTTACGTTAATGATTCCACGGCTGTTGCCGTGGAAGGTGTTAATTTTGTTTCTTTTGATGACCCTGAAATGCAAAAATATTATGTCATTCATCCGGATTCTTCCAACGTGTATGTACCGATTATAATGACGTATGATCCGAATACTGCGGGAGAAAGGCAAAATTTTTGCTTGTATTTTGAGATTGTTCCGAATGATGAAATTTCAGTTTTTGATCCTCGTTTTTATCGTGCAGAGTTAAGAATGAGACAGACGGAGAATTAAGGAGATATTATATAAACAGGGGGTGAATTATAATCCTCCCCCCTGTTTATATGATTTTTTTTAATTTCAATGATAATCATTTTTTATGAGATATAGGGGTATAATATCTTGTAATAAAATTGTTATAATATATTATTAATCTTTTGTACATGAAAAAAATACTATTGTTTGTTTTAAGTGTTTTGTTAATGACCTCTTTGTCTGCCCAAACAAAGTTTCTAGAACTGGCTTTTACGAAAGCCTTGGAACAGGCGAAGGGAGAAAATAAGATGGTATTTGTTGACTGTTATACTTCTTGGTGTGGACCATGTAAAATGATGTCAGAGAAGATATTGCCTTTGAAGGAAGTGGGTGATTATATGAATGAAAAATTTGTGAGTGTGAAGTATGACATGGAGGTTGGAGAGGGAAAAAATCTTGCAATGAAGTACCATGTAACTTCTTATCCGACATTTTTAGTGTTAGATGGAGATGGGAGATTATTACATCGGGTGATAGGCGGTACGGCAACAGGAGAAGAATTTATACAGAAATTAAAGAGTGGATTGGATGAAAATTCGATTACGAATTTGGAGGTTCGTTATCGGAATGGAGAACGAGGGGTTGAGTTTATGGTGAAATATGTACAGGCATTGAAAAGTTCTGGTAATTTGGAACAAGCGAAAGCGATGATGTTTGATTTGCTGACCTCTGTTGGGGATCGGGAACGATGTTCAGTTGAATGTTGGCCTATTTATGATGATCCTGAATTGTCTCCAGCCGGATCGGGGAATATGATGTATTTTTTACGATTTGCCAATTTATTTCGTCAGAAGGTGGGGCGTGAAATGGTGGATGCAAAAATAGCTTCTGTGTTTGAAAGTCAATTGGAAGATATTTTACGAAGACGAAATAAAAATGTGACATTAGCTGACGTGGAAGGGACAGAACAAATGTTAAAAGCATATGATTTACAAGGGCAAGATTACTTGTTTGATTATGTGGATTTGATTAAAGCTATGTTGACAGGGAATACGGAGTTAGCTTTGCCACTATGTAAGAAAATATTTTCTTCTATGAGTGATGAGAAATTGAGTTTCTTGTATTTCCAACCAATACTTGCATTACAGGGAAAATGGAATAAACAACAGAAAAAAGAGTTGACTGTTTTGACTAAAGAATTGGCAAGCAAAGCTAAAAGCGAGGTGTTAAGAAGTAGTTTGGAAAATTTTGAAAGTTCGATGATTCCGAAGTTATAATTGTATTTATAAAATAGATGATAGTGTATAATATGTAAATGAAGAAGAGATATGAAAAAGTTTGTATTGTTGTATGTTTGTATGTTTTTAATGATACCTGTATTTGCCCAAACGAATTTTCAAGATCTGAGTTTGGTAAAAGCCTTGGAGTTGGCAAAGAGTGAGAAAAAGCTAGTGTTTATTGATTGTTATACTTCATGGTGTGGTCCATGTAAGATTATGGCAAAAGAGGTTTTACCCCAAAAAGAAGTGGGTGATTTTTTGAACGAACGTTTCGTGTGTGTGAAATATGATATGGAAGAGGGGGAAGGACCGGAGATTGCGAAAAGGTATAAGGTGGATGCTTATCCCACTTTCTTGTTGTTGAACGCGGACGGGGATTTAATTAATCCGATCGTGGGAATGACTCCGGCGGGAGGAGAGTTTATTTATAAAGTGAAATTAGCTTTGGGAGAGATCTCCACGGTGAAAATGGATTCCTTGTATGCGGCCGGGAATCGAATGACTCGTTTTGTACTTTCTTATTTGAAGGCGTTGGAGGCGACGAAACAGTATGATAAGGCAAAAGTGGTTACAGCTAATTTGGTGAAAGAGTTGGGTGCTAGTCAGACAGCTTACGTAACATATTGGTTCCTTTACGAGAATCCGGAAATTTCCCCCGTGGGGTCCGAAAATATCAACTACCTGTTGAGTCATGTGGATGATTTCCGTAAAGGTGTGGGTGTGGAGCCCGTGAATGCAAAATTGGCTTCGATGTTTGAGACTCAATTGGAGGATATGATTCGAGGAAAGAATAAAACAACGGATATAGCGGACGTGGTGGTTGTCGAGAAGCATTTAAAAGCTTGCAATTTACCGGGTAAGGATTATCTGTATGATTACGTTGCCTTGTTGAAAGGAATGTTTTCGTATGATGCTGATGTAGCATTTGCCGCTTTTATGAAGATTTACCCCACGATGAAAGAGAAGAAATTGAATTATTTATATTTCCGTCCAATCACTTTCCTGAAAGGGAAATGGAATGACCAACAGAAAAAGGAGTTGATTGATTTATCCTTGAAGTTGTCTCCCAAAATGGAAAATATCGTGTTACAGAATGGACTGAAGTATTTTGCAGACGAGATTAAAAAGTTCTGATTTATTCATGTAGCTTGTGATGTTTATGAACTTGACAACAGGTTTATAAACATCACGGGTTCGTAAAATTGAAATCAATTATGAATAAGTTGTTCATTATATTTTTATTATGCTTGCCTTTATTTGGTTGGGCCGGGAAAGATGGGGATATAAAGGTCTTGAAAAAGGGAGACGCTTGCCCGAAATTTATCTTCAAGGATATGGACGGGAAAGAGGTGTCGTTGGAACAGTTCAAGGGAAAGTACGTGGTGATTGACGTGTGGGCTTCATGGTGTCAGCCGTGTAAACAAGAGTTCCCGAATTTGAAAAAGTTGGAAGAAAAATACAAGGATAAAAATGTTGTTTTCGTGAGCATTTCCAGTGATGCGCAGGAGAGACGTTGGCGTTTTGAACTTGGTTTTTTACATGAGAGGTTGGAATTACAATGGTGGATAGCGGGTGACAAGAATTTCATGCGTGCTTTTGAAGTTGCAGTTCTCCCGCGAATGATATTACTGGATAAGGAGGGACGAATTGCAGAATTAAAATTACCGAAACCTTCAGACCCGAAGTTTGAAAAGATCTTGAAAAAATTGAAATTATAGTAAGAGTTCACGAAATCTAATATTGAGAAAATATAAGTATGATTTTTAACTATATAAAATTAGTGACAATCGTTTGCTTGGTGGCGTGGGGATGTAAAACTGAACGGGAAGGGGAGGAGTTTACATTGACCGTGACAACGGAGACGAGACCACAAAATAAATTATTTGTTTTTTACAGAGGTGCGAATGATTCTATTCGGGTTGATTCAGTCGCTTATGAAAGAGGGCATTTCGTGTTGAAAGGGAATGTTCCTTATGCCCAACGAGCTTTGCTGGTACTAACAGCCGGAAACAGTGGTATCCCGCAGATGCACGGGGAAGGTGGAACTCCTGTGTTTTTAGAAAAAGGAAATATATCCCTGTCGGCCGAGAAGGATTTACATGGAACAAAAGTGGCAGGAACCCCGTCGAATAATGATTTACAGGAGCTTAATGATAGCGTTAAGTTTTTTGATGACTGGTTGGTGGGATACCGGGAGAGATTTACAAAAATTTATAGTAGCCGGGATAAGGAAGCCTTGAATGCGTTATTTAATGAATATCGCAAATGGGAGGCCAAGCGCTTGGAGGCGGAAAAGAGATATGTTGAGAATCATCCGGGATCGTTAGTTTCATTGGACTGGTTGATGAGACATTACAATGTGGTCCGGGAGAAAACGAAAATCCTTCCGATGTTTGACAAGTTGAGCGCAAAGGTGAAAACTTCCGTTCTGGGACAGAAGTACAAAAAATTATTGGATGAAACGGTAGCTGTGGAAATGGGAAAGTTAGCACCGGATTTTACGGCTAAAAATATAAACGGGAAAGAGGTTTCCTTGAGTTCTTTCCGGGGACAGTACGTGTTACTGGATTTTTGGGCATCGTGGTGCGCTCCTTGTCGTCAGGAGAACGTGAACGTGTTGAAAGTATATAACCGTTTTAAGGATAATGGGTTCACGGTTGTGGGGTATTCTTTGGATAGTTCCGAGAAAGCGTGGCTAAGAGCTGTGGAAAAGGATGGGATGCCTTGGGAGCAGTTGTCCGGACTGAACGGGGTGAAAGTAGATGCTTCGAAACTATATGGAGTAACAGCGATTCCGAGTAATTTTTTGCTTGATCCGGAGGGAAAAATTGTGGGAATGGATTTGAGAGGAGAAGAATTGGAGAAGGTATTAGAGCAGATATTCGGGAAATGAAAGTGAGATCAATAAGTTGTATAGAAATATGAAGATTATGAAGTATTGGTGTAAGTTCTTGTGCATTGGTTTATATTTGGTGGTATTCGCTTCCGTGATATGTCAGGCTCAGCGAAAGGAGAAAGAAGTCGTGTATCGGGATTATACACACATGGAGGCGGATTTGCTGGATTCATTAAAACAGGATGACGTGAAAATGTTGTTCAAGGGAGTGCAAGCGTTGCGGCAGCAGGCTCAGCAAGTGAAAGAGAATTCACCCGTCTGCTTGGAACCTCGCCCGGCAGAGAAGAAAAAACTGAGATCACAAGATATGATCGAGAAGAGGAGAGGAAGCGTGTTGACGGTCAATAAATATCATCGTGCGATGAGGCATCCGGAAGGGGTGAAGGGCTGGGCAACTGCCGTCGTGTTGTCGGAGGATGGGATTTGTGTCTCGAATTACCACGTGTTTTGGGAATTTTTGGACCCGACGGCCAAGTTAAATCCACAAGATAGTATCATGTTTGTTGCCACGGAAGAGGGACGGGTATACCCGATCACCGAGATATTGAGTTTTAACAAGTCGGCAGACATGAGTTTTTTCAAGATCGATACCCGGGGAGACGTGCTTACCCCGATGCCGTTGGGAAATGATCTTCCGGCGGGGACAAGTGTACATTTGTTAAGTCACCCAGAAGGTTACCCGTATGCCTACACGAACGGGGTGGTTATGCGGACAATTACTTCTGATGCCAAAGATCCTTTTGCCCGTCGGATGGAACTCACGGTTGATTACGCCAAGGGGTCAAGTGGCGGTCCGATTATGGATGATTGTGGAAACATGGTATCCATGGTTTCCAGTATTTGTACGATATTTTATTCCAATCAGCCGCCTTATAACCAGCAAATGAATGTAAAACTGACGATTCCCGTGAGTTCATTTCGTAGACTGATTCAGAATAAAGACAAGTAATGTTTGGAGAGATAGCATTAACATATTGCTTATGAAAAAAATAGTTTTACTTTTCGTAATTATTGCCGGGTTATACGCTTTTCAGAAAGATTCGGAACCAGAGAAAAAGATCGTGCGGAACTTTATGACCTTGGTTCGTGATCTCCCGCATGAAAAGATATATTTGCACACGGACAAAAGTGCTTATACCGTGGGAGAAAATATCTGGTTCCGGGCATACGGGGTACATGCTTTGTTGAATGTACCCGGAATCCCGAGTAAGTTCATATACGTGGATCTGGTGGATAAACGAGATTCGTTGGTGAATAGAGTAAAACTAGTTATTCGTGATTCCTGTTTTTACGGGCAATTACCGTTATCGAAAAGCCTGCAACAAGGAGAATATTGTTTGCGGGCTTACACGTATAATATGCAAAATCAGGATAAAGATTGGGTATTTAGGAAAAAAATACGGGTGATTAACCCGATGGATTCGAGGGTTTGGACGGAGGTGTCCTATAAGAAAGAAAAAGGAAATTACTATGCTGTAGTCCGGTTCTTGGATGGAAATAAAAAACCTTTTGCACAGATGCCGGTTACTTATGTTTTGAATCCGAAAGGGTATAGATTTACCGAGACAAGAATCGGTACGGATCGTAACGGGGAAGTGAGGATTAAGGTGGACACGTCGGATCGGATACTACGTTTGGGATTCTATGAAGGGAAACCGTTTTCTTTTGAACGTTATATCCGGATACCGGATTTGCGAGAAGGATTTGACGTGCAATTTTTCCCGGAAGGAGGTTCCTTGCTGGTCGGTAACCGACAACAAGTAGCCTTCAAGGCAATTGGTACTGATGGCTACCCTGTGGATGTAGAGGGTGAGATATTTCAAGATTCAATACCCTTGTTTTCGATAAAATCGGAACATGACGGGATGGGGAGTTTTTGGTTACCGGTGAACAGGGGGGTGAAATTCCAAGCACGGGTAACGACTGCAGATGGTCGGGAAAAATGGTTCGACCTGCCGGAAAGTCGTGTTGACGGTTGGGGGATAGCCGTAAGCCAGCAAGGGGAGAACATAGAATATCTAGTAATGAAGGGGGAAGGAGCGGAAATAAAAAATGATCTGTATGTGCTGGTACATAGTTGTGGGATGGTTTTCGATTTCCGGCAAGTGACGGGGTCGGTAAAGGGGAAAGTGGATCAAAATCTGTTACCGGAGGGAATATCGCAGGTCGTGTTAATGGATAAGGAGGGGAATGTGTATAGTCAGCGTCAATTTTTTAAGAAAAAGAGGCGTTCAGGATTGATGATTTCATCGAACAAAAAACGTTACCGGGCCCGAGAGTTGGTTGAGTTGGAACTTGAGTTTGACAAGACTTTTGAGGGAGTTCCGGAGGGCAGTTTTTCTTTAACTGTGACTGATGATCAAAAAGTGAAACAAGATTCGTTAGAAGATAATATTTTATCTAATTTGCTTTTAACGTCTTATTTGAAAGGGTATATAAAAGATCCGGCTTATTATTTCAATGACACGGCGGCAATACTCGAACATCATTTAGATTTGGTTATGCAGACCCATGGTTGGACCCGTTTTGATCCGGGGAAAATAGCCCGAGGAGAGTTCCCGAAAGAAAAGTACGAGATCGAGGTCGGACAGGTCATCTCTGGGACAGTGAAGAATTTTTGGGGAAAGGATTCCAAGGGAGCGGGGATTACCTTGTTGTCAAATTATGGTGATTCTCGGTTGACAGAAACAGATGAACGGGGAAGATTTGTAATCGATGACCTCTTGTTTAAAGATAGCACGTTGTTTTTCGTGCAGGCTTTGAATGTTAAGGGACGACGGGGCGTGGAAGTCATGGTGGATCCGGAACGATTTCTAACATCGGAATATTTTTTGCCTAATGTTTTGAATGTAAAAGAAGAAGATGATAAATTCCTAGAGAAATTTTCACAGAATTACTATTACGAGAATGGTCAGAAGATATACGTGCTGGATGAGGTTAACGTGACTCGTCAAAAGGCCAATAAAAATAGTTCGTTTTATGATCATGTTGCCCGTTATCAAGTAGATTCTGCTCAATTGGCAGAATTGCCGGATGTGGACATTTTTCAGCTTGTTCAGTTACAATTTCCGGGTGTTACGATCGGTGCGGATTCATTAGGGAATCCTTGCCCTTTTTACAGGGGAAAGCAGATGTATATTCTAGTGAATGATTTCGAGGAGGATATTAATATTGTTCGCATGTTTCCTAAGCGAGAGTTACTGGGAATGGCTTTGCTGGAACCCATACACGGGAAAATGTTTTTTGGTGACAGGGGAAGAGATGGGGTATTGTTGATTACCCGAAATCCGAATTATATTCCTAAAAAGGAACAACGAGTTAATATTTTGCCGTTTAGGCTATTAGGTTATCAGATTCCGGAAGAGTTTTACGTGCCTCGCTATGATGTGGATTCGGTGCGTCGGGATAATCGTTATGATGAACGAACGACCATTTACTGGAATCCGGTAGTGAAATTGACAGGGAATAAAAAAGCGAAAATTTCTTTTTACACGGCAGATCTTTACGGGACTTATTCCGTGATACTGGAGGGGATTACCCGGGAAGGAATCGTGTGTCGGCAACGGGAAAAGCTGAAATTAGAGTAACTTTAACTTAAGAGGATGAATTTCCCCCGGATTCGAGAGGGGATAATGAAGGGTGATTAGGGGCCAGTCGTGTAAATTTTGTACTTTACCGGAGCAGGAATAGTTCCCATAATGGGAGGATAGGAGGGGTATTGGATTTGTATTGGGGATGTTGCCCGTCTTCTTCTCTTTTTATGCTTTCTTGTTGTTTTCTTCGATGTATTTTTCCAATATTATCGGGAAATTTTTATTCTATGTGGGAAAAACGAATAGATGTACAAAAAAAAATATATATTTGTCACGTATTATTGTAGGTATATCGAATGAAAGCTTTTGTGAAATATTGCGTGTTGCTTTTGGTGGCAGTAATCTATCTTGGACAAGGGATAGATTCTACTCGTTATTTAGCAAAGGCAACGGAGCAAGAGCGACTTATTTCACATGAGAAGGATGATTTTGAACGGTTAGCCATGCTGACCGCAATGAACGGAAATGCATTACCGGTCAACACGGTTCAGGATGTAACAAATGTGCAACCGACTTTTCGTTATTTGCAAAAAAATAATATTTCTGTTTATTTAGAAGAATATAAAAGGGTTTTTACTCCTTATTTTAGGTATATTGAAAACGATTATCTCGACTCTTTCGCGTTAAAGCAGGACGTTGGATACTATGTCTTTGCGTTGTGCGAAATCATTGTATGATTTTTGGTTTATTTGTAAAAACACTACTCGTTAATTATTAGCGGGTAGAGTTGTGTCTTGACTGAATTATATTCGGGAACAAGAACATACACATGAATATGTGGGAAAAATAAACTATTTAATTATACAAAAATTATAAAGTCATGAGTGATAGTAAATTTGAATATATCGATGACGTTCTCTTGAATGTAGATAAAGATAAAATAGAAAAAAAGAAAAAATCTCCCATAAAGCCTTTGGCATTGTTGATCTTGGGGGCAGCAATCCTTTGGTATGGTGCGAATTATATTAACACGGCTCAGAGTGATACGCTTTCTTCTGTTGTTATTATGATCGGTTTAGGTGTTGCAGCATGGGGAATCGTGGCATTTTTGGTAAAGAAAGAGCGTTACGTTTACAAACCAACGGGAAAGGTGTTGAAGAAACATAAAGTGTATGTGGCTGCAAATCAGTCCTCACGATTGTATGATATTTTGGAGCAAAATAGGTATGATGATTTACAATCATTGACCCGTTCCGGACAATCTAATTTAAGTTTGGAGGCTTATTGTAGTGAAGATGAACAATATGCTTTGTTACAAGTCATGGAATTCATTCCTTACAATGACGTGCCGATGACTCCTGTCAAAGTATGTGAGGGGACTCAGGCAAAACAAGTAGCTTATTTCTTAAAATAATACTCTGTACTATTAAGTATTCCAGAGTTTCCACGAATAATCGGCTTGCAGATGGAGCATCTGTAAGCCGTTTTTTATTCGTGCCCCTTGTTGTTCTCCACGGTGCATGAATTCGGTTATTTCCGGATTATAAATGAGGTCAAAAAGATAATGATTTGAGGAGAGAAGGTGATAAGGAATGTCCGGACAATCGGTTGCATGAGGCCACATCCCCACGGGAGTGGCGTTAATAATTAAAGGTGTGTTGGGTAGGTAACGGGCAACTTGGTCGTAGGAAATTTCAGAGGAAGAATGGGGGGTACGGCTAACCGTGAATACTTCTATTCCCAAAGAGACAAGTGCATTCCGGACGGCTTTGGACGCTCCGCCAGTGCCTAAAAGTAAAGCTTGTGTAGGTGGTGTCTGGATAAATTCTAATAAAGATTCTCTGAAACCTAAGATGTCAGTGTTGTATCCGGTTAGGATAGTACCGGAAATAGTGTGTTCTACTTTCACGGAATTAACGGCTCCGATTTTTCTAGCATCCTCGCTGATATAGTTTAAATAAGGAATGATCTTCTCCTTGTACGGAATCGTGACGGCAAATCCTTTTAGCGAGGGGGTTGTTTTAATGACTTGTAGTGTCTGTTCAATATTATCAGATTCGAAGTTCACAAATTCTGCGTCTATTTTTTCTGCCTTGAACTTCTCTGTAAAGTAAGTCTTTGAAAATGAATGTCCCAAAGGGAAACCGAGTAATCCGAAAAGTTGCATGGGAGTTTATACGTTTTATATGATTTAAAAAGTTCGAGAGGATACATAATTCCCTATGGAGTATTTCATCTACAGCTGTTTTTACGACAGATAAAGACACGGTCACTTTATGAACCTGACGAACTTTATAAACCTTATGAACTATTTTTTTAGTACTACGGCTAGTTTTTCAATGCTCCAGATGAGTAGAATACCAATGATACACATGAGGATCGCCTGCCATATTAAAGGATCGCTTCCGTTAACCTGCTCGAAGGTGTTAGGGAGAACGTTTTTCTCGACGTCAAAAGCAACTCCATTAACCAATTCAGTATCTATAATTTTCCATGGCCAGATTTTGTTGAGTGATCCGACCATGAATCCTGTTAATAGAGCTACTGTCATTCCATGATAGTTTTTCAATAACCAGGATAACAAGTGAGAGAAAGCGACTATACCAGCCACAGCTCCTACTAAAAAGGTAAGTAGAACGGGAATATTAAATTCGCTGACGGCGGTAATAATGTATTCGTATTTCCCTAAAAGTAACAGGATGAAGGCACCGGATATTCCCGGTAAGATCATGGCACAAATGGCGATAGCCCCGGAAAGGAGAATAAACCACCAGTCATCCGGAGTGCTGGTTGGGGAGAGAACCGTGATCGTGTATGCGATAATGGCACCAACGATTAACGAGGTGATGGTTAGTATATCCCATTTTTTTATTTCTCTTGACACCATGAGGGCAGAAATAATGATGAGACCAAAGAAAAAGGACCAAATGTATAACGGGTGGGTTTCTAGCAAGTATTTCATCAATTTTGCCAGTGAAAATATGGATATGGCAATACCTGCAACGACAGAAATTAAAAAGTTTCCGTTAATGTGTTTCCAAAACTCTTTTAACTGGAAGGTTCCCAGCAAACGTAATGCTTTCAGGTTTATAGACCGGATCGACTCGATCAACTCTTCATAGATACCCGTGATAAATGCGATAGTACCTCCTGAAACACCCGGAATCACGTCGGCGGCTCCCATGGCACATCCCCTAAGTACTAATAGTAAGTAGTTCTTTTTCTTCTCCATGAACAACGAATTAATTTTAGATTTTAAATTTTAAATTGGGGTATAATTCAACTAATTGATTTACGATTTATGAATCATCTGAAATCATAAATCGTAAATCTAAATTCATTTATTCTACTTTAAACACGTTACGGTGTTCAAAACGCAGCAAGTCAAAGACAGTTTTTACCGGGGTGAAGGTGGATAGCGGAACTTCCACGAATATCGTGTTCCAGTTGGCCATGGCACCGTTCCACAATCCGGGTAGTTCTTGAACTTTAATATCTTTCCCGGCTAGTGATTTGCTGGTGATGAATCCCTGTGTGTTATCGATGTATTTGGTTAAGTCATATTTCTTACCTTTATAGTTATAGGTACTACATACGATGTCCACGGGATTAAAGTGGGTTGATTGGGTGAATATTTTTTTCTGATTTCGATCTTTCAGGTTGACTTGAGCGCTCTCCACGATCATTAAACGTGTTGCATGTTCGTGGTCTTCAACCCAGAACGGTCCTCCACCCGGCTCTCCTTCATTTTTCACCATTCCGCATACACGCAATGGCCGATCGAGTAATTGTTTTAAATAAGCGACTCTTTCCTTACGGTCAGCATGAACTAATCCTTCTTTGGGTTTATAACCGAGGTGGTTGTAGATATATTGCTCGATTTCATTCAAATTTTCGTCTGTAATACTGTTCTTCTTGCTTAAGATTTTCATGTAATTGAAAATTTGGTTCTGTGTTTTTAACAAAACTCCGGCAAGGATTTTCTTGTATTTTACGGTGTCTGCCTTGCTACGATCGGGTGCCACGTTGTCAATGTTTTTGATGAAGATCAGGTCTTCTTTCAGGTCATTGAGGTTGTGAATCAATGCACCATGACCACCGGGGCGGAACACGATGTTTCCCTCGTTGTCTCTCACGAGATTACCTTCTGTGTCAAGACTCACAGTATCTGTTGCAGGCGATTGGACAGAATACGTGATGTCGTATTTCAAGTTGAATTCTTTCTGGTAATTTTTAAGAACAGATTTCAAGAGGGCCTTGAATTTGCCTATATGTTCTTCTGATACCGTGAAATGAATATGAGCTTCCTTACCGTCGTTGGCGTAGAGAGCCGCTTCAACCAAGTGTTCTTCAACAGCAGTGCGAATATGGTCCCTGTAAATATGGAAATCAATTAATCCCTTGGGTGTGGCATTGTAATTAAGCCCCTTGGGGGTAAGGATGTATTCTAGAATTTCAATGAGTTGATTCTTCCAGAGTAATTTGTCTAAATCAAGGCGATCTTTGTAAAGAGCCTCTTTTAGGTGTGGGTAGAATGGAAATTCTTTCAATTTCTCGAAGAACGAGAATATACTTCCGGGTTCCTTGTCCTGTCGGAATTTCAAATAGTCTTCATCGCTCCCCGTGTACGTGTTGAAAAACGTATTTAGCGTTTTGAACATGCGTGATGCGGAACCGGAGGCTGGAACCATTTTCACGATTTTCAACGAATTCATTCTTTCCTCAAAGATGCGGATGAATTCATCGGCTTGTTCGTCATTCAAACCGTAGATTCCGTTGTTTATTGTTGCCGCATCCTGAATCTGTACAAAATCAAACCCCTGCTTGAAATTTTCAAGCTGGTTTTCAATTTGCTCGGGTTTTATTCCCCTGCGTTTAAATTGTTTGAGATCACTTTTCGTGTACATAATTTCAGGTTTGTAAGTACGTAAATAGTTTTGCAAGTTACGAATTATTGTGCAGAAAGCAAAATTTGTCTTTTACATTGCAGGCTGCCGGGTGAGTCTCTGACTCTGAAGGTTATGGGTGTTTATCGTGAACTTGTAATTTGTTAGCTTGTTATTTATACGAGAAAGAAGACAATTAATTGTCTTCTTCTTCGTCATATAATTCTTCTTGATTCTCTAATTCGGTTTCGAAAAATTCTTCCGCTTCTTCCATGAGAGATTCAATATCGTCTGTGCAGAGAGGCTCTTCGTCAATCCAGTAAATTTTCTGGTTGCTGTAAAAGCCATCCATGTCACATTGAATAATACATTGAGGCTTTTCCGTGTGCACAACATATACTAGATCTGGTGCTTCCTGGGAATTGTCTGCAATAAGAAATTTTGGTAACATGATGTTCACTGTTTTTAAATTTACGTGGCAAATATAGAAATAATTGAAAACGGTGATATTGAAAATTGAAAATTATTTTAGGGGTGGAATTTACTGGGGAAAATAATGTATCTTTAGGGCGAGAAATGAAATAGATATGATCGCATCAAGTTTACTATCGAATGTTGTACCAGTATTGAAGAAAGATGATACTTGTGCCCAGGCATTGGGGTGGATGGACTTGTTTCGGGTGTCTCATTTGCCTGTCCTAGATGGGGAAACGTACGTGGGGTTGTTGTCTGATGAAATCATGTATGCCTACGGGAATATCCATGATTCGATCGGTAAGCTGGATATACCCCGGGAGATGACTTTTGTTTACGAGGATGTACATATGTATGATGTTATCGGGGTTGCTTCTTCTCGGCTTTTGTCGGTGGTACCGGTTTTGAACCGAAAAGAGGTATATCAGGGAGCTATTTTGTTAACAGATATCTTGCATAATATTGATAAACTTTTGTGTATAGACGATCCTGGCGGGATTATCGTGTTGGAGGTGAATAAAATTGATTATTCATTGGCCGAGGTTGCCCAGATCGTGGAATATAACGAGGCAAAGGTGTTGAGCTGCTATGTTACATGTATGCCGGATTCTAATAAAGTGGAGATTACTCTTAAAGTGAATGCGGTCCGGATAGAACCGATTCTGGATACTTTTATTCGTTATCGTTATGTGATCAAAAATACTTTTGTTTCCGGTGAAGAGATGAATGAAGAGATGAGAGATCGTTACGGGCAGTTATTGAAGTTTATGGAAATGTAGGGAGTTTTAAATTAATTGAATCTAAAATAAATAGATGTGTTCAAAAATAAGTAAAGTTGCGATTTACGGACGGGTGATTCATGAAGAGTTTTATCCTTATTTCAAACAAATGTTGCGTGATCTGAATGAGCGAGGGGTTTGTTTGACTTGTTATAGACCTTTTTATGATTTTTTGAAGGAAAAATGTGGCATTTCTAATGTTTTTCAAGCGTTTTATGAGGAGGATGTTGATCAGGATACGGATGTTTTGTTCAGTGTGGGTGGAGACGGGACATTTCTTGATTCCGCGATGCGAGTGAAAAATCATGGTGTTCCCGTGTTGGGCATTAATAGCGGGCGCTTGGGTTTTTTGGCTAATATAGCTCAAGAGGAGATTTCACAGGCTATTTATTGGTTGTGTGCCGGAAAGTTTGACGTGGAACAGCGTGCGTTGGTGAAATTCGAGATGAAAGATAATCCCTTTGCTGAATTTAATTATGCATTGAATGAGATAAGTGTATTGAAGACAGAACGTTCCTCTTTGTTGAAGGTTCATGCTTATATCGGGGAAGAATATCTCACCACATACTGGGCTGATGGTCTGATCGTGGCCACGCCTACCGGGTCTACTGCCTATTCGTTAAGTTGCGGGGGACCGATCGTGGCTTCTGGTTGCGATAACTTGATCATAACTCCGGTAAGCCCGCATAATTTGAATATGCGTCCCTTGATTTTGCCCGGTAATGTGCAAATCCGTTTAAAAGTGGAGAGTCGTTCAGGAGACTTCATGTTGAGTGCTGATTCTCGTATGCAAAGAATGTCGGATAATCATGAATTATTTATATCTTCGGGCGATTTTAAAATGAATGTTGTGAAAATGCCTGATCATAGTTATTACGATACGTTACGGAATAAATTGAATTGGGGCGAGGACAAGAGAAACAAGAAAGATAAAAGTTGAAACGATTTTAAATAATAGGGTTAATTTTATTGGAGAGTGAAAAGTAATTTTCAATTTTCAATTTTCAATTTTCAATTAATTATGGATAAAGAGAATATACCGGAACACGTGGCAATTATTATGGATGGAAACGGAAGGTGGGCCAAAAGTCACGGTTTGGAGAGATGGGAAGGTCATAAAAAAGGAGTAGATGCGGTAAGAACAGCAATGGAGGCTGCCGGGGAGATCGGGGTGAAGTATTTGACTTTATATGCTTTTTCGATAGAGAACTGGAATCGTCCGAAGAAAGAGATAGACGTGTTGATGGGGTTGATGGTGGACGCTATTTTGGCTGAAACTGATAATTTGATGAGAAAACAAGTCCGGGTGAAGGCTATCGGGAATTTGTCGGATTTGCCGGAAGAGGTATATAACAAGTTACAGGGATTAATAGCGAGAACGGCATCTAATACCGGGTTAACTCTGGTGTTGGCATTAAGTTATGGGGCAAGATGGGAGATTTTGACAGCGGCCAAGCGGATCGCTCAAGATGTGCGGGATGGCAAAATAGAAGATGTCGAGGCATTTACAGACGCAGATTTTTCCGCCTACCTGACGACGTCGGGAATCCCTGATCCCGATTTATTGATCCGAACAAGTGGTGAATGTAGGCTTAGTAATTTCCTTTTATGGCAATTAGCGTATACTGAACTATATTTTCTTGATAAATTTTGGCCCGATTTTGAAAAAGAAGACTTATATTTGGCCATTCGTAATTTTCAAAAAAGAGAAAGACGATTCGGGTTAACCGGAGAGCAACTAAAAAAGTGACTCAGATGACAGGAAAAATAACGCTTTTATTAATCTTTATACTGTGTGTTTACGGGGCAAAGGCCCAAGTCGCAGATACGACACAACAATATGATATTTTTTATTCTTCACCTAAAACGTATGAACTTGCTGGAGTGCGAGCTGTTGGGGGAGGGGAGAATTATGATGAGGACTATTTGGCACAGATGGCTGGATTGTCAATCGGAATGGCAGTACAGATTCCCGGAGAAACAATCACTCGTGCTATTAAGAGATTGTATGGGCATGGAATCTTTTCGGATGTATCGATTGCCATCGATAAGGTTGAAGGAGATAAAGTTTATTTGGCTTTATATATAAAGGAGCGTCATAAACTTTCCAAGATTAATTATGTCGGGCTGAAAAAAGCGGAGGAGAATAAAATCAAGGAAAAGATGAATTTGTTACCGGGAGCTCAAGTGACAGACTTGATGAAGTCAAATCTAAAGATGCAGATCGAGAAGTATCTGAAAGAAAAGGGATATTATAACACGAATATCAGGATTATTCAACGTGATGATCCGGACCATAGTAATTTCGTGATCTTGGATGCTATTGTGGAAAAACATAACAAGATCAAGATTGACGAGATTATCATTACCGGAAACAAGTTAATGAAAGATGGGCGTCTGAAAGGAGCCATGAAAAAGACAAAAGAGAAATCTCTTCGTAATTTCTTCAAGTCGGCTAATTATATAGAAAAAAATTACGATGAAGATAAATTCCTTCTTGTTGATAAGTATAACGAAAAAGGTTTCCGGGATGCTGTGATCCTTTCAGATAGCGTGGTACAGATTTCACCTAAGCGGGTAAAAATTTATATTGATGTACAAGAAGGAAATAAATACTATTTCAATAATATTACATGGGTGGGTAACACCATTTATGGTTCAGATGTTTTGAGTGATGTGTTGAATATCAAAAAAGGTGATGTTTATAATAGTAAATATCTTGAGGAACGAATGACATCTGATGATGATGCTGTTTCTAATCTATATCAGAATAATGGTTACCTGTTCTCCCGGTTGGTCCCGGTGGAGACTATATCCGGAGAAGACTCCATTAACTTGGAAGTCCGGGTGGTTGAAGGCCCTCAAGCGACGATTAACAAAGTAATTATCAAAGGAAATAATCGTACGCATGAGCATGTAATTCGTCGGGAGTTGTATGTTTACCCGGGTGAATTATTTAGTCGTGAGGATATTATACGAAGTGCCAGAGAGTTGGCGAATATGGGACATTTTGACCCGGAGCAGATTAAACCCGATTTGGCAAATGTGAATGCAGAGGCGGGAACGGCTGATGTCGTATTTGGTTTAGTTGAAAAAGCGAATGATAAAATAGAGCTTTCCGGAGGTTGGGGAGCCGGTATGATTATCGGTTCTGTGGGATTGACCTTCACGAACTTCTCTATTCGTAATATATTTAATTGGGATTCTTACCGCCCTCTGCCGCAGGGTGATGGTCAGACGTTTAGTTTGAAGGCTCAGACGAATGGTAAATATTATACTTCTTTCAGTTTGTCTTTCCGTGAACCTTGGTTAGGTGGAAGAAAGCCGAATTCATTGAGTGTATCATTGTATTTCTCTCGGCAAACGGGATATTCCAGTAGTTATCGGAACTCTTATTATATGAGTAATACTTCTCAGATGTACGACTCTCGTCAGTTAATGTTGACTTACGGTCTTAGCGTGGGCTTAGGACGACGAATTAACTGGCCGGATAACTGGTTTACGATGTATAATGAGATTTCATTCCAGCGTTATCAGTTGAAGAATTGGCCGTATTATATCTTCAGTGATGGTAACTCTAATAACTTGTCTATCGCAACGGTTATCAAGAGAAGTTCTATTGACAACCCTCTGTTTACAAGAATGGGTAGTGAATTTACATTCTCATTGACATTGACCCCGCCGTATTCCTTGTTCTCAAATCGTCATTTCGAGGCAGAGAAGGATCAAGTGAAGTATAGATGGATTGAGTATCACAAGTGGAAATTCAGTGGGAAGGTATTCATGCCGTTGACTCGTAGTGAGAAACGTCCGTTAGTGTTATATGCTTCGGCTCAGTACGGGTACTTGGGTTACTATGATAAGAACAAAAAATCTCCGTTCGAGGGATTCGAGATGGGGGGGGACGGAATGTCAGGATATAGCTTGTATGGTAGAGAGTACGTGGGATTGCGCGGTTATGAAAACGGATCATTGACTAATGCCGGTTCATCTTTTATTGCTCCGAAATCTTCAGATGCAAGCTTGTATTCCAAGTTCACGATGGAGTTGCGTTACCCGATTTCTTTGGCACAATCAGCAACGATTTATGCTTTAGGATTCTTGGAAGCAGGTAATTCTTGGTACGAGTTGAAAGATTTCGAACCCTTCAATTTGTACCGTTCTGCCGGTGTCGGTTTGCGTGTATTCCTCCCGATGTTTGGTTTGCTCGGTATTGACTGGGGATATGGATTTGACGATGTGCCGGGACGTAGTGGTGCTGGTGGTTCACAATTCCACTTTGTGTTAGGACAAGAATTTTAGAAATGGAGTGATTTCGTGATTGCAGGTTTCGTGATTTAATACAATCACATAATCGTAAATCACTGAATCTCTAAATAATTTTGAGCTTCTTTGCATACATTATGTATGTAGGCTAGGAAAAGGAATTTAATTTTATTACTTTTGTAGATCATTTTAAAGACAAACATTATGAAGAATACGTTGAAATTATTTGCTTTAGTAGCATTTATGTTTGCTGCTTTTGCTACTTCTGCTCAAACTGCAAAACCAATTAAGTTAGGTCATCTTGATGTTCAAAAGGTGATGACAAGTATGCCGGAATTTAAAAAAGCACAGGATGATTTAGCAGCTAAGGAGCAAGAGATTAGAAAAGAATTGACTGCAATGCATGAAAATTATCAGAAATTGATGCAAGAATATCAGGCCAATGCTAAAACACTAACTGAATTAAGCCGTACAGCTAAAGAACAAGAAATTCAAGGATTGGCAGAAAGAATTCAGAACTTCCAACAATTAGCTCAAGAACAAATGGCTAAAACACAGGAAGATTTGTTAGCTCCAATTATTACTAAAATTCAAAATGCAGTTCAAGCCGTAGGTAAAGAAGGTGGTTTCACTTATATTTTTGCTGCAACTCCTAATTTTGGTCAAGGTGCATTATTGTATATGGCTGATAATAGCGAGGATGTGTTACCGCTGGTAAAGAAAAAATTAGGTATTCAATAATTTATATATATAATGAAATAAAGTCGCCCTTTGGGCGGCTTTTTTTTTGCATTCTTTGGGAATAAAAGGTATATTAGCAGCTATAAATTTAATATAATAGACATATGTCTTGTCCGATTGGGGTGTTTGATTCCGGATATGGGGGATTGACGATATTGAAAGATATTGTAAAAGAGATGCCTGAGTATGATTATATTTACTTGGGAGATAATGCTCGTACACCTTATGGAACTCGTTCTTTTGATGTTGTTTACAAGTATACGCGAGAGGCCGTTTTAAAGTTGTTCGGGATGGGGTGTAAGCTAGTTATTTTGGCATGTAACACGGCCTCGGCGAAAGCATTACGAACGATACAGCAAGTCGATTTGCCCCGGATAGATCCTCAACGGAGAGTGTTAGGGGTTATTCGTCCCAGTGTAGAGGCTGTGGCGGATTTTACCGGGAATGGGCATATCGGTATCTTGGCAACTTCGGGAACCGTGGCGTCGGAGTCATATTTGTTGGAGATTGCCAAAATTCATTCGGAGAAGGGATTTCTGGTCACGCAGCAGGCTTGTCCCATGTGGGTTCCGATCGTGGAGAATAACGAGATGAATTCTCCGGGGGCGGCTTTCTTTGTACAGAAGTATATAGATACAATTTTGCAAGCTGATCCGCAGATTGACACTCTCGTGTTGGCTTGTACGCATTATCCGTTGTTGAGAAGTGTTATTGACCGCTTTATTCCGGAAGGGATAACCGTCATCCAGCAGGGTGAAATTGTTGCACGAAGTTTGAAAGACTATTTGTGTCGGCATCCGGAGATGGAGCGGGAACTTTCCCGGAGGGGGCAGATTGAATTCTTGACCACGGAGAAAGGTGGAATGTTTGATAAGATGGCAGCACTATTTATGCAGGCGGAAGTGACTTCCCGGCATGTAGAACTGTAAAAATAGAGATTCAATAATTTAGAATTTAAAGTTTAGAATTTAGAATGAATGGAATCGCTGTCTTCTTCTATCTAAAATTTGAAATCTAAAATTTAAAATTGTTTTAGGTTATGGACGAGCAGGAAATGATTGAAACGGCTTTCGATGATTTGATAAAATCTTTGCGAAAGGGGACGACTGAGGAGAGCGTGAAAATGATTCGCAGGGCATTTGAATTTGCCCGGGAAGCTCATCAGGGAGTTAGACGTAAATCGGGGGAACCTTATATATTGCATCCTTTGGCTGTGGCGAAGATTGCGGTAAAGGAGATCGGATTGGGTACAAAATCGGCTGTAGCCGCACTCCTGCATGATGTGGTGGAAGATACCGATTACACGGTGGAGGATATTGCCAATCTTTTTGGTCCTAAAATAGCTTCCCTCGTTGACGGGTTGACGAAAATTAGCGAGGTTATGGGGTCTAACACGACCAAGCAGGCCGAGAGTTTTCGTAAGATGATTCTGACGCTGGCAGATGATGTACGGGTAATTTTGATCAAGATTGCTGACCGTTTGCATAATATGCGCACGCTTGATTCCATGCCGGAGCATAAGCAAGTGAAGATAGCGAGTGAAACACTATATATATATGCCCCCTTGGCACATCGTATGGGATTACATGCGATCAAGACGGAGTTAGAGGATTTGAGTCTGAAGTACGAGAATCCGGTTGAATACCAGGAACTGGAGAAACGAATTCATGATTACCGGGATGAACATACCGGTTTGTATCAGCAATTTATTGCTCCGATTCGGGAGCGTTTAACTGAGAGTGGGTACCATTATGATATAACAGCACGAACGAAGAGTGTCTATTCTGTGTGGTCCAAGATGCAGCGTAGGCACATTTCTTTTGAAGAGATATATGATTTGCTTGCCGTGAGGATCGTGTTCGATCCAAAGGATAATCAGCCGGAAAAATGGCAATGCTGGAATATTTACTCTTTAATTACCGATATGTATAGCCCGAAGCCGGAGAGAATCCGGGATTGGGTAAGTGTTCCGAAGGCTAATGGTTACGAGGCGTTACATCTTACCGTCATGGGGCCCGGGGGAAAGTGGATAGAGGTACAGATTCGTTCGCGTCGAATGGATGAGATTGCCGAGAAGGGTTTGGCTGCACACTGGAAATACAAGGGGGATAATGCCGAAGCGAGTAATGAGGTGGACAAATGGTTGGCGGGTATCAAGGAGATGTTGGAGCAACCGGGAACTGATGCGTTGGAATTTCTAGACGAATTTAAACTTAATCTTTTTGCCAAGGAGATCCGGGTGTTTACCCCGAAAGGGGAGATGAGAACACTTCCGAAAGGAGCTTCCGTTTTGGACTTTGCTTATGATATTCACACAGAGATTGGGAATTCATGTATTGGTGGGAAGGTGAATCACAAACTGGTTCCGATGAGCCATCGGTTACAGAGTGGCGACCAAGTTGAGGTGCTGACCAGCGATAAACAGAAACCACAGAGTGATTGGCTTGATTTTATCGTTACTGCTAAGGCTCGGAATAATATACTTATGGTTTTCCGGAGAGAGAAAAAAGAGCAAATCCGTATCGGAACTACCATGTTTGAAAAATTGCTGGAAGATATGAAATTGCCTTTCGGGGCGGAAAATCTGAATAAGGCTTTATTACATTTGAAGTTGCAGCATAAAGATGATCTATACGTGAGTCTTGCTAAAGGACATTTGGACATAGAGGAGGTGCGTAAAGCCTTAAAGAAGAAGTCAGAAAATAAATTTGTCAAGTATTGGAAACTCCAGTTCTTCAAGAGCGACAAGGATAAGCCCGTGCCGGATAAAGAGAAAGAAGAAGAAAAGGGGAAAGTAATTAATGATATTACCGATGATGCTTCTGATTTTATCATTGCTCCGTGCTGTAACCCTATCCCGGGTGACGATGTTGTTGGCATGAAGATTGATGGGGATAAAATTACTGTGCATAAACGGAAATGCCCGGAGGCAATCCGATTGATGTCCAGTTATGGGGACAAAATTGTTCCCGTGAAATGGGTCAGTCACAAGATCATGTCTTTCCTTGCTGTGATCAAATTAAACGGTATTGATAGCATCGGAATCGTGAGTGATATTACGATGATTATATCAAAAGAGAGTAACGTGAACATGAGAACGGTGCATTTTGAAACCAAGGATGGGATTTTCGAGGGAATGATCCATCTGTACGTGCATAACACGGCAGACTTGAATAATTTAATGATGAAGATCGCATCTTTGAAGGGAGTGGAGAACGTTTCCCGGGTAGAGAATTTAGATGTCTAAATTAAATTTTGTCTAAATAAAGATAGAACTTCGGATAATTATTGTAACTTAGCGATGTTGTAAATAGAATTAGCTTTGGACTCAATGGAAAAAATAAAGGAGACGGTAAAAGAGATTTTTACCACTTACCTGCAGCAGAAAGGGCATCGCAAGACGCCAGAGAGATACGCTATTTTAGATGAGATTTATTCTCATTCCGGACACTTTGATATAGAATCCCTGTACGTGTTTATGAAGAATAAAAATTACAGGGTTAGTCGTGCAACATTGTACAATACGATTGATTTGTTGTTGGAATGTAAGTTGGTGATCAAACATCAGTTCGGGAATAATATTGCTCAATTCGAACGAGCATACAATAACCGGAAACACGAACATATTGTATGTAAGGTGTGCGGGAAAGTGGAGGAATTCGCTGATTCACGATTGGAGGAAATCGTCGAACACGTGGAAGAAAAGTATGATTTTACCGTTCATCATCATATGCTTTATATTTATGGTATTTGCAGCGATTGTAAGTTGGCAGGTAAGAAATAAATATTAATTTTGCACGTTTGTTTCATAAAAATATAGTATCAGATGAAAGTAGATGTATTGTTGGGATTACAGTGGGGAGATGAAGGTAAGGGAAAAGTAGTTGACGTGTTAACCCCGAACTATGATGTCGTGGCTCGTTTTCAAGGAGGGCCTAATGCAGGGCACACGCTTGAATTCGAAGGTCAGAAATATGTACTTCGTTCCATTCCATCCGGAATTTTTCAAGGAGATAAAGTCAATATCATCGGTAATGGTGTCGTGATCGATCCTGCTTTGTTTAAAGCGGAAGCAGAAGCATTGGCGGCGTCTGGTCATGATTTGAAAAAAAGACTTCATATATCCAAAAAGGCACATCTGATTCTGCCGACCCATCGATTTCTTGATGCTGCTTACGAGGCTGCCAAGGGGGATGCTAAAGTGGGGACTACCGGAAAAGGGATCGGACCGACATACACGGATAAAATTAGTAGAAACGGTGTTCGTGTAGGTGATATTCTACATGATTTCGATATAAAATATGAGAAGGCGAAGGCTCGTCACGAACAGATATTGAAAAGTTTAAACTTTGCTTACGATTTAACGGTAGCGGAGAAAGAGTGGTTGGAAGGAATCGAATATCTGAAACAATTCGAGTTGGTGGATAGTGAACATGAGATTAACCGATTGCTGGATGATGAAAAATCCATTTTGGCCGAAGGGGCTCAGGGTACCATGCTGGATATAGATTTTGGTTCTTATCCTTTCGTAACTTCTTCCAACACGGTTTGTGCGGGGGCTTGTACGGGATTGGGTGTTGCTCCTCATCGTATCGGGGAGGTTTATGGCATCTTTAAAGCATATTGTACCCGCGTAGGTAGCGGACCATTCCCAACGGAACTGGAAAACGAAACGGGTGAAAAACTTTGTGAGTTGGGCCATGAGTTTGGAGCTGTAACTGGTCGTAAACGTCGTTGTGGATGGGTAGATTTGGTGGCGTTGAAATATGCTATCATGATTAATGGGGTAACCCAGTTGATCATGATGAAGAGTGACGTGCTGGATACTTTTGACACGATTTCAGCTTGTGTTGCTTACGAGGTGAATGGAGAAGAGGTAGATTATTTCCCGTATGACATTACGGAAGGGGTAAAACCGATCTATACCGAGTTACCGGGTTGGAAATGTGATATGACAAAAATGACTTCAGAAGATGAATTTCCGGAAGAGTTCAATAATTATTTGGCTTTCTTGGAAGAGGAGACCGGGGTACCGATCAAGATTGTATCTGTGGGACCGGATCGAGAACAAACGATTATTCGTTATATGGAGTAAAGAATATCTCGATAAAATAGAAAGACCGTATTGCTGTTTGGGCAGGACGGTCTTTTTTCTTTATACAAGAGATTGTAGGTAATATACACCGATTCCGGCCAGATAACCGAGGATTGCAATCCAGGTGATGTGTTTCATGTACCACATGAAATTGATGCGTTCCATGCCCATAACGACGACTCCGGCTGCAGAACCAATGATTAGGATGCTGCCACCGATTCCCGAACAATATGCAAGGAGTTCCCAGAATGTTCCATCCGTCGTGAAATTCATGAGGTATGGTGATAAGGTACCGCTTGTGTGAGTCAAGGGGTACATCCCCATGGCGGCAGCGACAAGTGGAACATTATCGATCACGGAGGAAAGAAAACCTATGATCATGTTTATTAGGTAAACGTTGTGAATTTTGTCATTTAAGAACGTGGACATTTGGTCAAGTATGCCTGCTATTTGTAAGGCAGCGACAGCCATAAGGATTCCCAAGAAGAATAGGAGGGTGCTGTAATCAACTTTTGTAAGTATGGATGGAATCCGGTGTATCTTTTCCGGAGAAAGGTTCCTTTTTCGATTATAGAGAATTTCCGTGTATGTCCACACGGCTCCTAAGGCTAGCATGATCCCCATGAATGGGGGGAGATTCGTGAATTCTTTAAAAACAGGAACGAATAGGAGGCTGGCAATACCGATGCTTAGGATTGTCATTTGTTCTCCACGACTGATGGCTAAGGTTGTGTTCGTGTTTGTTGCTTGTTGAGGCTGTGTTTCTCCTTGTAACCGGAAAGTCATGATGACCAATGGAACAATTAATGAAATCAGGCTTGGAAGGAACAGGTGGCGGATAACATTCAGAGAGGTTATGTTGTCATTAATCCAAAGCATAATCGTGGTAACGTCTCCTATTGGGGTCCATGCTCCACCTGCGTTTGCGGCAATAATAACGATACTTCCGAATATCCATCGTTCTTGTTGCTCGTTAACTAGGCGGCGAAGTAACATGATCATGACAATGGCTGTGGTTAAGTTGTCGAGTACAGAAGACATGATAAAAGTAATCAAGGCAATGATCCACAATAATTTTCGTTTATTGCGTGTGGTGATATGGTTCGTGATCAAGGTGAATCCGTTATGGGTGTCAATCCATTCCACGATTGTCATGGCCCCGAGCAGGTAGAATAAAATTTCGGCGGTATCTCCAAGGTGGTTAATAATTTCATTGTCAGTATGTGGGATGAAAGTCCATAATAGTATTCCTAGAAGGAGTGCTATGGCACTTTTACTGATTCCGGTCTGATGTTCGAGGGCGATCAGAATGTAGCCGCTAATGAATAGGATTACGAGTAACAATGTCATGTCTTGTTGTTGGGTTAATGAAGTTTTTCAATCGTATTGTATCTTTCATACGCAATTTTGCGTAGATTGGTTTATCTTTGTGTGAAGATAAGAATAGAGTAAAATAGATACGGATATGATGACATGGGATTTTTTCTTTAGGTTATTAGTGGCCGGAGTTTTAGGGGCCATCATAGGTTTGGATCGTGAATACCGGGCGAAGGAGGCGGGATTTAGGACTCATTTTCTGGTGGCCTTAGGTAGTGCGCTTTTTATGATCGTGTCAAAATATGGGTTTTGGGATATTCTTGGGGATACGGGGATCGGTCTTGACCCGAGTCGTATTGCGGCTCAAGTGGTGAGTGGTATCGGTTTTTTGGGAGCGGGGACTATTATTATCCAGAAGTTATTTGTGAGAGGATTGACCACGGCTGCCGGGATATGGGCTACTTCTGCCATTGGACTTGCAGTTGGAGCCGGACAATATTGGCTGGGAATCAGTGCGATGTTGTTGACTTTGTTGGGGTTGGAAGGTTTAGGATATATTTTCCAAAAGATTAGCCAGAGAAATGTATTGTTAATATTTACGACAACAAGTCAAGAGGTAATCAAGGAGGTTACCGATGAGATAAAGCGTAAAAAGCATACGATCAGTTCTTATTCTACCGAGTCGTCCAAGTTGGGAGATATGACTACTTACCGGGTGACGATGGTTATTCGAACCCATAAGACTGGAGATGAAACTTTGCTATTCCAGTTTATACAGCATTTGCCGGATGTGATGATTGATCGGATGGAATAAAAAAAGCGACCTTAAGTCGCTTTTTATTTAATTTCCATGTTTGGAGTGTAGTTTCAGTCGCATCAGACGAAGATCTTCTTCAGAGTAGTCGCCTTCGAATTCATCATAGGCATCTCCAATATTGTCGCTCTTGGCTTCCATGAAGTAGTCCATGATCTCTTGTTGTTGTTCTTCATCCAGAATTTGGTTGATGTAGTAATCAATGTTAAGTTTGGTTCCGGAGAAAACGATGGCTTCCATTTCTTTGATCAGTTCTTCGAAGGTAAGGCCTTCTGCAGAGGCGATGTCTTCCAAATCAATTTGGCGGTCAATATTTTGAATGATATATACTTTGAATTTCGATTTGTTGGCAACGGTTTTAACCACCAAGTCTTGCGCTCTTTCGATCTCGTTGTCTTCAACGTATTGTTTGATTACCTCTACGAATTCCTGTCCGTATTTTTGAGCTTTCCCTGTGCCTACACCTTGAATGTTGGCCAGTTCTTCCAACGTGATCGGGTAATTGGTACACATATCCTCTAGGGACGGATCTTGGAAAATCACGTACGGTGGCAGATTGTTCTTCTTGGCAATCTTTTTCCGTAAATCTTTCAGGATCGCAAATAAGGTGTTGTCGAGTGCTGATACTCCCCCTTTTTCCTGAAGTTTCTCTTCTGATTCTTCAAAATTATGATCTTCCATCAGCATAAAGTCTTTAGGTTCTTTTAAAAATTCGTGGCCCTTTTCAGTTAATTTTATGACCCCGTATTGTTCAATATCTTTTTCTATATAATTAGCAATTAAAGCGCGTCTGAATACCATATTCCAGAACTGTGCGTTCTTTTCAGAACCGACACCAAAAGATTCCAGTTCATCATGATGATACGATTTTATCATGGAATCGGTTTCCCCGAGAAGAATATTTACCATATGGTCCACCTTGAATTTCTCTTTTACTTCAAGGATGGCATTTAAGGCATCGATCAAGTATTCTTTTCCTTCGAATTCTTTCTTCGGGAACAGGCAGTTGTCACAGGCCCCGCAATTTTCTTCATCATAGTTTTCACCGAAGTAGTGTAACAGTACTTTTCTGCGGCAAAGGGAAGTTTCCGCGTAGGAAACGGTTTCCATGAGAAGTTGTTTCCCAATTTCCTGTTCGGCAATCGGTTTACCCTGCATGAACTTTTCCAGTTTTTGGATGTCTTTGTAGCTGTAAAATGTCAAGCAATATCCTTCACCTCCGTCCCGTCCGGCTCTTCCGGTCTCCTGGTAATATCCCTCAAGACTTTTCGGAATATCATAATGGATGACGAATCGTACGTCCGGTTTGTCAATACCCATACCAAAAGCGATTGTTGCCACGATGACATTGACTTCTTCCATTAGGAATTTGTCTTGATTGGCACTACGGGCCGAGGCATCCATCCCGGCGTGGTAGGAGGCAGCTTTGATTCCGTTCACGCAAAGGACTTCCGTGAGTTCTTCCACTTTTTTACGGCTCAGACAGTAGATAATACCTGATTTGCCTTCATTGTTTTTAATGAATTTGATAATATCTTTTGTCGGGTCTACCTTCGGACGAACCTCGTAATAGAGGTTGGAACGGTTAAAGGAAGACTTGAACACTTGGGCATCCAGCATATCCAGGTTTTTCTGAATATCGTGTTGGACTTTCGGGGTAGCGGTTGCCGTCAAAGCGATAATCGGTGCTTTCCCGATTTGCTCCACGATTGGTCTGATCTTGCGATATTCGGTACGGAAATCGTGTCCCCATTCTGAAATACAGTGTGCTTCGTCCACCGCGAAGAAGGAGATGCGTACTTTTCGTAAGAATTCAATATTACTTTCTTTGGTCAGTGACTCTGGGGCTACATATAATAGTTTTGTTTTACCACTCAACACGTCTTCTTTCACTTTTAGAATATCACTTTTGCTAAGAGACGAATTCATGAAGTGGGCAACTCCCTCCGATGCGCTGAACGAGCGCATTGCATCAACCTGGTTTTTCATTAAAGCAATTAGCGGTGATATCACTATTGCTGTTCCGTCAAGTATTAAGGCTGGTAACTGATAACATAAAGATTTCCCTCCCCCCGTTGGCATCAACACGAATGTGTTGTTTCCGGCGAGGACGTTCTTTATAATTTGCTCCTGGTTCCCTTTGAAGTTATCAAAGCCGAAATACTCTTTTAATTTAGCATGTAAATCTATTTGCAATCCCATTGTTTTTTTAATTTTCACACACCCCATTTTTGCACGGGTGCGCAAATTTATAACTTAATTTGTTTCTACAAACAAAATCTTCTATAATAAATCTATCATCACTCGTTTTTGAGCTATCATAAAAAATGATACTTTTGTCCCTAGTAAAGTTATAGCAAAAAATGATAAGTGCAATAGTTTTTTTCTTTTTTTGCTTTAAGGATGACTTTTGAATGAATATTTATAATTAGATAGTCATGGTAGATATAAAATCGGTTGCGCGCAAAGTGATTCAAGATGAGACAGTAGCTATTCAAAATTTGATAAACTACATAGATGATGATTTTGAGGCGGTCGTTAGATTAATTTATGAAAATAAGGGGCGGGTGATTATCACTGGTATTGGAAAAAGTGCAATTATCGCGACAAAAATCGTGGCAACGATGAATTCCACCGGAACTCCGGCTGTGTTCATGCACGCCGCGGATGCTATTCATGGTGATTTGGGAATGATTCGGGAAGAGGATGTGGTAATTTGTGTTTCTAAGAGTGGGAACACTCCGGAAATAAAAGTTTTGATCCCGTTGATACGGAATAACGGAAATAATAATATCGTGGCAATGGTGTCAAATACGGACTCTTTTCTGGCTAAGAACTCGCTTTATGTGCTGAAAGCGAAAGTGGAAAAAGAGGCTTGTCCTTTAAATTTAGCCCCGACAAATTCAACTACGGCACAGTTAGTGCTGGGAGATGCATTAGCAATGTGTTTGGTAGAGTGTCGCAGTTTCTCAAGTAGGGATTTTGCGAGATTCCATCCGGGCGGAAGTTTAGGAAAGCGTTTGTACACGCGAGTGTCGGATGTTTATGATGGAACGAATCGGCCTTGTATTACGAGAGAAGCGGGAATCCGCCCCGTGATCTTGGCCATGTCGAAAGGACGTTTGGGAGCGGTGGCTATTGTGGATGGGGAGGAACGTTTGGAAGGAATTATTACGGATGGTGACTTGCGGCGGATGATGGAAAAATATGATGATGTGGACGGGTTGACGGCAAAGGATGTCATGTCAAAATCTCCCAAGACAATATCGGAGGACGAACTGGCGTATAATGCCTACCGGATGATGGAACAGAATAGTATCACTCAACTGGTTGTTGTTGATAAAGATCGTCATTACAAAGGAATGGTACACATACACGACATATTGCGTGAAGGAGTGGTTTAATGTATGATTTGTGATTGATGATTTATGATGGGGTATTATCTTCATCTTGAGTGGTTGTTCCTGATCTGAAATCGTGAATCTGAAATCGTAAATTTTTTTGTAATGAAATATTTGAAGTTGTGTTTTGTCTTGTTGTTATTGGCGTGGGTGTCTGTTGCAGAGGCGCAGACAACGAAGGTTAGAGGGAAAGTAGTGGATGCAGAAACGGGGGAACCGATGCCATTGGTGAGTATCGTGTTTGTGGGTACCACGATTGGGGTCACGACTGATTTCGATGGGAATTATGATATTGAGACACGGGAGGAGGTCAGCGAAATTATGGCATCTTTTGTCTCTTATGAACGCCAGACCGTAGCTGTCAAGAAAGGAGCTTTCAACACGATTGATTTTAAACTGGTACCGATCGTGACTCATTTGGACGAGGTGAAGGTAAAACCCGGAGAGAATCCGGCTCATGCGATCTTGCGGAATATTTCAAAGAATAAGAAAAAAAATAACCCGGCCGAGAAGGAATCGTACAGTTATACCACTTATACGAAGATGGAACTGGATATTGCGAACATGAAACCGGAGTTTAAAAATAAGAAGTTACAGAAAAATTTCGGATTTATTTTCCAGTACATGGACACTTCGGCCATCACGGGAAAGGCCTATTTACCCGTGATGATTTCCGAGGCTTCAGCGGATTATTACTATCGTCGTTCTCCTAAATTGTCAAGAGAGATCGTGAAAGCGAGCCGGATTTCGGGTATCGAGGAGGATTACAGTCTGGCCCAGTTCACTGGGCATCTGCATGTGAATGTCAACTTGTATGATAATTACATTAATATATTCGAGGTGAATTTCGCCAGCCCGTTGAGTGAACACGGGTTGATGTATTACAAGTATTTTCTGGTGGATAGTGTTCAGAAGGAGGGGCGAAAGATATACAAGATCCGTTTTCACCCTAAAGGAAAGTCAACCCCGGTATTTGACGGGGAGGTAAATATTGACTCGACGACATGGGCGTTGGAATCTGCCCGGTTGAGAATGGCGAAAGGGTTGAACGTGAACTGGATCCGGGATTTGGCTATCGAGAACACGAACGAGTTGATAAACGATACCACTTGGTTTTTAAAACAGGACAAGATATTAGCAGATTTTACCGTGCAGATGAAGGATTCGTCCAAGTTAATCTCGTTTATGGGACATCGCCAGATTGACTACTCTAACGTGCGGGTAAACGAGGATATTCCTACCGAAATACAGAAGTTGGATAATGACGTGATCATTAATAAGGATGTACTCCAAAATGATGAAAATTACTGGCAGTCGGTACGTCCTTACGAGTTAAGTGAAAAAGAGCAGAATATATATAATATGGTGGACTCGATTAAGAATGTTCCACTATATAAAAATATATATGATATTATCCGAACAGCCCTGCTGGGATATTATAACACGAAATACATCGGTTTCGGACCTTATTATAAATTGATGAGCTTTAATAAGCTGGAGGGATGTCGTTTCCAGTTGGGAGTCAAAACTACGAGTGATTTTAGCAAGCATGTACGGCTTACCGGATACGGGGCGTATAGCACGAAAGATGGTGAATTTAAAGGAGGCGGAACTGTTGAATATATCTTTAATAATCAACCGACATCGAAGTTTACGATTAGTGGTCGGCATGATGTGTTCCAGCTGGGAGCCAGTGAGAATGCTTTTACCACGGGTAATATATTGAGTTCTATATTTTCTAGAGGGAACAATGATAAGCTGACGTTGATTAATTCATTTGATGTACGTTACGAAAAGGAGTGGTGGCAGGGATTTTCGAATTCTTTTGCTTTGGAATACCGCCAGATGTTCCCCACTAAATACGTTGATTTTGTCCGTCCAAACGGGGAGGTCGTGGATCAGATTCATACCACCCAGTTCCGTTTGGGAACACGTTTGTCTAGGAACGAGATTGTCGTGCGGCAGACCTTTGATAAAGTTTCCATGGGGTCGGATTTCCCGATCGTGGGAATTGACGTGGTTGCTGGGTTGAAGGATATATTGAACGGGGATTACGAGTATTACCGTCTGGAATTGTCCGTGAAACATGATTTTAATATAGCCCCGTTAGGGTACAGTGATATTATGTTATCCGGGGGAAAGATATTTAACAAGGTTCCTTATCCGTTGTTGAAGTTACACGAGGGGAATGCCACCTATTTTTATGATCCTTACGCTTTCTCTTGTATGAATTTCTACGAGTTCGCATCCGATCTATGGGGGGCTGTGTTCTGGGAACATCATTTTAAAGGATTTTTCCTGAGCAAGATTCCGTTGATGAAACGGCTGAAATGGCGAGAGGTGGCAACCGTGAAGGCTTTGTGGGGTACGTTGTCGGATAAGAATAACGGTAGTCTGCCCAACACGGATGCTATTTTCCGATTCCCGGAAGGGATGTCTTCCGTGTCAAAGCCTTATATAGAAGCCGGAGTCGGTATTGAGAATATTTTCCGTTTTATTCGGGTAGATGCCATCTGGCGGTTAACGCATCGCGGGGACCGTTCGGGGCAGGATGTGGATAATTTCGCTATCAATTTCTCGTTACATCTAAATTTCTGATATTTTTCAATTTTCAATTTTCAATTTTCAATTGTAAAAGACTATCTTAGCGCGGTAAAATAGTAAGATATGAAATTAAGAGCTGAGGACTTAGTAAAAAAATACAAGAGCCGTACGGTGGTAAAAGGAGTTTCCGTGAACGTGGAACAAGGGGAGATCGTCGGGTTATTGGGACCGAATGGGGCAGGAAAGACCACGTCATTTTATATGATAGTGGGATTGATTAAACCGAACGGGGGACGTATTTTCTTGGATGACACGGAGATCACGACAGAACCCGTGTATCGTCGTGCCCAGCTTGGAGTGGGGTATCTTGCCCAGGAAGCTTCCGTGTTCCGGCAGTTGAGCGTGGAGGATAATATTAAGGCCGTTTTGGAGATGAGTAATTTACCGAAGGATTACCAGCGTCACCGCTTGGAGGAGATGTTGGATGAGTTCGGTTTACAGCATATTCGCAAGAGCAAGGGAATTCAATTATCGGGAGGTGAGCGTCGGCGTACGGAGATAGCGCGGGCTTTGTCGATTGCCCCGAAATTTATCCTGTTGGACGAACCTTTTGCCGGTGTGGACCCGATTGCCGTGGAGGATATCCAGAGTATCGTGATCAAGTTGAAAGAGAAAAATATCGGGATTCTGATCACGGATCACAACGTGCAGGAGACATTATGTATCACCGACCGGGCTTATTTGTTGTATGACGGACGGATTTTACAATCCGGCTCTGCGGAGGATTTGGCTAATGATCCGGAAGTTAGAAGGGTTTATCTGGGAAAAAACTTTGAATTACGCAGGAAAAAATAAAAAAACGGTCAAATCGTTTTGCTTTTCACGAAAAAGCAATATATTTGCACCGTCAAAATAGCAAGCGGGCGTGGCGAAACTGGTAGACGCACTAGACTTAGGATCTAGTGCCGCAAGGCGTGGGGGTTCGAGTCCCTTCGCCCGCACTTGAAGAGATGGCCGCCTTACAATGAGGTGGCCTTTTTGTTTGTTTTATCAATTATTGTATTATCATAGAGAAGTATGAATGTAACAAAGAACCAAATCGACGATCTTAATGCAACCATTAAGATTCAATTGGATAAGGATGATTACGCAACTCGCGTGAGCGACGCGTTGAAAGATTACCAGAAGAGAGCGGTGATTGATGGTTTCCGGAAAGGAAAGACCCCTTTCGGGATTATCAAGAAAATGTACGGTAAAGCCGTTTTGATTGAGGAGATCAACAAGTTGATCGGAGAGAGTTTGTCTAATTATATCCAAGAGAACGATTTGAATATCTTGGGTGAACCACTTCCGAGTGAGACGGAACAGAAAGAGTTGAATCTGGACGAGGAAAGTTTCGAGTTCGTTTATGATATTGCTTTGTCTCCTGCGATGAACGTGAAGTTAAGCAAAAGAGAGAAAGTTCCTTATTACATCATCAAGGTGGATGATGAAATGATAGACAAACAGATTGAAAGCATCTGCAAGAGTAATGGCGAATTGACTCCGGTTGACACGATTGAGGGATCAGAGTACGTGAAGGGGGAGTTGATCGAGTTGGGAGAAGATGGAAAACCAAAAGAAGGCGGAATTCATGTTGAGGATGCCTCTTTATCTGTTGAACACATGAAGGATGAAGAGCAGGTGAAAATTTTTACCGGTAAGCAGGCTGGAAACGAGGTGATTTTCAATCCGTCAAAAGCTTATCCGAATAAAACGGATTATGCCGCTTTGTTACAAGTAAGCAAGGAAGAAGCCGAGCATATTACTTCTGATTTCTGTTTTATCATCAGCGAGATCAAACGTTACGTTGAGGCAGAAGTAAATCAGGCTTTATTTGATAAAGTTTACGGGGAAGGTAATGTGAAGAGCGTTGAGGAGTTCCGTGCCCGCGTGAAAGACGACTTGGCTAAACAGTTCAAAGCTCATAGCGAGTACCGTTTGACGGTAGACGCTCGTGACAAGATGTTGAAGAAAAACGAGGATGTGGTTCTTCCGGAGACATTCTTGAAACGCTGGATGTTGGCTACCAATAAAGAATTGACCCAAGAGGCTGTCGATAAAGATTTCGATTCTTACCGGGATGAATTCAAATGGCAATTGATCAAGGGGGATATGATCAAGGAAAATAGCATAAAAGTTGAAGACGAAGATATGAAGGCTGTTGGGCGTGAAGTTGCCGCCGCTCAATTACAACAATACGGATTGTACGGTTTATCTGACGAGCAATTGGATGGTTTTGCCGTTCGTTTGCTTGAGAATGAGAAACAACGTGCCAGTCTTTACGACCGTGCATTGGAAAATAAGATTTTCAGTGTTATTAAGGAGGGCGTGAAACTGGAAGAACAAGAAATATCCATGGACGATTTCGGCAAATTGTTCGAAAAGTAATTAAGACCATATAATGGTGACCCCGTCTCGTTGAGGCGGGGTTATTTTTTAACCTGAAAGTTTGTCGGAAATGTTCCTGTGATGCTCCGTACTTTCGCTATAGTCTCACTATAGTTTCGGTAAGAGGTTAACGATAGGTCAACGAAAGGTTAACGAAAGGTTATCGATGTTTACAGTTGATTCTTTGTCGTGTTTTTACTGATGTTTGATTGATATATTAACGAGACACCGGTGCAACTTACCAGTAATATATATGCGAGTTACTTGAAATATGGGAAAGCGGAAAATCGGTTGGGAAATAAGAAATGGACATAAAAAAAGCTATCCTTCATAGGATAGCTTTATATCAGTAATTCAGAATTCTTATTTCATGTTCAATTTGGCACGAGTGATGTACTTTTCGATGTCACGGGCTTCGTATGAAGCGGGGAATTCTTTTTCCAATCTTTCGTACATGTTCAACGCACTTTTGTAGTCGTTTGCTTTTTCGAAAGCAAGTCCGGCTTTCATCATGATCACCGGGGTTGTAGCCATATTGGTCGTTCCGGTAGTTGCTTTTTGATAATAGCTGGAAGCTTTTTTGAAATCGCCTAACTGCATATAAGCGTCACCCAAATTTGCCGTTACCATACTGGAGAAAATTACATCATCAGAAGAAAATTTTTCCAAGTGTTTGATGGCATTTTGGTTGTCTCCCAAGTGTAAATAGCAGATTCCCGCGTAATAGTTAGCTAAGTTTCCGCTGGGAGTAGAGCTGTATTTGTCAATGATCTCCAAGAAACCGGGGGCGTTTCCATCACCGTTAAGAGCCATATTGAAGGAATCTTTTTCAAAAAGGTTCTCGGCAACAAACATTTGTTTCAGCGCTTCTTGTTCCATCGGGGCCTTGTAGAATCTGTAATATCCCAAGATTGCACCTACCACGATGATAATAACGAGTACACCTCTTACCAATAATTTTTGATTTTTCTCGATAAATTGTTCGGTCGAAATCGTGGCTTCTTCAATTTGTTCAAAGCCATCCGCACGTTTCTGTTTCTCTTTTGACATGTTTATATGTTTTTTGTTATTTACTTTTCTTATTCCTAGACGTATCGCTTGTCAACGTGCAAAATTAATTTTTTTTTTGATACCAAAAGGGGCTCCACGAAATTTTATGCAAAAAATTATCTGTCTGGCGGATTATATCCTTCTTTTCCTTACTTTTGGTCATCTGTTTCACGTCTGCGTTGGAACTTGTTGCTTGTAACCACTAACAGTTGAAGTGAATGATTTTAAAGAACTTGAATATTGTCAACTATAAGAATATCGCCGAGGCGAGTGTCACGTGTAGTCCCCGGTTTAATTGTTTTATCGGGAATAACGGTGTGGGGAAGACCAATATTCTGGATGCCGTGTACCAGTTGTCGATGTGTAAAAGCTATTTCAACTTGCCCGATGCGCAGAATATACGTCACGGGGAGACTTTTTTCGTGATTGAAGGGCAATATGATTACGGGGAGGAGGAGATTGACGTGTACTGCGGGGTGAAGCGGGGACAGAAGAAGATTTTTAAAAAGAATAAAAAGGCTTATACCCGGCTTTCTGATCATATCGGGTTGTTACCGATAGTTATTATTTCACCTGCGGACGTGGTGTTGATTGATGGTGCCAGTGAGGAGAGAAGGCGTTTTATTGACGGGGTGATCAGCCAGTGTGATAAGGAGTACCTGCAATTGTTGATCCGCTATAACCGGGTGTTGATGCAACGAAACAGTTTTTTGAAGGAATACGCAGGTCGATCCATTGATGCGGATATGTTGTCCGTGTGGGACGAACAACTTGCGGACAGCGGGCGTGTCATTCTTGAACGGCGTAGGGCTTTTGTGTCCGAGTTGGAGGGGATGTTTCAGGTGTATTACGACCGGGTTTCGTTGGGAAGGGAAAAGGTTATGTTGGAATATTCGACGACTATAAAGAATGATGATTTCCCGACTTCATTGCGTGGTAGTTTCGAGCGGGACCGGATATTGACTTATACGACAGTGGGTGTGCATCGGGATGATTTAAACTTGAGCCTAGAAGGGTATCCCGTGAAAAAGTTGGGTTCCCAAGGGCAGAAGAAGAGTTTCCTGACAGCGTTGAAGTTGGCACAGTTTGCTTACTTGGTGAAACAGAAGGGGGTGAAGCCATTGTTACTGTTGGATGATATTTTTGATAAGCTGGATGCTGACCGGGTAAGCCAAATCATTCAAATTGTTTCAAGCACGGACTTTGGTCAGGTTTTTGTTACAGATACCAATCGTGAACATATTGACGAAATTTTGCAACAACATGTCATGGAATACAAGATATTTCATGTCGAAGGAGGAGAAGTGATGAATTTGTAATTTATTATGATTCCATGATTAAAGCGTGCTAGTAGGTGAGAAAGAATCACTTAATCGTAAATCATAAATCACTAAATTTAGTGGGATCTAAAATTTAAAATCTAAAATAGTTGGGGTTGTTCAGAAAATCGTATTTTTGTAGAACGAATTTAATTGTAAAATCATAATAAATAGGAATATTTTGAAGCAGGGTAAGACATTGACAATGGATGAACTGGTAAATCTTTACTTGGAGCAGATGGGGTTATCCCGTCAGTTCAAAGAGAGGGAGGTGTGTCAGGTTTGGCCGGATGTCGTGGGGGGAATGATTGCTTCCCGGACGAAAAGTTTACGGATTTCAGAGGGGAAAGTGTTCGTGAGTTTCACTTCTTCTGTGGTAAAGAACGAGATTCTGATGGTGAAAGAGGGACTAATAAAAGCCTTGAATGACCGGGTCGGGGATCATGTTGTGAAAGATATTGTGGTGTTCTAGGGATGGAACATTTAATAAGGATATAGATGAAATTAATTGATACGAATGATTTTTTGCTTGGCTCTCATGGGTTGAACCGGTTTCGGGAAAGTCTGGTATCCAAGTTGGTGATGTATATTTTGCGGTTGCATAAACTGGATAAGTTGAACGTGAAGGTGAATGATGACGATCCGGAAGTTCTTTTGGATAGTTTGATCGAGGCTCTGGGGGTGACGATCGACGTGAGCAAGGAAGATTTGGAGAAGATTCCCAAAGAGGGTACTTTTATCACGGTTTCCAATCACCCGTTCGGGGGATTGGATGGTATCGTGCTGGTGCGTTTGCTGTGCAAGTTGCGTCCGGATTACAAGATCATGTCTAATTTCCTTTTGAAGAAAATAGTTCCGTTACAGGATTATATCTTGGGGTTGGACCCGGAGGAGAGCAAGAAGGATTCGAATATGCGAGTGATTAAAGAGGCAATACGTCATGTCATTGACGGAAAACCTTTGGGGATATTCCCTGCCGGGGAGGTTTCTTCTTATCAGGCTGATTCGAATCACGTGGAAGATAAGGAGTGGGATTCTTCGGTGTTGAAGCTGGTGAAGATGGCGAAAGTGCCGGTCATCCCGATTTATTTTAAAGGGTCTAACAGTTTGTTGTTTTATTTGCTGGGAATGATTCACCCGGTATTGAAAACGATTAAATTGCCTTCCGAGTTATTGAATAAGAAAAACCGGGTGGTGAAGTTAAGAATTGGGAATCCGATCAGCGTGGAAACTCAGAATACTTTCCACGATATAGCCCAGTATGGCAAATTTTTGCGGGCGAAAACCTATTTGTTGGGATCTGCGTTAGAAGTAAAGAAGTTTTTTATTAAATCACAAAAAGCAATGCCTAAAGCAGAACCGGTTGCAGCAGAGACAGAGAGTGCGGTATTGAAGAAAGAAATCGAGGGTATCGCTGAAGATTACTTGTTGTTTAACATGAAAAATTACGATATATATTGTTCTCCTTCCGTGAAGATTCCGAACGTGTTGAACGAGATCGGGCGTTTGCGGGAAGTTACTTTCCGTGCGGTGGGTGAAGGTACGAATCGTAGTATTGACCTGGATGAATATGATCTTTATTACTATCACCTGTTTATTTGGGACCGGGAAGAGGAAAAAATTGTCGGGGCTTATCGCGTGGGGAAAGGAAAGGAGATTATTGACCGTTACGGGATGAAGGGATTTTATATCAATTCGTTGTTTAAGATGCGGAAAGAGATGTTACCCGTGTTGTACGAGTCGATCGAGCTGGGACGTTCTTTTATTACGGAGGAGTACCAGCGTAAACCGCTTCCCTTGTTCATGTTGTGGAAAGGTATTCTTTATTTCTTATTGAAGAATCCGGAGTATCGTTATCTGATCGGCCCGGTGACCATCAGCGGAAAGTATACGGAAGTATCGAAAGAGCTGATTATGCGTTTTATTCAGGAAAATCATTATAGTCATGAACTGGCGAAATACGTGATCCCTCGTTCCAAGTATCAAGTGCATTCGGAAGAACCCGGGGTACAGGTAATGTTGGATGCTGCCCAAAAGGATATATCCGTGCTGGACAAGATGATCGGGGATATCGAGCCATCGAGCGATAAGTTACCGGTCTTACTGAAGAAATATATTTCGTTGAATGCCAAGATTATCGGTTTTAATATCGATCCTAAGTTTAATATGTGCTTGGATGGTTTACTTATTTTAGATATTTTTGACGTGCCGATGAAGACGATCGAGTCGTTGTCAAAAGAGATAAATGATGACACGATATTGAGTCGATTTTCCTCGGATAGTGTGGAACTGTAAATTTCCGATAGAATAGCATGTACGATATTTTGTATCTTTTCAAGGGAATGTTGGTTGGTTTAATGGTGTCAATACCATTAGGTCCGATGGGTGTATTAATTATCCAGAAAACCTTGCATAAGGGTGCGCTATCAGGTTTTATTGCCGGAATGGGAGCTGCCTCTGCGGATTTTTTTTACGCTTCGGTGGCGGCATTCGGGTTGGGGTACGTGATAAATACCGTGCAGACTCATGAGCTATTATTACAAATTATCGGTGGGATTTTTCTTCTGTGTATAGGGTTAAAAATCTATTTTGATAACCCGATTCGCCAGATCCGTCAACGACGTCAAGGCCGGGTGAGTAAGACCGGGTTGTTGGGAGATTATCTTTCATTGTTTTTCTTGACAGTTTCCAATCCGATCACGGTGGTCGTTTTTATGGCTGTTTTTGCCGGAATGTCCGTTTTCGGGGAATCTTCTTCTATGCTGGGTGAGTTGTTGGTGGTGATCGGGGTGTTGTTAGGCGGTGGCGTGTGGTGGTACACGCTCTCGACTTTGGTAAATATCTTTCGTAAGAAGTTCCGGTTACGCGTGTTAATCACGATTAACCGGGTTTCCGGGTTAGTCATCACGATTTTGGGGGCGCTGGTTATTTTAGCCGCTTTCGCTCCTTTTAAAAATCTGGTGATTCATTGATTACCCGGTTCGGATTTTTGATTTTAATTTTCCGTTCTTGATTGGAAATGCCGGGAGTCCCCCCAGACCCCGTAGGCTACTTTACAGCCGCTTTTCAGGATACTTTCTTCCAGTTTGCGCATGGATTCTGCGGCACCCTCGTGGGTCCCCGGTTTATTCTCGTAAAGTTTATAAAGGGTGCGGTTCGTTGTGGGAGTGATGTTTGGCATCACCACGTTTGCCCCGATTTCCAGTGCTTTTTCTCTCCCGGCAGGTTCAATGGCCTGGAGGGCCGTGGTGGCAGCGATGTTAATGTCCGGCATGAGAATCCGGAGGGCGGCGACCATGTGAATGGACAGACGCAGTCTTTCTTGAAGGGAAAGGAGTAGGTGACGGTACTCGTACAAGGGGGTGGCATGGTGTTCTAGGTAAGGCCCCATACCTACCATGTCGATGTCCATGGATTGTAGGAACAGTAAGTCATTTGCTAGGTCGGTGATTGTTTGAAAGGGCAACCCGATCATCACGCCGGTTCCTGTCTGATACCCGCAGCGTTGCAGGCTTTCCAAGCACCTCAACCGGGTAGCGTGAGAATGGAGCGGGTTGTTCGGGTGAATCTTGGCGTATAATTCGGGATTGGATGTTTCGATGCGCAACAAATAACGATGTGCTCCGGCATCTTTCCAGCGCTTGTAAGAGTCTTCCGTTTGTTCTCCCAGCGAAAGGGTGACGCCTAGCTCGTTGTTACTGTTCTTTTTGATTTCTTGCAATAAACGGGTAATTCGATCTACAAATGCTTTATCGGAACGTTCGCCACCCTGTAATACGATGGAGCCGAAATGATGCGTGTAGGCGAAGTCGGCGGCATCAAGAATCTCCTTGTCCGAAAGTGCATATCGGGCTGTTTCCGTGTTGGATTTCCGGATGCCGCAATAAAAACAATCTTTGGTACAGATATTGGAGATTTCAATTAATCCCCGGAGGTAGACGTTGTTACCGATGGTTTCGTTCTTTATTCTTTTCGATTCCGAGTAAAGCCGGTTTTCTTCTTCTCCCTGACAAGTCAGCATGTTTTCCAATTCCGGCAGCGTATATATTTTTTTCATGCGATTTTCCTTTTTACAAAAGTAGGAAAAAGGCTCGATTTTACTAAATTTGTTCCAATGAAAAAAAGCTTATCAATTTTAGAATTGATGATTCTAGATTTTAGATTCCAGCCGCACGAGGCGAGCGTTTCTTTTAATCGAATGATCTCTAATCTTCAATCTAAAATTTAAAATCTAAAATTAGAACGTGGTGAAGAAAATTGCATTAATCGTTTTTGGAGTTGTCCTTCTCGGAGGAATAGGATTTGCGCTATGGTGGGTGAACGAGCGGGAACGGGAGGTTGATGTTCCGAAGGAATCGTTTATTCCCTATAATTCAGCTGTTGTGGTTAATGTGAATGCGAACGCAAATTTGTCATCGAAAATTACTATTGCTTTTGACCGGGAGATCAAGACGTTCCGGGAAAGTATGTTGTGTCGGGTGGTGGATACGTTGAAACAGGCGTCTCAGGTAGATACTTCTTCCTACGTGATGGCGATTCGGGTGGAGGGAAAACAATCGATTCGGTTTTTGTACGTGTTAAACCGGAGTGGTTTGTTTTCCAGAGGGGATGTACATGCTTTTTTGCAGAAAATGTTTGCCGGGGTGCAGGTGAAAGAGCGAAAATATAATAACCAGAAGATATACTTGGCAAGTCGGGGAAAGGATGAGGTGTGTTACGCTGTTGTCGGTGGTATGGTGCTGGTTTCTAATTCCGAGCTATACGTGGAGGATGCCGTGAACCAGTTGAGTAATCCCGGTGAAGATGAGAAAGACGGGGCGCCCCGTTTTAAAAACGTGAATCGTTATTTCTCCGCGGGAGCCGGTCTGAACGTGTTCTTGAACACGACTTGTTTTTCCGATCTACTTCCTTTGTTATTGCAGAAGGATTTTATTGCTAAACAGACGAATATTGCCAAGTGGTTCAAGTGGGGAGCGTTAGATGGTGAAATAAAACCGAGTGGCATCAGTTTTAACGGTTTTGTGCATTATGACGGGTTGAAAGCCGCTTTCCCCGTTGCGTTTAAGGGACAACTTCCTCAGGATTCCAAACTGGATGCCGTTATGCCTGCCGACGTGAAAAGTGTTAGCATTCTGGCTTTGAATGACGTGAAGAATTATCTGGCATCTCTTGAGACTTATCGTTATGGGGCGGGACAGATCGAGAATGTTCGGAAAAGAAAACAGGAGTTTGCCCGTCTTTTCGGGGATAAATTGGATGAAGAGTGGCAGGCTTTGTTGAAAGGTGAATGGGGAAAAGGGACGCTTTCTTATGATGCGAGCCGGAAACAGGAGGAAGGGATCGTGGTGGTTCACGTGAAAGCCGGGAGTCTAGCTAGAGGATTACTGGAAAAGATGTTGAAAACGTATGCCTCGAAGTCCGGGACTTCTGAAATTTCGTTATATCGTTCATTTGCCTTGGATAAAGATAAAAAAGTGAGTTACTTCAAGATGCCTGTTCCCGATTTTGCCGGAGTGATGTGGGGATACGTATTGGGAGGAATAGCAACGAATTATGTGTTGGTGGAGGATAATTACGTGGTGTTTGCTTCTTCTGAAAAAGGTCTTCAAGCGTTTGCGAGTGATTACATGCGTCGTTTGAGCGTGAGAGATCAAGAATGGTACCAGAAGTTGAGAACGAAATTGTCCTCGAAGTTTAACTGGATGTATTTGTCCGAGATGGTTTCGATGTTACCTTATTACGAACAGGTGACTAAAGGGACTTTGCGTGAGTTGTTAGAGCGAAATAAAGAGGGAATGGAGGTATTTTCTTCTCTCGGGTTACAATGGGTGTGTGAGGGTGATATGCTGTATCACACGTTGTTTTTAAGTACAGAAGAGGTGGAGCAGAAACAGGCTCAGATCATGTGGCAGACACGATTGGATGCCAGAATGAGTATGAAACCGGCAATCGTGGTGAATCATAACACGGGAGAACGTGAACTTTTCGTGCAGGACGAGGGAAACACGATTTACTTGATTAATGACGTGGGACGTATCTTGTGGAAATTGCCGATCGAGGGGAGGATCAATAGTGAGGTTTATCAAGTAGATATGTTTAAAAACGGGAAGTTACAATATTTATTTTCTACACCAAGCCATCTTTATTTGATTGACCGGAATGGTAATTATTTACCTCGATTCCCACTGGCGTTCAAGTCTCCTTGCAAACAGGGTATCTCGGTGGCTGATTACGAGAATAACAAGAATTATCGGGTGTTTGCTCCCGGGGTGGATCATCACGTGTATTTGTACGAGTTGTCGGGTAATTTCGTGAAAGGTTGGGATGTGCCAAAGAGTGACAATGATATTGTATCTAAAATCTATCATTTCCGGGTGGATGGAAAGGATTATCTCGTGTATGCAGACCAGTATCGATTGTATATTTTGGATCGTAAGGGAAAAGAACGGGTGAAGGTGTCTACCCTGTTGAATTTATCCGGTAATACGCCTTTGTACCTGACGAGGCAGAACGGTCAGATGAAGATCGCTTTCTCGGATGTTAACGGGGAGATCGTATTGGTTGATTTCCGGGGCCGTGTCGAGCGAGTCAAGGGAGAGAAAATGGTCGGTGGTGGAATACTCAACGTGGAAGATATTAATGGTGACGGGCAGGATGAGTTTGTTTATTCCCGGAAAGATATGCTTTGCGTGTATGATGTTCAAGGTAAATTGCTGTTGGAGAAATGCTGGGAAAATGCCGAGCTGAGTTTCCCGTATGTTTATCGTTTCTCGGCTCGGGATTCGAGAATTGGAGTTATGGATGGTAAAGGGGAACGTCTTTTCTTGTTGGATATGAAAGATGTTTCCAAAGGTTTTCCTATACGTGGAAATTCCCCGTTTTCGATCACTTTCGGGGATAAGGGAAATGCAGGATTTTATTTGTTCGCCGGGAGTGACGGGACGCATTTGTTGAAATACCGGGTTTTGCGATAGTCGTGTTTGTTCTTAGCTAGCATGGTGTTACATGGATGTTGCTGTTTTTTGTTTTTTTTGAAATTAATGGTAAACTTGCAATAGAAAAAATGTATATAAGCGTTATTGTATGAAAATGATAAAATTCGGTTTGGCTTTATTTTTAGTGACATTAATTGCTGGTAGAGCCTTTGCTCAAAACGTGGGAAAGTTGAAAAACTATTTGGAAAAGAATAAGTTGGAAAGTGTGGCGGGACAGGGGTTTGCTGAGAAAAAATTGACTGCAACAGGGGCCCGTGATGCCGGGATTGTACTGGTTGAGGCATGGGAAAAAGAGATTAAAGAGAAATATCATCGTTCTTGGGGATTGAAAACTTTTAACCGGGAGGGGTTACAGATGAAGTTTGATTACCGGGTATTTGGTGAAAAACCGGCGGATGGGCGTAGCCTGTACATATCCATGCATGGAGGGGGTAATGCTCCGGAGGCATTAAACACCCAGCAATGGCAGAATCAGATTCGTTTGTACGAGCCGGCGGAAGGAGTTTATGTAGCCCCGAGGGCGCCTTGGGATGATTGGAACATGTGGTTTAAACCGGGATTGGACGAGTTCTTCGAGGCGTTGATTCAAACGGCTATCGTGGAGATGGGTGTGAATCCGGATAAGGTATATCTGTTAGGGTATTCTGCCGGTGGAGATGGTGTGTGGAGAATGGCCCCCCGTATGGCCGATCGCTGGGCGGCAGCCTCGATGATGGCCGGGCATCCGGGAGAAGCTTCGCAGGTGAATTTGCGTCACGTTCCTTTTATGATCTGGATGGGAGAAAATGACGGGGCATACGACCGGAATAAGTTGGCGGTAGCGAAAGGGAACGTGTTGGATTCTTTACAGCAAGTGGAGCCGGAAGGGTATATACACAAAACGCATATTGTGAAAGGCAAGGGTCATTGGATGGATCGGGCAGATACGGTAGCGATCGCGTGGATGGCTAAATATAAAAGAAATGCTTTGCCGAAAGAGATTGTCTGGCGTCAGGAAGAGGTGGTTCGTCCGTCCATGTACTGGTTGGGAGTAAATCCGGCAGATGCTCGTCCGGGAATGACCGTGGTGGCAGAACTTGCCGGGAATGAAGTGAAAATCGTGAAGAGTGATTATCCGAAATTAAGAGTTTATCTGAATGATAAGATGGTGGATATGGATAAGCCGGTAAAGGTTACTTATCAAGGAAGGACGTTGTTTGAGGGGAAGGTGGAGAGAACGATGGGATGCTTGGCAAAAACTTTGCAGGAAAGGGGAGACCGGGAATTGATGTTTAGCGGGTACGTGGATGTGAAAATATAACCTTGAAGATGAGGTGCGTGGAAGTTTCTCCAAAAGTTATAGGAATAGCTCGTCATCGCTTACAAACAGACGGGCAAGGGGTTTCTACGTTGGTGGCGTTTCATGGTTGTCCGTTGTATTGTAGGTATTGCTTGAATCCACAATCGTTGAACAATGGGAGGTACTGGAAACGATATGATTGCAGGACATTGTACGAGGAGGTTAAGGTGGACGAGCTTTATTTTTTGGCTACCGGAGGTGGGGTGACTTTCGGGGGAGGGGAACCGTGTTTGCAGAGTGAATTTATTGGGAAATTCCGGGAACTTTGTGGGAAAGAATGGTTGCTGACAGTGGAGACATCTTTGAACGTGGGGCAGGAGTATGTTGAGCGATTACTCCCGGTTGTCGATCGTTTTATTATTGATATCAAGGATATGAACCCGGATATTTATAAGCAATATACGGGTAGAGATAACGAGGCCGTTGTTTGCAATCTTCGTTTGTTGGTGGAACGAGGCCGAGGGGAGGATATGCTTGTGCGTGTACCTCTTATTCCCGGTTATAATACCGATAAAGACCGGGGGAAAAGTTGCAGGCAATTGGAGATGATGGGGATAAAGTATTTTGATCTTTTCACGTATAAGATGAATTAGTGTTATGATGCAAGGGAAACAAACTTGTAAAATACTGAAAGAGATTTGCAAGCAAGTTGCCCGGGCGAATGATATCGAGTATGTTGTTTCAGAGTGCCAGTATAAAGGCGATTGTTTGGGAACTTGTCCCAAGTGTGAGGCAGAAGTTCGTTATCTGACACAGGCTTTGGAACACAGGCGTTTGGCAGGAAAGGTTGTTTCGTTGATGGGAATATCGATAGGCTTGATGGGAGTTCCTACTGCGGCATATACTATGGGGGAGGAAGTGGCTGTTGAACAGGATACGGTCTGTTTAGGTGTGGGAGAGATTCTTGTACGAGGAAGAGTGGTGGATAGTGTGGGAAATCCATTGGCGAATGCACATATCGTGGAAAAGGGAATGACAATGGGAACGTGTAGTAATCAAGACGGGTATTTCTCTTTGGGAGTATCTGGTGTGTTACCGTTACGGGTCTCGTTTATCGGGTATGAAAGCAAAGAAGTCTGGGTTCCAAGGGGGGGAGCGTCCAACCTAAGGGTTGTGTTGAGTCAGGGGATTTTTGCACTGGATGAGGTGGGGGTAAATGGTTATTTTAATAGTACGAAACATTCATTCATAGCAGGAATGATGACAACTTTCGCTAAAGGGGATAATATTTTGGTACCCCAAGGTTGGTTTCGAGTTGAAGGTTGTGTCGAGGATGAGAATGGAGAACCTTTATCGGGAGTTGTGATTTATCGTAAACGAAAAGGGAAAAATTTTCCAGAGTGTACTACAATAGATGGAGGAACATTCGAGTTCTGTTTGAAGAGACGTCGGTGGCTTTGGTTCTTCAAGGAGGGGTATCAAGTACAGAAGATGAGAATTAAAAAAAAGAATGCTTTAGGTCTTCGGGTCGTGCTAAAACAAGAAGTGTGTGATACGGGGAATGGTGATGCACTTCTTCAATGAATCCGCCTCAATAGTCACGCATTGAATTTCCGGAGCTGTTAGATATTGAGGCTGTCTAACGAGGTTAAATATTTTAAATACGTACATTTAGCCCGGAATTCATGATGTTTCAAACACGAATAACTAGATCTGTCAAGATGCAATTTCCAGTGAAGTTCCGGAGAAGACCCGTAGAAGATAGGGATCACCTTCGGTTCTCCTTCGCTACACCCTCGCTCACGAGCGTCCAAAGACCGAAAATGAACCGAAAGTGAACCGAGAGTATCCCGGAAGTACTCTCTTCCATCCTTGGGAAAAACTAAAAGATAAAAGGTAAAAGTAGGAAATCAAGAAGCGTTGGCCCCGTGCGGCTGGAATCTAAAATCCCTAAATCTAAAATTAGTAAGGGGGGTAGTTTGTAGATACGAGATAAAGCTTGTTAGACAGCCTCATTATTTTGTAGTACATGAAATTGTTAATAAAGGTGTGAAATTCAGTAATAAATCATATATTTGTTTCCATAAAAGATTTATTATACATGGAAGTAGGTGGTGGACATGATTTTGACTCTTTTTTTAAATCCTTTTTAAATCCGATCTGTTTGTTTATAGAACGGGTTATGAAGGATCGAGAGGACGTGACCGATTTGGCTCAAGATGTTTTCTTGAAGGTGTTCGAGCGGTGGAAGGAGTTTGAGACGGAGGAAAATGCGAAAGCTTTTTTGTATATATCTGCCCGTAATCTTTGTTTTGATCGTCTGAGGCGTAAACAAGCCGAAGATAATTATCAGTCTCAATATTCCCGGGAGGAAGAATCGAATTCTTCTACCTTTTTGCAGGAAGTGATGCGTCAAGAGACCTCCCGTATCCTTTATTCTGCCATAGATCGGTTGCCGGAACAGACGCGGCAGGTGATTATATTGGGGATGGAGGGAAATTCTAATGTGGAAGTGGGAGAGTTGTTAGGTGTGTCGATAAATACCGTTAAAACGTTGAAAAAGAATGGATATTCAGCTCTTCGAGAGATGTTGTCTAAGGAGTATTTGATCTTGTTGTTGATTTTATTAGAAGAATTCTGATATTTTTTAGTGTCCCATTCACCCGTTTTTTGAGGGGTTGCGTCTTTACTAGTAAAATGTATTACATGAAAAAGGTAGAACAAGATAAAGCGCAAAAGTTTGAGTCGTCTGAACAAGAGGCTTTATTCAACACATTCAAGATTTCTCGTCGTGTGGCGGAAGATATTGCCGGGTGTATGGATGAAACCGGGAGACAGGAACTGGAAGCTTGGCTACAGGAATCGGACGAACATAAGACTATATTCAAGGATATAAAAGACGAATTAATAACCCAGCCGAGAACATGGCCCTATTCCGGGGAACAGGTGGAGCGTCAATTGATGATGTTCCATCAACGTAGAGCAAAAGTATCCCGGCGCTCCATAAGTTGGTGGCGTTATGTTGCCGTATTTATTTTATTACTCGGTATTGCGGGGGTCATTCATTGGCAGGTTGCCAAACAAGATGTGATGAACACGCCGATCCAGATGGCCCAAGGCTATGCCGTGTTGGTTTTGTCGAACGGGGAGAAGGTGATGTTGCAGGATTCATTGGGTTCTGTTTCAGAGGAACCTTCCGTGGATATTCAAGTTTCTGATCAAATGATTTCGTATAAAAACGAACGGGAACGTGTTCGGGAACAAACGTATAACCGTCTTGTTGTTCCCCGTGGGGGAGAGTTTAAGGTGGAGCTGGCAGATGGTACGCGTGTCTGGTTAAATGCTCAAAGCGAGTTACGCTATCCGGTTCAGTTTATAGGGAATCAACGAGTGGTCTATTTAAAGGGCGAAGGATATTTTGAGGTGACCTCGAATGAAGAAAAACCTTTTATTGTGAGAACTCTTTCGGACGTAGAGGTGAAGGTACTGGGTACGAGATTTAACGTGTCAGCATACGAGGACGATGCAGATGTGACAACGACGCTGGCCGAGGGGAGTGTGGAGGTGACCGTGGGGGGAGAATCGATTCGGATAGTACCGAATGAACAATTGGTGTTTGACAAAAAAAGACATACCTCCCTTCTTCGGGAAGTGAATGCCTCTGTTTATTCGGCTTGGAAAGACGGTAATTTTTGTTTTGAAAATCAACGATTGGAGCAGATCATGGAGCAGTTGAAACGGTGGTACGAGATCGAGGTCTTTTATGCAAGGGAAGAGGTGAAAAATTGCCGATTCACGGGTGATTTGAAAAAGTATGATAATTTTGAGAAAATCGTGAAGATGATTGAAGAAGTCGCAGGTGTGAAAATAAATATAAATGGTAACAGCATAATTATTGGGGCTAAATAAAAACGGAAAGGCTCCTACCCCTTTCCGTTTCATATGAACATGGTCCATATTATAAATTTAATTCTACAAATCTATGAAAAAAAAGCGAATGTATGCATTCCTTTGGGGAAAGCATGTGTTAAAATTTTTGAAGGTTATGAGATTGGGGATCTATTTATTACTATTGACGACATTTGGTGTGAATGCCAATGTTTTTTCTCAACAAACAAGGGTAACGTTGGATATAAAACAGCGTTCGGTATCAGAGATTATCTCAGAGTTACGTCAAGTTTTTGATTATCGTTTCTTGTTTAAAGGTGAAGATCTGGAGAAATGTGGAAAGAAGGATTTGAAAGTGAAAAATGCCGGGGTTGAAGAGGTGATGAATCAATTACTTCAGGGAACTGGACTGACTTGGCGGTTAGAAGATGATGTAATCTTGATCAAGGCAGCTCCTCAGCAGGAAATGGTAAAAGTAAAAGACGAAGACAAGGTTAAGGTTATCAAAGGATGGGTGCATGATACCAAAAAACAGGCCTTGCCGGGTGTAACGGTTAAAGTGGTAGGGACTTCTGTGGGAACAGCTACAAACGTTAACGGTTGGTTTACTATGCCGATGACCTTAAAAAAGGGTACCTTGGAGTTTTCTTTCGTGGGCTTTAAGAATAAACAGGTTCATTTCTCTGAAAGTTCGGATACGTTACGTGTTGTACTGGAAGAGGATGTTGAGGCTTTGGAAGAGGTTGTGGTGACCGGTTATCAAGTGTTAAAAGAAAAATCGATGGCTGGAGCTTACAGTAAGGTGGATATGGATGACTTGGAGTTTGGTGGTGGTGCAACCTTGGAACAGGCATTACAGGGAAAGGTCCCGGGAATGATGGTGTTAAATACGAGTGGTTTGACTGGAAAGCGTCAACGGGTGCGTGTTCGGGGTACCTCTACTCTGTTAGGAAATGCCGAGCCAGTATGGGTGGTTGACGGTATCATCCAAGAAGATCCGTTACCTTTCTCAACGAATGATTTCAACAATTTGAATCAAGATAATATGGATATGATTCGGGATTTCGTTGGTGGGGCGATTTCTTGGTTGAACCCGAATGACATTGAATCAATCACCGTGTTGAAAGATGCCGTTTCGACTGCAATCTACGGTGTAAAGGCTGCCAATGGTGTGATTGTGATCACGACGAAAAAAGGTAAAACGGGACGTATGGCGGTAAGTTATTCGGGTAATATTTCTTACTCTCCCCGGTTGAATTATAATAAGATGGAGTTGATGAATTCTAAGCAACGTGTGGAGGTTTCTCGTGAAGCGTATGAAACTAACATTCCGTTGTTGGGAACTCAAAATATCGGTTATGCAGCCTTGGCAAAAGCGTATCGTAACCGGGAAATCAGTTTGGAAACTTTTACTGCAGAAGCAAAACAGTTGGAGAAAAACAATACAGACTGGTTTAAAATTCTGTTTAGAGATGCAATCAGCCACAACCATAATGTTAGTATTTCCGGTGGAAATGAATCAGCGACCTATCATGCCAGTTTGGGGGTAAACCAAACGAATAATACGGCAAAAGGAAATGATCAGACGCAATATACGGGTAATATCAGTGTGGGTACGCATTTGTGGGAAAATATTACTTTAGGAATCTCTTTGGCCGGTAGCATATCCGAGACTAATGCTTTTTTGGGAGCTGACCCATTCACGTATGCTTCAACAATGAACAGGGCAATTCCTAATACGACAGAGGATGGTGAGTTGTTCTTTTATCAGCATGCTGATAACGGTTACTTGTTTAACGTGGTAAACGAATTACAGAATAGTAGTAACAAGAATACTTTGTCGAATATTAATGCTAGTATGAATTTACGTTGGCAGATTATAGATCATTTGTCATTCACAACTACTATGGGGTATGCTTTTTCTTCATCAGAAGGAGAAAGTTATTATACAGAGCAATCCAATTATATTGCCAACATAAGGAAATTTAATTTTGAAGAATTTGTTCCCGGAGATATTGAATATCAAAGATCGGTCTTGCCTCATGGTGGTGAGTTGAATGTCTCTAATAGTAAATCAACCAGTTTCACTTGGAGGAATCAATTGGATTTTGTTAAAGTATTTAATGGGTTACATGCCGTTTCTTTAGCCATCGGACAGGAAATGCGTTCGGCTAGATCTACCGGGTATTCTAATAAGGCTTACGGGTATATGCCGGATCGAGGGAAAGTGGTGGTAAATGTTCCTCCATTTTGGTTAGATGACGAGGGGGATATAAAAAGTGTGAGTGATTTGTACCGTGTCGCCCCTTCGATTAGGGACGCTCAAGATAATAATTTGTCTTACTATGTGGCTACTTCATATATGTTTGACAATCGTTATGCATTCAATATGAGTGTTCGCGGGGATGCTTCCAACCGTTTTGGTCAGGACAGACGTGCGCGTTTTAAACCGGTTTGGGCGTTGGGATTCCGTTGGAACATGGCCGAAGAACATTGGCTGGCCGACCAGAATATAGTGAATGACATGAACTTTACTTTCTCTTATGGATTCCAAGGAAATGTGGTAACCAATGTGAGTCCTGAATTGATCGCTGTCATTGGTGTAGATGATAAAAATTATGACTATACGTTGACATTGAAGGATTTGCCTGCACCTCGACTGAAATGGGAAAAGGTACAAAACATGGACTATGGTATTAGCGGAATGTTGTTCAATCGGAAAATATCATTCTCTTTTAATGGGTATTATAAAAAGACAAAAGACATGGTCATAAATAATGAAGTGCCTTATGAAAATGGTGTTTCTTCTCGTCCGATTAATGGTGGGCAGATGTCGAACTCCGGATGGGATTGTAGTTTTGGTTTTACTCCGGTAAGAGGGAAGGATTTTATCCTCTCTATGGGAGTAAACATGGGTAAAGTGTATAATGAGATTGAAACGGAATTGGAACCGAAAGGAAATTGGCAGGAAGCGGTAAGTGGTAATGCGAATAAGGAGGGGTATGCCGTATCTAGTTTCTGGGCATTCCGTTTTGACGGATTGAATCCGGAAAATGGGGGGCCGATGTTTGATTTGAATGGTTCGGAGCTGGAAGCGGCTAAAAGTGATGCAACGCTTTATATGGATTATGCCGGTAAATTGGAACCGGATTTTACTTGCGGACTTTCTTTCTCTATTCGTTACAAAACGCTTTCTTTCTCCAGTGGATTTTATTTGAGTGTGGGTAACCAACAATTCTTAGCTCCTTTGGATCGTATTATCACGAACTCAGTACCGAGTGAGTACCAAAATATGTCCACGGAATGGGTGGATCGTTGGAGAAAACCGGGAGACGAAAAATTTACGAACGTACCTTCGTTACCGAATAAAATCACGAGTGCAAGAGAAATTGAATTGCTGGGAGAGAGTGTTAATCCGTATAAGTTGTATGCCAATTCAACTATTCGTGTAGTGGATGCTTGGTATTTACGTTGTGGTACTCTCAGCTTATCTTATACGTTACCGGAAAAGAATTTGCCTCATTTCATTAAAAATATGGGTTTCTCTTTCTTTATGTCAAATCCATTCCAGATTCGAAGTAAGGATTTTAAGGGACGTGACCCGGAGGTCGCTCTAGGAGGTCAACCGATGACGAGAAACATGGGGGTTGGTATAAATGTTAGTTTTTAATTCATAAGGAGATAATAATATGAAATCAAGATTATTTATACTCTTTTTGGCGTTGAGTTTTGTACGTTGTAATGATTTTTTGGAAGAGAAAAGTCAAGATGAAATTCGCCCTTCTACGGTGACGGATATGTCAAAAATAATGGAGAGTGAAGCCTATTTTTCGATAGGCGAGGGGGCTTTGTTTAATCGTAAAACCGATATTTTCACGGATGATATCACTTGTGCTGTAGTAGAGGATGTTAGTTATCAAATCCAGAAAGAGCAGGATCATTGGCGTTATAGATGGGATGCAAAGATGTTTGATGAAGGCGGTGGTGGAGAGGATCTTTCTTTCTGGAAAATTCCCTATGAACGTATCAAAGGATGTAATGTCGTGTTGGAATATGTTGATGGTATGCAAGGGGATGAGATGAGAAGAGAGCATTTGAAGGGGGAAGCTTACGCTTTGCGAGGATTTTATTACTATATGTTGGTCAATTTCTTTGGGTTACCTTATAACTATGGGGATCCGACTCAGAATTTAGGAGTTCCTTTGAAATTGGTGAGTGGGGTTACCGCTGAGCTATTTGTGCGAAATACGGTGGCTGAATGTTATGCTCAAATTGTGAAGGACCTTGAATTAGGAGCGGAGTTGATGGAGAAGAACAAAGAGGTTCACCAAACGAAATTGCATCTCACTTATTTGGCTGCCCATGCGTTACTGTCGAGAGTGTATTTGCACATGGAGGATTGGAATAAGGTGATCGAATCGGCAGATGCAGTGTTGAATGAGTATCCGGAATTATTGGATATGAAAACCACGCCTTCAAGTAGTGGCGTGTACGACGAGAGAAGTAATGTTGAAGTGTTGTGGGCAGGACCGGAAAAAGCATTGGATCAACCGGATCAATTAGCAGCTTATCCGAATTCAATGGATTTGTCTTCTGTTTATGACATAGATAATGACGGTTCGACGGATAAAAGAAGAGAGTCAGGTAAAACATCTTCTTTCTTGCATAATTCTTGGATGGCACCCGAGTTAGGATACTTCTATGTGTATAAAGGTTGGGGAAATTTGTATTATACTAATGGAGGTGTTCGGACTGCAGAAGCATATATAAACCGGGCAGAAGCGTATATTCGGAAATACATAGAGTCTAAAAATAGAGAGGAAGCACAGAGGGGATTGGATGATTTGAATACTTTGCGTAATCATCGTATTGTGGGTAATGTAGATAAAGTTTTGGAAGATTTTGCCACTCCGGAAGAATTGTTGAATTTCTGTTTGCGGGAAAGACGTCGTGAGTTATGTGGAGAGGCCAACCATCGTTGGTTTGATTTACGTCGTTTGGGTATGCCGGAAATCAAACACATTTATGTAGATGATCAGAATGGACATCAAACAGTGCATACTTTACAGAAAGAGGATCCTCGCTACGTGTTACCGATACCGGAACGTGTGATTGAAAAAAATCCCAATTTGCGGGAAAAATAAAGAAAATAATTTAATCGTATAGATGATGAAATTTGTATATTTATTATTTGCGATAGCAATGCTTTGTAGTTGCTATAATGAGAAGGACATTGTTCCTACGGAAGGGGCGGAAAAAATGTATACTTTGCCGCAAGGGGGAAATGCTGACTATGATCCGGATATTGTCGGATGGTTTGAAAAATATGGTTTTTATGTGGTGTATGATTTTGACCCGGAGGATGTATATTGGGCAGATAGAAACTGGGAAGGTTTCACGGGAGTCCCAGGGCTGAGTGATGGTTCTTTGGAGGTGACGAAAGGCGATCCGAAGTACATCGGTCCTTTATTGGAGATGTTTAAAACGTTTTTCTTGAAATATTATACGGAGGATCAGTTGGCTTGTATGCCTTTGAAGGTGTTCTTGTGTTCGAAATTGGATAGTCGGGGATGGGATGGTAATGTACCTGCCGAAGAGACTACTCGTTTATGGTTTTATCAAGGGTATGATTATTTTGCATTGAATGGAGCAAGCAAAGAGGAATCCGAAAATTTTGATGATGGAGACAAAACGGAATTTATGCGGAATATTAATCGGGCATTCATCCGTATTTTGTTAGGGCAGGAAAAATTGGTTGTGCCGGAAGAGTTTAGTAAGGTGTCTAATTATACAGTTTATACCGGTAATGGTATATTTCCTTGTTATCCAGATGAGTATCCAAAACCTTGGTATAATAGTGACTGTTTTACTCAAGGCTATTTAAATATTCAAACGGCTAAAGCAGGATTGACAAAAGAGCAAATGCAATATTACGATTTCATATATTATGTGGATCTTGTAATGAGTTATTCTTTGGCAGAGTTAGAAGAAGGTGAGGGCCAATGGGCTGAAAATTGGGGAGAAAAATTTAATCAGCCTTACATGAATTACCTGGGATTGTTGAATCCGGTTTACGAGCTTACGAAGATTCGGCAAAAATATGACATTGTGGTGGATTACATCCGGGATATCTTGGGTGACGATTATGATCGTATCCAGTATCCGGAGCGTTTCGTAGAAGTAGAATAAATCGTAGTTAGTTATAATTTTCGTGATTGATTTATGAGGTATCGCCCTGTCTCCTTGAGAGACAGAGCGGTACTTAAGGGAGTATTGTTTGTAAATATGTAAGAAATTATGGAAGAATCTATTGTAAGAGTAGAGCATTTGTCACATCGTTACAGCGTTCAGTGGGCTGTTCGGGATGTTAGTTTTGAGATTCCCAGACGAGGAATTTATGGATTATTGGGATCGAACGGGGCGGGGAAATCGACCGTGATGAATATCATGTGCGGGGTGTTGAAACAGACCGAAGGAGATGTGATTATTGCGGATATAAATACGAAGCAAGATACGATTGCAGCGAAACGGCATATTGGTTTCTTGCCTCAAAAACCACCATTGTATGGCGATTTGACGGTAGAGGAGTATTTGACTCATGCGGCAGATTTACGTTGGGTCGCACCCCGAGAAGTGAAGAAAGCCGTGGATGAGGTATTGGAACGTTGTGCGATCTCTCATTTCCGTAAACGTTTATTGAAAAACCTGTCCGGGGGATACCAGCAACGGGTGGGGATAGCTCAGGCTATTGTACACAAGCCGGATTTGGTGGTGTTTGACGAACCGACAAACGGGTTGGACCCGAATCAAATCGTGGAAATTCGGCATTTAATCAAGAGTATTGCCGAGGAACGCACGGTTATTCTTTCGACACATATTCTTCCGGAGGTACAGGCTACCTGTGACCATATCTTGATGATGGATCATGGGAAGTTAGTTTTTGCCGGAACAGTAGATGAATTTGATAATTATATTGTGCCTAATACGATATTTGTCCATTTGGCAAATGCACCTTCAACGGATGTCCTTGCACGGATAGAGGGTGTTTGTGGAATTGAAGAGCTGGGTGGACAACAGTTCCGTGTACGTTTCACGGATGCCCAAGAGGTGATCGAGCGAATCGTGGATCAAAGTATCGAAAATCATTGGAGATTACTGGAGATTCGACAGGAAAAGAATTCCTTGGATACGATATTCGCTAAATTGACGGAAAAGGGTCAGTAATGTATTACAAATTAAAAGTTAGATATTTATTATGAGAGCAATATATAAAATAGCGAAAACCGAATTGCAGATGCTTTTTTATTCGCCTATCGCTTGGTTATTGTTATTGTGTTTTGTTATCCAGACGGCCGTTTTCTTCACGGGGATGTATGGGGATTTCGTGCTTAATATGGAAAAATACGGTCGGGCGTTTGATTGTTCAAACCGTCTTTTCGTGCTTGGATATGGGGGAGGTAATCCGGGATTGTGGTACCAAGTAACCAATTTTTTGTATATGTATATCCCGTTGTTGACGATGGGAGTTATCACGAAGGAGTTAAGTAGTGGTTCCATTAAGTTATTGTACTCTTCACCGATTAGTAATGTACATATTATTTTGGGTAAGTTCTGTGCGATGGCAACTTACGCTTTTATTTTATGTGCGGTGTTGTTCCTTTACGTGTTGCTTGCCGGGTGTACGATTGAAGGTTTTGAGTGGGCATGGATTTTGACCGGATTGTTTGGGCTGTTCTTGCTGACTTGTACCTATATGGCTGTCGGTATTTTTGTTTCCAGTTTGACTTCTTATCAAGTGATTTCAGCTGTCGGTACATTTATCGTTTTGATGTTATTGAGTATGGTGAGTGGCTGGGGACAACAATATGATCTAGTACGTGAGATTACGTTTTGGTTGGGGATCAGCGGAAGAGCGGCAACCTTTATTCAAGGTATGATTTGTAGTGAGGATTTAATTTATTTCCCTGTGGTAACAGGAATGTTTCTTGCCTTGACAATTATTCGTTTACATGCAATCCGCCAAAAACAGAAATTTTCTATTACGCTGTATAAAAATACAATCGTGATTGCTATCGTATGTGTGATTGCATTTGTCTCTTCCCGTCCTTCATTATTGGCTTATGTAGACACGACTTCCACGAAACAAAACACACTGACAGAAGTCAGTCAGGATATTGTTTCTCAATTGGATGGAGGTTTGACGATCACTTCTTACGTGAACTTGCTTGACCCAAGATATAACAATTACGCTTATCCTTATTTTATCATCAATAACCGGAATGAATTCAGACAATATACTCGTTTCAAACCGGAAATTGACTTGAAAGTGGTTTATTATTATGCAGATCCTGCCGGAAGAGATTTGGGAGATTATGCTTGGCAGCAGGCCCGGAGAGTGTGTGAGATGTATGATTTGGATAGTATGATGTTTTTGAGTAAGGCAGAGGTAGATCAGTTGGTTGATTTGTCGGAAGAGGGATACACGTTTATTCGTCAGGCAGTGCGGGAGAATGGACAGAAAGAGTGGTTACGGGATTTTACCAGAGGTAAGGTGAAAGAAGCAGAAACGTCTGTGGCTTTGAAACGGATGGTGGTGGCCCAGGTGCCGAAGATCGGATTTTTGACCGGACATCGTGAAAGAAATTTGTATGGAGATTTCCCGACAGCGATGGGGTTCATCATGTCCCACAAAGGTTTCTCGACATCTATGTTCAATTCAGGATTTGATATTGAAGAAATAACGTTAGAAAAAAGGATTCCTGCGGAGATCAATATATTATGGATTGCAGATTTACGTATCCAGTTGACGCCGGAGGAGGAAGCCGTATTAGCTGAATATATCGAACGGGGAGGTAATTTGGTATTCATGGGAGAACCGCGTCATCGTGAAGTACAAAATGCCTTATTGGCTAAATATTTCGGTTTGGAATTGACTCCGTTGGTAGTAGGACCGGATGTGCGTTTCAAAGGTACGTTACCCACGGCGAATATTTTGGCCGCTCGTCCGACGAAGGAGGGAATTGCTCAAGGGTATCAGTTGGGAAATACGTTTACCGTGGTGCATGAGAATTGTTCGGGAATTGAGCAGATCGAAGATAAAGGTTGGAATGTGACAGAGTGGGTGAAATGTGATACGGTGGGACAATTCTGGACGGAGTTGGAGACCTCTGATTTCTTGGATGATACGGTAAAATTTAACCCATCAGTTGGAGAGGTGATGAAAGAATTTACGACCGTGGTCGGATTGAACCGAACTGTGGGAGATAAAGAGCAACGCGTGATCGTAACCGGGGATGTCGATTGTTTGGCAAACAGTGAGTTTACGATTGTTCGCGGGGTGTCCAGCAGCAATGCTTTCCTTGGACAGGCGATTGCTAATTGGCTGACTTATGGTGAAATTCCGTTGGATACCCGTCGTCCGCAAAGGGATGATAAGTATGTTTCGTTACGGACTGCCGGATTCGGAATTGTGAAGAACGGATTCTTGTTCGGACTACCAATCTTGTTGTTAGGTTGTGGCCTGTATATTTGGATCAGGAGAAGAGGAAGATAAGGTTGAGATTAAATAGATTAAGTGATTATTTTAAGATATTTATATGAAAGAAGCTATTGTAAAAGTATGCCATCTATCTCATAGATATAGTGTACAATGGGCTGTCAAAGATATTAGTTTCGACATCCCGGCACAGGGTATATACGGATTATTGGGTTCCAATGGTGCGGGGAAATCCACCGTGATGAATATCATGTGCGGGGTGCTGAAACAAACTGAAGGAGAAGTTTTTATTGATAGAGCGGATACCCGCAAAGATCCGTTGGTAGCAAAACGGTGTATCGGATTTTTACCGCAACAACCTCCCTTGTATGGAGATTTAACGGTAGAGGAGTATTTGACTCATGCCGCTTATTTGCGCCGCATGCCGGATAAAGAGGTCAAGGCTGCGGTGGATGAGGTGCTGGAACGTTGTTCTATCGCACATTTCCGTTCTCGTTTGATTAAGAATCTTTCCGGGGGCTACCAGCAACGGGTGGGCATTGCCCAGGCCATTGTTCACAAGCCGGCATTGGTGGTGTTTGATGAGCCTACAAACGGATTGGATCCGAATCAAATTTTAGAGATTCGTCATTTGATCCAAAGCATTGCAAAGGAACGTACCGTGATTCTTTCCACGCATATCTTGACAGAGGTTCATGCCATGTGCGATCATATATTCATGATCGAACAAGGACAATTGGTGTTTAATGGCAAGGTGGAAGAGTTTGATAATTGCTTGACTTCGAATTCTATTTTATTGCAATTGGCTGATGCTCCGGCAACAGAAGAATTGATGAGAATCAAGGGGGTAACGGATGTAGAGGAGTTAGGGGGACAACGTTATCGTATTCGTTTCTTAGAAGCAGAAGGTGTAGTGGAACGTTTGGTGGAAGCCAGCTCGCGTAATCGTTGGCGATTGATGGAAATCCAACAGGAGAAAAGTTCGTTAGACGATATTTTTGCCGCCTTGTCTAAAAAAGCAAAGAAGTAAAATGCTAATTTTAAAATAGATCGTATGAAATTAATATATAGAATTGCGAAGGCTGAATTGCAGATGTTGTTTTATTCACCGGTTGCGTGGTTTTTGCTCGTGATATTTGCCGTGCAGACGGGTATGTTCTTCACAGCACAGTACGAGTGGTTCATGAAAGGTAACGAGCTGGGCAACGGGAATACGTTTATGGTTTCCATGAGACTTTTCCCGCAAGGAATTTGGGGAATTGTACAGAATTACCTCTATTATTATATCCCGTTATTGACGATGGGATTGATCAGTAAGGAGTTGAGTAGCGGGTCAATCAAGTTGTTATATTCTTCTCCGGTTCGAAACTCACAGATCATTTTGGGTAAGTTCTTTTCTATGGTGTTATATGCAGCCGTAATGTGCGGAATCTTGTTATTGTACGTTATTTATGCGGAGTGTACGGTGAAGGACTTCGAATTGCCGGTGGTGTTGGTCGGTTTGTTGGGATTGTTCCTGATGACGTGTACGTATGTGGCCGTGGGGATTTTCATGTCCAGTTTGACTTCTTACCAGTTCGTTGCGGCCATTGGAACCTTTATTATTTTGATGTTGCTGAGTATGGTCGGAAGATGGTGGCAAGAGTATGATATTATTCGCGATATTACTTATTGGTTCAGTATCAATGGGCGAGCCTCCACGTTTATCATGGGTATGATTTGCTCTGAGGACTTGTTGTATTTCCCGATCGTGACGGCTTTGTTCTTGTTCTTGACGGTGATTCGTTTGAATGCAGTGCGTCAGAAAGTAAGATGGCAGGTTTCTTTCGGTAGATATATGGCGGTGATTTTGATTGCTTGTACATTAGGATATTTTTCTTCTCGTCCGAAATTGATGGCTTATTATGATGCGTCTTCTACAAAATGGAACACTTTGACCCCGCAAAGTCAGGAGATTGTATCGAAATTGGATGGGGATATGTCGATCACGGCTTATGTGAATGTATTGTCACCCAATTATTCATTGTTCTCATTCCCGCACTTCATTCAATCTAACCGGGAGTTGTTTAAACAGTACGAACGCTTTAAGCCGGAAACGAAATTGAAAGTGGTTTATTACTATGATACAATTACGGAAGGAGATTCACCTGCCTATGCCGAGACTTTTGCCAATAAGTTGAAGAAAGATGGAATGACGTTGTGGGAAGCGGCTAAAAAAGGGTGTGAAATCTATCGTATTGATAGTAATCGTCTGAAAACACCGGAAGAGGTGCGTAAGATGACGGATTTGACCGGAGAGCGTACTTTTGCATGGGAATTGGTGCGGGAAAACGGACGTAGAGCTTGGTTGCGTACATACGATGATCCGATGAATCCTTTCCCTACCGAGGCAGAGATCTCTGCCGCGATGAAACGGATGGTGATGGAATTACCGAAAATCGGTTTTGTGGAAGGATATGGTATGCGTTCTATCCATGATAACAGGAGCCGTGGCTATGGTTTTTTTGCTTATAAGAAAGACTTCCGTCAAGCTTTGATCAATCAGGGATTTGATGTCGTGGAGATTGATTTGGAAAAGGGTATTCCTGAAGATGTAAATATTTTGACCTTAGCGGATATGCGTGAACCGCTTTCCGAGAAAGAGGAACAGGTTTTGGAAGAATATATAGCTAACGGAGGAAACATGTACTTGTTGGGAGAACCGAGAAGACGGGACGTGATGAATCCATTGATGAATAAATTGTTCGGGGTGGAATTAATGAAAGGTACGTTGGTGCAATACCGCTTGGAGTGGTTGCAACCGGACATCTTGTGTAGTTTGATCACTCCCGAAGCGAGAAATTTGAGTTTCTACTATGGATTGGCTTATAGTGTATTATTGCCAACGGCTGCCGGTTTGGAGGTTGTTGCTGATCGTGGGTTTCAGACGGTTCCCGTGTTGAGAAGTGACACCTTGAGTATTGCTAACAAGAAAAATCGTTCCTATGCTGTTTGGAATGAAATAGAATCTTTGGACTATACAGAAGATGAGATGATTCCAAACCCGGAGAAAGGTGAAGTTGTGGGGGATTACTGTACGGCATTGGCTTTGATGCGTAAAGTCGGAGATCGGGAGCAACGGATCATGATCATGGGAGATGCAGACTGTATTTCAAATGGAGAAATTACTGAATCTCGTTCTCAGACCAATTTCGTGATGGACTTGGGAACTTACCATTGGTTATCCAATAATGAAATGCCCGTGGATATAAGGAGAGCGCAACCAACGGATAATCGGGTAGATATCAGGAGAACCGGATTCAACATGATGAACTGGGGTTTCATGGGTGTATTACCTCTGTTGCTGGCTGGTGCCGGGGTGATTTTATGGATTCGTAGAAGATCAAAATAATTTGATGGTTTATGATTGACGTTCCCTATTGGCATAGGGACGTCAGTCGTGGATCTGACTTGTAAATGGTAAAGAGATGAGTTTTAAGATAGATAAACAGACACTGAATGATTTAGCCGTGTTTGGTACGGGTAGAAACCAGTCGGTGTATGAGATTTTCAATCGGATGCATACGCGGGGAGGTGCCCGGCAGTTGGAGGAGATGTTTCAGTTCCCTCTTTCTGAAATGGAGGCGATTGAAAACCGGAGTAAGATTATTGCTTACTATATGAATAGCCGGGTGGCTTTTCCATTCCGAGGTGCGATATTTGATGCAATGGAGTTTTACCTGAATAACACGGACCGTCGAACGCAATTGATGGTACAGGATAACACGCTGGGTAGGAAGATGAAGAATATGATGGGCTCCGATACAGACTATACCTGGATTCATAACGGGATAATGGGATGTTTGGAGATGTTGAACGTGTTGGATGATTTTCTGAGTTCCGGGGCAGAGGCGACAGATCCGAACGTGAAGAAGTCTAATGAAGAGTTGAAGGCATTACTTGCCAATGAAAATTGGAACTGGTTCCGGCAGGAAAAAGGGAAGAAAAAGGTGACTTACGAGCAGGCGGTGACATATGATCGGGTATTCCGATTTGAAGAGCGGGATAAGTTGTTCAAGATGATGTATAATATATATTTGATGGACGTGTATATCACCGTGGGACAGGTTGCCGTAGAACGAGGATTCGTGTTTGCAAAAGTGTTACCTGCAGAAGAAAATGTATTGAAAATGAGAGGTGTTTTCCACCCGTTTTTAAAAAATCCCGTGGGAAACTCGATAGATGTGGATAAGGATAGTAATCTTATATTTCTTACTGGGGCGAACATGGCGGGAAAGTCAACATTTATGAAGTCTTTCACGATTGCTTTGTTCTTGGCTCACGTGGGGTTTCCGGTTCCGGCGAAAGAGATGGAATTTTCTGTGCGCAACGGAATGTTTACAACGATTAATCTACCGGATAATCTGAGTATGGGTTATAGTCATTTTTATGCTGAAGTGTTGAGAGTAAAGAAAGTAGCTCAACAATTGTGTCAGACAAAGAATCTGGTCATCGTGTTTGATGAACTTTTCAGGGGGACGAACGTGAAAGATGCGTATGATGCAACGTTGGCCGTGGCAGAGGCGTTTGCTGAAATTCAGGATTGTTTGTTCATGGTTTCGACACATATCATAGAGGTGGGGCAGGCTTTGAAAGAGCGTTGTAAAAATATCCGTTTTGTCTATTTACCTACAAAGATGGAGGGCAGCACTCCTGTTTATACTTATCAGTTGACGGAAGGTATCACGAATGATAGACATGGAATGATTATTATTAATAACGAGAGAATTATAGAAATTATCAATGGAGAAGGAGGTACACGATGAGTTTCGAGACAGATAAACAGACCTTGGAGGACTTGAATATTCTTGGTAAGTTTAAGAATAATTCAATTTACAGTATCTTTTCCGGAATGGTGACTCGTGGAGGAGAACGTTTATTGGAAAAAATGTTCTTGAATCCATTGACGAATGCCGAAGAAATCAATCAACGCACACGGGTTTTTCGGTACTTTAAAGAACATGATGTTGCATTCCCCGGAGACACGAAAGAGTGCGACGTGGTGGAACAGTATTTGGCGGGAGCAAGCGGAAAACATTGGGTGTTCAATTTGGCTCTTTTGTTCAGAGCAAAGATGTTGGAATTGATTGGTAATAATACAGTTATCAATCAATGGCATGAACAAGTTATTACCACGGTGTTTTTCTTGCAAAAGGCCAAACGTTATTTAGATGAAGTCGGTAAGACGATTGCCGGGAATCCGATGGAAGAGGGCATCAAGAAAGGAGAGGCTTTGTTACAGAATAAAACATTAGCTTGTGTGCTGAATTTCCAAGGTAAAAACTTAAGCTTGACAGAGATGTTCAAGTTTGACAAGCTTTTGCGTTGTGACATGAATAAACAATTTGCCGAATTGGTAAAATTGTTTCATGAAATAGATGTGAATACTGTGGTGGGACGGGTGGCCCGGGAACGAGATTTCAGTTTTCCTGTGGCCTTGACGGATGATGAAATGTCAATAGGAATTAAAGGACTATTTCATCCGGCTCTTCCCGGTGCAGTTTCGAATGATTTGGAAATCACGAAGAGTAAAAATATCTTTTTCTTGACAGGGGCGAATATGGCAGGAAAGTCCACGCTGATGAAATCTTTCGGTATTGCCGTTTACATGGCACACATGGGATTCCCTGTGGCTGCGAAAAGTATGACGTTTTCCATTCAAGACGGGTTATATACCTCAATCAACGTACCTGATAATATTAACATGGGATACAGTCACTTTTACGCTGAAGTGCTTCGGGTGAAGAAAGTGGCGGAAGAGGTCAGTTTGTCAAAACGCTTGGTGGTGATCTTTGACGAGTTATTTAAAGGAACAAACGTGAAGGATGCTTTTGATGCTACTTTGGCGGTAACAAAAGCGTTGGCAAATAGAAAAGCTTGTTCATTTATGATTTCGACACATATTATTGAAGTGGGGCAGGAATTGGGAAAAGCATATGATAATGTGACATTTGCGTACCTTCCTACCGTGATGAGAGATAAGGTGCCGACTTACACGTATAAATTGGAAAATGGAATCACGAGTGATAAGCACGGTATGATCATTATTAATAATGAACATATTGTAGATATTATTCGCTCAAGGACAATATAGACTTCAAAGATTGAATTATGAGATGTTTAGGTGATATTAGTTCACGTTTTAGAAGCGTGAATAAGGGATTTATAGTGTTTTTCGGAAGTGTATGTATCTTTTTTTCCGGAGTTCATGACGGGGTTGCTCAAGAGAAAAAAGAAGGTTGGTCTCTGCGTGCTTGTATCGAACATGCCCGGGAGCATAACCTTCAGGTGGGATACGCCCGAGTGGCATTGGAAAATACGTCTGTTGAATTATCCCGGGGGAAGGCACAACGTTTACCCTCGTTGAGTTTTTCCAGTACTCAAGGGTGGGCACATCAGAAAAAGACAGGAACAAACGGGGATTTGAAATCATCGAGTGCTTACACGGGTAGCTATTCTTTAAATGGTAATCTTTCGATTTACGAGGGAAGAAAGCTTTCCCGTTCCATTCTGCAACAAGAGTTAACGGAGAAGGCCATGAAACTGAACGTGCTTGTGGCGCAGAATGATATAGAGATAGCTGTAACAGAGGCGTACTTGCAAATTTTGTATGCCAATGAAACGTTAAAGACGGATCGACAGACATTAGAGAGCTCGGAAGTACAATTAGCCCGTTCTAGGGAGTTGTGCCAAGCGGGTTCTATCAGTCAAAGTGATTTGGCTCAGATGGAATCTCAGTATAGTAGCGATCAGTACCGGGTGATACAATCCGAAAATAATTTGGCTTTTTCTAAATTGCAATTGAAACAACTTTTGGAGTTGGAACCGGAAGAAGATTTTGAAGTGATGTTTCCGGAGCTGGATGAAAAGAGCGTGTTGGTTACTATTCCTAGATTGGAAGATGTTTATCGGGAAGCATTGTTGGTAATGCCGGAGATGAAAAGTAGACAAATAAGCGTGGAAGCATCTGTCTTAGGAGAGAAGATTGCCAAGGCTGGATATTTACCGATGGTTGCGCTCTCGGCTTCCGTTTCTACAAATCACGATTCCAAGAGTTCCGGTTCTTATTTTTCCCAGATGGATGATCGGTTGGTGGAAAACGTAGGGGTTAATATCAGTATCCCGATCTGGAACCGGAAACAAGCCCGTTTGAATGTGTCAAAAGCAAAATTGCAAACGGAGCAAGTCCGGTTAGATGAACAAAATACCCGAAAAGATTTGTTGCAGACGGTTGAATCTTTGCATCAGGATGTTGTTGCCGCTCAAAGTCGGTATTCTGCAGCCATACAGCGAGTGAAATCTGCTTACGAGAGTTATCGACAAGTACAAGAAAAATTTGATGCCGGAATGAAGAATGCTGTGGAGCTACTGGTCGAAAAGAATAATTATCTATCGGCTTTACAAGAACGGATTCAAGCTAAGTATCAGGCAGTGCTTACATATAAGCTGTTGAATTTTTATAGAAATGAATCGATTAATATCTAATGTTTGATAAAAGAGATTGAAAATGAAAAAGATTGCTATTTTAATAATCGTTGTCGTGGGAGCTATTTTCTTGTTTTTTTCTTTTCGCACGGAAGAAAAAGCGAAGATAGATTACGAGGTGTTTAAAGTGAGGAGAGGTAATATCCGTAACACGATAACAGCTACCGGTACGATAGAGCCTATTACGCAGGTGGAAGTGGGAACGCAGGTATCCGGTACGATAGCTCGCATTCTCGTGGACTATAATTCAGAGGTGAAGAAGGGACAACTTATTGCAGAATTGGATAAGACCGTGTTGGAGTCAGAATATGAAGCGCAACAGTCAACGCTTTATGCCAATCAAAACGAGTTTGACTATCAGAAAAAGAATTACGAACGTGTGTCTGGTTTGTATGCTAAAAAATTAGTGAGTGATTCTGAGTTTGAGACTGCCGAATATCAATATGAGAATGCTCGTAGGGCTTTGGACAGATCACGTTCTGATTTGATCAAAGCGAAAACAAATTTGAATTATTGTATGATTTATTCTCCGATTGACGGGGTGGTTATTTCTCGGGCAGTAGATGAGGGTCAGACGGTTGCCGCAATGTTTAATACTCCGAAGTTATTCGTGATTGCAAATGATTTGCGGAAGATGAGAGTGATTGCAGACGTGGACGAGGCCGATATAGGTCAGGTACAGGAAGGACAAAAAGTGATATTTACCGTGGATGCTTTCCCGGATGAGCATTTTGAAGGATCGGTGACTCAAGTGCGTTTAGAACCTATCGTGACTTCAAACGTGGTTACTTACGAGGTGGTTATCGATGCTCCGAATCCGGATTTAAAACTGAAACCCGGATTAACGGCTAGTATTACCGTATTGATACATGAGAAGAAGAATGTGTTGGTAATGCCTTTACGTGCCCTACGTTTCCAACCGGAGAATGAAGATGGAATGCCCATGATGGCCGAAGAGGTAAAAACGCAAACAGGTAAATTAGTTTGGTTACAAACGCTTGAAGGATTGAAGTCTAAAGAGGTGCGTACTGGAATTTCTGATGGTATTTATACGGAAGTGTTGGAGGGAGTTCAAGAAGGAGAAAGCGTGGTGACCGGAATACGTTTACCAGAAAAGGCTGCCAACGTGAAGAAAACGAAACCGGGGGGAAATCCTTTGATGCCTAATATGACCGGGGCACGGCCACAGCATTAAAGTAATGACTAATTGGAGAGGAACTGTTCCAAAAGTCATTTTATTTCCAAAATTCCTCCATCACTTCGTGTCATCTCCTTTATAAATAGAGGAGGAACTGGTGACTCTTCCTGAAGGCATGGAGTATTTCAATTTTCCCTCTGTTTATAGAGGAAGTACCCCGAAGGGGGGAGGGAGTTTGAAGAATGACTTTTTGGACAGCTCTACCTAAATGAAACGGATAAATGAAAGATATTATAAAAATAGAAAATCTCTGTCGGGATTTTGTGGTAGGTTCGGAAACGGTACATGCTTTAAGAGATGTCTCTTTTGCCATTCAGCCGGGAGAGTTCGTGACGATTATGGGAACGAGTGGTTCCGGTAAGTCGACCTTGTTGAATGTGTTAGGGTGTTTGGACATACCGACATCCGGGGAGTATTATTTGGATGGGATGTCGGTTCGAAATATGGGAAAGAATGAACGGGCTTCTTTTCGAAATTTAAAGATAGGCTTTATTTTTCAGTCCTATAATCTGTTACCCAAAACAACGGCATTGGAAAACGTGGAATTACCTTTATTGTATAATCCTTCTTATTCGAAACGAGCGAGAAGGGAGAGGGCTTTGGATGCGTTGAAGGCGGTTGGGTTGGAAAACAGGATTCACCATCGTTCCAATCAAATGTCAGGAGGTCAACAACAACGGGTGGCCATTGCTCGTGCCATGGTGAATGATCCCGTTATTTTGCTGGCTGATGAGGCGACCGGTAATTTGGATACCCGTACTTCATACGAGATTTTGGCCTTATTTCAACGTTTACATGCAGAGGGAAGGACAATTATTTTTGTTACTCACAACCCGGAGATCGCAGAATTTAGTAGCCGTAATATATTACTGCGGGACGGGCAGATTATCGAAGATAAGGTAAATCTACAGATCGGTTCGGCACAACAGGCATTGGAGGCGTTACCGAAAGAGAACGATTAGACAATTGAAAATCAATTAATTTTTGATTTATGAATTACGGAAATTTGATAATTATAGCCCTTCGGGCATTAAGTAATAATAAATTACGCGGATTCCTGACGATGTTGGGAATTATCATCGGAGTGAGTTCGGTGATCTCGATGCTGGCCATCGGTGAAGGCTCCAAGCGTAGTATTGAGAAACAGATAGAGGAGCTTGGGGCTAATATGATCGTGGTCAACCCGACCAACGCGATGGTGGGAGGTATCCGGCAAAATGGAGTGATCGTGCAGACTTTAGAGTTGAAAGATTATCAAGCCATCATGTCGGAAGTTCCCTACTTGGAAAGTTGCTCCCCTTACGTGACCAAATCGGGACAGGCTATTTATGGACCTAATAATACTCCTACTTCTATTTATGGGATTAACGAAGATTATATGGAAATTCGTCGTTTATCTGTTGCCAAAGGAGAAATGTTTAGTGATCAGGATATGAAAATGGCGGCCAAGGTGTGTGTGGTAGGGCAGACTATCGTGGATAATTTGTTCAAGAATGGGGAGGATCCTCTTGGGCAGGTTATTCGTTTTGATAAAGTGCCGTTCCGTATTGTCGGGGTATTGGCTCCTAAAGGGTACAACTCTATGGGACGAGATCAAGATGATATTATAGTGGCTCCTTTCACGACGATACAAAAAAGATTGTTAGCAATTCCTTACATGCACGGGATATATGTTTCCGTTGCGGATAAAAAGTACACGAATAAAGTGATCCGGGAGATAACCGGAGTATTGAGACAAACGCATGGTATATCCGGAACGCAGGAGGAGGACTTTACGGTTCGTTCTTTGGAAGAAATGAGTTCGGTGTTGACGATGGCAACGAAAGTTTTGACTATACTTTTGGCTTGTATCGGGGGGATTTCTCTATTGGTTGGGGGTATCGGGATCATGAATATCATGTATGTTTCCGTGACGGAACGTACGCGGGAGATCGGTTTGCGAATGTCCATCGGGGCCAAGGGGAGACATATATTGTTCCAATTTTTGATCGAATCAATCATCATCAGTGTTTCCGGTGGAATTATAGGTGTGGCCTTGGGAGTCGGGGCGGCATTAGCACTGCGTTCGCTTTTGGGATGGCCGGTATCTGTTTTATTGTATTCCGTCATCATTTCATTCTTGGTTTGTACGTTTACCGGGATATTCTTCGGTTGGTATCCAGCCCGCAAAGCTTCCCGGTTAAACCCGATAGATGCTATTCGTTACGAGTAATAATTTAAGATTTTGAAGATATGTTTTTTTTAGGAGCAGCAATAACAAGTATCACGTTAGCCCTTGTTTTTTACACGATAGGGACTTGGGCTGAGAAGGTACAGGGCAGGCTGAAATTGTGGCACATCGTGTTTTTTCTTTTGGGTTTGGTTGCCGATTCTTTGGGGACGGCGATTATGTCCGATATTGCAGGACAAAAAGGAGATGTAGATCCTTTACATGGGATAACCGGAATACTTGCGATTGTTTTGATGGCAATTCATGCGGTTTGGGCCATAGTAACTTACCGGAAAGGGAATGAGAAGGCGATGCGTAATTTTAGCAAATTCAGTGTGATTGTCTGGGCCTTTTGGCTCATTCCATACGGATTGGGTCTTGTTTTAGGTATGTCTCATTAGATTAGCTTTTCCATAAATCATCTTGATTGAACACAAGCAAGATGGACCTATCTGTTTCGGCAGGTAGGTTTTTTATTTGTTATTAGGGCTTTAGGGTACTAAAAAAGAGGGAAATTTCCCTCTTTTTTACTTGTATTTATGTAACGCTTCAATTATAGAGCGTTTGCATCAACAACTACGTCTTTGTTGTATTCTCCGTTAGCTAACTTTTGGGCAACATTCTTGAATGCTTTTACCGTGTATTCCACGTCTTCCAAGGTGTGCATAGCCGTCGGGATCAAGCGGAGTAATAATTGGCCTTTCGGGATAACCGGATAAACCACGATAGAACAGAACAAGTTATAGTTCTCTCTTAAATCCATGGCAACCTGTGTTCCTTCGGCCACACTACCGGACAAATAGACAGGAGTAACCGGAGAATTGGTTCTTCCGATATTCAATCCGTCAGCCTTCAATCCGGCTTGGAGAGCTCTTACGATCGTCCATAATTTTTCACGCAATTCCGGTTTGGTTCTCAATAGTTCCAAGCGTTTGATCGCACCTTCAACCATAGGCATCGGGAGTGATTTTGCGAAGGTCTGAGAACGCATGTTATATCTCAAATACATACAAATATCTTCATCACAAGCGATGAATGCACCGATACCTGCCATTGCTTTAGCAAAAGTTGCAAAGTAAAGGTCGATACCGTCCATTACACCGAAATGATCTCCTGTTCCGGCTCCGTGGGGTCCCATGGTTCCGAATCCGTGAGCGTCATCCACGAGTAAACGGAAATTGAAGTCTTTCTTTAAAGCTACAATCTCGTCCAATTTACCAAGGGCACCTGCCATACCGAATAAACCTTCCGTAATCACCAAGATGCCACCACCGGTGTTTTCCACCCATTTGGTTGCTCTTTCCAGTTGTTTACGCAAGCTTTCCATGTCATTATGCTGGTACACATATCTTTTTGCCGGAGACAAACGAAGACCGTCCATGATACAAGCATGGTCTTCAGCATCGTACACGATACAATCGTGACGGCTGGTCATGGCATCAATGATAGAAACCATTCCCTGGTAACCGAAGTTTAATAAGAAAGCGTCCGGTTTTCCCACAAATTCTGCCAATTGAGATTCCAAGTACTCGTGACGAGAAGTTTGCCCACTCATCATACGCGCCCCCATTGGGTAAGCCATACCGTATTTTGCAGCAGCCTCGGCGTCAGCTTTACGTACTTCCGGGTCGTTTGCAAGACCGATATAATTATTTAAACTCCAGTTTAAAACTTCCTTACCGCGGAATTTCATGCGGGGACCAATTTCGCCCTCTAATTTCGGGAAAGAGAAATAGCCATGAGCTTGTTTGGCATATTGACCAATGTTTCCCTTCTGTTGTCTTACTCTTTCAAAAATGTCCACTTCGATAAATATTTTGAAATTCTTAATCTTATTATTTACAATGTGGAAACAAAGGTAACTAAAAAAATGTATTCCAAATAAGTTCTTTTGAAAAGTTGCGGTCAGGAAGGAAGAAATACGTTTAAATACTTAGTCCCTATTTTTATTCATGCAATGTTTGGTACACTCTCGTTAGGTTTCTCTCTACTTAAGGCCTTGTTTTGGGCCAAACTCACCCCCTTTTTGAACAAGCATTTTACGAGGGGCGCTCGCTAGTGGCACGGAGAAAGCAGGGAGAAAACCTAGCCGAATGGTTAATCAACAGCATAGTACGAACGGATATGTTATAATGCTGTTATTTCTAAAATCCTGCTGTGCGTTTTATTCGTGGTAAACACTTCTATCCCTACTTTCATCAAGTAATCACCGGAATACGTTTTACCTTGTGCTTTCAATGAAGACCGACGTCTCGGCATGAGATTGATTTCTTCAATTTTATAGTTTTTGGTCGGATCAAGTCCTTGTAGTTTGACTGGAATAAGGCTTTCTCCGAATCGGGGATACAAGTCGTAGGCATACAGAATGGCTTGCTGTTGATCTTTCCCAACATACATTACTGCAGCATGGTTGGTCTTGTAAGGAGAAACCAAGCGATAAAGATCCCCTTGTAAAATAATAGGGGATAGGCGTTTAAAGTTTTTTACGGCTTCCTGACAAAAGGTTTGTTCATCCGGTGTTAGGTTTGAAATGCTAATGTCAAATCCCAATTTGCACATCATGGCAACGTCTGTACGGAATTTGATGGATTGTTTACCCCAACTGGTTACATGGGCACAAAGAACTTGTGATGGGAATATTTGCGAGAATCCCCATTGGATAAAGATTCGTTCCACGGGTTCCGTGTCATCACTTGGCCAGAATTCCGTGAAATATTTTAGAGCCTCGTAATCGCAACGCCCGCCACCGCCGGCACAAAGCATCATGGATAGGTCTGGATATTTTTCTTTTATTCGTTCCCAAACGGTATACACTCCTCGTGCATGGTCTATGTATAATTGGGATTGTTTGTTCTTTAGATACGGGGAGTAGATGTTGGTAATAGGACTATTGCAGTCCCATTTGAAAAAAGCAATTCCCGGGTGTCGGGTCATTAAATGATCGACGATATTATATACGTAATCTTGTACTTTGGGATTGCTCATATCTAGCACTAGTTGGTTACGATAATAGTAAGGTTTCCGGTTGGATTGGTGTATCGCCCATTCTGGGTGTTTCTTGAAGAGGTCGCTTTTGGGATTGATCATTTCTGGTTCAATCCAGATTCCGAATTTAATACCGCTCTTTTCGGCCCCGTCAATTAGGGGGGCAATGCCGTTAGGTAATTTACGGGTCATGGGTTCCCAATCTCCTAAGCCAGCACGGTCGTTATTCCGAGGATGATTGTTCCCGAACCAGCCGTCATCTAATAAAAACATATCAACTCCAAGATGTTGAGCTTCTTTTATCAGGTTAAGTAATATTTTTTCATCGAAGTTAAAACCGGTATTTTCCCAATTATTTAATAGCGTGAGACGTTCTCCCAGTCCGTTTTTCACTTGATAACGACGGGCCCAATCGTGTAATTGGCGACTGGCACGGCCGACTCCATTTTCACTAAGGGTAAAAATGAATTCGGGTGTTTTGAATATTTTGCCCGGCAGAAGTTCATAATGCGACGCATAAGGATTTATACTAGGGACTACACGTAGATTTCCGATATTGTCGACTTCAAAGGTAAACCGGAAATTTCCGGTCCATCCGATGGTTCCTACTAAAACTAATCCTTCATTTTCTGTAACTGGTTGTCCTATACCTAGTTGAAAGAAAGGCTGGGTATGCATGGCGGATCGGCTTCCCAATTTGGTGTCAAGAATTTTTTTTCCAAACTGTAATTCTTGAGAGGTCATGTTAACCTCATTAGCCCAATCTCCACTGAATTCTGTTAAAAAGTAGTGGAGATTTTGAAAATACAACATGGTTGATGCATACCGGAATAAGGTTATTGATTTTTTTTCTTGATGGCTTATTTCTGACCATGATTTTATGACATTTTCTTTGGCAAAAGCCATATAGTGTAGTTTTACTTCGATTGGGTAGACTTCATCTTGCAATACAATGATCGTTTCTGTCGTGTTACTATCTATTTGGTGAATCTCCTGTGATATGTATTTTAGCAAAGTAGTCATGTTCCCATCGCTATGAGTAATGCCTAACGCTGGTTCAAAATAATCTTCCATCCCGGACCCCGGGTATGCTTCCCATTTGCAGGCAGATATGGTCTCGTCATTTAAAAAGTGATTTATATCGGTTTCATTAATAAGTCGGGGGCCCAAGTATGACTGGTACAGACGCCCGTTTGTTCCTATTTGAAGAATTAAATCCGTGGAAGCAGTGGAAATCCGAATAATCCGCCTGTCTAGAGCTTGTAGTTGGAGCGTAATTAGACATAATAGGAATATAATTAATTGTTTTTTCATGCAAAATGATTTAAATGTTAATTGAATGACCATTACTAGGCTTTTGATGATCATTATTCAACAAATATATGACATAAATTACTTGAATGAAAATTTTAGAATGTTTTATAAATAAAAATTATTTTCTCTTCACTGGTTTGAGAGGGAATTCATGATTTGAATCCATATTCAGAATTTTCATTCATTATCTTTGTAATTTGATATTTATAATTTATCTTTGCGTGATGCAAAAAAGGCACTTTATGATGAAGAATTTTATAGGATTTCTGCTTGTGATAATTTTGATGAGTTCATGTAGTGAGTATCAGAAACTCTTGAAAAGTGGTGATTCTCAGGCCATGTATAAGAAAGCGGTGGAGTATTATAATAATGGAGATTACACGAAAGCTTCCAATTTGTTTGATGGGATTCGGATGGTTTTCCAGGGAACATCCAAGGCTCAGAGTGTGGCTTATTACCGGGCTTTCTGTAGTTATAACCAAAAAGATTACGAAGTTGCGGCAGAATTGTTCAAGCAGTTTGTTTCAATATATCCAGAAAGTTCCTACGTGGAAGAATGTTTATACATGATCGGGTATTGTAATTTCTTGGCTTCTCCGAAAGCGAGATTGGATCAGACCGTGACAGAGAAAGCAATGGAAAGTTTTCAACTTTATTTGAGCCGTTACCCGAACAGTTCTCGTAAAGAACAAATTCATGAATACATGGATGAGATGAGGGACAAGTTGTCTTACAAGGATTACTTGAGCGCAAGAAATTACTATTTGAGAGAAAAATATAAATCAGCCGTGGTGAGTCTTGAGAATTGTTTAAAGGATTACCCGGGATCTAAATATCGGGAAGAAATCATGTATATGTTGTTCAATTCCAAGTACGAGATGGCTGTAAATAGTGTTGAAGATAAACAATACGAACGTTATAATGCGGCTAAAGAGGAGTATTATTATTTCCTTGATGAATACCCGGAAAGTCGTTATGCCAAGGAAATGGCTCGAAAATATGAAATCATCAACGAGTTCTTGAAACCGTATGATGTTGATGAAGAAGAATAACCAGATAAAACAATAATATTCAAATTAACCATGGTAGATTTTAAGAAAGTTAAAGCGCCGAATAATACTATTACCCGGAATCCGGCATCATTGGCCAGTAAAGCGGATAACATCTACGAGGCAGTAGCCGTGATCGGTAAAAGGGCTAATCAGATTTCGGTTGAAATGAAAGAGGAGTTAAGTAGGAAACTTCAAGAGTTTGCCTCTTATGCGGATAATTTGGAAGAGATATTTGAAAATCGGGAACAGATCGAGATTTCCAAGTATTACGAGCGTTTGCCGAAACCCGTGTTGATTGCTACCCAGGAATTTGAGGACGGGGATATTTATTTCCGTGTTTCCTCGAAAGAGAAAGGTGATGCAAATAATGCAGACGAGGAATAGTCCCTGTCTTTAAGGAAAAGAATATACCTGAGAGTGCTATACTTTCAGGTTTTTTGTTTTAAATTTGCCAAGCAAGTTCTCTTTCCTTGATATTTGAGTTCGAGGAGCGTGAATTTATAACGTTATAAATAAGTGATGTTAAAAGGAAAACATATTATATTGGGAGTGACAGGCAGTATTGCCGCATACAAGGCCGCAACATTAACTCGTCTGCTTGTGAAAGAAGGGGCGAGCGTGAAAGTGGTTATGACCCCTTTGGCAAAGGAATTTATTACCCCCTTGACGATGGCAACTCTTTCCAAGAGTCCGATTATGGTTGATTTTTATAATCCGGAAAATGGAGATTGGAACTCACATGTCGATCTGGGATTGTGGGCTGATTTGTATTTGATTGCTCCGGCCTCAGCGAACACGATCGGAAAGATGGCGGGAGGTATTGCAGATAATCTATTGTTGACAACTTATTTGTCTGCCAAGTGTCCGGTGATGGTGGCTCCGGCAATGGATTTGGATATGTATAAACATCCGGCAACGCAACGAAATTTGAAGGTGTTGCAATCTTTTGGTAATATTATTATCGAACCGGAAAGTGGGGAGCTGGCTAGTGGCTTGATTGGGAAAGGACGGATGGAAGAACCGGAAAAGATTGTTTCCTTTATCACGGATTATTTTGCCCGACAAGCAGATTTTAAAGGTAAGAAGGTGGTAGTAACAGCGGGACCTACTTATGAAAAAATAGATCCCGTACGTTTCATCGGGAATTATTCATCCGGGAAAATGGGCTTGGCTATTGCGGAGGAACTTGCTGGACGGGGAGCAGAAGTAGTGCTTGTGTGTGGTCCTGTAAACTTGAAAACGTGTCATCCGGCGATTCGTCGGGTAGATGTGGAGTCTGCAGCTCAGATGTACGAAGTAACGTCAAAAGAGTTTGTCAACAGTGATGTTGCGGTTTTGAGTGCTGCTGTGGCTGATTTTACCCCGAAGGAAAAAGCCGATTACAAAATTAAACGGGGTAAGGATGATCTGTTGCTGGAATTACTGCCGACAAAAGATATTGCTGCTGAATTAGGAAGAATAAAAACTGCGTCGCAATTATTAATCGGGTTTGCCTTGGAAACGAATGATGAAGAGATAAATGCTCTTTCTAAGATGCAGCGAAAGAATTTGGATATGATCGTCTTGAATAGTTTGAATGATAAGGGAGCGGGCTTTAGCGTAGATACGAATAAGGTGACAATTCTGGATAAAGCGGGAGATAAGACTGTCTATGAGTTGAAAACAAAGGTGGAGGTTGCTAAAGATATAGTCGACCAGATCGCTTCCCGGTTGTAGTTTATATATGGAATTTTTGGGGTGAATTTTTTTTCTTGTAACTGGTTCGTTTGCAGGAATTCTTGTTTTCGTGCGAACTATTTTGGAAAATAAATTGGAAAATCGTTTTGTTCGGATGGAAATTATGCATAATTTTGTATTCCGATATGAAGATAGAACATCAAAATATTCGGCGAAGATTGTTTTTATGCCTGCAGTTTAGGCAGAGACATAATCGTTGTTTTAACAAGATACAGAAAACCAACATTGTCGTTAGTTGACATTGTTGGTTTTTTTTTATATGGGAGAGTATGAACGAACATAAACATTTTTAATATATAGAATTATGAATAAACGTAGCTTAGTATCCATTACCGACTACTCGAAAGAGGACATTTTGGAAGTATTGAAAATAGCTTCTGAATTTGAGAAAAACCCAAATCGTAATTTATTAGAGGGTAAGGTGGTTGCTTCCCTGTTTTTCGAGCCATCTACTCGTACGCGATTGAGTTTCGAAACAGCTATTAGTAGAATGGGAGGTCGTATTGTCGGATTTTCCGATGCTTCATCCTCTAGTACGACAAAAGGGGAATCATTGAAAGATACGACCAAGATGGTGGATAACTACTGCGACTTGATTGTGATGCGTCATCCTTTGGAGGGGGCAGCCCGTTTTGCCAGTGAGGTTGCTGATGTGCCGGTAATTAATGCGGGAGATGGTGCCAATCAACACCCGACTCAAACCATGTTGGATTTGTATTCTATCTATAAAACGCAGGGGACCCTTGAAAATCTGAATATTTTCATGGTCGGGGACTTGAAATACGGAAGAACAGTCCATTCTTTATTACAGGCGATGAGCCATTTTAACCCGACGTTCCACTTTATTTCCCCGAAAGAATTGGAGATGCCGAAAGCTTACAAGTTGTTCTTGGACGAATTGCATATTCCTTATTACGAGCATACCGAGTTGGATGATGTGATCAATGATGCGGACATCCTTTATATGACACGCGTACAACGGGAGCGTTTTGCAGATCCGTTGGAGTACGAGAAAGTGAAGAATGTATATATCTTGAAAAACTCCATGCTGGCAGGGACAAAGGATAACATGAAGATTCTTCACCCACTACCTCGCGTGAATGAGATCAGTGAAGATGTGGACGATAACAAGAAAGCATATTACTTCCAGCAGGCTTTGAACGGGGTATACACTCGTCAGGCAATTATTTTCAAAGCATTAGATTTAAAATGGTAATTAAAGAATAAAGAGATATGGCAGCAAAGAAAGAATTACAGGTTAGTGCCGTGGAGAACGGAACGGTAATAGATCATATTCCTGCAGAGAAATTATTTGACGTGATTAACGTGTTGGGAATCCAGAATTTGGAGAATACGGTAACTTTTGGTTACAATTTAATTAGTAGCAAGCTGGGTAAAAAAGGGATTATCAAGATTTGGGATAAATTCTTGAAAGATGATGAGATAAACAAGTTGGCTTTGGTTGCTCCGACGGCAAAAATCAATATTATAAAAGATTTCGAAGTTGCGGAGAAAAAAGCGGTTATGGTGCCAGAGCACGTGGAGGGAATTGCTAAATGCGTGAACCCGAAATGTATTACCAACAACCAGAATGTTCGTACAAAATTTGATGTTGTCGGGAGTTCTCCTATCGTGTTGAAGTGTCACTATTGTGAGAAATTAACTGATCAAGAACACATCGTAATCATTTAATGATACAAAGCTAATTATAAAAAGAATAGAGATACTTATGTATCTCTATTCTTTTGTTGCTAAACTTCTTGCTTTTTGTTTGTTCTTTAACGATTTACTGGTTATAAACTTGATGTAATCGTAAGAGGAATATTTTTCCACTTTTTTGGTGATCAAATTGAATCTTTCTCTTGTTTTTTGTTGCTTTACAGCTAAAGTTCCGAAGTCTTGAATCGTAACTTTTTCACCTGCTTCAAGAGATTCCAGTATACAACTGATAAATGTGTTAATGATTAATGCAGAAGTTGCTTGGGTGTGTCCACTTCTTTCTGCTACTTTTTTAGTGAGTTCTCTTTTGTTCATAATCAATTTGTTATATAATCCTACATCCTGAATGTGAATTCGATTTTCATATGATTTAACGCCTTGTTTAAAACTATTTGTCAGACTAAACGTTCATTTTACTAGACAAATATACCAAATTTTAGGAGAAACATGATGAATTCTTGCAAAAATATTACTAACAAGACCCTTACACGAAAGAAAAGGTATATAAAAAAATCTAATCTTTCATGTAAAAAGCAGTGTCAACTTTAATGAACGTTTTACTTGACACCTGTGTGATTTGTTTGTTTATATTTGTAGGTCTAGTATTTTTTATAAAATGACTATTAATGTCTTTGTTTTAATTTATTTTGTAAAACGGAAGGGTTATGACAATAGCATATTTAAGGGTAAGCACAGGGAAACAACATCTTGAGAATCAAAAAGAAGAAATTGAAAAATTTGCTGCACGGAAAAACTTGACCGTAAATCGTTGGGTGACGGAAGTGGTAAGTGGCAAAAAGAAGGAGCATGACCGGAAATTAGGGCGATTGTTGAAAAGTTTGAAAAGGGGAGATGTATTAATCGTTACGGAATTATCCCGATTAAGTCGAACATTGCTAGACATAATGTCAATTCTTCATCGTTGTCTTGAAATGAATATAACGGTATATAGCACGAAAGATGGTTATGCTTTTGACAATAGCATTAATAGTAAAGTTTTAGCTTTTGCTTTTGCCTTGGTGGCAGAAATTGAGCATAATCTCATTTCGATGAGGACTAAAGAGGCTTTGGCTCACCGGAAGTCGGAAGGAGTACGTTTGGGACGTCCGCCGGGAAAAGGAAAGCAAAACGTGTTGCTGGATAACCGGGAAGAGATTAGCCATTTGCTTGAAGAGGGGATGTCCGTGTCGGCAGTTTGCCGAATTTATCATGTTTCTCGAGAAACTTTTTATGCCGTAAACCGGAAGTATCAGCTTTTCTAAAAAGAAAAAGCTGAACGTACATGACGTTCAGCTTGTATGGAGAATTAAAAGTTCTATTCTTCCAAGAAATTAGGATACATATAGTTCGTTGCCGGAACAAACGTTTCTTTAATGGCTTGTGGAGAAACCCAGCGTAGTAGATTAAAGATCGTTCCTGCTTTATCATTAGTACCGGATGCACGACCACCACCGAAAGGTTGTTGATCAACAACAGCTCCTGTTGGTTTATCGTTGATGTAGAAATTACCGGCCGTGTGAGTTAAACGCTCTGTCATTTCCTCGATGTTGGCACGATTTTTAGAGAAAATAGCTCCGGTAAGAGCGTATGCCGATGATTTGTCCAGAATATCTAATGTTTCATCTACTTTTTCCGGATCATAAACGTAAACGGTTAAGATCGGACCGAATAATTCTTCCCGCATGGTAATGTAATCCGGTTTGAAAGCTTGGATAATGGTCGGTTGGATAAAATATCCAGCACTCATATCGTAATGCCCGCCGATAATCACTTCTGCATCTTCCGATTTGTTTGCAGCATCAATTGCGTTAGACAATTTAACGAAAGATGCCTCGTCAATAACGGCGTTTACAAAGTTCGTGAAATCTTCAACTCCACCGACTTTTATGCTAGCCATGTCCTTTTGCACGTAGTTTTCTACTTCGGGCCAGATATTGGCAGGAATGTAAGCGCGTGAGGCGGCAGAACATTTTTGTCCTTGATACTCGAACGCCCCGCGTACGATAGCTGTTGCCACTTCTTTAGGACATGCTGTCGGGTCGGCGAAAATATAGTCCTTGCCTCCGGTTTCCCCAACAATTCTCGGATAACTTCTGTATTTATCAATATTTTTCACGATAGTAGCCCAAATATCATTGAATACTTGAGTTGATCCCGTGAAATGTATACCTGCAAAATCTTTATGAGAGAAAATAACATCGGCAGCCGTCGGGCCTGAACAGTAAACCAAGTTGATAACACCGTCAGGTAATCCGGCTTCTTTTAGAATTTCCATAATCAGATGTGCCGAGTAAACGGCAGTCTTGGATGGTTTCCAAACGCAAACATTACCCATTAATGCCGGGGCTCCCGGTAAGTTACCTGCGATAGAGGTAAAGTTGAATGGAGTAAGGGCGAAAACAAATCCTTCCAAAGGACGCCATACAGTACGATTCCAGATCCCCGGAGCGGAATTCGGTTGCATATGGTATATTTCGTACATATTTTTTACGTTGAAACGGAAGAAGTCAGCTAATTCTGCCACACAATCGATTTCTGCCTGGAAAGCATTTTTGGATTGTCCTAACATGGTCACGGCATTCATCCGTTGACGATAAGGTCCGGCTAAAAGATCAGCCGCTTTTAAGAAAATGGCAGCCCGACTTTCCCAGCTCATTTTTTCCCAAGCCGGTTTAGCTTTTAATGCAGCATCAATTGCCATTTGCACGTGGCTGGCATCCCCTTGGTGATAATGTCCGAGCAGATGATGATGATCATGTGGTGGACGAATATCTACCAGTTTCCCCGTGCGAACTTCTTTCCCGTCAATGATCATTGGAACATCGGCAACGATAGAACGCAATTGATTGATTTGTGACTTCAATTCTTTTCTTTCCGGAGAACCCGGTGCATAGCTTTTGATGGGTTCATTGGTAATGTTTGGTAGTTTAAATACTCCTTTGGGCATATTTTATTCTTTTATGTAGTTAGTATTCTTTCTAAATTTCCCAAATATAAAAAATATTTGATGGATAAAACAAGATATTTGTCATTTTTTATATGATTTCGTCGGGTTGCAGATTATTTTTGTGTATAAATTTTGAATTTGCAACTTGTAACTTGTAACTTGTAACACACGGGTAAACTCGTTTGCCCGTGTCTATAAGTTTCGTATATTTGCACTCGTTAAAATATAGAAGGTTTTATTTTGCATGATGATATATGATTTCAATTAATAATGTAAGTGTTTTATTTGGAGATTACGCGTTGCTTGACTCTATCTCTTTTCTGGTGAACAAAAGAGATCGGATTGGTCTGACTGGGCGTAACGGGGCCGGAAAGTCTACATTATTGAAGATATTGGCCGGGGTACAAGAGCCTTCCGAGGGAAGTGTATCTGTTCCTTCCGGATTGAAAATCGGGTATTTGCCACAGACGAAAGTGTATGCAGAAGGTAAGACCGTACGGAAAGAGGCGGAAACAGCGTTTAATGATGTGCTGGATTTACAGGCAGAATTGGAGCGTTTGCATCGGGAATTGGGCGAGCGTACAGACTACGAGTCGGATAGTTACATGGCGCTGATTGATAAATTGAACGTGAAGACCGAGATGTTGCATATGCGAGGGGCGGATAATATGGATGGTGAAGTTGAGGTCGTGTTAAAAGGATTGGGATTTCGGCAAGAAGATTTGGAACGGCGGTGCGAGGAATTTAGTGGGGGATGGCGTATGCGGATCGAGTTGGCTAAAATATTATTGGCACGTCCCGATGTTTTTTTATTGGACGAGCCGACAAATCATTTGGATATAGAGTCTATATCTTGGTTGGAGTCATTCTTGCAAGGTTATCCCGGGGCTGTGGTTCTTGTTTCACATGACCGTGCATTTTTGGATAATATTACGACCCGGACGGTAGAGATCTCACTGGGAAAGATATATGATTATAAGGTATCGTATACACGTTTTACTGAATTACGTAAGGAACGTATCGAACAACAGCAACGTGCTTACGAGAACCAGCAAAAGCAGATTAAGGATACGGAGGATTTTATCGAGCGTTTCCGTTATAAGGCGACGAAAGCGGTACAGGTACAATCCCGGATCAAACAACTGGAAAAAATAGAACGAATCGAGATTGAACAGGAAGATTCTGCACGAATCAATGTGCGATTTCAACCGGCAGTACGTTCGGGGGATATTGTCGTGAGTGGGCGGGATTTGAGTAAAGCGTATGGTGATCATGTGGTACTGCATGAAGTGAATCTTGATGTGCTGAGAGGAGAGAAAGTTGCTTTTGTCGGAAGGAATGGAGAAGGTAAAACAACTTTGGTGAAGATGATTATGGATCAGATTCCCTATGAGGGAAACCTGAAGATCGGGCATAACGTGAATATCGGGTATTTTGCGCAGAATCAAGCTGATTTGCTTGACCCTTCGTTGAGTGTTCTGGATACGGTAGATCAAGTGGCAGTAGGTGAAATCCGGAAGAAAATCCGGGATATATTAGGGGCTTTTCTGTTTTCCGGTGAGGATGTCGACAAGAAGGTGAAGGTACTTTCCGGGGGAGAGCGTACCCGCTTGGCAATGGTACGTTTGTTATTAGAACCTTATAACGTGTTAATCTTGGATGAGCCGACGAATCATCTGGATATGCGTACGAAAGATATATTGAAAGATGCGTTGAAGAAGTTCGAAGGTACCGTGATTGTCGTTTCCCATGACAGGGATTTTTTGCTTGGGTTGGCAGATAAGGTGTATGAATTCGCCAACAAGGGGATAAAGGAATACCTAGGGGGTGTTGCGCATTTCCTAGAGGCTAAGAAACTGGAATGTTTCCGGGAATATGAACAGATGCACCCTCGAAAATTGCAACAGGAAGATGTCGCGGAAGAGGAGATTGTTTCTGAAAATAAAATTGCTTTTGAGGAACGGAAACAATGGAATAAAGAGATCAAAAAGTCAGAAGTGAAGATCGAGAAGTTAGAAGTGGAAATTGCTGATTTGGAACAAAAGATAGGGGAGGCAGAGGGAAAAATGGCAGAAGGCGTGATTAATGATGAGTTATTAAAAACTTATGACGAGATGAAAAAACGCTTGGAAGTCTGTATGGAAGAATGGGAAGAGGAGAACGGGCATTTGGAAGAATTGAAAGCTAGAAATTAATAATAACGAATAAGATGGCAAAGTTTAAGCAAGAGTGTATTTTCGGAATTCGGGCCGTGATGGAGGCTATACAGGATGAGAAGGAAATTGACAAGGTGATGTTCCGTCAGGGAATAAAGGGGGAGTTGTTCCAACAATTATTTTCGCTGGTGCGTGAACGTCAGATTCAGTTCCAGTACGTACCCGAAGAGGTGTTTAAACCGTTTGCCGGGAAAAATCATCAAGGAGTTTTGGCAGAGGTTTCTCCAATTCCTTACCAAGATATAAACACGGTCGTGGATGCTGTGGTGGCGGAAGGGGAAATGCCATTAATACTTATCTTGGATCGGATTACTGATGTCCGAAATCTGGGTGGAATTGCCCGTACGGCAGAGTGTGCCGGGGTGAGTGCCATTTTAATTCCGAATAAGAATTCTGCAAAAATATCTTCTGATGCGATTAAAACATCTGCCGGGGCTTTATACCATTTGCCTGTTTGTCGGGAGAAGAATCTCAAAAAGACGATAAAAGAATTGAAACGAAGAGGGTTAACTTTATTTGCAGCCACGGAGAAAGCGGATAAATTTTATACCGAAGTGGATATGAAAGAGGGATGTATGATTATTATGGGAGCGGAGGATACTGGTATTGATGAAGAGTTGTTAGTATTGGCTGATCAACAAATTAAAATTCCCCAGTATGGGAAAATAGAATCTCTGAATGTTTCTGCTGCTGCCGCAATCCTTGTGTATGAGGCGGTGAGACAACGAAAATAGAAATCTTACTTGGTATCAACGAAATAAAGCAGACAAGTGTCTGCTTTATTTCGTTGATTTATTTGATTAAAGTCTTCGATCATACCAAGAATCTCGTTTGGTCAACTTCAAATCCCTCAATAAAGAGGATCGGACGTGAATTTCAAAGTTGTAAGACTGGTGCTGTCCAAACGGCATACAGTTGAATGTCATTTCCCAACAATGCAAGTCTCTCGTGACACTAAAGCTGGTTGAAGTTACTTCTTTGTTTTTAATGTCATATCCCGATTGGAACGTGAGTTTCCATTTAGGGGTTAACGAGAGGTCACCCGAAAAGTTGATGATCTGAGAGATTGTCGGACTTTTGTAAGGGCTAGGTTTGGAATAAGTAAGGTTGTAACTAATGCTGATATTCCAAGGTACGTCAAAGTCGACGTAGTCATCATAGAATCCGCCTACTAGGTCATTCTTTTTTTCTTTATTTTGTCCGTTATCTGCGGAAAAACTAAAATTAGTAGAGATCGTTGCATTGGTTAAACGTCCTAGTTTTCCGTGATATTTATTATATCTTACATTATTTGTATCTATCGCGTAAGGGTCAATGGTACCACTGAAATTCAAATCTACTTTGTTATTCAATATTTTGGTACGTGCGCTTATGGAGATATTTGAAAAGTTCATACTGTCGGCAAAAGGATTATAAGATGTTGAAAGTCTGAAACTTTCCAAAAGTTTTACTTTTTTGAATTCTTCGTCTCCGGTTGTATCCTTGTCATTTCGGACTTTCATTTCGACATTGTTATCCAAACTGAAACTAATACTCCCGGATTGTTTGCCGCCGGTAGTGTTCGGACGATAGGTTAAACCTTCGTGAATGTCATATTCAACCTCTTTCTCTCCATCGAAGTAGCTCTTTTTGTAGTTACCTAAGGGTTTGATGGCGGGGGTATAGGATGCCGATATGGAAGGACGTATCATGTGCCGGATGGCAACGACTTTACATCCCGGTTTGAACATGAACATACCATATATGGTTGGGGTATACCCGATTGATCCACTGGCTGAGTAATCATGCGAGTAATTCAACCCGGGGACATCCCGTGTGATAAATTGCCCACCGTTAGCACTCGTGTCCGGGATCCATATTTTTTCAATGGTTTTGAGGTTCAAGTAGCCGTTATAATTTAAAGAAGGAGTGAAGGTCACGTCCTTGGCAATCTTAAATTGTAAACTGATCGGAATATTGTGTTTAAATCCATTACTCCAGTCTCTTTCAAAAGAAGATTTGAACAACTTGTCTTCTTTGGTTTGGATACTATTTCTTAATTCGGCAGAATAAGATACACCAATATTATCATACCATTTCATTTCACCGCTTTTCCCTTTTTTACGGAAAGGATAGATTTGTGTCATTCGGAGACTCAAATTCGGTAATGTTATAGCAATAGAGGTGTCCCGGCTATTCTGGCTATGATTGAACGAACCACTCAAACTGAACGGGCTTTCCGGCCATTTTTTACTCCACGAAATACTGGATTGCTTTCTTTGGTTGGCAATCCCGTCCACCGTGTTGGCATTATAGTAGTTGTTATTGGCGGATGACATATCCACGGAAGCAGAGAATGAACTGTACGGGTTTGCTTTTCCATCTTGCGTGTGGGTCCAGCGTACAGACCAGTCTGATGATTCCTGATAATCAGGTAACCCCTTTTCACTGACATAGTTTTTACTGATCGTGAAGTTCAGATTACCGTTAAATTTGTATCTTTTACGGTATTGGGTTGCGTATTGTAACCCCCAAGAACCGTTGGTGTAAATATCCCCGGTGATATTCATATCAATATAGTCATTGATATAAATATAGTACCCACCACCCCTCAAGTTAAATCCTCTCATTCGTTCCTCTCCGTAAGTGGGCATGATAATTCCCGACGTGGCTTTTTTTGTGATCGGGAAAAAGCCGAAAGGAATAAAGATCGGTAAAGGAATTCCTTCCAGTTCCAAATTGGTGAAACCGACGAATATCTTTTTGTCTTTGATCATCTTCGCCTTGCTCATGTTTAGCCCAAAGTGAGGATGGTCGTGTTCGTCGCAGGTTGTGTACATACCGTGTTTCACGCAATAGACGGAGTCACTCATCTTTTTGGTTGTTTTTCCTTGAATATAACCTTCTCCTTCCTGGGTGATAATCTCGGTTACGTAACCCTTTTTCGTGTCAAAATTATAATGTAATTCAGTACTTTCAAATTCCTGACCACCGTCTTTAAATTTAGGTGTCCCTTTTAATTTCCCGACAGAATCGGGTACTCCGGTTGCCATGGCAAGTTTTTTATCCATGTCGAGTTCGATGTAATCGGCTCTTAACTCTGTCGTAAGGTATTTCACGAAACCATTTCCGTATAGATATACTTTTTTCTCTTGTATTGAAAATCTGACCGAATCGTCCGCGTCGTATTTAACAAGGTCATCAAATAGAGGTTTGGATTGAGCGGAGTCATTGCGAATAGTATCAATCGGGATTCCTGCAGAATCATAAACGATACGAATGCTATCACCGGGTTGTCCCGTTGTGTCAATGGCTGTGATAAAGAGATTTTGTCCGAAAATAATCTCGGACGCCAAGCCATTCGATGAGAGTATTATGGGCAGGGCGATCATTGTTAAAATGATACATTTCTTAATAAAAAGCCCTGTATATAATCTAACTTGCAATTTTATAATTATTTTTGTGACTAATTATTGCATCACGCATATTGCATTTTTGCTTTGCAAATGTAAGAAATAATGGTTGTTAATGCTCATGATTCTTTTTAAAAAGTTTTAAATACATGATAAATCAGTGCAGGTTCATATGTTTCTTGTTGGTAATCTTTTTATTAGAAGGTTCAAATTCTTTGATGGCACAAGAGGCTTTGGGTAAAATTAATTGTATTTGTATTGATGCCGGACATGGAGGAAAAGATCCGGGAGCTATCAGTGGAAAGCTGAGAGAAAAAGATATAACGTTGGCCATCGCTCTGAAATTGGGGAAAATGGTGAAGAGTGCCTATCCTGATTTGAAAGTCGTGTACACGAGAACAAAAGATGTTGCCGTGGATTTGAGAGAACGGGGACGGATTGCGAATAAGGCCAAAGCGCAATTGTTTATATCCATTCATGTGAATAAGTTTTCTAAATCAAGCGTGAGAGGCGTGGAAACATACGTGCTGGGGTTGCATAAGTCGGAGGCCAGTTTTCAGGTTGCCATGAAAGAGAACGAGGCTATTCATTACGAAGAGGATTATTCTGTGAAATATGATGGTTTTGATCCGAAAAAGGCAGAGTCATATATCATGTTTAATTTTTTGAAAAATAGTCATTTGAAGAATAGTATGGAATTTGCCGCACCTATACAAAAGGAGTTAATCGCGAGAACTCGTATGCCGGATCGGGAAGTAAGGCAAGCGGGATTTATCGTGTTGATGGACGTGGGGATGCCGGCTGTTCTGATTGAGACCGGTTTTATTTCGAATCCGAGTGATCAAAAGATTTTAACGTCTGAATCGGGACAAACGAATATTGCCCGGGCTATATTTACGGCTTTTCAGGCCTATAAGAATAACGTGGAACGTAACAGTGTCGTGTTGACCGGTGGACAGGATGAACAAAAAGTGATATCAAAACAGACTCCGCAGGTGCAAAAGCAAAACCAGAAAACTTCCACGGTAGAAAAGAAAGAAGTAGAGAAGAATATTACGACTTCTGGTAAGAATGATTTGTTTTATGCTATACAAGTTGCCTCTTCCAAGACACAAATAAAAGATCTTCGGTATCTGAAACTGAAAGATAAGGTGGAGGTGCTGAAGGGAACAGACCGTTACCGGTATTACGTGAAGAAAACTTCGAGTTACGAGAAAGCGTTAGAGTTTCAACAAGAAGTTCGGAAAACTGTAAAGGATTGCTTTGTTATTGCTGTCTATAAGGGAAAACAAATTACCGTGGCAGAGGCAAGAAAGTTAGAACGGAAAAAATAAATGAAGAAATAAAATAATACTCATGAAAATAAGAAGAGAAGCGAAATTAGCCCTGACTGCGTTGGCTGCGGTTTTTATCTTGATTTGGGGAATAAATTTCTTGAAAGGTTCGTCCTTGTTTGAATCCAAAAGTACATTTTACGGCGTGTATGATAGTGTAGAAGGGTTGAAAGTGTCTAGTGGCGTTATTTACCGGGGCTATCAGGTAGGACAGGTAATTTCGATTCAATTTACGGGAGAACGGTTCGATCGGGTACTCGTGAAGTTCTCGGTGGATAAAGGGTTGGAGCTGCCATCAAACACGTTGGCCATGATTCAGAGTGCTGATTTAATGGGTTCAAAAGTTGTTGCTCTAGTGCCGGGAGATTCTCACGTGACTGCGGTAAGTGGAGACACCCTGCGGTCCCAAGTGGAGCGTGGACTTATGGAACAGGTGAGCCAGCAAATGTTGCCATTGAAACAGAAGGCCGAGCGTTTGCTGGGATCGTTGGATTCCGTGATGTTAATTGTTCAAGGGTTGTTTAATGAGGAAACAAAAAAGAATCTAAGTAATAGTTTCGGAAGTATTGATCGAACATTACGTAATTTGGAGGGAGCCTCGGGAAATTTGGATACCTTAATACAAGGGGAGTCTGCGAGAATCAGTTCTATCTTGCAGGATGTAAATAGCATCACGGGTAATTTGAGAAATAATAACGAAGAGATTTCTACTATTTTGGGTAATGTATCCGCGATAAGCGATTCTTTACGGCAGGCAAGTTTACACCAGACATTAATGAGCTTGGATTATATTTTGGCTACAACCGATTCGATAATGAATAAAATAAATAGAGGAGAGGGAACGATAGGGGCTCTTTTAAATGATAATGATCTCTATTATAATTTGAATCAAGTGAGTGAAAATTTGAATCGTTTATTAGTTGAGTTCAGGTATAATCCGAAACGCTTTATAAATCTTTCTCTGATTGATTTTTCTTCAGGAAAAAATGCTCTTGAAGAATATGGCGTGGTGATTTTCGAGTCTTCAGAACGATTGGATGTTAATTCTGAATTGTATGTGCAAAATCATGGATTGAAGGAGATTAAGTATAAGGATAAATATCTTTACATCATTGATAGCTACAAGAAATTGAAACCTGCCCAGAGGAAATTAGATGATGTTATAAAGCGTTATAATGATGCTTATATTGTTAAAATTGACTTTATTTGAAAATTAGAATTATTCTAAATAATGACTTTTGAAGTCTGAATTTTGTTAACATAAAAGACAAGGCTTAAGAATCAAAAAAATATAGCGTAGTTCATTTTTTCCCCTTAGGTGCTAAAGCTTTATCCCTAGGGTAGGTTAATTAGAAAGTTACGTTTATGTTAAGAATTTGTTGCAAAAAAGGAACGCTTGGAAATAGATTGATTTGGGATTAAGGTGTTGATTTTCATGATTGTATGTCTAAAGAATTGATATCTAAAACGTAAGCAAGAATCGATAAAAAACAAGTGAAAGTATCATTTTTTTTCCAAGATTTTTTTTTCGAATTTAGCATTCCATTTCCTAGAAATGAGATAGGGATATAAATAATAGATAAATGAAAAGGGATTGTAAAAGTGTTTGGTCGGAATGTCTAGACTTAATCAAGGAGCAGGTGTTGCCAAGAACGTTTAAAACTTGGTTTGCACCGATTCGTGCATTGAGTTTCAAAGATGATGTGTTGACAATTCAGGTGCCGAGTCAATATGTTTATGAATGTTTGGAAGAGCATTTTGTGGATATATTGAGAAAGGCTGTTCGTACCGCTATTGGTCCGAATGCAAAACTTGAATATTCGGTTGTAGTAGAAGAGAGCCATCCTCGTGACCCTCTCTCCGTAACGATGCCTTCCAATAACATGAAAAAGGTGGAACCAAACACGGTATACGTGAATGGTAAACCGGATAGTGTTGCCCCTAAAAATCCTTTTGAGCGTAATAATAATCGTTTGCAGATAGACCCTCAATTGAATCCTTCTTACACGTTGGACAGTTATATCGAGGGAAGTTGTAATCGTTTGGCAAAGTCTGCTGCCGTGGCTATTGCACAAAATCCGGGAGGTACGGCTTTTAATCCCTTGTTAATATATGGTGGATCCGGATTGGGGAAAACTCATTTGGCTCAAGCTATCGGTATGGAGGTAAAACAAAATTATCCCAACAAGGTCGTGTTGTACGTGACCACGAATGTTTTCCAGACTCAATTTACGGAAGCCGTACGCAAAAATGAGATAAATGATTTCTTACATTTCTATCAGTTAATTGACGTGTTGATTCTGGATGATATTCATGAGTTGGCCGGAAAGACTGCCACGCAGAATACATTCTTCCATATATTTAATCACTTGCATCAATCGGGAAAACAATTGATCTTGACATCTGATCGTTCACCGGCTGAATTGAGTGGTTTGGAAGAACGTTTACTTTCCCGTTTCCGTTGGGGATTGTCTGCCGAGATAAAAGCTCCTGATTTTGAGACTCGTATGGAAATTGCTCGTTTTAAGGCGCATAAAGATGGTATTGACTTCTCGGATGAGGTATTGGAATATATCTGTAAATATGTAAGTAATAACGTGCGGGAATTGGAAGGAGCAATGATTTCTTTGCTGGCCCAGGCTACATTTAACCATAAAGATCTGACGGTTGATGTGGTAAAGGATATTTTGGGTAAAATGGTGAAGAATCAGAAAGTCGAGTTGACCGTGGAACATATTCAGCAGGTTGTTTGTAATCATTTTAACATGGCTCCCGAAATGTTACAAGAGAAGACGAGAAAACGGGAAGTTGTTCAGGCTCGTCAGCTGGCCATGTATTTCAGCAAGACTTACACGAATGCATCGTTGGCATACATTGGTAAACAAATTGGTAAGAAGGATCACACAACCGTGTTGTATGCTTGTAAGGCTGTTACCGATTTGATGGAGACCGATCGTGCTTTTAAGGCTCAAGTGGAGGAACTCCAAAAGAAACTTTATTGCCGTAACTAATTATCACGTTCCTTTATGGAGGAGGATAAATATAGAACCGTAAATGCGATTGCCGAAGGCCTGTACAAGGAAAAAGGTAGTCGCTTTATTTCTTTTATTTATCCCGTAAAATCCGAAGAAGAGATTAAAGATATTGTTACCGGGCTTAAGACGAAGTATTATGATGCCCGACACCATTGTTATGCTTATTGCCTAGGGGCAAACCGGGAGCGTTTCCGGGCGAATGATGACGGGGAGCCTTCTTCTACGGCGGGTAAACCCATCCTCGGACAGATTATTTCCAATGACTTGTCCAACGTGCTTATCGTGGTGATCCGGTATTTCGGGGGAATTAAGTTAGGGGTATCCGGTTTGATTCAAGCCTATAAAGAAGCTGCCGCCGATGCGATCAATCATGCAGAGATCGTGGAGCGTACGGTAGATGAAGTTATTCACGTGCGTTTTACTTATGTCGTGATGAATGACGTGATGAAAGTATTGAAAGAAGAAGAACCGGACATTTTATCCCGAAATTTTGAGATGGAATGTGAGATGACTTTGTCTATCAGACAGAAAGATATGCCTCGTCTTAGAGAACGTTTGTTGAAGATCGAGTCTTTGAGTATCGAAGAATAGCGAATTTCATTTGCCCCTCCCTTTGGGAGTATACATTGGTGTATAAAAAAGGATCCGCTATAATTCGTTTATTATAGCGGATTGTCATTCAGATTGTGATCCAGCTGGGATTATAACTATTAATATTCAGCGACTTACACGTACGCATAATTACCCTATTATATAACGAGTTAATAAAAAACGAGGTGTAATTAGATGTAAAAAATACCCGTTATAATGAAGTTATTTTGGGGCATATTTTGGGGCATGGATTTTCAACGGGTAAATTTGTTTATCTTTGTGGTGAAACATCAAGGAAAATTTCATGAAAGAATTTAGCACGATACTAGCCCAAAGGGTTTATTTTGATTTGCGCACCCCGAAAACTGGTTTTAGCTTGATCCGGTTGCGTTGCACGGTCGATTCCCAAAGGCTAGAGTATTACCTACCCGCAGAATACAAGATAAAACCCTCTCACTGGGATAGGGTTGCCCGGTGCGCCATGACGGATTCGAGAAGGAACAAGGATTTAAAAGGCGATCCCCGGTTAAAGGTGCATTTGGATAACGTGAACACGGAAATAACCAAAACGAGAAACACGCTAGTTGACATTATCCAAGAATACCAGCACAAGGGAATAAAACCCACACCCGCAGAGATTCGGCAATTATTAAGTGAACGCATGGGGAAACGCACGTCCACGCCAAAAAACGTGTTCTTTTTGGATTTCGTGGACGAGTACATAAAAAAAAGCGTGGACTTACAAGAACAATCAAGGAAACAACAGGCAAGCGCAAAAAACGTGATAGAAAGGTATTCCAAGAGTATTAATAAAAAGTTGAGGTTCGAGGACATCACGATTGATTTTAGAAACGATTTTGTCAAGTATCTAAAAACGACCAAGCACGAAAAGGGCGATTATTACAAGCCCAACACGATAGCCCGGATATTCAAGAACGTAAAGACGTGGATGCGGGTGGCCTATGACAAGGGATTGACCCACAACAACGATTTCAAGAAAAAAGCGTTCGGGGTACAAAAAGAAGATGCGGATACGGTATACTTGAAAGAGGAAGAGATCACGCAAATGTATAACACCGATTTGTCCGGTTCTCCAAGGCTAGAAAAAGTTAGAGATGTTTTTGTCATCATGTGCTGCACGGGTATTCGTTATTCTGATTACCGCCTTTTGAAAAAGGAAAACATATTGCCAAGCGGGCTAATTCGGGTTATCACGAAAAAAACCAAAACCCCGGTAGAAATACCCATGCACGACAGGATAATAGAGATAATGAAGAAATACAACGGGGAATTTCCCCCGGCACCCAGCAATCAAAAATTCAATGATTACATGACAGAGGTTATTAAGGTCGCAAAATTGGATCGTGATGTAGTCATTTCCGAAACACGGGGAACCATGACAAGCAACAAGACGATGAAATTAAGTACTCTAGTAACGGCACACACCGCCCGTAGATCATGCGCAACGAACATGTTTCTTGCCGGGGTTCCCACGTTGTCCATAATGAAAATAACCGGGCACAAATCCGAAAAGGTATTTTTAAAATACATTCGTGTCACGCAGGAAGAAAACGCACTGAAATTAAGGGATCACTCGTTTTATAAAACCAAAAAGGCAAATTAACGGGTTATGGAGGTGTACAACATAGACGAGATGATTGACAAGTTGAAACAATATCAAACGTGGCACGGTTTAAAATACTTGTCAAGAGATTCAATACAAAGAATTATAGAAGATACAGCGCAAGATGTTCCCTACTCCCCGGGAGTACCCGAAAGCATTAAAAACCTAGAAAAGTACATTAAAAACAATAATCTCCCGGTACCGTCTAAAACAGAGATCGCAAAGGCGTTAAACGTGAGTAGATCAACCGTGTACAAGTGGTTTGAAAACGGTATTATTACTACCTTTAGCCTAACAGAGATTTTGACAGATTTGAAAGAACTAGAAAATGAAAAGGGAACACGGGTACAATTAAAAAAGATCGTTGAACGTGTGTCGAGTATCATGACAGGTGAAAACGAGTTTAAAACGGTTGGCATGCGAAACTGCATGGAATTACTAGGGGTAGAGCCTGTAATATTTAAAAAATTGCGCAGGAATAAATATATTACTAGCAAAACACTACGAGGTATTCATGACGAGCTGAAACGTTATTACGTGAAATCGTGAACATTCCATTTTTAAACTTTATTCCTTCCGTGTAAATTAATTTTTATTGCATTTGGTGTGTTCCGTTTTCATGTACTTTGCAAGTGTATAGCGGCATGAACAACGTGTATGAACGTATAGAAGTTGATTTTCAACAAGTAACCACGTGTTTTACTTTCTTCAATTTTGATTTAGTTTGCAAGTGTACACAAGTTGTTTAACACGGTGTAAATCAATCTATTAATGTCTATCTTTGTAAGTGTAATTACACTTTAGTTGTAGGCCTACAATAAAAAAACGATTCACGAACAACTAAAAGAGAGTAATTATGGAAAAGAACGTGATTTTGCAACAATGTAGCGTTAGCGAGCTGGCACAGGTAGTAACCGAGACCGTCATGGAGCGAATGGGGGATATTTTGCCCGCTCTGAAACCGAGGGAACCGGAAAAGTATTTAACCCGTACCGAGGTGTGCAAGTTATTCCACATCTCGTTAAAAACCTTGTACACCCGTGAGGCGAGAAAGGAAATTATTGCCTATAAAATAGGGGGAAGGAAGTTATACAAGGCCTCCGAGATAGAGCAATTCCTCGTGAAAGTAAACAAGTAAGGGGGCGTGGCATGGATGAGGTAAAAGAAAAGACGGGAGTAAACCCCCGCCCGGAAACATCAAGTAAAGGCCCTTTGGCCGATAGCGCAAAGGTACGTAAAAAAATCAAGGCCACGAAAACACGGGTAGAAAGTTTTCGAAAGGTAAAACCATTCCGAGAAAACGAGCGATCACGGGTTTTACGGGCCATGAGGGGGGTAGATCACGAGGTTTGCAGGCAAGAATTAACGATATTAACCGGGTTGCCCATAAATCATGTAACGAGGGTGGCACGGGATTTACTTGACGCTAGATTGATCCGGGTGGCAAGACTAGACCGGAACCCCCTAACGGGGCGTTGGGTGGAAATGTTGGCGATAATTGACAAGGAAAAGAAATAAATGATTGACGGGATAAACACATATATCCCGTGTGCCCTTGCTTGTAATTATCCCGGTTATAAACACGGGGTACGTTACGGGTACAAGGAACGCAACATGAACGTTGCCATTTCCCCGGTGGATGATGAACACGTGAAAGTTAGCGTTAGGGGCAGCTTGCACAAGTATTTTAACGGTGGCAAGCATAACGCTAACAACTTCACACCGGGCATGGCTAGGAGTGCCATGCGTGATTTATTCGGGGTTTTACGGTTAAATCCCGGGGTGATGAGGCTGGGGGGATTCGAGTTCGGGGTAAACATTCCCCTCCCCTTCTCTCCCGATCGGTTTATAAACGCTATCGTGGCCTATAATCCCGGTGAACGTGTCCCGATCAAGACCCCGGACACTAAAAATAAAATCGGGGTCGTATTCGAGTATGGTGATTATGACGTGAAGGTATACAACAAAAGCTCGGAATCCGGGGAACCTTATCACGACATGAATATTTTACGTGTCGAGATAAGAATAAAAAGGCGGAAGATCGTTAAAAACGTCCGTTTGGAATCCGTTAGCGATTTGCTGGAACCCGTGGCGTGGAAAGAGTTCATTAAATGGTTACGTCCCGTTGTCGATCGGTTATTGATCTACGAGCATGGAACGGTGGATGATTCCGGCTTTTCACCGTTGAAAAAGCAATTATTCCGTGACGGGACGACCCTAAATTATTGGAACCTGTGCCGCATGGATCATTCCCGGCAAACGTACCGGAACCGGATAAGAAGTTTTAAAAACCTCATCGATAAACATTCCACCTCATCGCTAAAAGAGCGGGTAAATTCTTTATTTCAAGCTAAATTAGACGAGTTAGAAGCCATGATAGAGTGTGACGTGTTGAATGACGAGAAAACACCCGAAATGGCATGTTTGCCGGGTCATTCCCGCCCGGTGGTAACGTTACCCACTAGAATACGGGGAAGTCTCACGGGTGGCGAGAACGTCACAAACGTCAAGGTTTGCCCGGTAACGGGTTTAGACATCAGCATGCAGAGGAAAGAAAGCCGTTTTCTAGGGATCACGGGTATAAAGTTTTACATGAAACACGATCCCCCGGTACGTGATGAGTTGTTAAGGCGGTTATCCTCCCGGTGGGAGAAAGCCTCGTTAGAGGTAAAAATAAAAGAGATTGCGCACTCCATACGTAACGAGTATTACAACCCAAGGAACAACGCCAAAAGGGCTTTAACGAGGTTGCGGGGGATAAATTCCCCGGATCGGGGAACGGATGAGGCCATTCCGTGAATAGTTTCACGGTTTTATAAAGCGTGAAAATTAAAAGCGTTTATCGAGGTAAGCCCGTTCAATCGTGTATTCCTTGAATCCCCCGGTGCGTGATCCCGGAAAGTACAATATTTGCCGAGAATTATATACAATACCTTTCACGAATTATATAAATAAGCGATAAGATCGTTTAAACGTGCCGTTGTCGTGGTTGATTTTGGTAAGAAATAACGGGTTTCAATGGAGTAACTCAAAGTTACCCCGTTGGGTTTAACTTGGTTTTCTTGTGTTGCGAGTGGTGAATAAATTAACGCCCCCGGAATTGAAGGCGTTAAAAGATTCTAGTAGAAACATTAGGTAGCCTCAAAATCGAGGGCTCCGGTGAATGTTAGCAATAAGAGTGTTCAATCCCCTCAAAATCGAGGGTATAGTAACAGAAATTTCTGTGGGTATTACTTGTTTACAAGGTCGTTAAGCTGCTGTAAATCTTCTCTCGATTGTATTTTATAGATCGTGCCCCGGTATTCAACAAAACCGTTTATTTCCCCGGTTGTCGTGGCCGTGAAGAGTTCCCATACTTGCACGTTTAGGGCGGTGGCGATCTTTTGCAAGGTTTCCATTGTCGGATTTCCGTTAATTGCTCGGCTTAAACTCTCTTGTTTTATTTGCATACGTTCTGCTAACATACTAATTGTTAGATTCTTTTCCTTGCAAATCTCCTTTATTCGTAAATCCATATAGAAATGATATTAAATGTTATACTGCAAAAATAGAGATTTAATCTATAAAATGATATTTTGGGTTATAAAAATATTTTAATAATAACTCTAGTTATCATTTTTGTTGGTCTTTTATTTGTTGTAAATGATATTATGAGTTATATTTGCCGTAAAATAATAACATAAATGTTATAATAATGAAAACACGATTTACTCAATACGGCAAGAAAGAAATAATGTTAGTGGCTCATGCGGTTGCCAAACGTCACAAACAATCTATCGGGGATTCTTTACGTGATGCGTGGCGGTGGTTTAAATCCGGCTCCCGGTGCTTTACCGAGTATCTACGAATGACTATCAAAAACAAGCGGCTAGCGGCTTTAAAAGGCGTGAACGTGAGAAATATAATACTAGGTCAACCCGTGGAAACGGGTGCCACTTATAGCCCGCTTGGGTGGTTATGGAGTGAAATATATAATGTTCTATTTGTATAACAATTAAATTAAAAATTATGATGAAAGAGAACGAGAACGGGCAAACAGACCCGGGGAAAGCTGTTTTTAACACGGTAGTGGAATTTTGTAAAAGTGGGGAGTTCGAGGCCACGAAAACACATTTATTAAAGATTATCACGGACACGGACGAGTGGTTAAACAGGTGCCCGAGGGTGGAAATTGCGGATCGGGTTTATACTTTATGTAGCCTGTTGCAATTCGTGGAAAAGTTAGAGGAAAGTTTAAACACCGGGAAGATAGAACCGGATAACGATATTAATAATTAAACACGTGGAATTATGACTATTTTAGAAGAAATAAAAAATGATCGGGAGAAAAAGGCCGTAACAGAGATATTGAAAGAGGTTGATGATTTCTTTTCTAATGGGGTTAGCCTCCCCGTTAGAATAATAAACGATTGTATGGTAGATTTTGTAACCCCGGAAAAGATACCGTTAAAAGAATATCAAGAAGATTATATAAATACTAGGACAATGGTATTATGTGGGGTTGTGGCTTTCCTTGTTTCTATCTATGAGCAATACAAGATCGTGGGTAGTGATATATTAATTCCGAGATCAAGAGAAAGCGCATAAATTTTATTAAGGTGTGATCATTGTTTTTCGGGAGAAAAACGGGGTTTCTCGGTCGATTAATAGAGTTTTTCGGTCGGGAAACCCTGTTTATTTTGTTACATGGATTAAATATATTTGTCACATTACAGATTTTCAAAATTGCATTGTCTTTCAAATTGCAATAAAAAATTGTCACATTACACGCTTTCCAGATGTGTAAGTTTAGTTATATCAAAATGATTTTTTTTGTCTCATTACAGCGTAGATAAGGGCGTGATGTGACAAATATTTAATAATGGAAAGTGAGGCTAAAATCCCTTGCTTACATTTGTCGTGGAATGATAAAGGAAATTCAAGTAATAAAGAGATGAAAACCCGTACTGGAATCACGGAAAGAAATTAATATATAACATGAGCGGGTTAGTTATTTCCCGGGAGAGTTTCTAAATGATCCGGGATAAATAATTAAAGGGTATTTGGTAATATAACCTTTACACGTGATAATGAAACCAACAAAAGATTTCCGGCAATATTCCGGCAATGTGCAATAAAGAAATAATTTAGTGAACATTAAAAGTATTTTCAGCGCAACCGGGAATTGATTCACTTATTAACTTGTAAGATGTTGATTCATAATAAGGGATGGGGGCTATAAATATCTATTAGACCCTCCCGATAAGACCCCATTCCAATCCTCCGTGCGCACGTGCAAAATTGGGAATTTTGCGAGTTACAAGGCAGGGGAATATAATTACACCCAATAACATCGTTTTTTCCTGTTTGAATAAATTGATCGGGTAGAATAAACCGGATCGGGATAATTTGGAGGGTGAAGTGAAAAATAGTACAAATGATTTTATTTAGTCCAAATATAAATTAATGTCCTGCGTGATTTTTTTATAAAATAGTGTCTCAATAAAAAAAAATAGAAACATTTAAAGGCAAAATTTGTGTTCAAGATTTTAGCGTTTTGGGGGATAAATTGGGGCACAACAAAGAAAAACCCGCTATAACTTGTTATGTTTTAGCGGGTTATAAAATTAAGTGGTGATCCAGCTGGGACTCGAACCCAGGACCCCAACATTAAAAGTGTTGTGCTCTACCGGCTGAGCTACTGAATCCTTCAATTGTGTTTCTCAATTGCGGTTGCAAAGATAGGTATTCTATTCGAATTTCCAAAGGACAAAAGGATTTTTTACAAAAAAAGACAAGATAAAAAGAATACTTTAGCCCCCATGGATGCTCTTTTTATCGTGATATACCCGGAATGCCCCGTTAAGACTTTTGATATATTTCTTTTGAATTCGGAGCATCTATCATTTGGCCGCTTATGGTTATCTTGCGGGCTACACTTTGTCCGCCGATGGGTTGGGACAAGAACACGTTATTTTCACTGTAGGTACATAGCAAGTACACTGGAGATTGTTCTTGCTATGTTCTTGCTATGTTCCTGCTTGGTATTTGTCATAGCCCATCGCTAGCCTAACCCCGGTGTATTATGGACGAATGTTCGCCTTCGGCGAGTTACAGGCTACAAGTTACAGATTCATTTTTTAGCTTCTCCCGACAGGGATGGTCGTTATTTTGAAATGAAATTTTGTGGTTTATCCTTTATTGTAATAGGGGTAATTGATGTAACATATTTTTGATCCTGATTGCCGTGCGAGGCATAGGTTCCGCAATTGTCAAGCCTACTAATTCTTTTTCTGCAGCAATGTCCTTTATTACCCGAATGACTTCTTCCATTTTCATCCCATCGGGGTCTGTACCAACAGCAGCGATGATTTCGGCAGGATCAAGTACATCCATATCAAAATGGATAACGACTTTCGACGCTCCGCATGATTTCAACCAAGTTTTGATCGCATCACTGTTTTGTGCAACATCTTTGGGCGTGAGATGTTTTATTCCGTATTGCTTTTGTCGTTCTTTGATTTCTTCACGTTCCCAGTTGCGTAACCCCACAAATAATATGTTTGATGGGGTAAATCGGGTGGGTAATTCCGCTAGGATTTTGGCATCTCCATGCCCCATGCAGGCGGTTACGGCCATGGCGTGAAATCCGGGATAGATGTCTCCGGGGAGCGTGATGTCCGGATGTGCATCAATCCAAACTAGGGCAACATCATTCTTGTATTTTTGCGCCAGATAGGTAAAGGGAACGACACTGGCCGAGCATTCTCCGCCAAGTGTTACGATTTTATCGGGATTACTGACTTGTAGTATGCTTAATGCAGCTCTTGTTTGACGGACTATAATATCCCGGTCGAGGACTCCGTCTGTTACCTTCCGATCTGTGATTTCAGTCGAAACGGGAACCGTTAATGTTTCTTGACCATTGCTCGGGGCAAGGAAATTTAAGAGTTGTGCCCCCAAGACATATCCCCTTGAGGCATCATCGGGATTTTCGACCTCTGTAATCAATTTCACGATATTGGCACCTTGCCATTGGGGATAGATCAAACGAATTGTTTTTGTTTCCTTTTTCATATTCTGGAGATTTATTCTATTTTTCCCTTTCATTGTTTTCATACAAAGTTACATAGTCTTCTTCCCTTAAACAAGTATTGGTAAATGATTCAGTATAGATTATTTAAGTGATTCCCCAAAAGCTGAATTGTCGGTTAAATAGGTGTGATGGAAGCGTGTTTTGTAATAATATTTGCTATATTGTTGTATTTTGGATGAAAAATGTTGTGTTTTATCTTTTAATCTCTAACTTTGTTAGGCATAAATGTTGAATTGACGTTAGTCAGTATTTATCATGTGAGGAAAAATCATATTATAATTAGATATGGACAAGAGAAAAATAGTTAAAATTGTGGCCAAAAAAAATGGCATGTCACAAAAAGATGTGACGATGGTATTTGATGAAATTTTCAATACGATGTTAGAAGGGCTAAAAGAAGAGGGGCATGTGGGGTTAGCGGGTTTTGGATCTTTCAACGTGAAAAAATGTGCTGTTCGTCATCGATATGTTCTTTCAACCCAAAAAGTTGTTTTATACCCGGAAACTCAAAAAGTTATTTTTAGGGTGGCTAAGCAATTTAAATTTAAGGGAGATGGAGTAGTGGGAGAAGAGTAATTCGAACTTATCACTTGATGAAATTTTGTATGAATGAAAAACGCCCGGGAATTACTCCCGGACGTTTCCTTTTATATAAATTGCAACCTAATTTTATTTTGATTTCGGTTGGAAGATCATATCAACAACATCGGCTCCCTTGAATAATTTCTGGGTGAATTTCTTCACGTCTTTTGTTGTGATCTTGTCAATAATGTTATCGAAGTTTTTCGGGTCTGTTACATCAATTCCACGAAGATAATAAGTTTGAATTGCATTCATCCAATATGCATTATGAGGTTTGCTTTGTTCATTATTTTTCTTCAGGATAGTAGTTACCTTGTCGATCTCTTCTTGGGTCGGGCCTTCCTTCATTAATTTGTCGATTTCAGCATAGATTAATGATTTCAAGTGTTCTGCTTTATCTGGATCGCAATCAAAGCTCATGCTCATGCTGTAGCTTTCGTACGGTTCTTTAGAAGAACTCGGTTGAACGGCTACACCATAGGTACCACCTTCTTTTTCACGGATATTGGTCATGTATCTTTGATCCAGTACGCCTCTCAAGATATTCAAGCAAAGATTGTCGTGAATGCTTGTTTTCATCTCTTTAGAGAAACTGGTGATTACAGTTGCCTTCGGAGTAGTCAGATCCAGTTCAATAACTTTTTCAGTTCTTCCTTTCGGTCCTCTCACTTTGTTATCCACCCAATTTTCTTTCCGGTTGTAAGATTTTACAGATCCCAAGTATTTTTCAACCAACGGTTTTACGGTTTCTGCATCGATGTTACCCACGATGAAGAATGTAAAGTCGCTGATGTCTTTGATACGGTCGCGGTAGATCTCCTCGATTTGTTCAATGCTAACTTTATCTAAAAATTCTTTACCGAATAACAATGTTCTCGGGCTATAATTGCTCATGATCATGCTAACAGAGTCTTGCATAATCTTTTGAGGATTGTTGGCTGAGTTCTCGATGGCAGCGTAGTTACGTTGCATCAAGGTATTGTGTACTTCTTTGTCGAAACGAGGTTTCTCGAAACGCAAGTAGATTAGCTGCATCAAGGTTTCGAAATCATTCGGAGTAGATGCACCACCAACTGATTCTGAAAGACCGCCAATGTTAACACCGGCTTGGGCTTGTTTCCCGGTTAATAATTTTCTCAAGGTTATTGCGTCATAGTCTCCTAATCCGTAAGCCCCGATAAATTGATCTGTGACTTGGGCAGATGCTAATTTGTCGATACCATATAATGAAGTACCTCCCTTACTGTAAGAACTTACTTGTACTTGGTCTTTTTCGTAGTCTGCTTTGCGGAATACCACTTTTGCTCCATTTTCCAAAGTCCACTCTTCGGCATCGAATTGCGGTAATTTTTTGGTAGCGATGATCTTGGAACCTTTCAAGTCCTCGTTGATTAAAGATGCCTCTGTTACTTGGTCTTTATAAGGCTCTAAGTTAGAGCTTTCAACTTTGTCCAACACGGCGATGGCTTCTTCTTTCGTGATGTGTTTAACTCCTTCAGACGGGCCTTGTGCCACGATCACCATGTTTTTCCGGTTAAGGTGTTTTTTAGCTAAAGCTGAAACTTCATCCACGGTGATGGTCGGGATAATAGCTTTGGCAAAATTGTAATAGTAATCGAAATCTACGATAGGTTCTCCATCAAGGAAGTTAGATTGCATTTCACCGATATAATCTTCGGAGGTAGTTTTGTCTTTTTGTTTGTAAGCAGATTCCAAGCCTACTAGCATGTTGGTTTTTGCTCTTTCAAGCTCGCCTTCCGTGAAACCGAATTTCTTTATTCTTTCGTTTTCACGATAGATAGCTTCCAGTGCTGCTGCTTCTTCATTCGGTTTTGCTGTAGCAGAGATCATATAGGTACTCCATCCTCTTACGATACCGCCGCCGAATCCGGCTTGTGCGTTAATGAAAGGAGGATTGCCTTTTTGAAGTAATTCAGAAACACGTTGTCCCAACATGGTGTTGTAGAAGGATTGAAGAATTCCATTTTTCAGGTATTCATGATTCTTTTCTTCTTTCGGGGTAGAGGGGTATTTGATATACACGCTGACAGACGATTGAGTTACTTCTTTGTCCGTTGCGCATACGAAGTAAATATCGTCGTGAGGGTTAACCGTGAACTCTTCTCTCACGGCCGGATTCACCGGAGTCGGGATTTTGGAGAATAATTCTTTTACTTTTTTCTCCATCTGGTCTACATCGAAATCACCGACAACAGCGATAGCTTGCAGGTCCGGACGATACCATTTATGATAATAATCACGAAGAGTCTGGTATTTGAAATTCTTGATAATGTCCAAGTTCCCGATAACATCTCTTTTTGCGTATTTAGAGTCTTTTAGTAATACCGGCATGATTTGGGCACGGATACGGAAACTCGGGGTTCTTCTGGTTCTCCATTCTTCCGAGATAACTCCTCTTTCGCCATCGATTTCGTCATCGACTAATAAAAGATAATGTGACCAGTCGTGAAGTACGAGTAAACAAGTATCTAATAAATCAGGATTGGTTGTAGGAACCTCGCTGATATTGTAAACAGTCTCGTCTTGTGCCGTGTAAGCATTCACGTTTCTTCCGAATTCAACACCATGTTTTTCCAACATGTTGGTAATACCTTTTCTTCCCGGGAAATGCTTGGTCCCGTTGAATGCCATGTGTTCCAAAAAGTGAGCTAAACCGTCCTGATCATCATTTTCTAGGATAGCTCCCACGTTTTGGATGATGTAAAAACTGGCTCGTTCTTTGGGTTCCGCGTTATGGCGGATGTAATAAGTCAATCCATTAGCTAGTTTCCCGATGCGAACGTTCGGATCCATGGGAAGTGGTGCCTTCATGTCATATTGGGCGAACAGGCTAGTGCTGATCAATGCCAATAAAGCACACACGATTAATAATTTTTTTGCCATACGAATTATTTTAATGTTTTAATGTTTGTGTCTGCAAATATAGCAAAGTGTAAGTAATTTTGTTCTGATACGTTAATTCTTTAACGTTAATTTAGGGGTTAAGTGTGAAAATAGGGAAAAATAGAAGGGTTTTTAGATTATTTAGAACGATTCGTTGTTAATGGGGTTTAACTTATCCGGTGGTTTATCGTATACGCCTGTAAAAGTTTGGGAAAGATATGATGCTGTTGAAAATAGATATTAACAAATGGTTTTCTTGGTTGAATTTGGGTATTAAAGACCCTTCCACGGCCTCGGCTGTCGAGGTCCTTTTGCAGATCGTGGTCATTTGTCTGATCGCTTTTTTATTTACCTTCTTTTTACGCAAGGGAATAACCCGGGTGATCGGGGGAATGGTGCGTCGTACGAAAACCAAATGGGATGATATTTTTTTCGAGGAGCGTGTTTTTCAAAAAATATTTAATCTGATACCACCGATATTTATAGATTTTGCTTTTAAAATCGTGTACGGGAAGTGGCAGCATGTAGAACTTTTTCATCGGTTTATCGTGGCTTGGATACTTGTGGTTGCCGGTTTCGTGATTGTTGCCGTGCTGGATGCAATAAACCGAATCTACGATTCGTACCCGATCGCAAAAGATCGTCCGATAAAAGTTTTCGTGCAGGTGATTAAAATTTTCGTGATTTCAGCTATTATCATTACAATCGTCAGCGAGTTTATCGGGGAGTCCCCCCGTAATTTACTGGTCGGGTTGGGGGCGTTTGCTGCGGTTTTAATGTTGATATTCAAAGATGCGATATTAGGTTTTGTGGCCGGAGTTCAACTACTGGCCAATCAGATGGTGCGTATCGGGGACTGGATCGTGATGCCGAGCAATAATGCCAACGGGACGGTGTTGGAGATCAACTTGTATACCGTGAAAGTACAAAATTGGGATATGACGATCACGACAATTCCCACCTATCAGTTAGTGTCCGCTTCTTTCACGAACTGGCGGGGAATGCAGGAGTCTGCCGGTCGTCGGATTATGCGCTATATTAATATAGATATGCTTTCCGTTCATTTCCTTTCGGATGAGGAAATCGATACTTTACGGAAATCGAATGTGTTGAAAGGGTATATTGAAGATATGTTACCGAAGTTGGACGAACAAAATAAAGGGACATCTGCCGTGTTGGATGAACGGAAGTTGACGAATTTAGGTGTATTTAGACAGTATGCGGTACGCAGGCTGGAAGCCAATCCCGATTTGAATATGGATATGACATACATGGTCCGGCAATTACAACCGACGGCAACAGGTATTCCTCTGGAGGTGTATTGTTTTTCCCGGATTCAAGAATGGGTAGCCTACGAGAAGGTTCAATCCGATATATTCGATCATCTGTTAGCCGTGATTCCTTATTTTAACTTGCGAATCTATCAATACCCGGAGATTATCAAAACCACGAATTGATTCAAGAACTGATCCATTTTTTGATTTATGATTTCCGACTCAGTGATTCCTGCCCTCAATTCAACGCTCTTTTCAATCACTTAATCGTTCAATCGACAATTATAAAATCTTTTTCATTCTAAACTCTTTTCAATTGCCCCGATAAAGTTTATGAATTCTCTGGCTGGGAAAGTTGGATTTTTATACTATTTTTGAAGGCTAAAAATAATTGGATGAGCAGTAAAAAACGAAAATATTGGAATAAGCTGAGGAACCGCTATAAGTTGACGATATTTAACGAGTCTACTTACGAGGAGGTGATGCACCTTCGGCTCTCTCCGTTACACGTTCTCACGGCATTAAGTACATTGGCCGTCGTCTTGATTATATTGACTATCATGTTGATTGCATTCACGAATTTGCGGGAATTCATCCCGGGTTACCCGAGCCAACAGTTGAGACGTCAGATTACACAAAACGCTCTACGGGTTGATTCCCTATTAAATGAAGTGCAGAAGAAGGATCGTTTTCTTCATTCCATACAAACTATTTTGAGAGACGAAAACTTGGACACGACGAGTTTCGTGTCGATGCAGCAGAATGTAAAGGTAACCTATGATACTTCGATGTTAGGTATGTCGGAAGAAGAGGCCGGTTTTCGGGAAATCGTGGAAAAAGAAGAAAAATACAATTTAACCCTTGGGCATGTCAGTTCTTCTGATGATGATTTTTATCATTTCTTCTCACCATTGGATGGAGTGGTAACCAATCATTTTGATGAAACGACTCGTCATTACGGGGTGGATTTGGTGGCTAAGCAAAATTCAAATGTTTTGTCCGTGTTGGATGGCGTGGTCATTTTCACGGATTGGACAATTAAGACGGGTTACGTGATTCAAGTACAGCATAATGGAAATCTGGTTTCAGTATATAAGCATAATTCGGTATTGTTGAAAAAGCAGGGAGATTTTGTCCGTGCGGGAGAGGCGATTGCAGTGGTAGGGAACACGGGCGAAGAAACAACCGGACCGCATTTACATTTCGAGTTGTGGCAAGCGGGAAAAGCATTGAATCCGGAAACCTTCATTAAGTTTAAATGATTCGTAAATAGTGGTTTTGGAGATTGTTTTGAAATGAAAAATATAGCAATATTGGGATCTACCGGGTCAATTGGAACGCAGACATTGCAGGTGATTGACGCTAATCCGGAACGGTTTAAAGTAGAGGTTCTCACGGCAAATAATCAGGTGGAATTACTGGCACGACAAGCCAGAAAGTTCAAGCCTAACATGGTTGTGATCGGAAATGAATCAAAATATTCCGAGTTAACCGAGTTATTGAAGGACGAGGATATAAAGGTATATGCCGGGAGCGAAGCTATTGCTCAAGTCGTGCAAACATCCACGATTGATGTGGTCGTTACTGCCATGGTTGGGTATAGCGGGTTGTTACCCACGATCAACGCGATCAAGGCGGGTAAGACGATCGCTCTGGCCAATAAGGAAACCTTAGTTGTTGCCGGAGATTTAATTAACCGGTTGGTTGAGGAATACAAGGTGGCGATATTACCCGTGGATTCCGAACACTCGGCTATATTCCAGTGTTTGGTGGGCGAACACAACAATCCGGTGGAGAAGATATTATTAACAGCGTCCGGGGGACCTTTCCGGGGACGGGATTATGAATATTTGAAGTCCGTAACGGCAGCGCAGGCATTAAAACACCCGAATTGGAACATGGGGGCAAAGGTTACCATTGACTCCGCGTCCATGATGAACAAAGGTTTCGAGGCGATCGAGGCAAAATGGTTGTTTGGAGTAAAGCCTTCACAAATAGAGGTGTTAGTACACCCGCAATCCGTTGTTCACTCGATGGTTCAGTTTCAGGATGGAAATATAAAAGCACAGTTGGGAGTTCCGGATATGCGTTTGCCGATCCAGTATGCACTGACTTACCCGGAACGGGTACATTCGGAGATACTGCGTTTGGATTTTGGTATTTATTCCGATCTTACGTTTGAAAAACCGGATATAACGACCTTCCGAAATCTGGGATTGGCTTACGAGGCCATGAATCGTGGAGGGAATGCCCCCTGCGTGTTAAATGCGGCCAATGAAATTATGGTGGCTGCCTTTCTGAAGGATGAAATTTCTTTCACGGCCATGTCTGACGTGATTGAACGAACGATGGAAAAAGTGAGTTATATTGTCCAACCTACCTTGGAAGATTATATCGTTTCTGACCAAGAGGGCCGACGAATAGCAAAAGAGGAATTTCTCAATCTAAAATCTAAAATTTAAAATCTAAAATAGGTATATGGATGTATTAGTAAAGATATTACAGTTTTTGTTGAGCCTTTCGATTCTGGTTATGTTGCATGAGTTGGGGCATTTCGTGGCGGCAAAAATATTTAAGGTACGAGTGGAGAAGTTTTTTATTTTTTTCAACCCGTGGTTTTCCCTGTTTCGTTTTAAAAGGGGAGAAACTGAATACGGGATGGGATGGTTGCCTCTTGGCGGATACGTGAAGATTGCAGGAATGATTGACGAGTCCATGGATCTGGAGCAAATGAAAGAACCGGCAAAACCTTACGAGTTCCGCTCCAAGCCGGCTTGGCAAAGATTGATCATCATGATCGGCGGGGTACTTGTTAATTTTATCTTGGCGTTCTTCATTTACATCATGATTCTTTATGCGTGGGGAGAGCAGTACTTGCCTACCGAGAATGCGAAATATGGAGTTGTATGCGACTCTTTATTGCTTAATGCCGGGTTGCGAAATGGGGATATGATCTTATCCTTGGATAATAAAAAAGTAGAGAATTTCTTCGAAATTCCGGGGTATATCTTAATGGAGAATCCGAAGACGATACAGGTTATGCGGGATGGTCAGGTGATGAATATAAATCTCCCTCCTACATTGATAGGGGAGATGTTGTCCTATTCTTCGAAAGGGTTTAAGCGGATAGCTTTACTGACACCCCGTTATAAATATGATGGTTCGATACAAGGGTTTGCTGATGAATCACCTGCTCGGAATGCCGGAATGTTGGAAGAAGACCGGGTGTTGGAATTAGACGGACATTCATTTACTTTCTATGACGAGTACCTTGATTTGATCCGTTCTCACCAAGATAGTGTGTTGAATGCTAAAGTTTTGCGGGGAAGTGATACTCTTTCTATCCCTATTGCTCTCGGAAGTGGTAAAGTGATCGGGGTGTATCCGAAAGTGATAAACGATTTCGAGTACGCCGTGAAAGAATATTCCTTTTTTGGGGCTATTCCCGCGGGAATTAACATGGGGTTTGACTGGATCAAGTCCTATCTGAAACAATTCAAATTATTTAAAAACCCGGAAGCTTTCAGGTCCGTGGGAGGATTTATTTCTATCGGGAACATATTCCCCAGTGTGTGGGATTGGCGGGCTTTCTGGGAATTAACGGCCATGTTGTCCATTATCTTGGGAGTAATGAACCTCTTGCCTATCCCGGCATTGGATGGAGGTCACGTGATGTTCCTGCTCTACGAGGTGATAACACGTCGCAAGCCGAATGAGAAATTTATGGAGAATGCCCAGATCGTGGGAATGTTCTTCCTGTTGTTCCTGCTGTTGTTTGCGAACATTAATGATATATTGAAATTATTTGTTTAGCTATAAAATGTACAATTATGAGTGAAATGGTTGAACAGTTCCGGGCATACCGGGCTAAAATGAACGAGAAAATACTGGCTGCCGATAATAAAGTGATCAAACGGATCTATAATCTGGATACCAATACATATATGGACGGTGCTTTATCCTCAAAAGTAAAAGAAATGCTGGGGTTAGCGACATCTATGGTATTGCGTTGCGATGATTGTATCAAATATCATTTGGAAAAATGTCACCAGTACGGGGTAACCACGGAAGAGTTGTTCGAAATATTCTCTGTTGCCAATCTGGTGGGAGGAACCATCGTGATCCCTCATACCCGGCGGGCTTTGGAATATTGGGAAGAGTTGCAGGGAATGTAAACAGGGAAATATATTTGATTATTCCAAAATAACCCAACATTGATAAATTCTTTAATATATTTTATACCTTTGTGCGAATGTATAAAGGAATTTGTTAATATGCGTTTTAAAAGAATATTTCAAATCGGTGTATGGGCATTTTGTTTGCTGGTGGCTTTTTCTGTTCATGGGAGTGTTCGGGATAAAGGATATATTTTAGTCATTAATTCTTACACGGAGGGGGCGATATGGTCGAACTATGTGATTGATAGTATCCGGAAGGATCGATCAATCGGGGAGAATGTTGCGGTGGAATCCATGAATACACTCTTGATTGATGACGAAGAGAGTATGCGTGTCAAGAAAGATGATGTCTTGTCGAAGTACACGGAACTGCCTAAAGCGATTGTCTTACTTGGAAGTAGTGCTTGGTGTCTGTTCGAGCAAGAGTTGAACGGGATCTGGAAAGATGTACCTATGATTCTTTGCGTGGAGAATGATTACGTTGCCCCCGTGGAGGCATTTCTAAAAAAGCATGAAGTTATTCAGGAAGAAAAGATTCCTTTATTAAAAGTTCTGGGAGAGGCTAACGTCACGATTATCAAGTGTCCGGTTTACATCCGGGAAACGATAGAAGAAATGCGTTTGTTGTTGCCCGATCTGGAGAAGATCGTGTTAATGTCTGACCATCGTTACGTGAGTGCCCAAGTGAGATGCCAGATGCGTAAAGTGTGTGAGCAGTATTTCCCTGATCTTGAGGTGGCCTATTTTACGGAGGGGGAATACTCTTTGGATCAGGTACTCGATTCTATCGAATCGTTTGATATTCAAAAGGTAGGATTGCTTTATTATTCTTGGTTCCAGCGGAAGAATTTGGCGGGTAATAAATATTTAACCTCGAATAATCACAAGACGATCTGTTCTTTTGACAATCATCCGATTTTTACTTTAGAGGATGTCGGGATGGCTGACGGGGAGATGGCCGGGGGATATTTTTATCGAGGAAAAGATTTTGCCCATACTGTTATGCGTACTTTGCGGGATGTGTTGAACGGGAAGGACCCTAAAACAATCCCCGTGCAGATCGCCGGGAAACCGGAATGTTATTTGTCCTACCCGATCCTTCAAAAAGCGGGAATTCCGGAGTCATTATATCCCGATGATGCGAATTATTTGTTTGCTCCGGAAAGTTTCTGGGAGAAAACCCGTTATATGTGGATCGTGATTGTTGTTTTGTTGTTCATTACTTATATCATGTGGGCTCGGGTACGACTTTTAAAAAAGGAAAAAATGATGCGGGGGAGGGAGATGATATTACTTCAGAAGTACAAGACTCTTTTTAATAATATGCCTCTTGCCTACATGAAACATCGATTGCTTTACAATGCGAAAGGGGATATCGTGGATTACCGGATTGAAGAAGTGAACCCGATGTTCGAAGAATATTTTGTAGAAGCGTCCCGTGTCGTCGGGAAGAAGGGGAGCGAGTTGAAAGATGATAATAAAAGCGGAGAATTTGCCGTGTTATATAAAAAGATGCTTGAGGAACAGAAATCTTTCACGATCGAATATTTTTATAAACGGACGGGGAAATTCTTTGAGGTAATCAATGTCGCTTCCATGGAAAAAGATATGGTGGATATTTTTTGTGTGGACGTGACAGATTTACGGAAAACAAAATCCATGTTAGAGTCTGTGAATTATAAATTGTCTATGGCTCTTGATGTTTCTAATATTGTGCCTTGGCGTTGGGATTTGGAAAGACATACCGTCTTGTGTGATGTGAATCGTCCGATAGAACTGAAACATTGTGTTGATGACGGGAATTCTTTGGCGGTTCCTGAAGAGCAATATTTTTCAAAGATACACAAAGATGACCGGGAGCGAGTAAAGGCGGCTTATTCGGCTTTAATATCCGGTAACGTGTCCAAGATCAGGGAGGAATACCGGGTGTTGGATAAGAGCGAACATCATTATTCTTACGAATGGGTGGAGGCTCAGGCTACCGTGGATCAACGGGATAAAAACGGGCATCCCTTGTCATTAGTGGGTTCTTCGGTGGTTATCACGACCCGGAAGCAAATGGAACTGGCGTTGCGTGAGGCGAAAGAGCATGCAGAAGAATCTAACCGGTTGAAATCGGCCTTTCTTGCCAATATGAGCCATGAAATTCGTACGCCGTTGAATGCTATCGTCGGATTCTCCAATATCTTGGCATCAGCGGAAGCGGAGGAGGAGAAACGAGAGTATATTAATATTATCGAGAACAATAACACGTTACTTTTGCAATTAATTAGTGATATTCTTGATCTTTCCAAGATTGAGTCCGGTTCGATGGAGTTTGCTTATTCGGAATTTGACTTAAATGCCTTGATGCGAGGATTGGAACAAACCTCTTGTTTACGACTGACTTCTGCTGCGGTGGAAATTAAATTTGATGAGTATCTTCCGGATTGTTGCATTCGTTCGGAGAAAAATCGATTAACACAAGTGATTACCAATCTGATCAATAACGCGATAAAATTCACGAAAGAGGGAACGATTCGTTTCGGTTATCATCTTTTGGAGAAAGATTCTCTTTATTTTTATGTGTCCGACACGGGATGCGGTATTGATGCGGATAAAAAAGATGCCGTGTTTGAACGATTCGTGAAGTTGGACAATTTTGTACAGGGAACGGGGCTTGGCTTGTCAATCTGCAAAACTATCGTGGAACGGATGGGGGGTAAGATCGGGGTGGAATCGGAAGTCGGGCAAGGAACAACTTTTTGGTTTACGATTCCTTACGTGGCTGTAAAATTGCATTATCAGGAAATAAAGGAAGAGAAAATCGTTCAGCACGCAGTCGAAAAAAATAAACTCAAAATACTGGTTGCCGAAGATAATCCGAGTAATTACATGCTTTTCGAATCCATCTTGAAAAAGGATTATCAATTGATACACGCGTGGAATGGCCGGGAGGCCGTTGAATTGTTTAAAGAACACGATCCGCATTTGGTTTTAATGGATATAAATATGCCGGAGTTGAATGGTTTTCAAGCCGTGCAGGAAATTCGCAAGATTTCCGGGACGGTTCCCGTGATTGCGGTTACCGCCTATGCTTATGCCTCTGATGAAGAGAAAATCATGGCCAGCGGGTTTGACGGCTACACGGCAAAACCGATCAATGCAAATTTATTAAGGAGTAAAATTATCGCTTTGTTGGAGAAACATCTTATTTTACTCTAGTGAGGTTTCTAAAGGCCTGTATCGAGGTATTTTTATTGTGTGTCTCCTGTGTTTCATATGCCCAGACGGGGGTGCGGGAACGAGTCGTGTTCTATAATACGGAAAATCTGTTTGATACCCGAAACGACACGCTGACGGCAGATGACGATTTTACTCCCCGGGGAAAACAACATTGGAACCGGGAACGTTATACCCGGAAGTTACTCAATATCTCGAAAGTGTTAAGCAGTCTTGGTGCGGGAAACTTTCCGCTACTCATCGGCTTGAGCGAGGTGGAGAATCGAGGTGTTGTTTCCGACTTGGTAAACAAAACGGTGTTGGCGGATGGTAATTATGGGATTGTACATGCCGACTCCCCGGATGCAAGGGGAATTGATGTTGCCTTACTCTACCGGAAAGATTCATTCCGGCTATTGCATAACGCTTTCTTTCCTGTCCGTTTAAAAAGCGGGGAGACTACCCGGGATATACTTTATTGTGAGGGTATATCGGCCCCAAACGATACTCTTCATGTTTTTGTTTGTCATTTCCCTTCCATGCGGGGTGGGGAGGCGAAAAGTGAATGGAAACGGGTAAAAGCGGCATCTGTCGTGAGGCAGAAGGTGGATTCTATACAGGATCTTCATCCCCGGGCCATGATTTTAATTCTGGGAGATTTAAACGGGCGTGCGAATACACCCGCGCAAAAGACGTTGAAAACTCAAGATCCGGAATCCGGGACAATTAAATCTGAAAACTTTTACAACACCGGGTATTACTTGCTGGGGAAAAACTATGGTAGTTATCGTTACAAGGGAGAGTGGCAGACGCTGGATCACATCATTGTTTCAGGGAACCTGTTGAACGGGAAAGCTGATTTGCAGGTATCCCGAAGAATGGGTATCTATGATGCGGATTTTCTACTTGAAGAAGAGCGAGGGACTTTCGGCGTTCGTCCGAAACCGGCCTATCGGGGGCCTCACTACATTGGAGGATACAGCGATCATCTTCCGGTCTTTATCGATTTAAAGAAATAATTGCTGTTTTTAAAAATAAAAGATTACTTTTGTGGCAAAATTCATAGAACAAGATATGGACGACTATCATCAACAGTATTAATCTGAATAGGGGTTCTCGATAAATGCCTCTATTCATAAATTGAAGGAGGATTATTATGAGAACTTTCCTAATGGGTAAAGTAGGGTTCGTGGAAAAAAAAGTATGGGAACCCAATTGCTGGATTAATGTTGTTTCACCCACTCAGGACGATCTTCGCTACCTGATCGACGAAATGGGAATTCCGGAGGCTTTTATTGATGACGTTGAAGACGTGGACGAGCGTTCCCGTTTGGAAGTAGAGGATGGATGGACGCTGATGATCCTGCGTATTCCTTTTAAGTCGGTAGATACAAGTATTCCTTTCATCACGGTGCCTTTGGGGATTATCGTGAAGGAGGATATGTTCGTAACCGTGTGCTATTACGAGACAGAAATGATTCCCGATTTCATCAATTACGTGATTCGTAAAAACTTGGAGATTGCCAATAACTGGGATCTTGTCTTCCGTTTGTTTCTTTCTGCCTCCGTGTGGTATTTGAAATACTTGAAACAAATCAACGCCCAGATGCATATGGCAGAGGTCGAATTGGAACGTTCCATCCGGAATGAAGAATTACAACGGTTGCTAAAAATCGAGAAATCGTTGGTATTCTTTATTACTTCTTTGCGTGGGAATGATAACTTGTTGATCAAAATGAAGACTTTGAAAGTGCAGCGGCAATTTTTCGACGAGGATTTGGTGGAGGACGTGGAGATCGAATTGCGGCAGGCTCAGGATTCGGCCCGTATTTATAGCGATATTTTAAGCGGTACAATGGATGCCTATGCTTCGGTGATTTCCAATAACTTGAATATCGTGATGAAACGGATGACGTCCATCTCGATTATATTAATGTTACCGACCTTGATTGCCAGTTTGTACGGGATGAATGTCCCGAACTCTTTGGAGGAAAATCCATACGGATTTTTGATCGTGATTGTTATCTCGATACTCTTTTCCGTCTTCGGTTTCATCGTGTTTAAATGGCGCCATTGGTTTTAAATAAAATATCTAAAACATCTCGTTATTTTAACAAACTATTAACGGTTTGTTGATAAACTTTTGGGGATATTTGATGTCATAACAACAGTGTTGTGAATACTTGTCTAGGCTCGGCTGAAACAGGCATTTTTGGTATGTAATGATTAAAAATATGAACAAAGGTTTAAAGAGAGTTTTACAAATTGGAATTCCGGTCGTGATCGTGGGAGCGATCGTGATCCCTCGTTTGGATTTTTCTTCGGATAAAGAGACGTCAACCCCGACAACAGCTGCCAAGGCGGCTAGCCGGGGAGCTTTACCGGTATCGGGGATCGTGGCATCTATGTCAACTTCCGGTAATGGAATTCCCGTAACGGGATTATTGGTTGCAAATGAAGAAGTCGAACTGGTTTCGGAAACAGCCGGTAAAGTTGTGAAGATCGCTTTTGAAGAAGGAACGTTGGTGAAGAAAGGAACCTTGTTGGTGAAAGTGGATGATTCGGATTTGCAGGCTCAACTCGCTCGTGCCGAATTCCAAAAAGAATTATTGGCTGCCAAATTGGAAAGACAGCGGATACTATTAAAACGGGAATCCATCAGCGTGGAAGAATTTCAACAGTTGGAGACCGAGTACAATATGAATCTGGCTGATATTGAATTATTAAAGGTTAAAATTGCTCGAACTGAAATCCGGGCTCCCTTTGACGGTCGAATGGGATTCCGTTTCGTGAGTGAGGGGAGTTACTTGCAACCGAGTACCAAGGTGTCCACGATTGTTGATAACTCTTATCTGAAAATTGAATTTTCTATTCCTGAAAAATATATTGATCTGCCTTTAGTGGGTAGAAAACTTACTTTCCAGCCTAGTGGTATGGAACATCAGATCGAGGCGGAAGTGTATGCTGTTGATCCACAGGCAGACGTGGCAACTCATACCATAAATCTGCGGGCTCGTTACCGGAATACTAAAAATCTTGTAGCCGGAATGTTCGTGAAAGGGGAATTGATGACGGCTGAGAATTTGAAATATATACTTGTTCCGACAGAGGCCGTCGTGCCGGAGATGGACGGAAAACGTTTGTGGGTAGTGAAAAATAAAAAGGCTACCAGCGTACCCGTGCAAACAGACAGTCGGGATTCCCAGTTCGTGGAAGTAACTTCCGGCATACAGGTGGGTGACACCGTGTTAACAGGCGGTTTGATGCAGTTGCGTGAGGGAATGATTGTGAATGTCAAGTTGAATAAAAATTAATCAGTGGTATGAGTTTATCTTCAACCTGTATAAAGCGTCCGGTGCTGGCAACCGTGTTAAACTTGCTTTTGGTTATTGTCGGTTCCATCGGGTTGCTGTATTTAGGCGTGCGTGACTACCCTAGCGTGGATCCCCCGGTAATATCCGTGTCGACCTCGTTCGTGGGAGCTAACGCCGATGTTATTGAAACACAAATTACCGAGCCTTTGGAGTCGGCCATTAATGGTATACAGGGAATCCGTTCATTAAGTAGTACGAGTCGTGACGGGCAAAGTCGGATCACGATAGAATTCGAATTAAGCGTAGATTTGGAAACGGCAGCTAATGACGTTCGAGACAAAGTTTCCGGAACGTTACGTCGTTTACCGCAGGATATAGATCCCCCGACCGTGTACAAGGCGGATGCGGATGCCCAACCTATTTTTGCTGTTTCTTTGCGTAGTGGTCAACGTTCGTTGATTGACTTGAGCGGGTATGCTGAACGCTATTACAAAGAACGGTTACAGACCATCCCCGGTGTGAGTAGCGTGGATATTTGGGGAGAAAAACGTTATTCCGTGCGTTTGCGCATGGACCCGGCTTTACTGGCAGCACATCGGTTGACCCCGATGGACGTGCAGTCTGCCGTTGAAAAAGAGAACATCGAATTACCTTCCGGACGAGTGGAAGGAGACAATACCGAGTTGACAATCCGTACGTTGGGACGATTAATGTCTATCGAGGATTTCAACAACTTGGTCATTTCGAGAGAAGGATCAAAAATTGTTCGTTTTAAAGATATTGGTGTGGCGGAAGTGGATGCCGAGAACACCCGGAGTATTGCCAAACGTAACGGCCTTCCCATGGTGATGTGTGCTTTGATTCCCCAGCCGGGAGCAAACTACATTGATATTGCGGACCGGGCCTATCTCGTGATGCAGGATTTGGAAAAGGACCTGCCGGAAGATATTGATGCCACGATTGCCTTCGACAACACGGTATTTATCCGGAGTTCAATCAACGAGGTGGAGGACACGATTTTCGAGGCTTTCCTTTTGGTTGTTTTGATCATTTTCCTTTTCTTGCGGAGTTGGCGGACGACGTTAATTCCCGTTCTGGCAATCCCCGTGTCATTGATTGCCTCCTTCTTTATTATGTACGTGGCCGGGTTCACCATCAACATCTTGACCTTGCTGGCAGTCGTGCTGGCCATCGGTTTGGTGGTTGACGATGCTATCGTGGTCATGGAGAATATATTCACGAAAATAGAGCAAGGAATGTCCCCGTTGCAGGCGGGATTCAAGGGATCAAACGAGATATTTTTTGCCGTTATCGCGACAACAGTGGTGTTGGTAGCCGTGTTCTTCCCAATCGTTTTCTTGGAAGGAACCACGGGGCGTTTGTTCCGTGAATTTAGCGTGGTGATTGCCGGAGCCGTGGTAGTTTCCTCTTTCGTGGCGTTGACATTTACACCGATGATTTCCACGAAACTATTGACCCGGAATGCCACGCAAAACTGGTTTTACCGGAAAACAGAACCTTTCTTCGAGGGGATGAACCGGGTGTACCGTCGTTGGTTACAACGATTTTTGAAAGTTCGTTATTGGTCAATCATTATACTCGGGGCTTCCGGTGTAGCCATTTATTTCTTATGGTTATTGATTCCTTCGGAGATGGCTCCTTTGGAGGACCGTTCGAATATCCGGTTAAACTCGGTTGCCCCGGAAGGAGCCACTTACGAGTACATGGCTCGTTATGCAGATGAAATTTCTAACTTCGTGGAACAAACCGTGCCGGAACAGGAAAAAGTGATTGAGTTCATTGGGGGGGGACAAACGAACCGGGCAAGTTTACAATTATGGTTGGTTGATGCCGACAAGCGGAAGCGTACCCAACAGGAAATTGCCGACGAGTTAGCAATACAAGTGCGTGAATTTACCGGAGGCCGTACCTTGGTTTCCCAACAACAGACCTTTGGCGGTCGGCGGGGAGGACTTCCGGTTGAATATGTTATTCAAGCGAAAAATCTGGATGACTTGAAGGCTATATTACCTGTTTTCATGGATGAGGTAAACAAAAGTTCCGTGTTCTCGGCGTCTGATTTGAACCTGAAATTCACGAAACCGGAGTTGACTATTAATATCGACCGGGACAAGGCTGCCAGTATGGGCGTTTCCGTGCAGGACATTGCCAAAACACTCCAGTTGACCATGAGTGAACAACGGGTGGGCTATTACATCATGAATGGAAAACAGTACCAGATACTTTCCCAGTTGGAACGTCAGGATCGGAATAAACCGAGCGACTTGAAAGGAATATACGTGCGGAATAATAATGGAGACCTGATTCATTTGGATAACCTGATTACAACGTCCGAAAGTTCCATGCCGCCACAGCTATACCGTTATGACCGTTTCGTGTCGGCAACTGTTTCTGCCGGACTGGCAAAGGGCGTGACCCTTTCTCAAGGTCTGGAAGAGATGGATCGTATTGCAGGAGAGGTCTTGAGCGATGACTTTAAAACCACGTTATCGGGAACATCCAAGGACTTCGTGGAAAGTTCTTCCAGTTTGATGTTCGCCTTCATGTTGGCGTTGGTATTTATCTATTTGGTACTTGCCGCGCAGTTCGAAAGTTTCCGTGATCCGTTAATCATCATGTTTACCGTTCCTTTGGCATTGATCGGAGCTATGGTTGCTTTGTGGTATTTCGGGCAGACCATGAACATTTTCAGCCAGATCGGAATTATCATGTTGGTCGGATTGGTTTCGAAGAACGGTATCTTGATTGTGGAATTTGCCAACCAGCGTAAGTTGGCCGGTTTATCCATGCGTGAGGCGATCGAGGATTCAGCCGTGTCTCGTTTACGTCCGATCCTGATGACGAGTTTGTCCACCGTGTTAGGTATTCTTCCGATGGCAATGGCCACGGGTGCGGGAGCGGAGAGCCGTGTTGCCATGGGTATTGCGGTAGTGGGAGGTATGGTATGCTCCACGCTGTTGACACTCTTCGTGATCCCGGCTATTTACACCTACCTCTCGTCGAAAGAAGTAAAAATAATAGAAGAGATAGAAGATTGAACAAATTGAAAATTTTGCGAGTAGAATAAAGAATGACTATGAAAAAACAGAATTTACGATATATGAAATGGATAGGGAAAATGATCGTTTTATTGTTCATTTTCAATTTTCAATTCTCAATTTTCGATTGTTCCGCGCAGCGTGTGAGTCTGGATGAATGTCTGGAAAAAGCCTTGGAATCAAATTTTTCCATTAAAATCATCCGGAACGAGGCTCGGATGGATAAGAATAATTTGAATTACTCGACTTTCCTACCGACGTTGGAAGGAACCGCGAAACAGACACAGACCCGCAATGACACGAAGACCGAGAATAGCGCGGGTGAAGTGAATAAAATGTCGGATGTAAAAACGGATAACTACACCGCGGGAGTTGCTCTAAACTGGCGGATATTTGACGGATTAGAGATGTTCACCACCCATGAAAAACAGAAAGAGCTGCTGGCAATGGGTGAGCTTGCCGTGCAGCAAGCCGTGGAGAACTTGATCTTGAACGTGAGTGCAGCCTATTATAACGTGCTGGTACAACACCATAAATTGATGGCGGCCCGTCATTCACTGGAACTCTCGAATGAACGTTACGACGAGGCCAGAGTTCGTTACAAGATCGGGAATAGATCCGGGCTAGAAGCTCAACAGGCAAAAATAGATTTGAACACGGACAGCTCGACTTACGTTCGGCAAAAGGAGGCTTTAAAAAGTGCCTATATCACGTTGAACAAATTGATGAATACGGATTTGCAAATGGTGAATTACGTGCAAGACACGATCTTGCTGGGGCCGCAACTGGTATTGGGTACCTTGGAACAAAAAACTCTGGCAGGAAACACCACCTTGTTGATCGCTAAAAAAGATCAGAAAATTTCCGCGTTGGATTTAAAAAATGCCCGTGCCGTGTTGTTCCCGACGCTGGATTTCAACTCCGGGTACAACTATAACAAGACAGATACACCTTCTTCCAGTACCACCTTGAACCGGTCAAACGGTTTTTACTGGGGATTTTCGTTAAATGTCCCTATATTTAGTCGTTTACAAAACCGGACGAAGATCAAGAATGCCAAACTGGAATTGGAAAATACCGAACTTTCCTATCAGGAGGCGGAAAAAGAAACGCTGGGAGATTTGGCGTTGATGTATAATTCCTATGAAAACAACCTGCTGATGGTAAATTTCGAGATTGAAAGCGCTAGTGTGGCCGAGGCCAACTTGGATGCGGCTTTAGAAAAATACAAGATCGGGTCGCTTTCCGGAATCGAGTTCCGGGAATTTCAACGTAGCTATATTGATGCCGTTGACCGGAAGTTATCCGCTATCTATCAGGCAAAAGTTTCCGAATTATCGTTACTGCTTCTTAGCGGGGATATTCGAGGCTCGTTCGTGTCGGAGTAATCTGTTATCAGTTCTTAACCACACGGTAATATTTTTGTCATATCCTACTTGTACTTTTGGCTTGTAATCTTAAAGCGAGTAAATGATGAAAATAATCGTGTGGTTCAGTGTTTTAATGATGGTATTTTTCGGGTATTCCTGTACTTCCGGCAAGGGAGATGGAATACGTTACATATTTTTCTTGATTGGAGACGGGATGGGGAACGGGCAAGTGACCGGAACTCAGTTTTACCGGGCAGAACTGGATGGACGGATCGGTTTGGATTCGTTATCTTTTACCGGATTTCCAGTAGTAAACATGATGTCCACGTACTCGGCATTTAACGCGATTACTTGTTCTGCTGCGGCGGGAACAGCTTTAGCTACCGGAACCCGCACTTCAAACGGAACTATCGGTAAGGATGCTATTCACTCGAAAGACGTGTATAGTATTGCCGTAAAAGCGAAGGAAAAAGGTTTGTGCGTGGGTATTACAACTAGCGTGAGTATCGATCATGCGACACCCGCCGTATTTTATGCTCATCAGTCTAGCCGGAGCATGTACTACGAGATCGCTATGGATGCCGTTAAGGCGGGATTTGACCTTTATGCGGGAAGTGGTTTTTTACAGACTCGTTCAATGACGGATTCAACAGCCCCGGACGTGTATCGTAGTTTCGAGGATGCGGGATACACGATTGCCAGGGGATATGACGATTTTAATCGTAAACGGGAAAAAGCAACTAAAATGGTTTTCGTGCAGGAAACAGGGGCGAGTCCATTCAGTTTGCCTTACGCGATCGACCGGAAACCGGGGGATTTAACGTTGTCTGAAATAACCCGGGGAGCAATAGATTATCTTTTTCAAAAATCAAATAAAGGTTTTTTTCTGATGGTAGAAGGTGGTAAAATAGACTGGGCCTGCCATAGCAACGATGGGGCGACAATGGTGAATGAGGTGATGGATTTCTCGGATGCAGTGGAAGTTGTCTTGGAATTTTACCACCAACATCCGGACGAAACGCTGGTTATCGTGACTGCCGATCATGAGACCGGAGGTGTGGGGCTTGGCACGCGAGGATATGATTTGAATCTGAAACTTTTATCTTACCAGCAAAATTCTTTGGATGTGCTGTCCGAGCGCTTGGTTTCTTTGCGGGAAAAACGGGGAGGTAAAGTCCGATGGGAAGAAGTGAAAACTGTATTGTCTGAAGAACTGGGTTTTTGGAATGAAATAGAGATCACGAAAGAGGAAGAAGACGTCCTGAAATCAGAGTTTGAATGTTCTTATCTACAAGCGGGGGCTGCTCTAAGGGGATTGTATGCTGTTGTGGAACCTTTGGCCAAACAGGCCGTCCAACTGTTAAACAACAAAGCCGGGATGGGATGGACAACCCCTGAGCATACGGGAACACGGGTGCCTGTATACGCTATCGGAGCCGGGGCATGGCGTTTTGATGGAAGTCCGTTAAACAACACGGATATTCCTCGGATAATAGCGGAATCTGCCGGTTGGGATTGAGCTGTGTGTTTGAATTTATTTAAAAGAATATCATGGTTGAGATACGATCTTTAGAAATATAAGTCGCGGTAAACCACCATATTTGAGCGCCTCTTTCACGACTTTATAATTCTGTTTTTCCATGTTGTCCTTTGAATATTTATTGTCCGGGTGAACCGTACACATGAAATACCGAAATCCTCGGGAACATAAATCCTGTTCCGCTAATGCAGTCAGTTTCTGTTGCAAGCCTTGGCCCCGGTAGAGAGGATGTACGACAATTGTGTCCATGTGGGCAACGAGTGAAAGTTCCGGGTCGGACAACCCGATGTCGTATCCCAAATTCTCGTTCCCACGTCCCGGGTACGTCGCGATGAAAATGCCTGCTACTTGTCGGGTTATCGGGTCTGTTGCTTGCCAGCCATCTCCTTTGCGTGTATTGAATAAATCCGTGATATATTTCTCTGCATCATACTGGGCAAACCATTCCTTCTGCTCCATGGCCTCCCAAACCTCCCGCATCATCCGACCGAGAGCGGGAATATCCTTTTTTGTGGCTTTCCTGAATACAAATTTCATGGTTTTATTCGTGACTGTTATTCGTAACGTGTCGATATACCGTTTTTGAAATATCTGCGATAATTCGGGCTGTTGCGGCCTCGCTTTCTTCTGAATCCTTTATAAAGACAGCGATCGTGTATCTCTGCCCATCGGGTAAATACACGAACCCGACATCGTTCATCCCGATAATTTGTCCTTTGTCATTCCGGTCACCGGTCCCGGTTTTATGACCGATAATTGCTTTTGTACCTTTCAGGGGAAGAGGTAACCGGTCTTTTCCCGTTTGACAGGAGATCATGGTTTCTTTGATAAATCCTTGGTATTGTTCATCGAAGAGCCGCGTGGTCAGTAGTAATTCAATCACTTTTGTCGTTTCAAGCGGGGTACTCCAGTTTTGATAACATTTGTTTTTATCTTGATGCATCTCGTCCTCGGTCGCCTTGATTGCGAAATGCCTCATGCCCAAATTGGTGCGAATATAGTTATCCGTAGCCTCCGTACCTCCGGTTTGCTGGAAAAGAATATCACAGGCATTATTATCGCTTAAATGCAGGGTATACTCTAGTAATTTTTTTATCGGGAGAGAAATTTCTCCGTTTGGATACAGGTCTCGGAGTGGACTGTACGTGTCCGTTTTCAGATCAGCCTTACGAATATAAATAGGTGTATCGAAAGACAAACCCTTCTTCTCGCAATAATCGGCAACTGCTAAAGCCTGATGCAACTTGAACACGCTCATCATCGGGTAACGCTCGTCATTATTAATCGTGATCGTGTCTTTACCGTTAATGATCACGGCAATACCAATTTGTGCTTTTTTATTTGCGATGACTTTTCGTAATTGTTCCTCCAAGCCCTGTTGTTCAGCCTTGATTACAACCGGTAACACGAGCAAAGAGAGAATAAAAAATAGTTTCTGGGGTGTTATATTAGCGTGTATCATGCGAGCCTGTTTTTGATTTATGATGTTGTTTTTTTACCTTGTCCGGGGAAAGTCCTTATCCACCTGTCAGCAAATTTATAAAATTAATCTGAATCCCTTGAAACTGGTTAAAGTCTTTTCCCATGTTGCTGCGTGAACAGTTTATTTTATAATTGTCCCAGTTGTTTGTCGTCTTCAATAAAAAGTTTACTTTTGTATGGATAGAGGTCGTGTTAGTTATATGCGTATCATGATAGGAAATGACTTAAATAGTGATTCTTTTGAAAGTTTATTCAAATCCCATTTCGGGGATTTGGTGGGATTCGTATGTAGCTACGTGAATGACGAAGAGGTGGCTAAGGACATCGTGCATGATGTGTTCCTCGTGGTGTTGAAGAATCAAAAAAAATTGGATACTTCTTATTCTTTGAAGTCCTACCTGTTCACCTTATCCAAGAATTATGCTTTGAATTACTTGAAACATTTGCGTGTTGTGGCTATGAACGAGCGGGAAGTTGTCGAGGCGTTGCAGAATGCTGATGAGGAACTGGATGATTATGAACAACGTATGGCCCGCTTGAACGAAAAGCTCGACGAATTGCCTGAAAAACAACGGGAAGTGCTGATGAAATGTTTTGTTGAAGGTCAAACATACAAGGACGTGGCTGACGGGATGGGAATTAGTGTAAATTCGGTGAAAACCCATATTTCACGAGGATTGAAATTTCTGCGAAACGAGTTGAAGGAGGAAATGGTGATGTTATTCCTGCTGAAACGGGAACGAGTATAAATGTTTGAAAATTGGGATGTTAATTTAAAATAGTGAAAAAAATGATGAAGTTAATTGTATGTATCGTTCTGACGTTGACCTTGTCAAACGTCTTTGGACAAGAGTCCAATAATGGAAAAAAATTGTGGGCAGATTCTTTTCTAAATAAGAAAGCCCCGGAATTTGTGGTGGAAGAGTGGATTTCTCAACAACCGAAATTGAAGGGAAAATTCATTTTGATTGACTTTTGGGCAACATGGTGTGGCCCGTGCCGGAAGGCGATACCCGAATTAAACGAGTTTGCTAAAAAGTTCGGAAAAAAGTTGGTTGTTATCGGAATTTCCGATGAAACTGCCGATAAAGTGAAAGAAATGAAAGACCCGAATATCGAATATTACAGTGCGGTAGATACCAAGGGGGTAATGAAGAAAGCGCTTGGGGTAAAGGGGATTCCTCACGTGATTTTGATTGATCCGAAAGGCATTGTTCGTTGGGAAGGTTTTCCCTTATTACAAGGACATGAGTTAACGGCTGAGGTTATCGAGAAAATAATGAAGAAATATAAGTAGAGGTATTTTTTTGTTTTTACAGGATAATTTGAAGACAGGACTTTTTTGGAGTCCTGTTTTTTTGTCGGGTATTTTTAAGTGGGAATTTATAACGTTATCAAAAGGTATTAAGTTATATAATAAAAATTATAGTTTTATATCTATCATATTTGTAAAATAATATTCATTTTATAGCGATCTTAAATCGATATGTTATGATCTATTACAATTAGAGATGAATAGGAGATGAATGGGAGTTGAATAGGAGTTGGTATAATATAATTACGAAAAAATATCAATTAAAATTTATTTTTGAGATGGGATTACCCATACAAATCCGATTATTTTCCGTTAGATAAAAAAATATTCAATTTTTTGTCACCCATTTAAGGGGGCTTGTTGTGTTATTGTAAAAAATAGCAAAAATGGGTTATAAGGATGACGATATAGAATTTGCCAATAGGTTACTTACTCGGCGGGAGGAGTTGAATGACGAGGAGGTGACTGCATGGTTGAAAGAGAAAAATCATGTTGAGCTATTGGACGAGATTGCGGCGATCCGGCAAAAGTTGTCCGGACAAAGCTATGGAGAGAATGGTGAAGAAGAATTCCTGCATTTGGAGAAGAGTATTTATGATCAGAAGAGTCGCCGGATGACTTTGCGCTGGTCGATTGCCGCCTCGATTATTTTGTTGGTCGGTTTATTCGTGGGGCGTACGATAAACGGGGTTCGGGATATGCATGAGGAACAAGAGTTGGCAAAGAATGTGATGCAACCCGGAACGTCAAAGGCTATTTTAATGATGGCTGACGGGAAAGAGGTGGTGTTGGAACAAGGGCAGAATTTGAATATTTTGTTGAATGAACGAGTACGGGTGGCTACCAGCAATCGGGGAATCGTGTACGAGGAACATGGAAAAGGGGTGGTGACAGAAGAGTATAATAAGTTGACAACGCCTATCGGGGGAGAGTATTCATTGGTATTATCGGATGGTACCAAGGTATTTTTGAATGCGGATTCCGAATTAAAATATCCGGTAGAATTCAGTGATGGGAAACGAATCGTTGATTTGAAAGGTGAGGCCTATTTCGAGGTTCACAAAGATAGTTTGCGTCCTTTTGTTGTTCGGGTGAACGGGGCGGAAGTGACTGTTCTGGGAACATCGTTTAACGTGAACACTTACGGGGATGACGGGCAGATCTACACGACGCTGGTGAACGGGGCGGTCCGGGTGTCTTCCGTGAAGAACGGGCAGGCAGAGGTGCTGAAACCGGGAATGCAGAGCGTGATGGACGTGCAGTCGGGACAATTGACGGTGAGAGAGGTGGACGTGGAGCCTTACGTGGCATGGAGGGAAGGGCGGTTCGTGTTCCGGGCGATGACGCTGGATTTGATCATGCGCCAGTTGCAGCGCTGGTATGATTTCGAGGTGTTCTACCAGAATCCGGAATTGAAAGACTACGAGTTCCGGGGCGTGATCAAAAGGGATATGGATCTGGATAAAGTGTTGTCCGTGATCAAGGTAACGACAAATGTTGATTTCGAGGTAAAAGGAAAAGTGATAACTATTATAAAACGTTAGGAAAGGAATACGAGGATTGCCGCTAACAACCCCCGTGTTCATTCTCCGAAGAGAATTCAAGTATTAATTCAATTACAAAGCTATGAAAAAAAAACGAAGTATGTGCATGAATTGCACATTCAGGGAACTTTTTAACCTATTGCGAGTGATGAAAATTGTGATTTTATTTATGCTGATAGGGCTGACCCACCTTTCGGCAGAGGTTCGCAGCCAGAATGCATCGGTTAGTCTGAAACTGAAAGATGCTACGATTGAGCAAGTGATTCTGGAGGTCGAAAAACAGTTAAAACAGGATTTCTTTTTTAGTAAGAAAGAGGTGGATGTGACAAGAAAGATTTCCGTGAATTTGAACCAAGCAACGCTGGACGAGCTGGTACGAGTGATTTTTGGAGAGAGTTTCGGTTATCGGTTGGTTGACAATCTGATCGTGATTACCCCGAAAGCGGTTGTAGCCAAGGAGGAAGAGAAAACGATTCTGATGAAAGGGCAGGTGGTGGATAAAGGTGGGGCCCCTCTACCCGGGGTAACCGTTCTTATCGAGGGGACAACGGTGGGATGTGCCACGGATATTGATGGGAAGTTTAGTCTTCCTTTGCCTAAAGAGCTGAAGGATGTGGTGGTTGTTTTCCGTTTTGTCGGAATGGAGACGCAAAAGGTGAAACTGGCTGATATTAAGGATAAAGAGATTCTAGCTGGTAAGAAGGATTTGAAGGTTGTGATGGAGGAACAGACCGAGAATTTGGAGGACGTGGTGGTGACGGGAATCTTTACTCGTAAGAAAGAGGGATTCACTGGATCAGCAACACGGGTTTCTAGGGATGAGATTAAACGAATGACTTCCGGTAATGTCTTGAAGGCGTTAGAGATGTTAGATCCCGGTTTTAGGATGAATGCGAGTAATCTGGCCGGTTCGAATCCAAATGCAATACCGGATTTTCAAATGCGAGGACAAGCTAGCATGGGTAATTACCAGAGTGATGACGTGGTTGTGTTGCGTGGAGATGTAAATACTCGTCCGAATCAACCGTTGTTCGTGTTGGATGGAGTGATTGGCGTGGATGCAACTACGATCATGGATCTTGATCCGGAACAAGTGGAATCAATTACATTGTTGAAGGATGCGGCAGCGACGGTTATTTATGGTTCAGAGGCTGCCAATGGAGTGGTAGTCGTGGAAACAAGAGCCCCGCTACCGGGAAAACTACGTTTCACGTATAATGGTAATTACGAACTGGAATGGCCGGATTTGAGTGTTTATGACATGATGAATGCGAAAGAGAAACTGGAAATCGAGGAGTTGGCGGGGTATTATGATGAAAAGGATAATTTGGGGTTGATGAATTATTATAATAATCTTCGCCAAGAGGTGATGCGGGGTGTGAATACCTATTGGTTAGATCGGAAGAGCGTC